>Ga0315274_10008512_pt1 | contig 14864 bp, 12 predicted proteins | sample YL17G02_20_MG_FD_203700 | JGI IMG/M metagenome (GOLD analysis project Ga0315274, IMG submission 203700) | Sediment microbial communities from Yellowstone Lake, YNP, Wyoming, USA - YL17G02_20 | ecosystem: Environmental > Aquatic > Freshwater > Lake > Sediment | place: USA: Wyoming | collected... | reverse complement strand
ATTGTTCGATTTCGTAAATCAATCAATATAGCGTTAAGGAATATAATGTTCGATTTCGTAAATCAATCAATATGAAAATCAATCAATATGACATCGAGAGAGGTCGCCGAAGGGGCGATTTTTTGGTCCTCCTTCGTCCCGCTTTAGCGGGACTACGGACGGACAAAGTCCTCCTTTGCTCTTGTGAGCTTCGGATAGACGCAGTAGAATAAAAAAATGAGGTGGATACTGAGGTCAAAAATTCATAAAGCAACAGTTACCGATGAAAACTTAAATTACGTAGGAAGTATGGGGATAGATAGGGCGTTAATGGAAAAAGTTGATATTTTTCCCGGAGAAAAAGTTTTGGTGGTGGACAATACAAATGGGGCGAGATTAGAAACTTATGTTATTGAAGAAGAAAAAAATTCTGGGAAGATAGTTATCTATGGAGCTGCCTGTCATCTGATTAAAAAGGGGGATGAAATCATTATAATGAGTTTTGAGCTAACCGATAAACCAATCAAAGCAAAAAATATTCTTGTTGATAAAAATAATAAATTTGTCAGATTTCTATGAATAACAAACCAATAAAACTTTCGCCGAGTTCTTTGAATTTGTATTTAGAATGTCCGCATTGTTTTTGGCTGGAAAAACGACGGGGGATTAAAAGACCGCCGCCTTACCCTTATGCTTTGAACATGGCTGTAGACGTTCTTTTGAAAGAAGAGTTTGACAGATACAGGGCGGAGAACAAACCTCATCCTTTAATTTTAGCTCACAAAATTCCGGCTAAACTTTTTCCCAATCAAAATTTGTTAAATCAATGGCGGAGCAATTTTGCCGGATTACGCTATTTTGATTCGGAATTGGAAGCAACTCTTTTTGGAGCAGTTGATGACGTTTTAGAATTTGAAGACGGTAAATTAGCACCGATGGATTATAAGTCTACTGGTAGCGCGGTAGCGACCATCTACGACCGTTTTCAGTTGCAAATGGACATTTATACCTATCTTTTGGAAAAGAACGGCTTTTTAACTCCGAAAAAAGGCTATCTGGCTTTTTATATAGTTGATAAGGGAAATGGATTCGGAGACAGGTTGCCCTTCAGGAAGGAACTCCATGAGATAGATACAAATCCCTCAGACGTGCCAGAGATTTTTAAAGAGGCGGTGGCGCTGTTAAGACGAGAAATGCCGCCGCCGCATAGTCCGGATTGCAAATACGGCCAGTGGATGGAACAGGCGACCAATTTTTAAATATGAATTATGTCTGTTGAAACCAAGTACCAACAGGCTGAGGGTCACCATAGATGATATGGAAAAAGAAATTAAAAAAGCCAAAAAAGTGGTTATCGGCGGAACCTTTGACATATTGCACGAAGGCCACAAGGCGTTATTAAAAAAAGCTTTTGAGCTGGGAGAAGTAACGATTGGCTTGACTTCAGATGTTTTGGCAAGAAAAATCAAAAAAAGAAAAGTCGCAGATTTTAATCAGAGAAAAACGGAATTGTCAGATTTTATTAAAAAAGAATTTAAAGTTAAACCCCCATACCATAAATTTGGTAGTGGGGGTAAACCAAAAATTTTAAAAATAGAAGATAAATTTGGTCCCACCTTAAAATATGATTTTGACTATATTGTCGTTTCTCCCGAAACCTACAAGACAGCCTTACTTATAAACAGAAAATGTCAAAAAGCAAATAAAAAACCGATAGAAATTGTTAAAATAAATTTTGTTTTAGCTGAAGATAGAAAACTCATCTCAAGCACCAGAATATTAAAAGAAGAGATAAACGAAAAAGGGGAGTTAGTAAAAAGGTCGAGAATTAATACCGGTATAAAATTATGAATTACCAAAAAATTTTTTATATTTCAGGAGCAGTATTTTTCATTAGCGCTTCAATATTAGCAATAGCAATGATAATTATGATGCTTGGAGGACCTTTTATGGATTAGAAAATAAGTTTTTTTATTTTTTGTTTTATTTTTTATTTTTGTATAATATAATAATAAACCCCGTTAGAAGTCTGTTTTCAATAATATTCCCATTTTAAAGCCGGAGGGCATAGTATTATCATATTATTTTGTTTCAAGCTTCGTGAAAAAAATTTTAATTTCTAAAATTTTTTTCACCAAAGACTTCTAACGGGGTAAACCCGGTGAATCAATGAAAAACAGAAAAGGTTTCACCCCGTATATCAACTTCGACTCGCTCCGCGAAATTAAGGTTTTCTTTAGAAAACCCAGTCGAAGTTGTATTACAGGGTTTACTTTTATTGAAATACTAATCGTTTTAGGCGTTATCGCCATCTTGGCAACGGCGGTTGTTGTTACAGTCAATCCGACCAGAAGGTTTGAGGATGCCAGAGACAAACAGAGGGAAATTCATCTCCAGACCATACTGAACGCCGTTGAGCGTAAAATGACCATTGAGGCCGGCTGGGACTGCGGCCTCTCCTTGGGCCCTTTGCCCCAAAAGACGCTGGGGGAAGTGGAAGGAGAACTGATACCCGATTTCAAAATCATTGGCACCGCTGAAGGAAAATCAAACCCTGAAGACTACTATAACCTTTTTTCCTGCCTGGTGCCAAAATATATGGTCAACCCGCTTTATGATCCGGCAGAGGGTAACGAGGCAGATACCAAATATCAGATATGGCAGAACCCCCAAACTAAATACATTACTTTACGTTATGTAAAAGATGACCCATTTAAGGAAATTGTTGCCGGCGCTAAAAAATACTTTGTTCTGCGTCCTCCGACAGTAATAACTAAAGATGTAATAGATGAAAATATAAGCCATACTTGGGCTCTAGTAGAAGGAGAGGTTACGTACGAAGGAGGTGCTTCAGTTTGGGAAAGAGGAGTGCTTTGGACTAAAAATAATGGCGATCTGACATTCAACACAATGGACGGTTACACAACAGCCGGTTCTGCCACAGGTTCTTTTTCGGGTAAAGTTACCGGCCTGACCCCCGAGAGCAAATATTACGTCCGCGCTTATGCCAGAAATGACATCGGAGTTGGTTATGGTGATATAAAGAATTTTGACACATCCGACCCTCGGCCCACGGTCAGAACATTGGAAGCCACCGATGTTGTCACTACTCGAGCTACCCTTCGGGGAGAGTTAACTGGTCTGGGAGGAGGATCAGCTGCTCAGATATATTTTATGTGGGCAAAAAAGGGTGATAATTTTAGCAGCACTAAGAAAGTATGGGTAAGTCAGGAAGGAGAATTCAGTAATGTTATTTTTGATTTAGATTTTAATCCAGACATTCCTGTATGGTATGTGTTTAAGGCCTGTGCTAGTAATATTAAGTACGGTGAACGGTGTGGAGCCGAAAGAGAGTTTAAGACAGAACCTGGCGCACCCATTGTCATAACCATACTAGACCAGAAGTCTATCACCGATACTTATGCCAAAGCCGGAGGAGATGTACAGGATACCGGCGGTACAACGGTAAAAAAATGGGGTATTTGTTATGCTGAAGGGATGAGTCCAACTTATGACGATAGTTGTCCAAAAAGTGAAGAGCCTTACGAAGAACCCTTTGCATTTGAAATGCCGATGTCCCCCCTCGAGGCCGGAATCGAATATTGGGTATTTGCTTATGCGGTGAACGAGATAGACGACGTAGAATATGTTGGTTTTGGTCAAACAGAAAAATTTACTACTAGGGCTGTCGCTCCAAGAATAGAGACTATAATAGGAGCTGTTGACCAATATTCAGCAGAGTTAGGAGGAAGGATTAAATCTGACGGAGGAGCTCCTATTGAAAACTATGGTGTTTGTTGGGCGGACATTGGTACTACGCCCGCTTTGCCGGCTAACTGTCTACTTGAGGAAGGCGGCGAAGTGGGGGTATTTAATTATAAACTAAAGAATTTTTTAGCTAATCACACCTACAATGTTCGGGCTTTTGCTAAGAACGAAGTAGGAATAAGATATAGTCCAGAAGATCCAATACCAAACTTTACCACACTCTCACCAGCCCTGGTTCCTGCGCTTGGTGTAACAGAATTGATTAAAAAGGAAGGGTCAACCGCAGATTTTCAGGGAAAAATCCAAAACCATGGCGGTGCCGAGATTAAAGATTATGGTTTTTGCTGGAGTTCGGTTGAAGACGAGCCCAAACCGCCCGACCCCGTTGGCGGTAGTTGTAAAAATCTTGGCCCAATTGATATTTCGGTGAGTGAAGCTGAAACTAATTTTAACTTCTCGGCTCATGTTGACGGTTTGTCTCGGAGCACCCACTATTATGTTTTGGCATTTGCCAAAAATGACCAAGGTTATGGTTTTGGATATCCAGCAGATGATTTTACAACTGATCCGCCTGATCCGGCGACAGTAGAAACAACCTGCCCACCTTCCAGAATCGAAGGAAGAAAAGCTTGGGCTGGCGGAGAACTTACTTATGACGGTGGTGATCCTGAGACTATCGCCGGTATTTGTTATTCTCCCTGGCCTTTGATACCGAAATTCCCGCCACTAGGAGATGTTAAGTGTACTAGAGATTGGCAGTGGGGGGACGACTCGGTATTTATCAGCGAAATGACTAACTTGGTTGGAGGATCCAATTATTACTATAGAGCTTACGCCCAGAATAATCATCCGACGAAACCGGTGGTTTATGGTGATGAGATATGTATTTTTGAAGCTGGCTCAGGGTTGGGTGAATCCTGCACATTAAACGAAGAATGTCGCAATAAAAAATGCGTTGATGGGGTGTGCTGTGAGAACGCCTGTCTGGGTAACTGTTACACTTGCAACTTAGTCGGTAACGAAGGAAAATGCACTTTGGCTACTGCCGGCACCGATCCTCGCAACAAATGTGCAGTAGAAGAAGACTGGACAAGTTGTGTTGTTGGTAAGCGATGCCAGAGAGGCAAACAGGATGGTTTTTGCGATGGAGAAGGAAATTGCCGACTTGCTATTGGAGATATTCGCTCGGGCTATGTTTGCACCGGCGCCGGAAACGAAACTCCAATTGAAGACGCAGTAATCAATAATCTTACCTGGTGCGAGATAAATAATACCTGCGAAGAAGGTAAATGCTTGGGTTCCAGATATTATACTTCTTGTGATGGCATTGGAGAGTGTCGGTGGATGTATGACATTAATGATGCTTACGAGGAAATAGTTCATGCTAATCCTAAACGGACCTTAGAAAAAGATACCTGCGAGCCCGACGGCTATACTGCCTGCGGTGGGCCTATAATTTCTGGCTGTAGCGGCTTGTGTTTTAAATCGCAAAATTGGTTAGGATGTGATGGTACCCCGGATGGAGTCTGTGATAAGGTTATGAAGACTGAATCCTTAGATACTAAGCAGAATTATATTTGTACCACGGTTGAGGGGAAGCTGGTGGAGATCCCGGCTACCTGCGGTAACTGCCAGTGGTGTCAAGGCGGTATTTGTACAACGAAATTCTATGACGAGAGAGACGAGACAACTTATAAGACTGTTCAAATCGGCGGTCAATGCTGGATGGCTCAAGGCCTGAATGTTGGAACTATGATTGCTGGAACAGATCAGGGTGTAAGTTGCACATCGATCCAAAAATACTGCTACGGAGACAGCGAGGCAAACTGCATTTCAAATAACCCAAATTACCCTGATGGCGGCCTCTATCAATGGAATCAGGCAATGTGCGGTTCAGCCCTTGAAGGTTCACACCTTGAAGGTTCACAAGGAATTTGCCTGACTGGCTGGCATATTCCGACTAATGATGAATGGGGGACTTTAGTTAGTTATGTTGGAAATTCCGGATCCGCGTTGCAGTCAGGTGGTGCTTCCGGTTTTGAAGGTAATCTGGCCGGGCATCGGAGCACGGATGGCGGTTTTGCCGGTCGATTGGGGTACGTCGGTTTCTGGTCGTCCACGCAATACACAACGCAATCGGATGAGATTGCCTGGTATCGAAGTTTGTATAAGAACGACAACAACGTCTACCAACTCATCTTTAACAAGACAGGCGGCTTTTCGGTCCGCTGTATCAAGGACTAGAATTAAGAATTAAGAATTAAGAATAAAAAATAAAAAACAAGGTCGAAATTTAATAATTAATTTTAAAAAACTATGGAATCTTCAAAAAAATTATATATTCTTATCGGCGTTTTAGTTTTAATTGTTTTGATTCTTTTTTCAGTCTGGTTTTTTACCAGAGAAAGGCCATCTCCGACCGAAGAAGAATCAACAGTTTCTCTTTGCCCAAAGCAAATAACTTATCAGGGCGATGTTTATAATACAGTTGAAATCGGTAAGCAATGCTGGTTAGGGAAAAACCTGAAAACTTCCAGCTATCGCGATGGCACGGCCATCCCCAAGCTGACAGCTTCAACTGAATGGACTGAAGATAAACAAGGAGCCTATAGCTGCTATTATAATCAAGAAAGTTACTGCGATGATTACGGAGCTCTATATAACTGGTATGCCGTTAACAATAAAAAAGGACTTTGTCCTGAAGATTGGAGTGTGCCAAGTCATCAACAATGGGTTGAGTTGGAAAGAGCGGTTTGTCAGGATTTAGGTTACCAAGATTGCCAGGAGCGGTTTCCTGATGAAAGCGCTTTGGGCTGGAGAGGGACTGATGAAGGCTTGCATTTATTTTCAGCTGGTTTAGGAGGAAAGGACAAATACGGCTTTGGAGCAATTTTGGGTGGTTTTCGCAATGCCGCCGGACCTTATCTGTATTTAGAAGAAAGTGGAATTTGGTGGACGGCAACAGCGGCTGAAGATACTGCCTATGGAATAATAATGAGTAGGGATAATAATGGAATCCGCCAAGTTGAAACCAGTAAATCAAGCGGTTTAAGCGTCCGCTGTGTCAAGGATTAGAATGCGAATTTTGAAAAGGATTTAGCGTTTTACTTATAATTAATATAAAAATGACGACAAAACAAAAAACCATAACTATTATCGGAGTAATTATCTTAGTGGTTGTATTGGTAATAGTTTACTTTGTGTTGATTCTACCGGCTAAGCCGGAAGAAAAACCAGGGCCAATAAAGTCGACTGCTGAAGTTAAGGCGCCTCCAATGCCGGAAACTTTAGAAGAGGCAGTAAAAATATTAAACACCCCTCAGGTTCTGAAGGCATTTTTAAATAAATATTTTACAATAGAAGAAAGGCCAGGTTTAATTGCCTATACCCCTGAGGAGTTTTTTGAAAAGCGAAAGGGAGCATCTTATGATTTTGCTGTTTTTACTGCCTATGTTTTAAGACAAAATCTTTTTGAAGTTGGCGTGGTCCGTTTTAATTACCGGGTTAATGATGAAAAAAGAACCCATACAGTGGCTGTTTTTCGAGACGTAGATTTACCAAAATACCTTACCGTTACTGACCGAGGAGTGGAAATATTCCATCATGGCTGGTCTTTTGAAGACCTAATTAAAGCCGAAGAACAAAGATTAAACGTCAAGGTCTATGAATACGCCTTTTTTCCAGCCGATGTAAATGACTTAACCGAGCCGCTTAAGGATTATCCTTGGCAAGAAGTAAAATAAAGATATGCTCAAAAACCACAGTTTATCATTTTTATTCCTTCTGTTTTTACTCAGTTTTATTTTGGCGCCCCAATCAATTGTTAGCATTTTTAATGAGACCGGATGTCAGGCGGATTCAACGACCGACACCGGCTATGGCTACTGCCGGATAAATGCCGGTCACCAGTGGCTGATATATCAATGTTCTTATTATATACGGCTGGTTACAAATAAAGGAAACGGAAATATTGACTTCTTTGTGCCAATGAAAACTTGTACTAATTATGTGGACTATCTAATTAATTCTTCGCTTCCAACTGATTTTGTGGCAGGTGCTCCTATAATATTAAATTCAGCGAGTGAGGTTAGTTGTAATGCGCGTTGTGCGGAGGTAGGTGGTAGTTGCAATTCAATCGGGACAGACTCGGCTGCGACCAATAATAAATATAAAAGTTATTGGGATCAATACGGCTACGCGACGTGCCCAAATCTGAGCGGCAGTAGCAGTACCGTGATGACAAAAGAAAACCGCACTTGTAATAACTCAAGTGGGGTTCCCATTGGAACTCTTTGGACCTATTGTTTATGCCGTGCACCGAATTAATAATGGTATTGAAAAAAGAACGAAAAATTATAAAAAAAACAGAAAAGGGTTTTATTGCCATAACCTCGGTTTTAATAATCGGAGCAGTGGTTCTGGTTTTGGGCGTTTCCCTGTTTCATTCGGCTTTGACAGACTACTCCATAAGCTCTGCTTACGAAAACGGCCAGGAAGCTAGTTTTTTGGCTGATTTTTGCCTTAAAGAAGGAGTGCTTAGATTAAAAGAAAACATTGATTATATTGGCCCTGAAGACATAAAAGTTGATGATGCAACTTGTTCTATCAGCTTGGTAGAAAATGTTGATGATAATACAAAAAAGGTTTCCTCGCTTGGCCGATCCGGAGAACAGCCCCATTTTAGCCGGTCCTCCCAGTTGATACGCTATATTATAGAATCACAGAAGAACGATTGGGAAAATAATGAAGAATTGATAAATTTGCAGATAGTTGATAATTCTTTAACCCTGATTCCCTCTGAAGAAATAAAAATAACCAGAACAACAACCTCTTCAGACGATTGGTATAATTCCTTTTACGCCGAAAATGTAAGCGTTGAGAACGACGATTTAGTCCTGGAAGAGAATTATACTAATGGTTACCGTATATCTCTACCTCTTCCTTTGGACACAATTAAAAATGTGGCTGAGAGTAAAATAGAATGGGAGGCAACAACCACCGAGATTACAAGTACAACCATTAAAACTGCTGTTACTACAGATGGAGAGAATCCGCCTGTTCTTGATTCTGAGGAATGGCAAACTGCTGTTTCTGGAGAAAGTATTCCCGAAATAGATCCAGGAGAGGATTTAACCGGTCAATATCTCTGGACAATGCAGATTTTAGAAACCGATGACCCTGCTACTACGCCGCAATTACACAGCTTAACCGAAACAATACTTATGCAGGGAATAGAAGTAGAGGGATATAGAATTTCTCCCAGGTTTGATATTTCGGGACCATATACTATTGATGATTCGCAAATTTTCTGGCAGGCTAATGAAAGAACTAATGGAACCATTAGTGTTAAAATCAGGGTTTCGCATAACAATGGCGATAGTTGGGAAGATTGGGAAACGGTTGAAACGGTTGCCAATGGAGAAAGCATACCGGGATTGGAGCGGGGAACAGACCTATCTCAAGTTAAAATTCAAACAAAAACCTCCTTTGTCGGAGGCCCTGATTTTTACCCCAGTTTAGAAAATATCAAAATATTTATAGAGTTGGAATAAAAAATTCTTTATTCTAAGTAGTAGTTATTTTCGCCTAGAAAAATTGTCTGTATTTCTGCAGGTGTAAGGATTTTATTGTAGATTCTCAGGCCATCAATGACTACTCCTGATAAAGAGGTTTGACCGATAAAGAGATGAGAACCAGTACTGGGATTACTGACAGCTAATGGTGTTAAACCAACAATTTCATTGTCGTCAATGTACATTTTCATTTCCAGGGTTGCTGTGGCAAAAGTCACGACAATATGCTGCCATTTATCCGGAATGGCAGCACCGGCTAACTTTACCTGATTGAGTTGATCTGGTGCGCCGGCCGAGGCGGCCCAACCATATCCTTTTTCAGTTCCCTGATAGGTAAGAGAAAAAGAAAAATCTTCGGCACCTGTTGCTCTTTTTTGGAGAATAGTCATATCTTGGCCCGGAAGTCCTTCGGGCATTTTTATCCAGAGAGATATTGATATTTCGTCTTTAATCTGCAGATTTGAGGAATCGGCAACTTCTATATAATTATTATTTTCAAAATTAAAAGACCTTCCCGGTTTTCCCTGTCTGCTCTCTACCCATTGGGTAGAGGTGCAGTTTTTAATTAGGCCTTGGTTGTTGTTTCCGCTGTTGTCGTGAGCAGTGCAGCCTTCGCCTTCGTTAAAGCTCCAGATTCCGGCCAATTTGTCCAAATCCGAGACTATTAAGCTTTTTTCATACGGGGCGCTATAACTGCCGTAAAGCCCGGCTATTTCATTGGCGGTCAGGCTTCTATTGTAAATCCTGACGTCGCTAATCAGGCCGTGCCAGGGATTTAGACCACTGGCGTCATTGCCGATGAAAAATTCTATTTCCGGAACTTTATTGATAACGGCAACATTTTTTGTCACTGGCTCTGTTGGCTGTCCGTTTATATATAAACGCATGGTCTTGTCTCCGGGATCATAAACCCCTGCCACGTGCTCCCAAGGAAGATTGCCAGCTGGAGCCGAAACGGAAGCCGTACCCCCTTCTTGTCCGGAAATCAGAAAATAATAATTACCCCCTTCTTTATAGAGCATATACCCGCCTTCTCCCTTTGAAACATCGTATTTTCCGGCAATGGTTCTGGGCTTTACTTCAACGCCAGTATCCATAACCCAGGCCGATAGGGTGAGAGGTCCTTCTATTTGGAGAGAAAAAGCATATTCTGTTTTGATGTAGCTGTCAATAATTCCGTTAAATCTGGCGGCAGCCAACGGCTGGCCCTTTCTGTCTTCAGAAAAAGTAACCTGCTGCATTATTCCGTGATTTTTGTAGATACTTGAATCCTGGGCGTTGTTTGACAGCAAAAAATGACCCATTAGCCCGGTTTTCGGTATTAAAACCCATTGATTGTTTTCGTTGACGCCGACTTCGTATTTTCCCGGAGTTAAATAATCTGGGTCTTTTTTAGAGATAGAGAAAGCTGCTTCCAGAGCTTCGGTTGATAAAAGAGTTCCCCTGGTTTTTTCCAAACTAATGATTACCCCTTGAGTAGCGCTTATGAATAAAGTAAAAATGGTTACTATGCCAATGGCAAAAATAGCCATGGCTACAAGCAACTCTATTAGAATTAATCCTTTTTTATTGCTTGACGGGTTCATACCTTTCTATTTTTCCCTGAGAATTTCTATTTTTCCCTGAGAATTAATGTTAATTTTTTGGGAATTGGCTCCGAAAGTTAAAGTTATAGTTGTTGATGATTCTTCTTCGGGTAAGATTGGCAGCCCGGTTGATTTTTGGAAGACTATTTCATCTGTTCCGCTGGCTGACAGGGCGATGGGAAAAGGAATAATTATATCGACCTCTTGTCGGCGTTTGTCGAATGACTCTCCTTCAAAAATTCTGTACTGCCCTTCTTCTATTTTAACGCCGGCGCTGCTATCTCCGCGGCCGGTTATAGCCATTGCCTGGGCTTTTCTTAAAGAATTTTCCAGGCTTCTGGCCTGGTCCTTTAAGGTTGATTCTTGATAAAAATTAAAGCCCACGGGAAGAGTAAGACTAGAGAACATAATAATTAAAGCCACCACTATCATGAGTTCAATTAAAGTGAATCCCGTTAAAAAATTTCTTTTATTTGACATAATACTTTTAATAAAAATTAGGCGTTTAATATATTATAGCAGAGAAAAAAATAATTGAAAAAGAGTCAGATTTTAAATAATTTAATACACCCGTTTATTATACTAAGAAACTGGGGTTGTGTTATAATAAATCAATGGATAAAATACAGCAGCAAAAAACCGAGGCTCTTAAAAGAATTTTTTCTTTTGCGGTTAGATTTTTGAAGCAAGGAGATTTTGACATTGCTCGTCAGGCATTTAAAATCGTGGTTAGAGAATCAGAAGAAAAAGAAAAAAAAGAATTTTTATCAATGATTTTCAGAACACCCTCTTTGCGAGCCAAAGCGGAGCGTTACCTGAAAGAAATGGTCATTTGGCAAGCCCGGGCCGAGGAAAAACGGAAAAAAGAGGCATCGCGTCAGGCCCAAACTGAAATGGAGAAGCGAAAAAAAACCGAGGAGCGGTGGAAAAGAGGACAAGAGAGAAAGAGTAAAGAAGAAGAGAAAAAAAAGTTTCAGAAACAGATTAAACAGCAGGGAAAAGAAGAAGAGAAAGAAAAGTATTTACGGCGCGAAGAATTACAGTTATTTTTTCAAAAAATCCTTGATTGTTACAATAAAAATGAAATTGAAGTTGCTGCCAATCTGTCAGAAATCCTTTTAAAGGAGCTTGAAGATGAAAAAAGGAAGATTGGGTTTATTGAGAAAATCGGCATTATAAACCCTCTTACTTTGAAAATAAAACGGATTTTGAATAAAATCCAAAAGAAAAAAATGGAAGAGGAAATCAGGAAAAGGCAGGTGCAAAAACTTAAGGAAGTGGAGGAAATAATAAAAAAGCAAAAAGAAGAAGTAAAAAAACCGGAAGATGTTGAAAAACAAAAAGAAGATCTTACTAAAAAATATGAGGAAGAGTTAAAAGCCCAAAAAGAGGAGATAACCAAGAAATATGAAAAAGAGTTGGAAAGGAAGATGAATGAGCTATTCCAAAAACAAAAGGAGCTCAAAATGGAAGAACGGGAATTAGAACAGTTAGAAAATGAATTAGAAAAGCGAAAAGCGGAAACCAAAGAAAAATATGAGCAGGAATTTGAGAAGGCTAAAAAGGCGCTGGAAGAACGACAAGTCGAGGAATTAAGGAGCTGGGAGAAAAAATCAAAAATAGAGGAAACTAAAGAAACATTAAGAAAAAAGGAGGAAGAGTTAAAAAACCAGGAAGCGGAAGCAAGAAAAATACGGGAGGCGCCGGAAGAAGTTTTGACCGAAGAAGAAAAGATGCAGAGGAAAGAAGCTATTTTAAAGGCGGAAGAGGAGATTAGGGAAAAAAGAAAGATGATAGAGGAAGAAACCAAGAGAATTGAGGAGGAGGAAACTATGAGAAAGCAATTAGAAGAAAAGCGAGAAGGACCTGTTGTGGGGGAAGAAACGGAGACGGAAAAAGAAAAAAGGCGCGTCTGGCTGAAAGAGGAAATCGAGAAAGAAAAAGAAATGATGACTCCCGAAGAGAAAAAGAGGGAGCAAAAAGAAAAAGCAGAAGCCCTAAAGAAGCTTTTTGAGGCAGCCATTTTTTATTACAAAGAAAGGAATTTAGACAAGGCAATTGAGATTTTTCAAGAATTAAAAAAGGAGTTGCCTGAGCCTAAAAAAGAGCCCGGATTTTTTTCCAAAATTTTCAGCAAAACCCCTCTTTATATTAAAATTGAAAATTACATTCTCGAGATAAAAAAGCAGAAGATACTCGAAGAGAAAATGAAGGTTAAGGAAATCAGAGAGTACGCCAGGATAGCATCCGGGGAAAAACGAAAAGAAAAATACCAGTTTTTTTCAAGACTCAAGGAAATAGCAAGTAAATTCCTTTTAGTCAGCCCCGCTGTCATTTTTAGGAAATTTTTGTTTTTACCTCCGCTGGTCGCCATTGATATAAGCGATTATTCAATTGAACTCCTGCGTTTAGATAACAATCTCTCAATTTTAACTTGCGGAAGATCAGTTATAAAAGAAGGTGTTGTCAGCGAAGGAAAAATCAAGGATCAAAAAGAGCTTTCCCAGGCCTTTAAATTATCCATCAATCAAGCAGGATTCAAATCATTTAGGCCAAAAAGTGGTCCCATTCTAAGAGGTATTGTCAGCATTCCCGAATATAAGACCAATGTTCAGATGTTTACTTTTGAGTCAAGAGATAATATTTTCGAAAAAGTAAAGGAGGAGATTAAAAAAACCGTTCCTTTCCCGATAGATGAGCTTTATTGGGATTATCTTGAATATCTGGACGAAAAGTCAAATCAAACCAAGGTCTTATGCGTTGCTGCTTTAAAGGATATTATTGACGAGCAAATTTATTTTTTGAAATCTTCCGGGGTAGACCCCGTAGTTTTTGACATTGAGGCAGCGTCTATCGGAAGGGCCTTGCTGACTGAAAGGTTTCCGTCGGAAAAGCGCGGCAGGGGGGGAGAAAAGAAATATTTTCAAAAAATAGACAAAGATACTTTGATTTTAGACATTGGCGCTCGGGTAACCAACATTAATATTTTTGACGAAAACGGGTTTATTAATTCATCAACGGCAATTCCCAACGCCGGACATTATCTTGTAGATAAAATAGCCGAGTATTTCGAAGTTTCTCAAGAGGAAGCGGAAACGATTATGAATATAAAGGGATTCCGCAAAGAAGACAATATTATTTTGGAGATTTTAGAAAAAGGAATGGAAAAAATCGTGGAAGAAACAAAGGAGGCCATTAAACATTATCATAAGAAAACCGGAAATGAAATCAAAAAAATAATATTGTCGGGAGGAACTGCCCTTCTTCCGGAAATAGACAAGTTTTTCAAAATCCGTTTTAAAGACGCTGAAAACATTGAAATAGAAATCGGCGACCCTCTGAAAAAGATAAAAAGGAAAGGCGGAATTAATACGAGTAAAGCCATACTTTATGCTAATTCCATAGGCCTGGCTTTAAGAAGCATTATTAAAGATCCCGTGGGGGAAGGAATCAACCTCCTGCCCGGGAAAATTAAAGAAAAAGAAAAGAAAGTTTATTGGCAGCGGCACAGGCAGAAGCTGATAATAATCCAAATAATTTTAGCTATCATCATTGCCGCAGCGGCGCTGTTAGTCTATTTATATATTATTTGACGATTTTTAAAAATTACTTTAAAATTAAATAATAAAACCCGTTACTTATAATTAACAGGGTAAAGGTCGTTATTCTAAAAAATTATTAAAACTTTATACTTTATAATATAATGAAAAACAAAAAAGGGTTTACCCCGCACCTTTCTCAGAAAGACGGGGTAAAGCCAATGAGTTTTCTCCGAAAGAAAGGTGCAGGGTTTACTCTGATTGAACTGCTGATTGTCATTGCCATTATTACCATTCTGGCTGCGGCAGCTATTGTCAGCATTAATCCAGCCAGGCATTTCCGGGCGGCCAGAAATGCTACCAGATGGAACCAGATGAATGCCATAGCCAGTGGTGTCTATTCTTATGCTGTAGACCAC
>Ga0315274_10008511_pt1 | contig 14864 bp, 13 predicted proteins | sample YL17G02_20_MG_FD_203700 | JGI IMG/M metagenome (GOLD analysis project Ga0315274, IMG submission 203700) | Sediment microbial communities from Yellowstone Lake, YNP, Wyoming, USA - YL17G02_20 | ecosystem: Environmental > Aquatic > Freshwater > Lake > Sediment | place: USA: Wyoming | collected... | reverse complement strand
CAGAACACCTTCAACTGCTGGGGCCAGCTCCGGGTGACAGACAATCCGGATGCAACGAAAGGCGCGAGCGCGGTTCGCTCGCACGGTCCGGCGGCCGGTCCGTCCGGGCCGGCTGGCCGATCCGGCTCCGCGCGAGGTCGTGCTGGGTCCGGATCGTTGGCCCGCCTGGCTGCAACCGCTGGTGTTCGACACCGCCTTGCTGCGCATTACGAACGTGACGCGGATCCGCGAGTGGCTGGTGGCTCCGGAAACCGCGAACTTGAGCATCGGGCAATACGCGTTGGAGATCGCGTGGAACGGAACCGCTTTCGCCCCCGGCTCGCTCCTGCCTGCCGGCGGGACCCTGACCGCCCCGACGCTCGAGTTGGCAAGCAATGGGGGCGTTTCGCGGGACTCGACGGAATCGTTGTCAGGGGCCTGGACGGCGCAGCGGTTTGCGGCGTCGGCTGACCGGGCTACTCGATGTGCCGGTGTCGAGGAACGTGATCTCAGGACGAGCAGTTGGTGGCGAAGAGCCAGGTTCTCAAGGACCAAGTTCCGGCGGGATTTCAAAGCCGCTACGGCGAGGTGAAGCCCGAAAGTCAGCCAACGAACCATGAGGCAGAGGATTCGGGGAAATGTCTCAGAATCCCAGTGTTTTCGGACCGGATCAGGTTCTTGCCAAGGACAGGGTCTACCATCGGGCGCGGAGGCACGATACTGAAAGCTCCACGTTTCGAGACCAGACAAGTATGCAATTGATTGGACCGCGGCAGTGGGCAAAGATGCCGACACGGTGACAAGCGGAAAGCCGATTGCGTTTGGAGGGTTCGCGCGCCAGCATGTGGCGGGCTGGCGCTGGAGCTGACCGTTTGTCGCCGAGACACCATGAACCAAAGACATTCAGCGGAGGACCGAGTTTCCCTGTTGCTGCGAGCGCAAGCCGTGTTGTTCCTCGCTTTGCTGGTAGCTTTCGCACCGTGTGCCGCGGCCGCAGGCGTTGTCATCAACGAGATCTTCTACAACGCGCCCGATGATCTTGACGACCTGCAGTGGGTGGAGTTCCACAATGCCGCGGAGCAACTCGTGGCGCTTGGCGGCTGGACTCTGGATGACGGAAAGGTCTACACGTTCCCGCCCAATACCACGCTTGACGCCAAGGGTTACTTGGTCGTGGCCCTGAACACAAAGCGCTTCGCCGAATTCTACAGCGACCGCGCCCTCGGGCCGCTCCAGCGGCCTCTGAAACGCGGCGGGGAAAGGCTCTACCTGAAGGACGCCTCGGGCAACGTTGTCGACACTGCTCGGTACAACGATCGCTCGCCCTGGCCGGTCAGTGCCGACGGCTACTCGGCATCGCTCGAGCGGATCTGCCCAACGGCGAGCGGTGACACCGCGGACAATTGGGCAGCCTCGCCGCTGCCCCCGACACCGAAGCCCTCCGGCACCCCTGGTCGCCAAAATGCGCGCTTTTCTGCCAAACTTCCGCCCGTGCTTTCGCTTGGCGCCACCCCTACGGACCTTGAGCCGCGCCAGTCCCTGCGGGTGGAAGCCAATGCGAAGGGGAACGCGCGGGAGGTCTTGCTGCTCTACCGCGTTGTCGCCAATGGATCCGAGACCAAGGAATCGGCGCTGCCCATGGCCAAGGATTCCGGCACACGGTATATCGGGACGATTCCCCCTCAGGCCGTGGGATCGCTGGTGCGGTACCGTGTCAAAGCGATTGGAGACGACGGCAGCGCGCGCTTCTTCCCGGACGAGCAGGATCTTCGCCCTACACTCTCGGCTTACGTGCACGAGCCCTGGGAGAAAGGGAACCTGCCTTTCGGCTTGATCATCCTCGGCGGGGCGGACAAAGCCGGCTGGAACCCAGCGCCCCACCCGTCTCCCGGGCCTGGGCCTCGCGGGGGTGGCCCCGGAATGGTTGGCCGGGGACCTCCGCCGAACTTCGGCGGACCTGCCCCGAATGAGCCGCGTCCCACGCGCGGTGCATCCGCCTTCGTGTATGTGGATCAAAAGACGGGCGCCGCCACGCTCTTTGACCACATCAGCACCGTTCCGCGCAACAACAACCGTGGTTTCAAAGTCTTCTTCCACAAGGATCACACGCTGGCCGGGATGAGTTCGGTCAACCTCGTGTTCGAGGGCAGTGAATGGTCGTTGTTGGCCGAGGCGCTGGCCTACGACGTTTACCGCCGCGCGGGTTGCCCCGCACCGCTGACGGAGTTCGTGCGCGTGTGGGTGGATGGCCAACTTGCCGGCCATCATCTGATCGTGGAGCGAGTGAACCGCTCGTTCCTCCGCCGGAACGCGATTGATGACCGCGGGAATCTCTACAAAGTGCTCTGGATGGGCCGGGGTGTTGTCGGGCAGCATCAGAAGCGTACCTACGAGAAGTCGGGCCACGCCGACCTGTTGGCGGTGCTCGATCAACTCGACAAGACCAAGGGCGACCCGGACCGGCAGTGGCAAGTGATCCAGGCCAACTTCGACGTCGATCAGGTAGCGGCGTACTTCGCGGTGAACATGGTCCTCTCGCACTGGGATGGCTTCTTCAACAACTACTTCACTTACCACGATCCCCAGCGAGGCAAATGGCAAATGTACCCCTGGGACCAGGACAAGACCTGGGGGTACTACGACGGCATCCCGGATGACCAGGTGTTTTTTGACTTGCCGCTCACCTTCGGCATGGAGGGCGATCGTCCGTCCGCGACATTCGGAGGAGGAGGGCCCTTCAATCGAGGCGGAGGTCCACAATGGTGGCGGCCCGGCGGTTACTTCTCCCGCCCGTTACTTGCCAATCCGCACTTTCGCCGGGTCTTCCTCGAACGAACGCGCCGAGTGCTCGAGCAAGTCTACACGCAGGAGCGATACTTCGCTCTCATCGACGAGTTGGCGAGGCTTCTCCAAGGGGATGCCGCCATTCGAGCCAAGCTTAGAGGCGAGCCGGCGGACGCAGGACGGCAGTTGCTGGCGCGCGATGCCCAGTTGCTCAAGACCCACCTGACCAAGCGGCGACAGTTTCTGCTGAAGCAGAAAGAGATGGAAATTCGTGCTGACCCGCCCAAACCGTGAGGCGGTCGTTGGCAAAAACTCCATCCGACTGGGAGGGACAGGGGAGAGGGGAGTCACTTGAGCGGGAGTTGGCAAGCAATGGGGGCGTATGGTCAAAACGCTCATGCGGCCTCCCGGTGGTAGAATCTCAGCAGCCCTCCCAAGCGCTCGCGCGTGCAGAGGTCACCAGACGACTCGCCGATCCGGTCCACCGGCGCCGGAAACAGGATCACATTCCCCTCTTCCATGAACCTGCCTCCACCGGCAGGGCGAGACTCCGTCGAGCCCTGACTTTCCTGGCCGCTAGGCCGCTTCCTGGTCCTCCTCCTTGCGCCGGATCACTGGCTTGGCTTCGCCCAGGACGGTGGCGCTCGTGATTTTGACCGCGGCCACGTCCTCGACGCTGGGCAGCTCATACATGGTATCGAGCATAAGCTTTTCGATAAGCCCGCGCAGGGCTCGAGCCCCGGTGCCCTTCTTCAGGGCCTGCGCCGCGAGTTCCCGCAGGGCGTCCGGCGAGAATTCCAGCCCCACGCCTTCCATGGCCACCAGTTTGGTGAACTGCTTGACCAGCGCGTTCTTGGGCTCAGTCAGGATCGTCACCAACTGGTCCTCGGTCAGTTCGTCCAATACGGTCACCATCGGCAGACGCCCGATAAACTCCGGGATGAAGCCGAAAACTAAAAGGTCCTCCGGTTCCACGAGCTTGACCACTTCGTGCGAATCCATCGCCGCCGCATTCACGGAACGATCCACCGCGCCGAAGCCGACTACGCGTCGCCCCAGACGGCGCTGCACGATCTTATCCAGCCCAACAAAGGCGCCGCCGCACACGAACAGGATGTTGGTGGTATCGACCCGGATGTACTCTTGCTGCGGATGCTTGCGACCGCCTTGCGGAGGGACGTTGCAGACGGTCCCTTCCAGGATCTTGAGCAGGGCCTGCTGGACACCCTCGCCCGAGACATCGCGCGTGATGGACACGTTCTCGGTCTTGCGGGCGATCTTGTCGATTTCGTCGATGTACACGATGCCGAGCTGAGTGCGCTTGACGTCATAGTCGGCATTCTGGAGCAGACGCAGGATAATGTTCTCCACATCCTCGCCCACGTACCCGGCTTCGGTCAGCGTGGTGGCGTCGGCAATCGCGAAGGGGACATCCAGGATACGGGCCAGCGTGCGCGCGAGCAGGGTCTTGCCCGAGCCCGTGGGGCCGATCAACAGGATATTGCTCTTCTCGATCTCGACATCCGAATCACGGCCGTTGGGCTCGCCGCGAGAACCGCCGGCGTGGCTTGAGCCTTCCCGCTCCTGGAGGATCCGTTTGTAGTGGTTGTGCACCGCCACGGCCAGCGTCTTCTTCGCTTGCTCCTGTCCCACGCAATAGAGGTCGAGCTGCCGCCTGAGCTCGGCCGGTTTGGGGATGACAACCGGTTTGGCCTGCCGGGCCGACTGCGCGGCCAGTTCTTTGTCCAGGACGTTCTTGCAGACAATGACGCAGCTGTCGCAGATATAAACGCCCGGACCTTGGATCAGCTTGCGGACCTCGGCGTGGGACTTGCCACAGAAGCTGCAGAGCGTCAGGTTGGTGGGGCGGGCCATCGTTTTGGCGTCTAGACCGAGACGCCGGTTTCCTTCTTCTCGATCAGCCCAGGTATCTCCTTGCGCGACTTCACCACTTCATCCACCAAACCATAGACTTTGGCTTCCTCGGCGGACATGAAGCGGTCGCGATCGGTGTCCTTGGTAATGACATCGACGGCCTGACCGCAATGACTGGCCAGGATCTCGTTCAAGCGATCTTTGAGCCGCAGAATCTCCTTCGCCTGAATGCTGATGTCGGTAGCCTGGCCCTGAACGCCGCCCCACGGCTGGTGAATCATGATGCGCGCGTTGGGCAACGCATAACGCTTGCCCTTGGTGCCGGCACACAGAAGCAGCGCCCCCATGCTGGCGGCCTGTCCGATGCAGTACGTGTTCACGTCGCAAGTCAGGAACTGCATCGTGTCATAGATTGCCAACCCGGCTGTCACGCTCCCACCCGGGGAGTTGATATACAGGTGGATGTCTTTCTTGGGGTCCGTCATCTGGAGGAACAACAACTGCGCAATGATGACGTTCGAAACCATGTCGTCCACCGGCGTCCCAAGGAACACGATCCGGTCCACCAGCAGCCGCGAATAAATGTCGTAACCACGCTCGCCGCGGCCGGTCTGCTCCACGACCATCGGGATCAGGAAATTCTGCGTGTCGGAATTCGTTTTCACTAATTGACCGAACGTAACGGACAGGCCAGCCAGCGTCAAGCGCGGGCATCGATCACCGCGCGGGGCGGGGCTAGCGGTTAACGTGCACCACCTTGGCTGGCGGGAAGCCGTTGAACCACGTCGCCGACGCACTGCTGTACGCGCCGATGTTTCCGGCGTAAACCAGGTCATCGATCTCCAGGCACGGCAACTCTTCGGATTGCGAAATCGTATCCAAGCCGTCGCAGGTCTGGCCGAACACGGCACAGATTTCGGTTCTGCCACGCCGGAACGCTTTCAAGTGGTATTGGCAGTGGTCGAAGATGATCCCGGAGAAGGTGTGATACACGCTGTCGTCGATGTAATAGCAGGTTTTGCCGTCGCGCACGGCCTGGCCGATGATCCGGGCGATGGCCGTGGCGGCGGTCGCCACCAGGAACCGCCCCGGCTCAGCAAGGATCTGCATGTCCTTCGGGAAAAGCCGATCGATCTCGGCGTTGATCTTCCTGGCCAGGGCGCTGAACGGTTTGACGTGCCGGTCGTAGGCCGCGGGGAAACCGCCGCCGATGTCAAGGATCTTGATGTCGTGGCCGCGCGACTTCGCCTCCTGCATCACGGCGGCGGCTATGTTAAGCGCCTGCACGAAGTTCTCGAAGTTGGTGCATTGGCTGCCGACATGGAAGCTCAGGCCCTCGACCACCAGGCCCAGGCGAAAGGCCTCCAGCACCAGGTCCACGGCTTGACCGGGGTCGCAGCCGAACTTGGACGACAACTCCACCATCGAGCCGGTGTTCGGCACGCGCAGGCGCAGGACCACGCCGGCGTGAGGAGCGTATTGCTTGATCTTCTTCAGTTCGTTCAAGTTGTCATACGTGACCAGCGGCTTGTACTGGTCGAGCGCCTGGAGCGTTTCTTTGGGCTTGGTGGGGTTCGCATAGATGATCCTGTCCCAGATGAAATCCTGCTGTTCGTCGGCCGGGAGGCGCTCAATGTTCTCGTAAACCAGCATGAACTCCGGCAGCGACGCTACATCAAAGCTGGCGCCGGCACGGTACAGCGTGCGCACAATCTCCGGCGCCGGATTGGCCTTCACGGCGTAATACGCCTGCACCTGGGGCAGGTGCTTTCTGAACTCAGCGTAGTTGCGCCGGATGATGTCATGGTCAACCACCACCACAGGCGTGCCGTGTTGTTTGCCGAGTGCTTGCAGTTGTCGGGCGGTCATGTGATGCGCGCCATTGTGGACGCGAAATGGTCCCCCCGTCAATACGAGCGAACGTCTTTTACCGGTTGCGATTTCGGCACTTTAGGGAATAGTTGAGGTGTTGGCTAACTGTTCGAATAGAAAGGCACACTATGACGACACAAGAAGCCGATCAGAGAATGGCGGGCGATCTCAAGCACACGACGCGGGAAGCTGAGAAGATGATGGAAGCCACGGCCGGCCAGACCGGCGAGAGCGTCAGCGAAGTACGGAGCCGCCTGGCGGCGGCGATTGAATCCGCCAAAGCCACTTGTCAGCAACTGGAGGAGAAAACCGTGGCGGCGGCGAAAGCCACCGACCGCGTCATTCGCGAGCATCCGTACGAGTCCATCGGCATTGCGTTCGGCCTGGGGTTGCTGATCGGCGTCCTCGTCGCACGCAAATAGTGCCCAATGGAAGAGCCGGCGGCACCACCGGAGGGCACGTTCGCGTCGTCTGAGCGGCTTGGTGCAGCCTCAAATCCCTTCGCCGAAGAGGTTGGCCAGCCGAGCGGCGAGTTTGCGTCGGGCCACGGCATAGGAGAAGTACTTCAGGCCGAGCTGGAAATTGGTTTTTGCCCAGTCCTCGCGCAGGGCGGGGTCAGTCAGGATCTCCTTCGTTTGCTGGACGACTTCGCGCGTGACGAGTTGCGTCATTTCGATCGTCTTGAACCCGAGCGGGTCGATGTCGCGCGCATAGACCGCATAGGTGTTCACGACGACTGGTTTGCCGAAGTAGATGGCTTCGAGGAAGGCGTTGCCAAAGCCTTCGTAGTAGCTGGGGTACGTGACGAGATCCGCGTGTGGATAGACGTCGAATAAGGTGTAAACCTTCTTCCCTTCAGCGTTCGCACCGCGTTGCTCCCCGATGCGGTCGGCGATGAAACGCACGTCAATCCGGGCATCCTCGATGCGATCGCGCAGCATTTGCAGATAGGCGCTGCCCTCGTCCCCGGCGGGATGGGAGATGACCAGTTTGGCCCGCGGGTCGTTAAGTCGCCGCACCAACTCGATGGCATGCTCGATGCCTTTGCGGGCCACCACGCGCGTCGGTTGGAGGATGAGCCAGTCGTCTTGGCTCAGCCCGATCTCGCGGCGCAAGTCGGCGTTGTAGTCGTCGAGCCCCGGCGGCGGGGTTTCGAAATCCAGGACGTTGGGGATGATCTGCGAGGGGATGCCCAAACGGCGCGCCAGTTCCTTTTGCGCCATCGAGTTGATGACCACGTGCTCCATGGCGAACATGGACGGCGGAAAGGCCGCCTGGAGATAGTCGTTCACGGCACTGAGCGCGAAACGCTCTCTTTCCCAGGCGAAATCATGGTGGTGGGCGATCACCGGCAGCGTGGTTTCCGCTATCACCTCGGCCATCGCCAATCCCAATGGCACGTGCATGGGGATGGAGAGAATGTTCTCCGGGATGAGCACCTCGAGCTGGAATTCCTCCAGGAATCGGTAGAGGTCATCCTTCAGCCGCTCCTTGATGGACTGGATTTGGTTGGTGATGGCCCGATTGCGGAACGCCCTCCCAAAAAGCTTGCCCTGTACCTGGGCGACTTCCGGATGGTTGAACCAGGCCAGCGGGGCGTGATGGCTGCTTTCGGGCGCCGCATCCAGTTCCCCGGCCATCCAAAAGCAAGTGTGGCCCATGCCACGCAGGATCTGCGCCCACTTGCGCGCCTCCAGCGTCACGCCGTCGGTCCCGCGGAAGCGGGTGGAGATGAAACCGAGGCGCTTGGGTGAAACGGTCGTCAGAAGACTGGTGTTCATTTCGTCTCTGCGTTGGGACGCGCCAAGCCTTGCCATCGCCGGCTAGTCCTACGGCTGGTCGGGCGGCTTGTCCCGACGCACGACAATGAACCAGCACTGGTTTTCTTCCTTGTCTCCGCCAATGAGGATGAACTGTGTTCTTGTCGAATGCCGCTCGATGCGCGCCACCTTGCCCTCGCGATAAACCCGGATTTCCACCTGCTCCTGGTTCAGCCGTTGGATTTCCACCTCGCGCTCAGCCGTCATTTGCCGCCGCACTTTCGCGCCAGACTTCAAGACGACCTGGTCGCGCTTGAGTTCCCAGTAATGCTTCCACCGGAACACCGCGTGCAGCCGCTGGCTTAGCTCCGGGCCAATCGGCTTGGCGCCCCGGGCCGGCGGCCGATCCTCGTCGTTGCCCCGCACCAGTTGCAGATAGAAGGTCATGCCCGGGTCTTCCGCAGCCGCGGCCCGGGCCATACCGATAAACAGTAGGGCCAGCAGGAACAGCCATGCTCTCATGACGGCGATGAGTTCAAAGTCCACTCTTTCGACGGACCGCACGCGGCCGTCCATTCAGTTTTGTTTCATCTGACCGCAGCCACGGTCGGTCGGGCCGCGGAACCATCGCCCGGCATTGGCAGCGCCTTGCCGCAAGCGGTCAGGTCGCCATTCCTGATCCGCTATGCCCAACGCGGCCCAGGGCAAACACCGCAGCGGCTCAAAGACCGCCCGACAGAGGGCTGCGAGCCAGAGCCGCCGGGTATCACAAAAGAGCTTGCCCTGCTTTCAACGACGCGTTGTTATGGGTTCAGATCTGAAGACAACTGATTGGTTTCAACCACATTCTGACGCATGAACAAAACCCGCCTCGGCATCATCGGCATGGGCAACATCGGCAAATACCACGCCGATTACCTCTCGAAAGGCAGGGTCAATCGCGCCGAACTCACTGCCGTCTGCGATGCCTTTACGCCGCTGGAACGCTACCAGCCGCTGAAGACGTTCCAGGAACCAGAGCAGCTCTTTCGCTCTGGCGAAGTCGATGCCGTCATCATCTCGACGCCGCATTACCAGCACACGACGCTGGGCGTCGCCGCGCTCCAGGCCGGCCTGCACGTCATGGTCGAAAAGCCAATTTCCGCCCACAAGGCCGATGCGGAGCGCCTCATCGCCGTCGCGCGCCAGCATCCCAAGCAGGTCTTCGCCGGCATGTTCCAGCTCCGGACCGAGCCGCGCTATCTCAAGATCCAGAAGCTGATCCAGAGCGGTGAGCTGGGCCAGGTGGTGCGCATGAGCTGGTTGATCACCGACTGGTATCGCACGGATGCATACTACGCCAGCGGCGGCTGGCGCGCGACCTGGAAGGGCGAAGGCGGCGGCGTGCTGCTAAACCAGTGTCTCCACAACCTCGATGTGATCGCCTGGCTGTTGGGCATGCCGGCGCGCGTGCGCGGTTTCTGCCAGCTCGGCCGCTACCACAACCTCGAGGTCGAGGACAACGTGACCGCTTACCTCGAATACGCCAGCGGCGCGACCGCTGTCTTCATCACCTCCACCGGCGAATCGCCAGGCACGAACCGGCTCGAACTCGCCGGCACACGCGGCAAAGTCGTGCTCGAAAACAACCGGCTCGCGTTCACGCGCAATGAGATTGACATGATCGAGTTCAGCCGGACCTCCAAGGTCGGCTTTGCCAAGCCCGAGACCTGGAACGTCGAGATCCCGTTCGCCGACGCGAGTCTCCCCCACGCGATCGTCATGCAGAACTTCGTCGATGCTATCCTCGACGGCTCGCCCTTGCTCGCCCCGGGCGCGGAAGGCATGTGGTCGGTCGAACTCGCCAACGTGATTCTCTACTCCTCGTTGCTCGGCCAGACCGTCGAGCTTCCCATGGACAGCGGCGCTTACGAGCAGAAGCTCCAGCAGCTCATCGCAGAATCCAAGTTCCAGAAGAAAGTGATCGAGGTGGTCGGCGAGGATTTCACCAAGTCGTTTCATCGGTAGCCTTGACGCCAGAAATGGCGCGTATTGCGACCATGAACCGGCGCTCGCTAGTGGGGCGGGCTTCCAGCCTGCCGGCGGGGCTTCCAGCCCCCCATACATCTCTGCGGGCAACATGCCCGGAGAGCAGGCTGGAAGCCCGCCCCACTACAGGTTCATGGAAAGCCCCCAGTTCCTTTTTGAACTGCGCACGGCCCATGAACCGACTCCGATCGCTTCGTTCATTCCCAACGAGTTACGGGATGGTTCATGGAAGGCGAGGAAAAGAAGGCTTGCAAAGGCCGTATCGCGTAGAAGATTGACTGCCCTATGAACGTGGTGGAAAAGCTGAAGATGACCGCGCGGGAGTATCTGGCGGCCGAGCGGCAAAACGAACTCAAACATGAGTTCTTCGACGGCGAGGCCTTTGCGATGGCGGGCGGTACAAGACGGCATAGTCGCATTGGCGTGAACGTCGCCAGCGTGCTCAACCTGCGACTTGCCGGCAAACCCTGCCAGGTCTTCAACAGCGATATGCGCCTGAAGATTGAGGCGACTGGCCTCTATACCTATCCAGACGTCCAGGTGGCGTGCGGTCGGCTCCGTTTCGAAGACGAACAAGAGGACACATTGCTCAATCCGAAAATCATCGTCGAAGTGCTTTCCGATTCCTCAGCCGGTTGGGACCGCGGTCGGAAGTTCTGGCACTATCGACACCTCGATTCCCTGACTGACTACGTCCTTGTTTCGCAGGACGTCTGGCAGGTCGAGCATTACACGCGGCAGCCGGACGGCAATTGGCTGCTCGAAACGCTGGAGGGCGCGAAGGCCACGCTCACTCTTCGATCCATCAAGACGCAGGTGCGGTTGACCGACCTGTACATGAACACCGGTCTGAAGCCCAGCATCGTAAAGCCATCGCTCAACCACCATCGCAAACAATGATCCTTTCAGGCATCAGCGACGAAGCCGGTAACCTCCTCGACACCCAAGTCAAGGCCACCCAGGAGCTCGGTTGGCACAATATCGAGATGCGGAACGTCGAGGTGCCAGGCTTCCCCAAGGCCAATCTTCACGACCTCCCCGATGCCGCTTTCGCCATCGTCGTCCGCCGGCTGGCCGAGGCCGACCTCAAGGTCAACTGCTTCGCCTCCACCATCATGAACTGGGCCAAGACCGTCACGACGCCCTTCGACGTGACGCTCGCCGAAGTCCGCCGCGCCATCCCGCGGATGCAGCGGCTGGGCACGAAGTTCGTTCGCATCATGAGCCTCAAGCCCGCCGATGACGCCGACGCCATTCCGCCGGTGGTCTTCGAGCGTGTCCGCGAAGTGACCAAGATGTTCCGTGACGCCGGGCTTACGGCGGTCCATGAGAATTGCATGAACTACGGCGGTATGAGCTGGCAGCACGCGTTGCAGCTTCTGGACAACGTCCCCGGATTGAAGTGGGTCTTCGACACCGCCAACCCGGTCTTCAACCCCGATCGTCGCAAACCCAAGCCTTGGCCGCGGCAAGACCCGTGGGAGTTCTGGACCAAAGTGAGGCCACACGTCGCGCACATCCACGTCAAAGACGCCCGCTGGAACCCGGCGAAGAACGACGCGGATTACACCTGGCCCGGCGAAGGCGATGGCGCGGTGCGGCAGATCCTCCAGGACGCGTTGGCGACCGGCTACGATGGGGGGATCTCCATCGAGCCCCACATGGTCGTCGTTTTCCACGACGCCGGTTCCAAGGCCAACGACGCAGCCACGGCGGCGAACTACATCGAGTATGGGCGCCGGCTGGAGAAGCTGATCAAAGAGATCAGGACCGGACATGGTCGGGTCAGCCCTTAACAATCAATAATTCTGGCAGCAACTCGAAGCCTTTCCCCACCCTGCGACGCTTCCCGGGGAAATGATACATGATGCTTCCCTTCCCTCCCGCCCTCTGGCATACCCCTCCGCATGGCAAGGAGGTTGCGGATCCTGGACATGGTGGGGTCAGCCCTTAACAATCAATAATTCGGGCAGCAACATGGAGGCTTTCGCCACCCTACGACGCTTCCGGGCTTCCGGGGGAAATGATAAACGATGCTTCTCTTCCCTCCCGCCCTCTGGCATATCCCTCCGCATGGCAAGGAGGTTGCGGATCCAGTTTCCGGGCGCGATCTATCACGTGACGGCCCGCGGCGTGGAACGACGTCGGATCTTCGTCGACGACGTGGATCGCACCCGCTTTCTGACGCAACTGGGTGCGACTGCCCGCCAATGCCACGTCCGGCTCTACCTCTATTGCCTCATGGCGAACCATGTGCATTTGGTCCTCGAGACCGAGCTCCTTAACCTCAGCCAGTTCATGCACAAGCTGGAGACCGCCTACGCCGTCTACTTCAACCTCCGCCACCGGCGCGCCGGGCATCTCCTGCAAGTGGTAGCGAACGTCTGGGGTGTGGAGGTGGGGGCACTCCGGCGTCGGCAGTGCCGCTGTCCTGCGCGGGCGGTAGCCGCGCGCATGCTTTGGGCACATGCGGGGCTTAATCAGCGCCAGATCGGCCGACCTCCTCCAAATGGGGACCGGAGCGTCTGTGAGCGCACACCTCAGGCGTCTGGAGACGGCGATGGCAACCGATCCGAAGCTTCAGGCGAGATGCGCGGGCATCGACGCGTGTCTGAATGTTGATTGTTAAGGGCTGACCCCGCTCAAAAAACTAATCCGGTGTGGTGTGGTGCTTACGGCGGAATTCTTCCACGCGCACGCGTTCCTCGGTAATCAGAGGCGGGCTCACAGTCGTGATACTACTCCGTCGCGGTCCACGGGGAAAGACAAAGAGTGCTTCGTGGACACGCTATCAACGTAACTCGAGGCGGTAGTAGCGGATCGAAGTGGTCGGAACGGCTGAGTCGATGAATTCGATCGGCCCGGTCCGGTCGGCAGTCTTCGTGTCGAGGTCAAACCAACAGACCAGGTCCGCTGAGCCTTGGAGCACATAGGAGCCGCCAAGCTCGGCCATGAACGACATGCGTGCCTCGGCAGCGGTAGTCCCGGGGCCGACCCATTGGATGGAGAGAACCGGCCGGTTTGGAAGCTGAGGAACCACTGGTGGGTCCGGGGCTGGTGTTACTTCAATGCTGACCGTGGCCGGCAGGGAGTCATTGTCGCCGTCGCTCACGGCAAACGCAAAGTCGTCCAAGCCGGAGAAGCCGCTGTTCGGGATGTAAAGGAGATCAGGAGGAGTTCCGAGTAGCTTGCCGTGGCTCGGAGATTGGACGATCAGAAAACTCAACAGATCGGATGAGCTGTCCGGATCAGTGCCCGATAGGAGAATGGTCGCGGCAACCCCTTGCGCTGTTGTCACCGAAAAGCCGTAGGCGGTCGGCGTATCGTTCACAGGTGTGACGGCGAGCGTGACGGTGGCGGGCGCGGAATCGAGGCTGCCGTCATTGACAACGAAGGTGAAGCTGTCGGGCCCGTTGTAATCTGGGCTGGGCAAATAGGTGAGCTGGTTGGTGAAACCTAGCCCTGTGCCGTTTGTGATGACCAGGGCGGGCTGACCATTGGTAGCCGCGATCTGCAGGATGCCGTGGGCTGGGCCTTCCATGAGTTGGAAGGTCAACGCGTCGCCGTCGATGTCGGCGCCACGAAGCGTGACAGTGACGGCCTGGTCTTCGGGTGTCGTCAGAGAATCGGCCAGGGCCGTCGGTGCATCGTTCACGGGCGTGACGGTGAGCGTGACGGTGGCGGGCGCGGAATCGAGGCTGCCGTCATTGACAACGAAGGTGAAGCTGTCGGGCCCGTTGTAGTTGGCCGCCGGGGTGTAAGTGAGATTGGGCGCGGTGCCGGTCAAGGCGCCATGGCCGGGCGGAGTGACGACGCGGCAGGTCAGCGGATCGCCGTCGATGTCGGTGCCACGAAGGATGACGGAGACGGGCTGCTCTTCGGGTGTCGTCAGAGAATCGGCCAGGGCCGTCGGTGCGTCGTTCACGGGCGTGACGGCGAGCGTCACGGTGGCGGGCGCGGAATCCAGGCTGCCGTCACTGACGACGAAGGTGAAGCTGTCAGGCCCGTTGTAGTTGGCCGCCGGGGTGTAAGTGAGATTGGGCGCGGTGCCGCTCAAGGTGCCGTGGCTGGGCGGAGTGACGACGCGGCAGGTCAGCGGGTCGCCGTCGATGTCGGTGCCACGAAGCGTGACAGTGACGGCCTGGTCTTCGGGTGTCGTCAGAGAATCAGCCAGGGCCGTCGGTGCGTCGTTCACGGGCGTGACGGCGAGCGTCACGGTGGCGGGCGCGGAATCCAGGCTGCCGTCATTGACGACGAAGGTGAAGCTGTCGGGCCCGTTGTAATCTGGGCTGGGCAAATAGGTGAGCTGGTTGGTGAAACCTAGCCCTGTGCCGTTTGTGATGACCATGGCGGGCTGACCATTGGTAGCCGCGATCTGCAGGATGCCGTGGGCTGGGCCTTCCATGAGTTGGAAGGTCAACGCGTCGCCGTCGATGTCGGCGCCACGAAGCGTGACGGAGACGGGCTGCTCTTCGGGAGTCGTCAGAGAATCGGCCAGGGCCGTCGGTGCGTCGTTCACGGGCGTGACAGCGAGCGTCACGGTGGCGGGCGCGGAATCCAGGCTGC
>Ga0315274_10008510_pt1 | contig 14864 bp, 10 predicted proteins | sample YL17G02_20_MG_FD_203700 | JGI IMG/M metagenome (GOLD analysis project Ga0315274, IMG submission 203700) | Sediment microbial communities from Yellowstone Lake, YNP, Wyoming, USA - YL17G02_20 | ecosystem: Environmental > Aquatic > Freshwater > Lake > Sediment | place: USA: Wyoming | collected... | reverse complement strand
TTTTCTTGAGTTGCACTCGCCGCAGCCGGTGCTCCAACTCCGCCAGCCGTTGCTCCGCCCACCACCTGCCGCGACTGGGAGACGACGTCTCCACGAGATCAATGGCCCGCAAGACAAGCTGCTCGGCCGCGGTGTAGTCCCTTTCCTTGTGCTCGTAGTATTTGGCCAGCTCCACGAAGGGGTAGAGGCGGCCGTGATTCTCCTCGATGGCCAGTTGCCACAACCCGATGGCCTCTGTCCAGTTGTCTTGGCGTTTGAGATGGAAAGATAGATCGCAGATGGTCTGTGTCCTCAGGTCTTCCGGGATGGAGGCAGCCAGCGCGGCCTTCAGGACGGCCTCCGCTCGATCGCCTAGCCCCACCTGGGCGTAGAGCCTCCCCAGGCTATAGAGGTCCTCGGCGGCATTGGTCTCGCCATGCAGAGGATCATCGAAAACCGAGCAGGAGAGGGCGGTGAGCGCGGCCAGGGAGAGGATGTCCTGAGCGTTGTGGTAGAAGACCCGCTCCAGCGGCTCCACCCGACCGTATCTCAGGTAGTCGAAGTAGATCTGGGGCACCAGCTGGCTGGGCACATCGCCCTGGCGTTGTAGACCCAGGATCTCGGTTTCCAGGTTGGAGAGCCCGCAGCTCTCCAGTCGCAGGCGCCACAGACGGCGCGCCGTGTGCAGGAGGTCCAGGTGGGGGGCTGAGGACAGGGGGAAACGCCGGCGGGACAAGATGAATCGGCTCTCCAGCAGAGGGACGTCGAAGGCCTTGCCGTTGAAGGATACGATGCCCGACAGAGGGGCCAGGGTGTCTTCGACGAGGGAGATCAGGGCGCGCTCCTCCGAGTAGTCCCGCATGAACAGCTGACGAAGCCGGAAATCCTCTCCCTCGAACCATCCCAGGCCCACCAGAAAGGCGTAGGTGCCCGCACCTCCTGCCAGGCCGGTGGTCTCCACGTCCAGGAAGGCGGTTCTCTTGAGGTCGAGCCTCGCGAGTTCCTGGTCACGGCCTATGGCGGCCACGGTGTGTGGGTTGTGGATCAGTGCCGCAGCGATCTCGACGTCGCCGTGGCGGTACCCGGCGGGGTAGGCCAAATCGACGAGGACGCAGGGACCGTGGTCGGTGATGACGACCTCGCCGCCGACCAACTCCTCGATGGGCCGGGAGCGCGGTCTCACCACTGGGTGCAGGTGGGTGGTGCCCAACCGCCCCGACGCCAGTCGCTCCAGTTGCTGTCGAAGATCCTCGACCATGGTTGATCTCGGTGGGCGCTGCCCGGAGGGGTCGGCCTACGCTGTCTGCCCCACCCTGGCCTCCTCCAGAAGGCGGAGGGCGCTTCTCTTCCCGTGGGTGCCTATCTCACCCTCAGGCCCGACGCAGGATGGGCAACCTGTGGCGCAGGGGCAGTCGATGATCAGTTGCTGGGCCGCTGGGAGGAGCTGGTCGTGGAGGCGGTACAGCTTCTCGGCGAAACCTATGCCCGCTGGCACCCGGTCGTAGATAAAGATGGTGGCTTCCTTGGTGTGGGGTGAGCGCACCTCGGGCTTGACGCCCAGGTCGCCCGGATCGCACATCAGGTACAAGGGAGCGACATTCCCCAGCACGTTGGCCAGCCCCACCAGGCCGCTCTCCAGATCCGAGGCCTGGAACGTGCCCGTCACAGCCTCCGGAAAGCTGAGCCAGTAGGAGGTGGTCTGCATGTCCTGCTCCGGCAGGCGCACATCTCCCCAGCCGATATTCTCGTGGGTCCACAGCTTGATCTTCTTGCAGATGGTCGCAAGGGCGGAGACGACCACCTCACCATGCGCTTTCTGGCACCTCTCCAGGCGCTCTGCCTGGAACTCGTCCATCACCCTCACCTGAACGGCCAGGCTGGCCTGGGTGTAGTAGTCCACGTCCACGCGGGTAGCGTAGGCCTTCTTGCCCTCCCAGTCGAGCCTGTCGATCTGGTACTGCTCCCCCTGGTGGATGTAGATGGCGTCCTCGTGGACCGTGGTGGGGGCGCTGAAGCTGTCCACCTCGCCGATGACCCGAGGTTCCCGACCACTTGTGTCGATGATCACGAAGTTATCCCTGGCTGCCGTGCGCAGGCTGATCTCCTTGGCGGGGTAGGCATCCGCGCTCCAGTGATAGGTGTCGCCCGCCTTGTGCAGGATACCCTGTTCCTCCAGGAACTGGAGTATCTGATCGATGGATTGGTCACCGAATTGCTCCCCTTCTTCAAAGGGCAGCTCGAAGGCAGCGCACTTGATGTGGCTCAGCAGGATGAGCAGGTTGTCGGGATTGACCAGCGCATGCTCCGGTGTCTGGGAGAAGAAGTATTCGGGGTGGGTGATGATGTACTGGTCCAGCGGCGCTGAACTGGCCACCAGGACGGCGCAGGAGACGTCGGCCCGACGCCCGGCGCGGCCGGCTTGCTGCCAGGTGCTGGTGATGGTCCCGGGGTATCCTGTGATCACGCAGGCATCCAGGGCGCCGATGTCGATGCCCAACTCCAGGGCGTTGGTGGCCACGACTCCCCGGACCTTGCCCTCGCGCAGCCCCTGCTCGATCTCCCTGCGTTCGTGGGGGAGATAGCCTCCCCGGTATCCCCTCACCGATTCGCCGCTCTTGCGGGCGGACTTGATGTCCTCCCTCAGATAGGACAGAAGCACTTCTACCGTCTTCCTGCTGCGGGCGAAGACGATGGTCTGCACGTCGTTGAGGAGGAAGTTCCGGGCCAGGGAGCGGGACTCGTGGATCGAGGAGCGACGGATGCCCAGCTCTTTGTTGACCACCGGGGGGTTGTAGAACACGAAGTGCTTCTCCCCCTTGGGGGAGCCGTCCTCGTCGATGAGGTGTACGTCTTCCTCTATAAGTCTGCGCGCCAGTTCCTGTGGATTGGCGATAGTGGCCGAGCAGAGGATGAACACAGGGTTGGTGCCGTACCACTGGCAGATGCGCTTTAGCCTGCGGATGACGTTGGCCAGGTGGCTGCCGAAGACGCCGCGGTACTGGTGGACCTCGTCTATGACCACGTACTGGAGGTTCTCGAAGAGCTTGACCCACTTGGTGTGGTGGGGGAGGATGCCGGTGTGCAGCATATCCGGGTTGGTGATGACTACGTGGCCAGCGGCGCGGATGGCCTTCCTAGCGCTGACTGGCGTGTCGCCGTCGTAGGTGTAGGTCTTGATGTTTACTCCCAGGGCGGTGATCAGGCCGTGGAGTTCGTCCAATTGGTCCTGGGAGAGGGCCTTGGTGGGGAAGAGGTAGATGGCCCGGGACTCGGGGTTCTCCAGCAAGGAGTTGAGGATGGGGATGTTGTAGCAGAGCGTCTTGCCCGAGGCGGTGGGGGTGACCACCACCACGTTTTCCCCCTTGTGGACGGCCTCGATGGCCTCCCTCTGGTGGGTGAAGAGTCGCTCGATGCCCCGTTGCCGAAGTACGTCCACGAGACGTGGATCAACACTGGGAGGGAAGTCCACGAAGGACCCCGCGGTGGAGGGCGTGACCTTCCAGGCGGTGACGTGGTCCCGGAGTTCCGGAGTGGCCTGCATCTGGGTGAGAACCTGGCTGAGCTTCACCGTTGGCCTCTGGGCGGCGGATTAGAACTGATGTTCAGTATACCACGCGTTCGGTGCTCATGCAAGGGGATGAAGGCCGTGGAATCGGAACCCTGCTGGAGAAGGGTGCGTGGGGATTGAGCCTGCTCAGTACCCTCCCGGAGGTTCAGAACCTCCGGGAGGGTCGGCCCTATTCATTCCCGCGCTTGCTTCCTGCCCACCAGCAACGCGTACCCCAGGTAGTCCCAGATGCCCTTGGGCAGGCGCCGCCGCTCTCTCATGTACTTCCTGAAAGCTGGGCTGGTGAAGTAGAGCTTCACCGTGCGCCAGAGCAGGGTGAGGAAGTCCCGGCAGCCGTAGCGGGCTATTTCACTCAGGTCGGTGAGGGGGCCGTACCTGCGGGGGCTGGCTAGCTCCACGGTCAGCCCGGAGGCCTTCAGGAGTTCCTCCCAGTCTTTCAGGGTGGGGATCTCAGCCTGGACGTCCCAGGTCTGAGCTGCGTATTCGACGATCTCCCGCGGAGGCGGCGTCTTGTGCCAGATCTCCTCGTTGAGCCCCACGCAGCCACCTGGTTTGACCACTCGCGCATACTCGCCGATGGCCGCAGACTTGTCCTCAATGAAGGTGGTCACCGACTCCAGCAGGACTACATCGAAGGTGGCGTCCTCGAAGGGCAGGTCGGTGGCGGACGCCACCCTGAAGTCTACCCTGTCCTCCACACGTGCCCTCTTCGCCCGTTCTGTGGCGCGCTCGACCATGCTGGCCCGGATGTCCACGCCCATCACGCGACAGCCGAGCTTCTTGGCCAGGTAGCGGGCCGTCGCTCCCGTTCCGCAGCCGACTTCCAGAACGTGCGTGCGCTCGTCTATGCCGCACAGCTCGATCAGCTCCTTGGTGGTGCTGAGGCCTCCCATGTGCTTGGTGGCTCCGCTGTAGGCGTGCAGTTCGAAGTAGGTCGGGTCCTCTTCGACGCTTGGCGTCTGCTGATGCTGGTTCGTCTCATCCGGCATGTCATCCTCCGGCGTCAGGGTCCGTGACCCCACGGACGGTCCAGACTATACGCTGCTGCGGAGCGAGATACAAACTCCGCCGCCGCACGCATCTTGCGCAGGGCAAAGGCCGTATCGAAGCCTGCCCTGAGCCCGGTCGAAGGGCCTTCCCTGAGCAGGGTTGAAGGGGAGCAGTCCAGCGCCGGGACCAAGCCAAGGGGCGTAGTATGCATATCCAAGGCGCGCTTTTCGCACTCTCATGGAAGGGCCTTGCTCTTTGCGGGTTGCGGGGTATAATCACAGCGGCCGATGGATGTCAAGGCCACGGGTCGAGCGGTGCACCGCTGACCTACGGGCGGGTGTGGTGAGAGCAGGCTCTTGTTCGTGTGCAAGGAGGAGTGCGGGTATGAGCCAGGAGGGTAAGTCCAAGGGTCTCGCAGGCAAGGAGTTGTGGGGCTGTATAGGTACCGTGCTTGCGGGATTCGTCGCCGGCTTCTTCCTGCTGTTCAACACCCTGATCACGACCTGGGGACCGCGCCTTCCCTTCTGGCAGGCGGAAGCTTCGCCCACGCCCGTTGTCGAGATCGCGAGCCCATCTCCTGAGAGTACCCTGGCCCCGGAGGTCGCCTCTCCCACGTCTCCAGCAGCGGTCTCGACGTCTACACCGACTCTGGCCACTTTGCCGTCGCCAACCCTTCCGCCGACCCTTGCCCCCTCACCCACACCAAGCCCCTCGCCGACGCCGACCGTTGCACCATCGCCGACGCCGACCCCTCCGCCTGTACTTGAAGGCCTGGGGACCAAGCTGGACGAGCTCAACGACGAGGGCAAAGAGATCAAGCAAGTGGCGTTCACCCCCGACGGGGGTTGGGCGGTACTATATGGCAGGAACGGCTACTCCACGTACGGCCTGCCGGGAGAGGCGGTGGATGCCCTGAGCAGCCTGAATGACGACGACGAGGAGATCAAGTGGATCGCCTTCACTCCGGACTCAGGCTGGGTGATCCTCTTCGGTGGGAGCGGATTCTGGCGCAGTGGGCTTCCCCAAGAGGCCGATGAGGCCTTGACCGATCTGAACGACCGGGGTGAGGAGATCAAGTTGGCTGCCTTCGCCCCGGACTCAGGCTGGGTCGTTGTCTACGGCGCAAGCGGCTTCTGGCGAAGCGGCCTCCCGGAGGCAGCCGACGATGCTTTGACCGACTTGAACGATCGCCAGGAGGAGATCCAGGACGTCGCCTTCACCCCCGATGAGGGCTGGGTCGTCCTCTTTGGCAGCAATGGGTTTATACGCATTGGCCTGCCGCAGGCGGTGGAGGATGCTCTGGCCGAGCTGCACGATGAGGGCTCGGAGATCAAGCAGGTCGCCTTTGCGCCGGATGGGAGCTGGGTGATCCTGTTCGGCAGGAATGGCTACCGGCACAGCGAGCTTCCGTAGGGGAGGCTGCCAGGACCTGTTGGTGGTCTTGACGAATCCGCGACCGAGCTGCCCCCTGTGCCTGGACCCCCGGGGATGCCTTGGTCTCCTGGCGTCATGGTAGACGGGAGTGGCAGAGATTTCCCGCGTTCTCTTCTCTCGCTGGGAGCAGGTAGAGCGGAGGTGATTCAAAGAACAAAGGGCCGCCGTGCCGGACACGGCGGCCCATCTTGGATCTTGTTGGCTTCCGGGGTTCGGTAGCCAGCGACTGCTCGTTGACCCGTCGAACTACCGTTTGCGAAGCCGCAGGCTGGCGTACCCGCCAAGCGCCATCAACCCGCTGCCCAAGAGCAGCAGTGTGCCAGGCTCGGGCACGAACTCCACCTCGCAGGGCACCAGCTCGACCTCGCCGAAGCAGGGCAGGCACCAGTTGCAGGTCCCGTCCTTGATGAGAGGCTGGCGACCACCCAAGCAGCACTCGAGGAAGGCGTCCTCGTCCCCTACCATACCTCGCCCGCCTGGCCAGAGACCGACCATATCGCCGCCATTAAAGGCGACGGTGACGTGCTCGGCCAAAGCCATGATGTCCGCCTGGGTCAGCGGATCCCCGTCGGTCATCTTTATGACCCACGGGTCGAACGGATCCACGCCGAAGAGGCCAAACCAGCCGCGGTAGACTTGCCCGGGGTTCAGGTTCAGCGGCGAGTTACGGAGATCTATGGCCACCTCGTGGATCCAGGCGAAATACTCCTCGTCGTTCTGTGCAGCGTCGATTTCGGGGTGCTCCACGCCGAAGGCGTGCTCAACGCCCTCGAGGTGCTGAATCGGGGACACCGGATCTCCTGCGAAGTCGACAGCGAGCTCGCCGAAGCAAGCCGTCGGATCGTCTGGCCAGTCGTCTTGCTCGCCGCCCACCCTGCCAAGGTACAGGGCCAGGCTTTCGCCCTCGATCGACTCCTGGGGCGAGGGAAGGCTATGGGGGTATGGCGCGACGCCGAAGAAGCAGAGCCAGCCCTCGTCCGACCACACCCCGGGCACGGTGGCGTTCCATTGCCAGGCCGGGGCGTCGTCCTCGAAGCCCAGGCAGAACACTTGGCCCAGCACATAGTCTTCCATAGCACTCATCTGGGACAGATCCCAGTAAGAGGCTGCCAGGGCGTAGAGATGGCCCTCGTCATGCATCAGCGCCAGATCGACTCCATATGCGGGAAGCTCCTCGTCCTGGGGTCCAAAATTGCCAAGGCCCCCCAGTGTGATGTCCTCCCAGTGGGCCGAGTCCCAGGCTGGTTCCCACATGCCATCTATCACCGGCTTGTTGCAGCAAGGTACAGGCTTAACCGGCACATCGCCCTGCGCTAGGGCCACGGCTGGCGCACAAAGCATAAGCACCAGCCCTGCGGTCATTAGTGTCTTAGCTATCCTGTCCATCGCCCTCTATCCTCCTTGAAATGCTGGCATTCTGCTCTGATGAATGAGGCACAATGATCATCCGAATCTGTAACCTGTCGACAGCCATCGCCTCCTTCCTTGGATATGCCCGGACGTAGTGGTTGACCGCCAGGCCTGTCTTCTATGCTCTTCGCGTCCCATTATAGCGCACTTATACACCTTTGTCAAGGTACAGTGTCGCAGTGAAGCCTCAGACTTGGCCGCTCTGGCCATCTTGACGTCATTGAGGTTGTGGCGGTCAGCTTAGCGGTGCCTAGTTTGCGGATTGCGGCCCCCTCACCTTCTGCTGGGGCGCTCCCGTGTCGGTTGGTCCGGCAGGTGGCCCCCGCTAGCATCCCCTGAGAGTCAGCCGAGGTGGATGGCCGAAAGGGTCACCGACCATGGTCAGCTTCCCGTCGCCGACTCCTCCGCCCATCCTCGAAGTCCTCGGAACCGGACTGGACGAGCTCAACAGCGCGGCCAAGGAGATGAAGCAGGTCTCAGTCGCGCCGGATGGGAGCTGGGTGATCCTATTCGACAGCAACGGCTACCGGCACAGCGAGCTGCCGTAGAAGAGACTGGCTGGGGCTGCGGATCACCTTCCGCTTGTGCTGGCGCGGCGTGGGTTGCTGGGCGCATGAATCGTGTCTCCGGTCGGCGTGGTGAATGCTTCCGCAGTTTGGGTTCCAGCAGTGGGCGCTAGCAGGTCTTGCGGCGCCCACAACTCGCGAGGGCTCTTGGTTGCCGCCATCTCGCTCACAGGATGGAGCGTGGATAGGATTTCAGGCTGCCAGCCTGTCCAGGACCTGTTCTCTTTCACTCCAGACAACTGGAACCACTTCGTAGTTGCTCAGCGCGTCCACTACCGATGCAGGCACTGGATTCTCGGTGTCGTTTAGGATTGCGTACGCCTGCGAGCGCGCCGGTCTGTCCTCTCTCGTGTCAATCCATGCGAAGACGAGTGTTTGCGCCGTGTTCTTGTTGGGCTGGGTTATTGTCCGAAGTATGCGTTCCGGAATGCTATCCGAGGACGGTATGGCGAAATCAAAGTAATGATCATAGCCACTCGTGCCAGCGAACTTCACTTGCGGGACGTAGCGAACATGGTTCCTGCCGAGCCAAGCTTCCACGTCTTCTCTGAATAGACTGGCGACGAATGGGGAAGCCAGAGAGAACAGGTCGTTCACCGCTAGCATCGCCTGGATGAGATTGTGTTTCCTCAGCGCGAACTCAGTCCTCGATGTTCTCACGGTTAGTGCCTGTCCGTCTAGCTTAACACCGAAGCCGTTCAGAGTGGTCTCAAGCAGTCGTCTTCTCTTGTCTGTGCTCAAGTCGCAACCGGATACAGTTAGGTCAGTGATAATGTACCCATCATCGGTGAGCGTGAATCCGCCGTTGTCGCGTCGTACGTACACCTGCATGTAGTCGTTGTGACGGTCAAGGTAGGGGGTGGTGATCTCAACCCACTGATCGTCGACCTGATGCAGAATCGTCTTGTCTTTCAGCCAACGTAGGTATTCGTCAATGAGTTCTTGGATGTCTTGGATCATCACAGCAATCTCGGCTTAATGGTGGGTGGATTAGTGATGTTGCAGTATTCCATGAAGTCCTGGAGTGTGCGAAACAGGTCATCAAGGTCGACGAAATGCCCATCCGGCAGTGGCTGGGCCCACTTGTGGTCGTAGCCCTCTCTGCACAAGTGGATGTGTGGCGTGTCAATCTCGCGCCCGTCTGGGTTCCGGTGTCTTGCGCCTCGCAAATCCAGGCGGACCAAGATGATCGTCTTCCGATACCTAGTCTGGTGAGACACCTTCAGCCGGATCTGGCCACACGTAACGTCCAGAAGGAAGTGCTCTCTGCCATCCGTTGATACCAGGGAGCCGTGATTGCTCGCCCCGGCTGAGGGTAGTCGCGCACCACTTCATCAGCCGCGTGCTTCTCCATCGCAATCAGGGCATTCGCTTCAGCCTGAGTCAAGTCGTCGTCGGTCATAGACGATCGTCCTCAGCTCTCGCCAATACCGCCTGTGCGCTGCTGCCCAGGGCAAGCCTGCGCATGACTATAGCACGCTGGCGCCACGGCCGCCAGTCGTTGCGAATGTTCCACGTGTCCGCACCGGCTTTGTAGCATGGAACCTCCGAGACGTGCGTCGTGTCGAGACCTTCCGCCCAGATAGGTCGGCGATGGCGCGCGAGCGGAGCGTTCCGGTGGGTCAAGGCTGCCGACCTCCTGACCGTCCCAGATCGCGACTTATGCACACCACGACCACGCCTTCTCCACCGGTGTCACATCGGAGCCTTCAGCGCTGCTGCTGTGGGCCGGCTCCGCTACCCAGAGTCACTCCGCGCGGGTGACCTGACGGGCAAGGCTGAGGATTTGGGCCTCGGGCGGTGAGGTTACTCGCGCACGTACGCCCGCACACTGACCTCCACGAAGGCCCACACGTCGCCTCCAGTGGTAAAGAAGGAGAACTTATCACTGTAGGTCTTCCACTGCTCGTAGGGCATAGAGATGGTCTTGTTGTTCCAGGCGAAACTGGTAGGCTCGCCCCAGGAGTTGAAGTACATGAATCTGGTGCCAAAGGTGAGGGAGGGGTTTTCGCCCTTGAGCATCATGACCACGGTATCCGGCGCGGGATCGTCCATATAATCGGTAAAGTTCCTGAATAGTTGGTCGAAGGTATAGCTGTCACACGTCATTTGATAATTCGTACGGCCAACAAGCAGGTTCCCGTACCAGATACCGGCCTGCCTGCGATACTCGTTGACCCATACCACGAAACTGGCGCCGATGGTATCACAACGGCCCACGTTGTAGCCGGGAACAAGAATCCACGAGGCGTTGTTCGCCTCCCCTATGCCTATCCGTTCGAACTTGACCTCAACGAACAAGGGACAAGGGATGAGGTCGTATTGGACCAGCGGCTGACTGGGGGCAGAGTAGGTCTCATCGGCTGCGGCCACGACTTGCCAGTGAACGGCCTGGCCACAGCTGAAAGGTAGATACGTTACATCCATCATCCGATACTGAGGCTCCACCGGATGCCCATACGGCGCACCGTTGAGCAGAACCTGGAAGCTCTTGATCGTCTTCTCGTCTCCACTCCAGTCCCACTGAAGCATCTGCTGGACGGTCGGGTAAACAGAGCCCCATTCCTTGATGCGCAGGTTGTAGGGCACGGGCATGGTGGGGTCTTCGTAGCTGTAGGTGCTGATGCCGCCGCTGGTGTCCATCGCTCCCAGAGGCTCGAACGCCAAGCCGAGCTCGAAGCTGGCCCCGTCCACAGGCCGCCTCGTCCCATCCCAGGTCTCGCTCCCATACTGGTCGCTGAAAGACCCGAGGGGCGCTGCCTTCGAAGTTCGGCCCCAGCATTCCCCCTCCATCTCGAGCGAGCCATCGGTGGGGATGGGCACCACCAGGCTCGGGTTGCCCGCGGCCCAGGAGGCGATGTCCCCTTGCCCGCCTTGAACCTGGATGAAGTCGTTCGTGCCCGCGGGCAAACGCCCGTGGGGAGCGCCCTCGAAAGACACGTAGCAATACACGCTGTGGTAGTTCGCCGGCACGGTGAGGTCCAGGGGCTGGATCTTCAGGTGGGTGGCCAGGGTCTTGGCGCAGCTTGGGTCGGCCACGGTCACAGCCACGTAGTTGCTGGGCTGGCTCCCTACACTGTTGACCGCCTCCACCCAGAAGACGAAGTGCCCCCATGACGGCGCAGGAAACTCATACCAGGCCGAGCCCCCCGGCGCAGCCTGGAGTTTGGCCACCAGCCGACCTGGATAACCCAGGCCCCACATCCAGACTTCGAAGTGGTCCTCGTTGGTGGCGTTATCCTTCCAGGCCAGACGGACCGTGCAGTCGGTGACCTCGGACTGAAGGTCTGTAGGTGCCGCAGGAGCCCATGGGTTCACGACGACGCCCACCAGTCCGCCGACGTCGACTGGTAGAGGAGACGGCTCGATGACCTTGAGCGGGGGACCCTCTGGCGTCGTCAACGGACCGCTGCCGGAAGGCCCGGATGGCCCCGTGGGGAAGCTGGGGCCTACCGGAGGCCCGGTGGTGCCCGGGGGCGCCCCGGACGGCGGAGCCGGGACGATGACCACCGTGCCTTCGGCGGGCTCCTGGCCAGCCAACTCGGGGTTCAACTCGTGCAGCGTCTCCACGTTGGTGCTGAAGGAGCCGGCGATGTCGGCCATGGTCTGCTCTGGACCCACACCAACCTGCACAAAAGGTCGGTCGGAGAGAGACTCACCCGTCACCGCCAGGGGCAGACTATCTCCGATGATGCCTTCAGCGTTGACGGCGCGCACATGAAGCACGTGGGGCCCCTCCGAGGGCGCTATTGCGAAGTAGGCATGGAGAGGGGACCCGCCCGCGCCGCTCTCGCTCGCCCGGGTCTCCTCTAGCTCGCCGTCTACCCATAGCTCCATACGCATGATGGGGACGAAGCCGGAGGCCGTGGCGTACACCTCAAGCTCCGTGCCCGCGGGCGCCGAGGCGCCGGGAAGGGGTTCGCTGATGAAGACGTTCGGAGGCTCAAACCGGGCCCGCGCCTGCTGCAGGCGAGCTTGCAGAAAGGCAAAGGCCCCCAGCGCAACCAGGGTCAGAGCGGCCAGGACCACGACAGCAACAACGCCCCACTTGATACAGCCGCGACGCCTGTTAATGGCAGTCCTCCTCTATCCTCAGCCTTCCACGATCTGGCCCTTTGGTGGCTCTTGCCCGCTGCGCTGCCATTTCGTGCCTGTTCGAGCGCGGTTTCTGTTCTCCGCCGGGTGAGGCGTCGCCAAGGAGAGACTAGGGCTAGCGTGTGGAGGGAGAGCAGTCGGCGGTGGGCCGACCTGTCATTCCCCAACCACGATCGGCAGCGAGAATGGCATTATGCCCGAGTACTGTTCGGGAGCGCCGTCTCCATCGGAATCGAACCCGTCCGTAACAGGTCGCTGGAAACGCAGCTCGGCGTCAACCCGATGCGTCCCCGGGGTGAGAACACCTACTGGATACAACCACATAGTCTGGTAATTCGCGTCCCCGTTCTGGTCACGATCCCCACTCTCCTCGATCTCGCTCCAGTACTGCCCGGAGTCGGGCACGGGTTCCCCATCCAGCCTCACCACCAACTCCGCAGAGCTTAGGAAATCGGCGACCTGCTCGGAAGTGTCTGTCTCCCAGCCAAATCTCAGGACAATAGGCGTATTGCCGGGCACCCGCCCCTCTCGCGCTAAGAGGGAGATCTCCACAGGCTCGCGGGACTCAGTGGTCGGCGTGGCGATCGGGGGCACGGGCGTATTGGTGAGGGTCGGCGCAGCAGGGCTAGCCGTAGATTCTAGCCCAGCGCTTGGGTTTTCTACAGCGCTGACGTTCACCGGCGCACTATTCTCCATGAGTCCGGCGGCGTTCACCGCCCGCACGAACAGCGTGTGTTCACCTGGGGGCACCAGCAGTTCGAAAGAGACATCGAAGGGGGAGATGCCCCCCACAACGCTGCTCTCCTCCGTGTCTACCAGCTCCCCATCCAGCCACAGTTCGACCCGCGTGACGGGGGTGCCGCCGGAGGCGCTGGCCGAAACGCATATGTAGCTGTCCGCCAACACCGAGGCCCCTGAAGCTGGCTCCGTGACGGTTACGCTCGGCGGCTCATTCTGCCCCCGTGCCTGCGGAAACCCACAGGCCCCCATCAGGACGCAGGCCAAGACGACAAGTGGCGAGACGGCAACAACGGGCCACTTGATGCAGCCGCGACCTCTTCTCATCACGCCCCTCCTCCGTCCCGGGCTCCGCCTGACCTAGTCCGTGAGCAACTCTTGCCCCTGCGGCACTCGGAGAGCGACGCCGGCACAGCGGACCCGGCGTCGCCCCAACCGAGAAACCACGATAACGCAAGGTTGCGTATTGCGCTGTTAGGGAGTGTACGCAGGCTGCTTCACCGGGCAACTCAAACCCTCAGCCTGCGGGAAGATGTACAGGGTGTAGCAGACCGAGGCGTGATACCCAACGTACACGCTGGCGTACGGGTCTCCGGTACCTGGCCCCACGCAGACCTCCCTGCCACAGCCCAGTTTCTGCTGGGCTTCCTCCAGAGAGGCAAAGTCGTATACCACCCTGTGCACACTGAGATTCTCGTCGCCTCCCACAAGGATCAAGGTGTTCCACATGCTATCCCGGACCTCGATGCTGATGGGACCGCTGCCCCCGCCGGTGGTGGTCTGGCCCAGGGGCGCCACGACCGTGTCTGGATAGGCATTCTCGCCCTGGCCTAGCGAGGCGAAGGAATGCGGGCCGCAGTTGTCCTCAATGTGAGGCCAAGTACCCATGCAGCCAGGCGTAAACAACCCGGGGTCGCAGCTCCAATAGAACTGTTTCGTTACGCCGTTTACCTCGAGAAACCAGTAAAGATCCAGGTCATCGCAATCATCAATGAAGCTGATGGTATTGAACTTCACCATGGCATACATCGGCACCGGGCACGTGGGCAGGAAGTAGTCGTTGTCCGGCTTCTTCAGGACACTCAGTTTGGACAGCGCTTGCCCCGCCACGGCCCGAACCTGCCAGGTAATGTGCATCCCGCAGTCCTTCGGCAACCTTACGTCGGCGGAGCGCGCGGTGGGAGCCACCAGCGACCAACCACCGCTGGGGCTGTAGGGCGCTCCGTTCAGCAGGATCTGGAAGCCGGCGATCTTGCTCGAATCTCCGTCCCACTTCCAACTGAGTGACTTGACGAGCGGGTCAAGCGGCCACGGGGAGAAAAGCTTGTGTTCGACCACGTCATAGGGGACAGGTAACGTCGGATCCTCATAGCTGTAGGTCGTTAGAAGGCCACTGGTGTCCAGCGCCCCACCCAGAGGCTTGATGGCCACACCGATCTCAAAGCCGGTGCCCGGCAAAGGACGCCTGACCCCATCCCAGGTTGGCCTGGGGTACTTCCCACTGAAGGTGCCGAACTTGCTCAGCTTTCCGCCCGACCAGCCCCAGCATTCCCCCTCGACCTCCAGAGACTCATCTCCCGGTATGGGAACCACCAACTTGTTGTTGCCACTGGCCCAGGAGGCGATGTTCCCTTTCCCCCCGGTCACCTGTATGAAGTCGTTCGTGCCCGCCGGCACCCGCACATGAGGCGCACCCTCGAAAGAAACGTAACAATAAACCTGGTTGTAGCCGGCGGGCACGGTCATGTCCAGTGCCTCCACCTGTAGCTCTTTGGCCAGCGTCTGGCCGCAGCCCAGACCAACCATCGCCCCAACCTTGTTGCTGGGCTGCCTTCCCACGGAGTTGACCGCCTCCACCCAGAAAATGAAGGCTCCCGAGCTCGGCGCAGGAAATTCGTACCAGACCTGCCCTCCCTTAGCCGCGTTCAGCTTGGCGATGAGCCGCGGGGCCTGACCGATGTTCCACAGGTACCACACCTCGTACCGCTCTTCGTTGTCGGCGTTGTCGTTCCAGCGCAACCGTATCGTGCAGTCCGTCACCTCCGCCTGGAGATTGGTCGGTGCCGCCGGGGCCTTCAGGCCCG
>Ga0315274_10008506_pt1 | contig 14866 bp, 18 predicted proteins | sample YL17G02_20_MG_FD_203700 | JGI IMG/M metagenome (GOLD analysis project Ga0315274, IMG submission 203700) | Sediment microbial communities from Yellowstone Lake, YNP, Wyoming, USA - YL17G02_20 | ecosystem: Environmental > Aquatic > Freshwater > Lake > Sediment | place: USA: Wyoming | collected... | reverse complement strand
TCTCCTGGGCAGACGGACGATTACTTATTTCGGGTTTCATACCAACCATTACGCGTATTGGTCCGTATGTCGAAATCCGGGATGTGGGGCTTGATATCCAGGAGCGGAGTTCCGTCCAGCATCCACCCCTTCTATTTCCAGGGTATTGCCATTACGTGCTGTCAGCCGGACCACCGATAGTCTGATCGGGTTGGGACGTGCAGGATAGCGAGTTGCAAACAACCCATGCAACTGGTCGTCGAGGAGAGGCTTGACGAGCAGGGAGTAGTCCGATGAGTTGTGAAATGCGTACAACAAAAAAATATGAGAGAACCCTTCCAGGTCCTGTAGCCCTTCAGTATATTCAGGGTAGACTTCCACGACTCCCCTGGCTTGGGAGCGGGAAGTTTGGATGGGTGTCTGGGATTTGTCGGTGAACGGGGAATGGATGGTTCCAATCGGGTTCATGATATTGGACATAAGTCATACACCTAACAATCCAGATAAAACGAATACGAAGAGGGAACCTATGATAATACCAATTGCAGTATAGTGTTGGTGACCATGCTCGCGAGCAGCAGGAATGAGTTCGTCAAGTGTGATGAACATCATAACACCACCCGCAAAGGCCAATGCACCTGGTACAAGAATTTGAAATGATTTCAAGAAAACAGCAGCTGCCAGCGCACCGATCGGTTCTACCAAACCTGAAAATAAGGCTACTCTAAAAGAATCCCATTTTCCCATGCCGCTTTTCCACAGCGGGAGAGCAGTAGCGATCCCTTCTGGGATATTATGCAACATGATTGCCAAAGCAATGAACATACCGAATTTAGGCGCGTGCATATAGCCCGCGCCAACAGCTATCCCTTCAGGGAGGTTGTGTATGGTGATACCGATGGCAAGCAGGATGCCGGTCTTGAAGAGCCTTTGGTCAACAATTCTGGTATGGGCATGGGCGCGCCCATAGCGATGCCGGCCAGGATATGGATGAATATCAATTTCCTGTTCTGCTGGTCTTTCAACTCCCTGTGTCTCCATTTCCCCGAAACGGATATGTGGAATAAGGATATCGATCAAGAGCATGAAGAATGCACCCGCGCCAAAGCCGATCGTGGCGGTCCAAAAACCCTTCAGCTTCCAAGCTTCGTTAACCAATTCCAGGAAGGATAAGGTAATCATCACCCCGGCGGTGATCCCCATGAGAAAACCAAAAGACCGCTTGCCTGGCTTGCGAGTGATCGCTATCAGGCCTCCCAGGCCAGTTCCCAAGCTTGCCATTAGGCTTAATAAGAAGGCACTAAGAATAGCATTCATTGTTGTTATCCTGATATCCGTCTCCGCCAGGTGGCTAATTACCTGGGTAGACTTCCACGACCCCCCTGGCTTGGGACCGGGAAGCTTGGATGGGCGTCTGGGATTTGTCGGTGAACGGGGAAAGGATGATCCCGATCGGGTGCAGGTGGAATTCCATGAGGATCATACAATCCGTTTCAATTATTCAATCGACTGAGAGCGTTTATGGACTTGTTCTACTAAAATGCTGCGTACCAGATCGCAGACTTCGGCGATCTTATTATCCGTTATCTGGTACACCTTTGCGTTGCCATGCCTGCGGGAATCTACAACCCCAACTTTGCGAAGGATGGATAACTGGCGCGAAACAGTGCCTTGCGGCAGGTTGGTTTCCTGACAAATTTCACCCACAGTCAGGGGTTGCTCGCGCAGGATGTGTAACAATTGCAGGCGCACCACATTACCCATCGCCCTGCAAAATTCTGCCTGGATTTCAAACAGGGATAGGTTCATAACAAGAACGTTCAACTGCCTGTTAGTGCAATCGCTCCGGGTGGTCCACCAACTGTCCGTCGATGTAAGCCTTTACGGCCTGTGTGATTTCGTGGATATCGGTCAGAATGGGCTGGATTCCGGAGTTCTTCAAGTTATCATAGGCACCCTGCCCCATGCCGCGCGCCAGCAGTACCTGGCAATCGCGGATGGTCTCAAGCATGCGTGCATGCCGGCCTTCGGCGGCCGGCCCTTGGCCATGAGTGTAACCAGGCTCATCGTGGGGTTCGTTGGCAAATTGGTTATGTGAGGGCTTGGGTCGGGTTTCTTGTTGAGCAATTTTTCCGTCGGCAATGGTGAATACCTCGTAATAAACCGCGCGTCCGAAATGGGCGCTGATCGTCTGATGGTCATCCGTTACTACAGCAATTTTCATTTTTTCACCTCATCTGTTCTATGTGTATGTAAACTAATTTATTTGCCAGGCAGGCAAGTTATTCCAGGAAATGACGTTCTTTTGGGTGGTCGCGTTCGTCCAACGGGCAGAGGACAAGCAGGTTGCGCGATGGGGCATCACCGGAGTTTTTCCAGCAATGCGGCAGGTAGGCTTCAAAAAGCAGACTGTCACCTGGCTCGAGCAGGTAGGTCTCGGAATCCACACTATAAGCAATATGTCCTTCCAGACAGTAGATAAATTCGCGCCCGGTATGGACAATCGGTGTCTTGCCACTATCTGCATTTGGGGCGAGCGTGACAATGAACGGCTCTGCCCCAAAGCGTGGCATCCCCGCCCCTAGATCTTCGATTGAACCATGTTTGAATGCAGCCCGCGGACGGCTCCTGTTTTTTTGGTGTACAACTAATTGGTTGCCATGATTGGTTTCGAAGAAGGCGGATATAGACACCTGCAGGGCTTGTGCAAGTTGCTGGAGTGTGCTTACACTGGGAGAAGTACGCCGGTTTTCGATCAGGCTCAAGGTATTGACGTTCAGGCCGCTCTGTTCCGCCAGGGCACGCAGAGAAAGGTCGCGGGTGGCCCGCAATTCACGCAGGCGGCGGCCCACGTCAATTTCATCGGCAAGATTACCCTCAACAATAGCTTCCTTTGGAACTGGTTGTTTGTTCATAAAATTATCCTAAGATTATGTTTATAACTAATATTATAGTACATTTACCCTTTCTTATCAATTTATTAAACTAATATATTGGTTGCCCTGCTCGTTACCCTGGGATGGTTAGGCCATTAATGGGGTGACGATGATTGTGCTTGGGGTTGGCCTCTTGAAAATCGATGATCCATGCGCGGCGAGTACATCGAATATAACAAAAAAGAGCTCTCGACTTTTCCCGAGAGCTCATCTGGTCTGCAACCGTCACGAATCATGAGCGCGCTGTTGCATCACTTTCCTGCGCGGATTTTTAGACCGTTCATCGGAGCGCCAAGAAGCGGGGCAAAGACACAGAAGTCGAACAGCCCGGCCAGCAGTGGTACGAGGCCAACTACGGCCACAATGATGCCACCCACACCATGGATGCCCAACAGGCCCCAGGCTACAAGGACGATGCCTGCCACAACACGAGTGATGCGACCGGCGGGGGAAGCCATGAATTTCACAAAGGGGTTCATTTTACATCTCCTATTTGGTTTGAATTGGTTTGTAATCCAAGTATAGGAGCATGGGGTGATTCTGTCTGTGACAAAGTCACACAACCGACCGGGTTTGTAAAGCATCCCGGTCCAATATCTTTATCATTCCCCGGGAGACCTCGACCATGCCCTGCGCAGAGAAATCCTCCAGGATGCAGCTGATGACCTCCCGCGAACTGCCCAGTTCGGCGGCGATCTCCTGCATCCTTCCGACACAGCCAAGAGTTTTATTCGCGGATAGCTCCCGGCCGGTACCCTTACGCCATTAGTAGCAACCCCACAATGGATAACACCCCGGCGGGGATCAGCCACCAATCCAGACAGCCGATCCGGATGGGGGCTGCCCGGCTGCGGTCGGGACGAAAAGCACGCGCCTCGGCTGCCAGGACAATATCCTCAGAACGGCGCAAGGCGTTGGTAAAAACCGTGAGCAAGAGCATTTGCAGGCCACGCCACCACTGGGCGCGCATCCCGCCCCGCATCCGCAGGCTGTGCCAGGCATTCGTGCTCGACTGGCGCAGGTTAGGCAACTGGTTTACAGCCACGCCAAGCGAAAATCCCAGACCCTGGAGCCCGAGACGTTCAAACAACCCAGCCACCTCGGTGATATCCATCGAGGCGGCCAGTCCGTCGGCTGCCAGGAGGATGATAATAGCGCTCAAGGTCATCTTCAATCCAACAGTAATTCCCTGCGTGGAAAAAGGGATCCCCCACAGCTCGCGATCAGGTTCGCCGCCTCCGAACAGGATGCTGATGACCAATAAGACCCCCAACAATATCAACCACCTGGGCCGCAGAATGCGCCGCAGGGCGGAGGGGTAAAGAAGGCAGAGAAGCACCAGGCAGATGCCCGCCAGCAGAAAGCCGCCTCGCAATTGGGTGAGCAGGACGACACCCAGCGACCATAGGAAGATCACCAGGTGCCCCAGGCTGCCGACCAGCGGCCTGGATAACCTTTTTTGAAAAGGGGAGAGGCGGGGCTTGCCTACCGTCATGGGATGGCGTCAATCTCGACCAACATGCGGGGGTTTAGCTGTCCACCCTGGTCTGGAAGGACCATGCGGAAAGTACCCTCATCTTCAGCCAGAGGACCGTCTGCGCGAGCATAGGCCACCAGCGTATCAACAGCCAGGAACTGGGAGGGATCGTAGTTGGAAGTGAAGCCATCCGAGGCAACCGCCTTAACCGCTGAAAGGGTTGTCGGGTCTATCCCGGCATCCTGCAACAAGGCTTTCAACGTCACGCCGATATAACCGACACCTTTATCTGAAGCTTGCACCTCTCCCAAGGCTTTCAGATCGTCGACCGAGTAGGTCTTCTCGACCGTGCCATCAGTCACTTTCAGGGAAGTCCCGGAGGAAGCTGCCTGCTTTGGGGCGCAGGCCGCCAAGGTCAGCACCAGAACAAGAAGGATGAACAAAATGCGTTTCATGGTAATCTCCTTTCTATAAATAATGGATTGCGACTAAACAGCCGTGGGAGAATGTCCCCGCAGGCGGATGCTCACAATTTGACCAAGGCTCCAGGCCAGCCAACCACCAGCCGCACCCACGGCCAGATGGAGAAGGATCAGCGCCAACACGATCCAAAGGGCCGCCTGGCTACTCAAACCTAAGAGCCGGCTGCCCGTGTCAATTGTATCCAACCAGATGGACAGAAGACTGCGGCCGAAAATCAGCAGCCCGGTGACGAAGGGCTGGATCAGTGTCCACAGAGCGCCTCCGGCTACAGCCAGAATAAAGGACAACCGGGTCGGTATTGGAAAGATATCCAGGATCAGCTCGGCCACCAGCGCCTCGGTCAGAATACCGATCATGGGTCCGATGATGATATTGCCAATACTGAACAGTTTCAGCACCGTGGCAATCACCCCGATGAAGAAGGTCGATCCGCGCTTGGGAACGAACAGGCGCCCGATCAGGGCGACCAGCAATCCCATGGCAGTGAGGACCAGACCGGTCAAAGGGATCTTAATAGCATGGAGTACAGATCCCAGGCCGATCTCGACCACTCCCCAGAGCGCCCCGAAAACAGCCATGGTCACAAGTTGACGGGTTGTAAATTTCATCACAGGTTCCTTTCTTCTAAGCAGTTTTACGGGCAACCAGTTGGGCGATCCTCCTGGAGGAAAGTGTGCTGTCGCGTCGTTTTTTCCAGGTTTCAGCCCAATGCAGGATTTCCCAGTCTTGAAAGGCAGAGTAGAGTTCTCCTGATTCAAGGTAATGAGCCGGGTTGCACCTCCGATGAGTTCCTTGAACGAACGTCTCAAAGAACAGCCAGCCTCCTGGTTTGAGGGCCTGGCGGTAGCACTCAAACAGCGGGCGTGACAGATAATAAAAGTCCAAGATGATGTCAAATCGAGAGGGCGGCAGCCAGAGATCGCTCGTATCCATGACCACTAGTGATAGAGGCAGGGAAAGGTCCCGGGCGCGTTGCTGTGCCAGCCTCAAACCAGTTTCAGCGATATCCACAGCAATCACCCGCAAGCCACGCCCAGCCAGGAATAATCCGGCAGGAGCCGCACCGGCTGCCACGTCGAGCGCCAATCCTCCCGCGGGGAGTTGATCGGCATACGTGCGCACCAGCGGATAGGGCTGGCGCCTGAGATAATATCCCTGGTTTGAAAGGTAACGAGCATTCCAAAGCTGCGCATCAGGGTGCGGCATGGTTGACCTGCGCGTGTGTGGCGGTTGGCATGTTCTTCTGCACATCCAGATTATTATGACCATCCAGCGAGATACGACCGGAATCCATCAGGATAACGCGTTGGGCGTAGCGGTACACCAACTTATAGTCATGGGTAATAAGGATAATTGCCGTCCCCCGACGATTGAGCCAGACGAGGAAGTCCATCAACTGCTGCAGGTGACGCCAGTCCTGACCGAGGGTTGGCTCATCCAGAATGACCAGGCGAGGGCGCAGGGCCAGGCAGGAGGCGAGTGCCGTGCGCTGCTGCTGGCCAACTGAAAGTGAGAATGGACGGCGTTGGCGCAGGCCAAGCAAATCATTGCTCGCCAGGGTTTGCTCGTGCCAGGCAGGATCGAAGCAGCGATAATTTCGCGGCCCGAAGGCGATTTCCTCATCGACAGAATCGGTGAACAACTGGTCTGCCGGATTTTGGAAGAGCAGGGCAATATCCAGTCCAGGGCGCGGCCGCGCTCCATTGTTGAAGAGCAACCGTCCGCTCAAGGGGCGGATCAACCCGGCAGCGGCCAGCGCCAGGGTGGATTTCCCGGCACCATTATCACCCACCAGGGCGGCGAACTCGCCCGGATAAAACCTGAGGTTTACCTCGTGAATAGCGGCTTGACCATTGTAGCCAGCAGAGAAGTGTTGAAATTCGAGCAGGGGTTGTACATCGCCAGGAGGTTTGCCATTCGGCGTGAGCAGATCGGTCCATGGCATCAGTGGATCCTCCGTAGGCCGGCGCAGACCGTAACGGCGCAAGAGATCGTAGTCGCCCAGCACAGCCTCGAATGCCCCCGCGGCAACGTTGCGCCCCTCATCCAGGACCATAACACGGTCAGCGAGGCGGCGGACTTCAGCCAGGCGGTGTTCGACCAGGAGGATGGTCAGGCCATATTCGCGGCGCAATCGCACCAATGCATTGATAACGCTGGTTGTTCCCGGCACATCAAGCGAAGCGGTCGGCTCGTCCAGGACGAGCACCTTTGGACGCATGGCCAGGGCGGAGGCGATCGCCAGGCGCTGCATCTGTCCACCGGAAAGAGAGGCAGGGTTTTGATCAGGCAGGTCACTCAGGCCGACGGCCTCCAACGCCCACTCAACCCGGGCTTTGACTTCTTCCGGCGGAAGCCCCAGGTTGTACGGCCCAAAGGCTACTTCGTCGGCGAGGCGCAAATGGAAGAGATGTGCTCTTGGATTTTGAAACACCACCCCCACCTGTTGAGCCGTTTCTGCGGTCGGGCAGTGAGTCACATCGAGACCGGCAACTTTTACTTCCCCATCTAATTCGGCGGGAATGACCTGCGGGATCAGGCCGGTGAGGACACGCACCAGCGTGCTCTTACCACAACCAGAGGGACCGGTCACGACTAGGCATTCTCCAAGGCGCACGTCAAACGAGATGCCCTGCAAGGCCATCTGATCCGCGTAATGAACGGTCAGGTCACGCACGTGGATCATGCGGGGGCCTCCAATGGATGGCTGGAAGAGACCCAGAAAACATCCCCCCAAGGCCAAAGCGCCCGGGCGGTTTCCAGCAAAGACGGTCGCACGACCACGCAGGCCAGGCGGTAACAGCGCACAGTAACCAGCCCAAGGCCATTGGTCAGGCCAACCCCGTGCTGCAACTCAAGCGGGCCAAGCTCGTCCAGGATAAAGAGCTGGCAGGTCCCCAATTGCTCCAGAACAGTGTTTCCCCATTTTAAAACCTCATCATCGAAGTGCCAATCTGTAATATCTTGACCACAGTCAGATTCCCCACGGTAGGCGGCCAGGCGCCGTTGTGCACCAGATCGCAGGTCAAGCAGGTCAATGCCGATCTTAAGGTCCCCCTCGAAGACCGTTGGAGAAACCAAGCCACCCACGGGGATGCCCAGGGTGGAGGCAACTTTAGCCAACGCCTGGCACCAGCAGGTCTTGCCCGACCCGCTTGGGCCGGTGACAAGGACCAGCCGCCCAGATTTGCTTCCAGACCCAAAACCCGCCAGGAGAGAATCTGGCGAGTCAATTAATACTTGCACAGGTAATTCTCCTTTCCAATTCCATCCCATAATGGGATTTCGGGAGGCCGCTGCGTTTCCATTGCGACCCTGGCCCTCGTTGAGAGAGGGCTGCCTGCCGGACCCTGGCGCATGGCTTTAGGTCAGGCAGATCGGAGTACTATTCAGGTCATGCGTAATCTAATGAATACCGTTTCACCTTCTTCAAGGTTATCCTAATCAGCTTTTTTTATTATACTGCCCAGGCATCTATTTTGCATCCCTCCCTGGTGTTATTCTTGTCTCACCCAAGTGGGTGATTGCATCGGATCGAGGGTTGCCGGGTAAACCCACTTGCTGGCATCAGTTCATTTCTTGCTCACCTCGTCCTTGACTTTCTTCAGATCGTCAAGGATGTCCAATTCCTACTTCAATTCACCGGAGAGGGACGAAAAATATGCTTTCAGATCGCGGATGAGCTTGCCTGCTTGGCGGCGATCATCAGCCGGCCAGGCCTGCGTACCAAATGCACCCGCGGCGGGGAGGAAATCATCAACGGGCGGCAAATACCAGTGGAGGCTGAAATTCTTTGTGCGGCCTGTGCGGGGGTGGGGTACTATCGTAAAAAAATTAATATTGATAAGATACCCACGGAAGCTCCAAAACACTCGGTGACGTTTGGTCTGTCGTGACCCGGGTCACTTGCGAGGCCTTGAGGGTTCTAAGCGTTCCACCGCTCTGCATCCAATTTATACTGATATAGTATTGGGCCACGTCTGCCAGGGAATTGAAAGGGCCTGCTATTTGTCCTGCACCCTCCAGGACAAGAATTGTGTCATCAGCGTTCTTTACCCCGCATACATTACTGCCGGTTGGGCTGTCGATGCTGAGACCGATCATGAACGCATCCCAGCCATTTTCTTCGAGCAGATAACACTGAAGAATGGCGTATCCATCCGCGTCGTCAATGCCGCGCTCGTAAACAACCGCAGCCGGCACGTATTCATTGTCCCCGCGAATTACCCAAAAGGTGAAGGGGAAGCACCCCCGAATGGGGCTGTGGCAGTGGCGGAACTGGCGAGATTCCTTCCCGTGATCGCATCACTTCGTGCGCCTCATCCCACGCCCTATTCTACAAAAGGTGTAAGCTATGTCTCCAAATTTCTGTGAGCTATCTCTCCGGTCAATACAAATCGGGGAGGGATCGGGGGTGGGGTTCACTCATACCTTAATAACGAGGCATCAAGGGCAATACATTTCGTTCCCTGAAGCACAATAACCCACTTTTCCATTCACCATCGTCATTAAGACTGTTATGTCTATCAGCCGGTTTGGGTCAATGGTTAAGGGATTATCTGAAATAATAATCAGGTCGGCAAATTTACCCGGGAGAATGGAACCAATATTGTTTTCCATGGATACCGCATAAGTCGGTTCGATGGTGAGCATTTCAAGAGCACGCTCCACACCGATCTTGTGTTTGGAGATCCATTCCGGGGGTTCACAAACGCTGCCATCGCTGCGCTGCTCTTGAAGGGTGACCAAACCATACAGCCTGCGAAATGGGTTTAGGAATTTTACGTCCCCCCGACTAAAATCTCCCACGGCATACACATGAAGACCCAGATCAGCCAAAGAAAACCGATTGACAGCCCATTCATAGTGTTCCTCACCGTATGCAGATACATACCAATCCGCGTCGCACGTGTTAAAACCACCTGGCACCGAGGAGATGATATCCAATTGCACATAGCGCTGGACCAATTCCGGGCTGAGCATGGAACTATGCTGGATCTGGTGACGGTAAATGGAATTGGGTTCGCCATTCAGAACAGTTTCGATTGCATTTACTGTTATGGCGGCGGCTGCATCGCCCATCACGTGGAAGGAAGCCCGGTAACCGCGGTCCTGTATGGTTTGTAGGGCGCTGGTCAGTTGCGCCTCATCCAGATACAGGTCGCCATACGGCGTACTGCACGACTCCCAGACATCCGGCCAGACATCGGTAATAGTTGAGGGAAACGGGAAGGAATCATAGGGACATCCGCGATTAGGGGTGCCGGCACCATCCACAAAGATCTTCACGCCCGGGATGCGCACCATCTGGGAAGGATCAAGGATGGGGGGGTTATCCAGATACCAGGCTGGATCGATCGCCGTCTTGCCGTTTTCCAGATAGCTATAGTTGTATTGCGCAAAAATATTCATACGCATAACCACTTCGTTGTTTTGCTCAGCGGCAAGCATGGCATCGATAAAATCCCGGGCGCCATGCATCTCCGTCTCACTGGTCAGGCCAAAGCGTAATAGATTGCTCATCATCTCTTCAAGTCGTGTGCCATCTATCCATGCATTTTGAATATAGTGCGTATGTCCTTCCATGAAGCCAGGCATGAGGGTTTTCCCTTGCAGATCGATCACGACTGTGTCTGGTCCTTTTAGAGCCAGGATGTCTTCATTGGAACCTACTGCCTGAATGAGGTTACTGTGAATGGCTACTGCTTCGGCAAGGGGTTGTGCTTTTTCAATGGTGATCACCACACCATTATGAAAAATAAGAGAGGGCTCTTCATTATTAGTAACCAGGGATTCTTCAACAATGACCGTGCACGTACTATCGATAGTGGGGGTATCAGTACCTGGCCCATACCATCCAAAACCATCAAAAACCTTATTATCGAAACCAATCACGGTGCGGATGGTGTGGTTACCTTTGGATAAATTACCAACGTCGAAATTCGATTGGACATAATACAACCTGCTATCTTCCATAAAATCAACAACGCCATGGGTTGTTGTGGAATTTATCGCTTCACCATCTAAGAAAACCTCACTATTTTCAGCTTCGATGTAATCATTCACCTGATCAGCTGTTTTGGCCGCCCACTTGACATAAGTTTGCACATAATCATTCTCTGTCAGATGCAAGGTAGTGTTTTCCCGTCTATTGCAATTCATCTGAATTGGAGTGATCGCTGGTGTACTTACTGGGGAGGGAATTGTTGTTGGTTCTACCGGTGCTGAAGTGCTAGTTTGTTCCATCGGTGTTGAAGTGTTTGTTGGTTCCTTCGGTGTTGAAGTGCTTATCTGTTCTTTCGGTGCCGAAGTGCTTGTTTGTACGCGACTGACTGAGCATGAGGAATAAAAGGCGGAACACAAGGAAAATAACACCAGTACAGCTATAAGTTTTTTAGCCATATTTTTACCTCTTTCCCTTTTATTTGCTTAATAAAAAAGGTTACTTGGATTTGTAATGAAGAAAAATGACCATACTCATTATTGCATACTGTTTATGAAAATTCAATGGATTATCGTCGGGGTTTACGGCTGAAGTTGTGATTTCAAAGGTCGCGGTCGCTATCTGCTGTGTTGACGGTAGTGTGTCCATGCTCGCGCTGAACCAGGCCCCATTACGGCTCGACTAGAAAGCGACGAGGTCGATCGAACCTGCCACCCGCGGAGTTGGGGAGGGTGTGGTCGTTGTGGGGCTGGGGGAAGGTGTCGAAGTCGGCGTCGGTGTAAAACTGGAAGTTGGTGTGGGTGACGGCGGAGCCGCCGTGCCGCAGGCACTCAATATCAAGGCTGCTGCGGCCAAAAGGATTGCCCTTGCCATTGTCCTTGTGTTCATTCCATTCTCCTTCATTGTCTGTGAACACTGCCACCGAATGGGTTGGCTGTGCGAAGGACGTTGTATTAGCGAAGCACATCGTCCCGTAAGGGGATATCATCCCCGCGAATTACCCAAAAGGTGAAGCACCCCCGAATGGGGCTGCGGCAGCGGCGGGACCGGCGAGACTCCTTCCCAATTATCGCTCATTTCTGGCGGAAAGCGTGGACGCGCTCTTTGAAGAGCTGCGGGGATAATGCGCGCCCTCCGCTATTCGGGGCAGGTGAAAAAGACGCCGGGCCTCCAGGCCATGGAATGCCGATTGCGCCGACAACTCATTTATAATCGCCAAAACCATCCAGGAGCTTTTCATATCCGCCGCCCGGCAATTCGCGATAATACCCGCCGCCGTCTGGCCCGCTGGCCCAATATGAATTTAAGGGTGCCAGGTAGTGCTCTCCGATGGAAGGGGAATACACATTTTCATACCCCATGATCGCTTCAGTCCAATTTTCCGATAGATCCACCTCCGGGTTGGCGGAGGGGTCGGAAGGGTCTACTGATCCGAGATCCACATCTGCAGTTGCGGGACGCAGTTGAGAGACGCAACGGATTGAGATTGCCGAAGATAAAGCCTGCGCCCCTCTGGTCTCCCAGATGTCTTCGTCGGTCGCAGCCATATACACGGAGATCACAAAAAAACTGGGATCGAAGTCATATATTTTATAAAAAAGTTGCCCTTTTTTCCCTGAGCCGGTATTAAATTCCCGGCTCCAAAATCCATACCCCGCCTCCTCTTTGGTTCCGGTCAAGGTAAAGCCCTGATACACCATGTTCAATAGATAATTCAAAGCGGTATCATCTGTGGGATAGAGGGATTTGAAAATGGCGGCTATCCCCCAGGCTGCGTGAACCCGCCCGTCTGGTGATAATAGGTCCGCTCCGGCATATGGCGGAATGGAAGCGAAATTCCAGTCCTCCGGTGCCAGGGCTACACAATAACCAGCCCTCTTTTCAACCAGTCTTGTTGCCAGGGGGTCAATAGTAATCGCTTGCGGTCCAGTGATTAACTCCGAGGTGGGGTTTGCCGCGGGTATATTTTCCTCGGTTCCTGCAACGGCAATTGCGGGTGGTTTGTTAATGATGGCATCCAGCGCCAGAACCCCCAGGACAAGTCCCCCACATCCCATGATCATCAGAACCAGGCCACCGCCCAAACCGATCAGCCATTTACTTTTTCGACTCATATTTCCTCCAACCATCCGCATGGGAGAGGGGATTTACTCCGATTTTATTCCTTTTCAAAATAGATGTTTTTGAGACCATTTGGGACGAGGATTTGTTTTAAAGAACCGGGGAGTGTTGTTGAATTTCCAGTTTCACCCTCAAATATGTCTTTGCCAACCTCAATCCACTGTCAAATTGATTGTCTTCAACAAAATATCACCATACCACAATTCCATTTTGTAGTCTCCTGGTGCGAGATTCCTCACTGCGTTGTAGTCACCATAGCCCGTTGTTCCGGCGGCAACGTTGAAAGATTTTTCCACCACGGTATTGTCGTCACTATCGATCAGCTTGACAGTGGCAGGGCCGCAATCGATGGGATTACTCACCATCGGAAAAATGGCATCGCTTGTATGAAACGTGGTTACCGGCGGACCAAACTCACTGTTGGAAACCGAAAGCTCTATGGTCTTGTAGCACTCGTACTGTTCTGTTGCCGATAACGTTGGAAAAGTGGTAAGGGGTACCCGCGCAGCCACAGTCCTGGCCAGATTTATGGCAAAGTCAGTGGTGGCAGCATCGTCACTGCCAATAACCTGTACCATGCCCGAGCATTGACCTTGAAAGAATTCGACCGTCACTGCCGGTTCACCGATCACCGGTCCATGGAAAGTCATCGATTCTTGCCCCACGGTCGGTGCATCCACACGAACTGTATCTGGCCATTGTTGCGACAGGTCTGCCAGCCTGCCCGGGGAGGCCATACAACAAATCTTGCTGTATACCTGGAGGCCATCTGGCATCTTGAATGACACGGCATAATCCGTACATTGGGGATGGGGTACCTCCTGGTACTGTAATAACCTGGTTCCATCTGGCAGGTCTCCTGCCTGGATGATATAACCCGCCTGGCCGCTTGTAGGAATAAGCGTTGGGGTCGCAAATAATCCAGCCAACAAACCTGGCCACTTGGGAGCAAGCAGGAGATACACAATGATCACTGCGAAGGCTCCCAGCAGGAATATGACCGGGCAACTCTTCAAAATCCGTTTCATAGTGCTTTTTCTATCATTATATCTCTCTGGATACATCCCGTTAACAATCGCCAGGTTGGCTGATCCTAATTCTCAATCCCTTAATTGACGGGTACTTATCATGGTGCCGAAGATACTCTATGGCAGTCGGTCATGGTATAGGTGCCGTTGATCCCATTGGCCACCACCATGTTAGGCCCGGATACGCCGCCCTGGGATTCACCTCTTGTCCCACCCGCAAGGGAAATAGTGAATGAGGACGGATAATCGGTGACAGCGATTGGGTCCATGTTGGGCAGTGTTAGGAAGCCGTCTTTGTATTCATAGTTCATGGATGATTTCTGGTAGAGATCCACTTCTGGAAATGAGCTGCGGTCGCGAGCGGCGTCGCGATGCATATCATACCCAGAGGGTACCCCCTGAGCGAAGCGTAGGGGAGGCAGCCGCTGCCTGCCCCAGCTCTTTTTGTGTCCGCTGGAGAGGGCGTTAGGCCACTTTTAGGTATTGAAGACTCCCGTGCATTGCCTCAACCGAAAACTTCCAATCAATTTTTCGTTGTGGCATTCTGTTTAGTGCGTATTGAATCTTGTGCAGGTCAATCTGGTTGTGGTCAGCAACGTTGCGATCAATATGGAAAAGAAAAATATCTATGAGATCATTCATTGAGCCTATCATGCTGCGGCTTGTCGTTTTTACAAAAGCACCCTGTTCGTGATCATCGAGAAGGTGTTGGATTCTCCGTTGGTCTATCCCATCCGAAGCAAGTGACGTAGTAAGGTTTTCCCTGAAAGCTATGAAAACTTGAGCTGAATTTGCTATTTCAGAAAAATGGAGCACAACAGTATACAAGGTGGGGTCGTTCACAAAGAGAAGAAATATCATATTATTAAAAACGATGATATTTGCGTACCATACCCCC
>Ga0315274_10008504_pt1 | contig 14866 bp, 17 predicted proteins | sample YL17G02_20_MG_FD_203700 | JGI IMG/M metagenome (GOLD analysis project Ga0315274, IMG submission 203700) | Sediment microbial communities from Yellowstone Lake, YNP, Wyoming, USA - YL17G02_20 | ecosystem: Environmental > Aquatic > Freshwater > Lake > Sediment | place: USA: Wyoming | collected... | reverse complement strand
AGGACGTGGACCGTGTGGCCCGCCTCCTTCAGCCCATTGCCAAGCGCGACGTAGGGCTGGACATCACCTCGGCTTCCTCCTGCGACGATGGTTATCTGCATGCCGATTGTTTGTACCTCCAGTCGGGGGGGCTGGCCAAGAATCCGTCCAACGGCCTCGAGCTAAGCTGCCCGGCGGAAGCGCGCAAACCTGCCCCACTCTACGTCACCCTGGCGGGCAAGACAAGCGTCCATTTGCGGCACGTTGGCGGGTCGCCTCCCCTGGCCTGGGGCCCGGGCACGCACCGAGCTGTTAGGCGGGCGATTGTACTTCTGCCGCGATTCGCAGGATGGCGTCAAGGCTTCTGGCGACGTCACGATCAGTGGTCGCCCACGATGAGACACTGATCCTCATGGCCGTCTTACCTTGCCATACCGTCCCGCCACACCAGCATGTCCCATCCTCCTGGACACGGGCGATGACCCGGCGAGTAACATCAGCGGTGCCGAACGACACAAGCACTTGGTTGAGCACCACCTCGTTCAACACCCGGTGGCCAACTCCCTCTAGCGCATCAGCGAAGCGTTTTGCATGATCGCAAGAGCGATCGATCAGATCTGCTAGGCCGGCTCTCCCCAGCGAACGAAGTGCCGCCCAGATTTCGATGGCACGAGCTCGGCGCGACATCTCCGGGACGAAGCGGTGGGGGTCGCGTGTCTCGCCTGGGATGAGATAGGCAGCGCCAGAAGACATCGCGGCGTTCAAGTGGTGCCGATCACGAACAAAGACGAGTCCGCTATCGTACGGGACGTTGAGCCACTTGTGCCCATCCGTTGCCAGCGAGTCGGCTCTTTCGATTCCGCGCACCAAGTGACGCCTTGAAGGTGAAGCCGCCGCCCACAAGCCGAAGGCTCCGTCGACATGGATCCATGCACCGGTGCCTTGGAGCTTTGAGGTGATCTCGTCTGCAGGATCAAACGCGCCGGTGTTCACGTTTCCAGCCTGCAGGCACACGACGGTTGGACCCTCGATCTGAGGGATCTGTGCAGGGATCATTCTCCCCTGTCCGTCAACAGGGACTCTCACGACTCTTTCTCGTCCCAGGCCGAGCATGCTTAGGGCCTTCAACACACTGACGTGCACTTCATCGCCCACAACAACGGTGAAGGGAGGGGCGCCGAAGAGTCCTCTGGCTTCTACATCCCATCCGTGCGCTTGTAGCACCGCGTGGCGTGCAGCGGCCAGGCCGGTGAAGTTGGCCATGGTGGCACTTGTGACGAATCCGACCTCAGACTCAGGAGGCAGACCAAACAGGTCCACGAGCCAGGTTCGGCAGACCTTTTCAAGGGTTGAAGCGACTGGCGAAGAAACCTCCAGGCCCGCGTTTTGATCCCATGCCGCGGCGAGGATATTGGCGGCAAGCGGGGCCGGAAGGGAGCCACCGATCACGAAACCGAAGAATCTTCCTCCAGCGCTGGCGACGGTGGCAGGCGAGCCGAAAGAGTCTAGCTCCTCGAGAACGTCGGCGGCGTCGAGCGGCTCATCTTGAAGGCGCGTAGAGAATTTGCCAAGGCCTTCAAGCGCGGAGGGAGAAGGTGACACTCGCCTCTCAGGCAGTGCCTCCAAGTATCTAACAGCTCGGTTCGCGGCATCTCTCATCAACAGTTCCACACCGATCTCCTTTCGGACGAAACGCGCACGACTACCTGGATGAAGTGTTTTGCCCGCCCAACGGCCTCCCTGGCCCCCGGCCTGACGGGTCAGCTTGCCCTGGGTGGATTGCCAGGGGGGCAGGCTGCCGGCCCGGGCAGACGAGCTACCCAGTCCCGCGTTCGTAGCGGGATGCTGCCCGGCGGAAGCGGGCCCCGCAACTACCACTATAAGGAAGGATGGCAGGCAAGACAAGAACCACCGAAGGCCTAGCCCGCCGGGTCAGCCGAAGGTCCCTGTGTCGGTTCAGGGCACGCGCGAGGTGTTAGGCAGCGGCGCTCATGTCTTCTCCTCCAGGACGGCTCGCCTCAGCTCGTCGGTCGGCCAATCCGGGTGATATTCTTGTTCAACCCATCGAACCCGTAGGTCTGTTTCCTCCACCACCTCCAGCCGCTTGAGGGTGGCGTCGAGGGCGCGTTGCAGGTCCTGCGCAACGCAGGTCCGCATAGAGTTGGCCCACAATTCATTCTCCACCCAGGCGGTCTATTCCAGCGCGCCTTCGGGTGAGGGGTCGGTTTGTCGCTCATGGGTTCTCCTATGGGGCCAGGCACACTGGACGCAGTATGACCCGAGGGGTCTACCACATCCACGGCACAGCCCCGCCGCCTCCAGTCGCTTGAGGGTGGCGTCGAGGGCGTCGTAAAGTTCTACCGCCACCGCCTGGCAATCTGTAGGAACGGCGAACATCTCAGGGTACCCCGCCTTCACCCAATGCAATCTCGCAAGCACTTCCTTCGGGTCCGGCGTGGGTTTAGCGCTCATGGCATCTCCTCCAGGGCATTGGCGATCCGGCGCAGCCATCCTCGCCGCGAGTCTCGTGGAGAGGCGGGACTGGCGCGAAGTAGGACCATTAGCAATGTGAGCTCCCTTCGGGGGGATACACGTCGGCTGCACCCAGTTGTTGGGCGGGGAGCATTCCCCTGCGATGGATTCGTTCCGGACTCCAGGATCACTGCAAGGACTCGTACCACCTCTCTCCTGGCGACAGTGCTGCCGTCATCTTTCGAGGGATAGCTGTCACCTGCGCTGTGGGCGCTTTTCCTGTTCGCTCAACTCCACACCGTCGGCAAGTGGTGTTGCCCGAAGTGGGGCCAATCCTGTTTCCCACCAGTACTTGGCGTCGGCAGCTGCAACATCAAGGTCGAGGCCCCTCTTTCTTGCGCCTTGTTCGCACATGAGGGTTGACGTCACGACGTTCTGGTCAAAGACAATGTTCATCCGCCGCTGCATCAGGGCGACTTTCTGTTCGGCTTCTCGAACAGTACGAGCGTCTCGCCGAAAGTCAACCACAGCCTTGGAGATGCACATTTAGCCAGAACCGCGAGGTATCGTGGCTCCAGGGTATCCGCATGGACAAAGGTTGTCGGAACATACCCCATCTTGACCTGGCCGTGCTTCGGGGACCTCAAAGTACTCCATTCTTGCTCGTGCTCTGTGACGGGCGCCCCCGACAACTGCCGAAGCGAGTTGCATTCTACGAGCAACTCTCCGCGATGGAGGCAGCCAGCGGCCTCGAGCTAAGCTGCCCGGCGGAAGCGGGCAGACTTACCTAGACTATGCCGCATGCGGGCGGGCTAGGGAAACTTCAACCAAGGCCCAGCCCGCCGGGTCCGCTTCAGCGAGTTGATGTTGGGCGGCCCAGGCATCTTGAGCATAGCTCACTGGCCGGGGTACGTTCCCCAGGCGAGATCAGGGTGTTGAGCTACCCAATCCTCCGAGAAGTAGTACTTCAGGTCTTCGTTGCCCTGCAAGTAGTAGCCGAAGAACGCAGTGGCGAAATGAGCCATGCGGGCCACCATCTTTGAGTCGAGGATCATCATGTGGTCCGGACCGATGAAGGAGATTAGTGTCTTCGCTGGCGTACCCAGGTGCTCGAAGATCAGCGCGTTCTCTGGGTAGAGTGCATCTTCAGTGGCAACGATGATCAAGGCGGGCCGGTCCACAGCCGCCAGTCCCCTTTCCCCGAATAGCCACCAGCCCTCCCCGGCCATCGGCATGACGGCTCGGATGCGAGGATCTGTCATGGGTTGCCACAATCCGTCCTCACTGGTGGTAAGGGCCTCGCCGGCTCGCATCGTGAAGTCATCCCATTCGTCGGCAGGCCCGCAGTTGAAGGCAGAGAGGTTTGACAGAATCGCCTGCGTCGTGGAGTCGGGTTCTGGGCACTGAGCCAGGTAGTGCTGAGGATCGATCCGTGCTCCGCTCAGGGCGAGAGTGTTGTATCCGTCAAAGGAGTAGCCAATGGCTCCGGTATGTTCGGCGTCGATCATGCCCTCCAGACTCTCTGGCGGATTTGATGCAATGTGGTTCAATGCGGAGATTATGTCGAGTGGCTGGTCAAACATCTGTTCCTTCATCTGCGGGTACGTGTCGATCCCATTGACGCTGGCCCAGGCGAATCCGTGGCTGACCAGATAAGGGGCGAGTATCCTGGCCACTTTGCTCGATGATAAGATCAAAGGGTACGGCGCGCCGCTAGGGTCCGGGGCTGCGCCGTCGGCGACCGTTCCCTTGTATCCGTCCGGTTGATAGGCTGGATACCAGACGTCTATCTCAACCTCCCGGCTGCCGCGGTCGGCATCCACGAATGCGTACGTGCGCCTGCCCGGAAAGTACGGTCCCTTCTCTGATAGCGGGAAGCTTATGGGTGCTTCGGTGACCGTGGCGGTAGCCATTTGCTCAGTCGGTGGCGGGAGGGTAGCCGTGGCGAATCGCGGGGATAGTGTGGGTGATTGCTGTTGCGTGACGGGCGAAGGCTCACAAGCCACCAACCCCAAAGACACAGCGCTCAGGACAAGGAGGGCGTGCCCTCTGCGAGCACTTGGCGTCCTATTGGTGAGCATGCGTATCTCCCTTCGGTGTGGCCGGGACGGATAGGCGCAACCGCATCCGGTTCTGCCAGGGCAGGTCGGACTCCCCGCAAGTCTCTGGGTGCCGTTCCGCGAAGGTTCTGTGGTGCGTAGAGGAGCTTCAGGCTCCACATGGTTGCAATCGGGCCGCCCAACGGTGTGGCTCAGCGGCAGCGGCGGGGCTGGTCCGTAATCCGATCATGACAAACACACAATCCGCTCATGTCAAACACTCGACCGCCAAAATGCACTGACAAAGCGATTGTACTTCAAGTGTTCGACATGGGTCGGAATCCGCGCAGCTTGCGCTGGGATTCACCGGTCAGCTCCAGACGATAGGCGTTGTGAATGAGACGATCGAGGATGGCTTCGGCGAGCGTCGGATCGGGAATGCGCCGATACCATTCGTCCACGGGAACCTGGCCGGCCACCAACGTCGAGGAACGGCCAAACCGGTCGTCCAGGATCTCCAGCAATTCCCGCGCCTGCTCCGCATCCACCGCATCCCGCATCCAATCGTCCAGGATGAGCAGATCCACGCGTGCAAGGTCCCGCAGCGCGTCCATGTACTCCCCTTCCTTGCGTGCCTGGACGAGCGATGTCAGCAGGCGGGATGTGCGTTGGTATCGAACCGTGGAGCCGCGCACACAGACCGCCTCTCCCAAAGCGCAGGCCAGATATGTTTTCCCGCTCCCGGTGGGCCCCAGGATCAGCACGTTGCGGTTGGCCTCCACCCAGTTTCCCTGCGCCAGCTCCAATACCTGCGAACGATCCAATCCGCGCGTGGGCGAAAGGTCCACATCCGCCATCACGGCCGATACAGGGAACAGAGCCTGCTTCAATCGGCGTTGCAGGCTGCGGTTCTGCCTGCGCAGACATTCCCTTTCCACCAGCAACGCTAGGCGTTCTTCAAAAGCCAGTTCCGCATACTGCGGATTTCCGATTTGCTCCCGCAGCCCTTCCCGAAACGCAGGAAGTCGCAGTCTGTGCAGCTTGTCGAGCAACGGTTCCATCAACATGGTCTATCCTCCTTTAGCGTGAAAAGATTCCGGTCCGCGCAGATTGGCGTGCGGCGGCATCGGTTGGGGGGAGACGAGGATGGGCGGAGAGGATAGGTCCTCTCGTTCCAGGTATTGCTTTAGGTGGCGGCATCCCAACCGGTTTAGGCTCACCATCCGAGAGCAAGCCCGCTCTATCCGTTCCGCAGGATATTTCCTCCCTAACGAGAGCACCCCCAGGCCGCTGCGGATCCCCTGTTCGGGATACTTGCGCGCAGCAAAGATGGCTTGAACGAACGCGGCCGTCTGCGGACCGATTCGCCCGGCTCGTTCCACGACCCAACTGGGTCCGTTGCGTGTACTGCGCAGAACCTCTTGGACAAACCGGTGCTGGGACGGCATATGTTCCGGAAGCGTTGTGAATCCTCCGCGGAGCCGGCTGCGCACATGCGTGGCCACCAGGTTTCGCTTGAAAAACAGCTGAATCACGTGTTCCCCGGCTCGGATTTCCAACTGTTCTCCCCGCAGCGTATACAGGACACTGTAATGGTGGCGGTCATATTCCACGTGATAGTCGATATGGACCTTGGCCAGTTTGATCTCGGTGTAGGCATACGGCCGTTCCGGCAGCGGACGCAGCGCCGGTTGATCAATTTCGACGAATAACTCCCTCCTGGATTTCCCCAGTTGCTTCATCGGTCGGTTCCGGACTGCTTTCGCCAATACGTTCACCGCCTGGTTCGCTTCTGCCACGCTGAAGAATTTCCGGTTTCGCAGTGGCGCCAATATCCAACGGGTGACTTGCTGGACGGTGTTTTCGGCGTGTGCCTTATCTTGGGGATGATGTATTCTGGTGGGCAGCACGACCAGGCCATAGTGCTCGGCGAAATACTGGAAGGTCGGATTGATATCCGGCTCGTAGAATTCCGGGCGCTTCACCCCGGTCTTGAGATTGTCGGGGATCAGGATGCGCGGGACGCCTCCGAAAAACTCGAGGGCGCGCACGTTTCCTCCAATCCAATGCGGCAGGGTACATTCCGGCTGCACTTCCACATAGAAGTATCCGCTGGCCGGAAGAACCGCCACGAACACGTACGCCCGGGTGATCTCTCCCGTGGCCGGATTGACGATCTCGATCGTTGCCCCGGCGTAATCCACTTCCACTTCTTCTCCGCCTCGATGCGGAATGCGCATCGTCACATCCAGCGCATACGCCCAGCGCCGGTATCGCTCGCAGAATTGCGAGTATTGGTATCCGTCGGGATAGGCCTGTCGGTCTTCCTGCCAAAGCAGTTTCAGGGTTACCCCGCGCCGTTTGAGTTCTTGGTGGATGAACGACCAATCCGGTATGCGTTGGAGTTGTCTCCTGGCACCCGGGGACCAGGGTCCCTCATGGATTTCCGCAAAGATCCGGTCGAACAATTCCTCTTCGCTTAGATTCTCGGGAAGCGGCCACGCCAGTCCTGCATCCTTGGCTCGGCGCAGGTATTCGCCGACCGTCGACGGGGCAATGTTGCAGGCCCGGGCGATGGCTCGGTTGGAGAGGGATACATCTTCAGCATGGAGACGCAGGACTTCTCGTATCTTGTGCACAGACAACCTTGATTGCGACATCGGTTCCTCCTGATATATTAGGAGGCTTATTGTCGCGTTATTCTCGGTTGTCAGGGCACGTTGGCGGGGTTACCGCAGAGTGTTCGACATGCCCCGGATTGAGTGTTCGACATGGCCGGATTCACTGTTCGACATGATCGGATTCGGTGTTCGGCTTGCGCCGGATTATGCAGCTGGCAAGACCCCATATTCATTATGCGCCATTTCTGGCAATGAGCGCCTGCGCGCGAGCGGCAGGGCCGCTGTCCGCTGGAGCCGGTGTTGGGCCGCCTTAGGAAACTAGCCCATTCCACAGCACGGCAGTAGAAAGAACATAGAAAACGAAAAACGCGATATTGTCGTACGAGTCATTGATTATCTCTCGCAGGTGTCCTTCCAACGTTCGCGTAATAGGGGTTTTGAGCAGATAGATAACAATCGGTAAGAATACAACCATCCACCTTGGATACATTGACCTTCCGGCTAAAATTCCATAAAGCATCATCAAACTGAAGATAGCTGCCGGGATATAGGTGATGTACACCAACCTTTGGAAAAAAGCATTCCCCAATTTTCCGCCCGATTCCGCATCGGAGCCAAGTCTAGCGGCAACCTGAGCTCCAGTGGCGATGGCAAAGTAAGCAGTATGCGATATTCCATAGCAGATCATCACGGCCGCAATAGCAAGGAAGAAGATAAATGCAAACAAATCCCCGGCAGGCTGAAAAGCTATATACAAATGCAATGAGGCCAAGGCACAAAACCAACAACCGACTAAGCCGAGAATACCAGCATTGAGCAACCGCGATTCCGGCATCTTACTCATTTTCACTGTAGGGCTATCTTTGGAGCCGGGGACATGGTGATATAGAAGGTCACCAAAGATGAAAAGCATCGCACCGATGATGCCGGATATACCGAACAATCGCAAAGCCCAAGTCGTGAAGATAATCATATACATTCTCCTTGAGCGGCCCAACGGCCTCGAGCCAAGCTGCCCGGCGGACGCGGGCAACACCACCCGGGCTCTAGCAGGCTGCGGAAGAATCTGAGACGAACATACGAATGACGTACATGGCAGTCCTTGATCTGGCCCTGAGGCGGTCAGGCGCCACACCCGGGGGGCCGGGAGAACCTGGTTGGAGCTCTTGTCCCCTTGCGTTCTTGCGTTCAGCCGCTGCCTGGGGACTACGCCCTCGCCGCTTCGAGATTCCTGATGCGCAGCAGGTCAAACGCTGCCAGACAGAAGATGAACATCCAACCCACCCGCGGCACACCCCGGTGGCGCGTCTTCCTCAGCGCGCCCACCGTCTTCATCCAGCCAAAGACCTTCTCAATGAGCTTTCGCTTCCATTGACTGAGCTCGTATCCCTTGTGCCGAGTGGTGCGCCCATCAATCGCACTCCGGCGATGCCTCTCGTTCTGGGCCACATGAGGCGTCACCCCCATCGCTCGCAGCGCCGCCACAAAGCCCTGCGTATCAAATCCCTTGTCCCCGCCCACCGTCAGCTTCCCACGATGTCGGCGTTTGGCCGCCCGCACCATCTCTTCCGCCGCCTCGCGCTCCGCCGTTCCCGTCGCCTGGGTCAGACGGGCATCCACCACCAACCCATTCCGGTTCTCCGCCAGGGGCCGCGGAGCAGGCTCCATCAGGACATGCCCCAGGTAGCACAGCTTGGCTTCTTTCCCCACACCCTTGCGATACAGCTTGGCCTGCGGATCCGTCGTGGATTGGTGGGTGGCATTCGTCCGCTTCTCGCCGTGGAAGTCCTCTCCCGAGCCGGCCCCTGGTTCATCCGGCCCCTGGCTCGACCCCTTGTGCCGCCGGCGATAGCTCTTGTTTCCTGCCCAAGCTTCGATCAGCGTGCCATCCACAGTGAAGTGTTCATCACTGGTGAGATCCTTCTCACCCGCCAGACCCAGCACTTCCTTGAAGAAGGCTTGGGCGATCTTGCCCTCCAGCAGCCGCTGGCGGTTCTTCATGAACACGGTTGGATCCCAGACCGGGTCGTCCATGTTCAGCCCCACGAACCAGCGGAAGAGCATGTTGTAGTCAAGTTGTTCCATCAACATCCGCTCGCTGCGGATGGTGTAAAGCACCTGCAGCAGCAGGGCCCTCAGCAGCCGTTCGGGCGGAATCGACGGTCGTCCCACCTTCGAGTACAGCTTGTCAAAGCGCGGCGACAGCCGATCCAGGACTTCGTCGACCATCTTGCGAATCGGCCGCAGCGGGTGATCGGCCGGGATCCGCTGCTCCTGCGAGACGTACGACCACATCTGGGTATCGTCACTGTCGTTTCCGCGCATGGCCCTCAACCTCCGTCATCGTTTGATGAATACAACACCCGGTCGAGGGTCAAAGATTCGTTTTTGATGGCTTCAGTCAGATGTTGTTCCGCAACCTGCTAGGCCAAGCCGGCGGGCAAGACAAGCACCCCCGAAAGCCCAGCCCGCCGGGTCAGCTTCGGCGAGTTGTTGGACGGCGGCGTTTCACGCGAACGGCATGGCACCCGCGCCCGCGGCGCCACAGAACTGCCTACCTGTAGAACTCGCGCATGAAATCGTCGCGGGCTATGGACGTTTGGGACAGGATCGTTCGGAGTGTGCTGGCTTTAAGAGTGCGGTGGTTCGGCATGGTGAGAGTTGTCTGGGTGCCGTCAGGGTTGGCGCGCAACATGGAGACGTGATTGCCCTCTCTGACCTGAACGAAACCGAGCCTCTCGAAGGCTCGGACTATGTCCCGCATGGGAGCGTCGACGGGTAACTTGGCCACTAGATCGGCACCCCAGCTTCGGCAACGAAAGCCTCAATGACCTCCACTTCGCCCTCAAGCGCGTCCTTGCCGAAGGACTCGATGTGGAAGCGGATTGCCGACTTGACATCATCGAGCGCCTGCTCGTATGTGTCGCCCTCGCCCACCACAACTCCTTTGAGGCCCAACGGGTAGGCGACGTATCCGTCGGGGTGTTTCTCCACAATGACCTTGAGCTGCTTCTCCATCTCCGTCTCCTACCGCTCCACGCTCGCCCAAAGACTACCACACATCGACAGTCACCGCCACAGAGAGGAAGCCGCCGCCGTCCAACGGCCTCGAGCTAAGCTGCCCGGCGGAAGCCGGCAGACCTTGCTTGATTGTGCGGCAGACCAGCAGGCCAGGCAAGATCCAACCTCGGCCCAGCCCGCCGGGTCAGCTTCAGCGAGTTGTTGCGCGGCCAGGATCTGGTGGCCTAGGGGTGGATATGGCGCGTCGGATCATCGCGGGAATGGATTGTCGGGCAAATCCCTGGATCTGAGTCTGAATCTTGCCGCTCACCTACTTGAATGAAGAGCCGTTCCCTCGGTGACCGCGAGAACGGCTTCGTAGGCTTCTTGTCCGTGCCTGCCTGCAAGCTCTTGTCGGCTCTGGGACTCCGGGTTCCGAACAGGCAACCTGAAGGCGGAGAGCCCACTAGATAAAGGGGGCTCTACATTGACATTGCCTCGTATACTCTCACGCTTGTGATGATCGGGCAGGTCTTGGCGATTCTCACTGCGTCTTCGATGCTGTCCGCATTGATCACTACGTAGCCCGTTATGGCCGCCTTGTCGTGGGGCAAATCCTTTGTTCCGGAATGTGAGATCTCTTTGCCGGGCCCCAATGGGCTGCCTGCATCGACGATCCTGTCACCTATAGACCCAAACCACTTGCCCCAGGCATCCATTATTTCTTGGGTAGGTGCTTCATATCCGCAGTGCAGGAACACATACTTCTTCATTATTCCTCCCACCTTCATTGGCTTACTACCGGCCCGAATGCTAGAGTTTGAGTATAGCAGGCATATTGATGAATCGCGACGAGCTTCCCTGGAGTAGCTGGAGTGGTGTGGCGCGAGGCCGTTGGGCGGCCTAGTCAGAGAGCTCATGGGCGCGAATGTGCTGAACGATTCGTGCCGCGTCATCGGACACGCCAAACAGGATGCCGCTTTTTCGGGCAGAAAGCCATGGCATTCCAAGGAAGTAGAGCCCTGGAAATTCCGTCATGCCGTTGTTGTGGCGAGGCCGGCCGGCTTGGTCAAATACGTCCACCTCCACCCAACTCCAGTCGGCGTCAAAGCCCGTGCACCAAATGACACTCGAGACACCTGCACGGCTCAGATCAAGGTTGGTGATCTCGTCCGATTCCCTGAGGTCAGGTAGTGGGGGTTCGCCCGGATCAGGTAGTGGCGCTTCTGCCTCTATTCCTTCACGGTCTATGTGAGCGTCAATGGCAGCCTTGAAGGCCCGTGACTTCTCGTCAGCAAAACGGATGCATTCGCGAACGCTCCTATCGAGCTTGAGGACACGACGATCGGCATCAAGCACCCGCCCGACAAGGACAGCACCATCCCGTGCGAGCGATTGAAGGCTGACGGTGTGTCCTCCTTGGGTCCCCGAGACCTGGGGCTGCGCTGCGGACTGGAGAGACTGATCCTCCAGCTGATTGAGCTTGACATCCAAGAAGCTCATATCCTTCCACCAGGCGAGGATGTCTCGGCCGCGGTATGAGCGGGGCACCCGCGCCACTTTGCTGACGGAGAGATAGACATCACGCCCAGCTTTGAGCAGGTCTTCCGCTATCTGGCACCCCGACTGGCCGCTTCCGACAACGAGCACGGCACCTTTGGGAAGAGCTTCGGGGTTCCTGTAGTGACCGGCTGACGACACCGCAAGATCGTCGGGCAGTCGCCGCGCTAGCGCCGGCACGCGGGGCCGACTCAAACCGCCCGACGCGAGGATCACTGCCTTGGCGTGCATTTCCTCAGACTGCGTGCGGAGCGCATAGCGGCCGTTCGAGGTTCTTCGAAGACCAGTCACAATGGTACGTGGCCTGATCGGAAGGTGAAAGATGCGGGCGTAGTCCTCAAGGAACGCTACCAGTTCATTCCTACCGGCGAAGGCATCAGGCTCTTCGGGATGAAAATCCATCCCAGCCAGTCCGTTGGCCCAGTTGGGAGTGTTCAGGCGGAAGGAATCCCATCGTTGCGTACGCCATGACTGGCCGATATCGCCCCTTTCCAACACGAGGTGCTGGACATGCTCCAGGCTGAGGAGATAGCTGGCAACCAAGCCAGCCTGGCCCGCCCCTACGACAACTACGTCAAACATGGGGCTCATTGCTCTCTCCATTGGGAGACGTGCCCTTCATGTGGATCTCAGGCTCACTGCCGCAGCCAATCCTAGTCGCGTACAGGCTTGGTCGATCTTCCGCGGGCTACAATTGCGAGCCACCGGTAGAGGCTGCCTTGTATAAAGGAGTTGGCCAGCCTTCGACGGTTGGCCGATAATCTCCGTAGAAGCCGAGGCCGACGTTCCTGCCTTGAGGTTCAGCCTCGTCCGTTAGCCTGTCGCCTCGGCTCTACGAGAGGTCTCGAATAAGCAGGTTGCGGCCAAGCCGCGCATGACACACAAGGCTGAGGGTCTCGTAGAGCTATGAGGTCGCCCGGCTTCAATCCTCATGACCAGGAGGCCTCCAGGCACTATTGTGGCATCGATATCGCCAAACGCAAGCACGTCCTTGCGGTGGTGGATGAGAAAGGGGAGATAGTCAAAGCCCCGTTCTCGGTCGACAACAACCGTGCCGGATTCGAGCAGCTGCGCGATGTTCTTGTCGCCATCCCAGGGCAGCTCACGGTTGGCCTGGAAGCGACAGGGCACTACCCTGGCCCGCGTGGGCAGGGCGGGCTGGCTGGCGCTCTACGAATACTTGACCCGGTTGCCATACCCCGTGGTGGTGCCTGTCCTGTCGGACAGACAGGCTCAATCCTCTGCAGATCCACGCCTATCGAAAGAGCGGTCTACGCAAGGTCAAAAACGATCGCTCGGATGCCATTTGGATCGCCGACTTTGTGCGCATTGGGAACCGGCAACCGACAACTCAAGCAATCCCGCTGCTATTGCAGCTCAAGGAGCTTGCCCGCTTCCGAACACATCTCTCGCAGCAAGTCGGGGACCTCAAGCGCAAGGTGCTCGGTGTGCTGGACCGCATCTTCCCCGAGCCCGCCCTGGAACCGACAGGCCAGGGTACGAGACGGCCTTTTCCTCGGTGTTTTTGACCTCCTCGCGACAGCTGCTTGCCCAAGCTGCGACGGCCCAGGATATTGCCGAATTCGACCTCACGGAACTCGCCGAGTTACTTCGCAAGTCGAGCTTCGGGCGGTTCGGGCAGGCCAAGGCCGAGGCGCTTCAGAACCTAGCCCGTGATTCTGTTGAGGTGAGCTTCCTGGCCGATGCTGCTCGGGTAGAACTCCACTGCCTATTGAGCCAGATGGATTTGCTCGAAGTGCAGCGCGACCGAGTGGACGAGGCTCTCGAGCAACTCATGGCAAGCCTACCCCAGTACATCACCACCATCCCCGGCATCGGGCCAGTCAGCGGGGCTGCTATCTTGGCCGAGATCGGAGATGTCAGCCGCTTCCCGACCGTTGAGAAGCTCGTGGCATACGCCGGCATTGACGCCACGGTGTACCAGTCGGGGGAATTTGAAGGAACCCACCGGCACATGAGCAAACGCGGATCCCCTTATCTCCGTCTGGCTCTCTGGCAGGCCGCCTTCATGGCCATCCAACATGATCCGGAACTGAGAGCCTACTACGACCGCAAGCGTGCAGAGGGCAAGGCCCATGGAACGGCGCTCGGCGCTATCTGCCGCAAGCTCCTCGCGCGGATCTACGCTAGTGGCCGCGCAGCAGGCTACGTCGTTCTCAAGGAACAACGACCCTACATCCCACGGGCTGCCTAGCCATCCCAAAGTTGCCCTTGACTTCTAATAGCAGGTCTAACGGATTCGAGCTTGCCGGCGCGGCGTGGGCCGCGCCGAGTCCATGTAAGCCCAGCATGGGCGCTGACTCGGAAGGTGGAAGTCCTTCTCGCGGGGAGATGGCCCGCAGCGTAGCCGAAGGCAAGCCCGCCCTGAGCACGGGCCAGGGGGCGTTGTCGTGAGGCAAGGTCCAAAGGAAGCCGGAGGCAAAACCGCGACCTGAGGGACCCTGGTCCCCGGGTCCCAGGGGACACGAACCCGATAAGAGGCCGTGAGCCTGGACGAGCCCGCCCTGGGCACGCGGGCCAGGGTGGGCATGTAACCACGAAGTCCATGCCATCAAGAGGCAAAGCGGTAGATCGGGCAGGGATGCGGCCTGTCCTGGAGACAGTCCAGGGGGACCGCCAGTGCTCTTATCTGGGGAGACCTGTCGCCAAACCAGACGACTGGTAACCCGCCTCGGAAGGGGCGGCTGAGGCGACAGGGGTCAGCTGAGGCCACACCGCACCTGCGGTGGGTGCAGGTGTAGTACCGCTGACGTCACAGCGGGAAGGGCCAAACGTCAGGAGGGACGAGATCGTGGGACGTACGTGGGAGGAGCCAAGAAGGCAGACTTCCCCGGAAAGGGGACCTGGTGGGAAAGGGGAGGCGGTGAAGCTGCCGAAACCTTCTCAGAGGGCCGAGCACTCTTCGTCACGACCCGAGATCGAGTCCCAGGCAGAAGGTGGGAGGGTGTGGGAACAGGTTTGGGAACGTTCGAATCTATTTGCAGCCCTCAAACGTGTTGAGGCCAACGGTGGAGCGCCGGGTGTGGACGGGATGACAGTGGAGACACTGCGTCCGCACTTGAAGGAGCGCTGGCTGGAGACTAGAGCCGCCCTCGATGCGGGGACCTATCGACCGAGCCCTGTGCGGCGGGTGGAAATTCCGAAACCCGACGGGGGGGGTGAGGCAGCTAGGGA
>Ga0315274_10008502_pt1 | contig 14867 bp, 12 predicted proteins | sample YL17G02_20_MG_FD_203700 | JGI IMG/M metagenome (GOLD analysis project Ga0315274, IMG submission 203700) | Sediment microbial communities from Yellowstone Lake, YNP, Wyoming, USA - YL17G02_20 | ecosystem: Environmental > Aquatic > Freshwater > Lake > Sediment | place: USA: Wyoming | collected... | reverse complement strand
CGCCTGCCATGAAGCAGGTGTCCGGCCGCCAGGCAGACGTGGCGCCGGAGATGAGGGAACAGCAACAATGGCACGATACACGACAAGAGCAGAAACCCGAGAGTAACCGACAGGACGGTTGGCCACCCAGCATGCGGAACGCCCGCCGCAACCGCCATGCCGGCCAGAAGCGTCAGGGTCGCCGCCACGGCTATGGGACGATAGGCAACACGGGGGCTCAGGCTGTGACGTTTCGCGACCAGAACGATAGAGGTGAGGAACGCCAGGCCTTCACCCGCTAGACCGGAAACGGCGATCAGGGTGAGATCCGCTCCCGCCACAGCCGCGACCACCGCGAGACACGGCCCCAACGTGCGGGACAAGTTGGCGAACAGAAGGCTTCGCGTATCGCCCCGGGCCATGGCCGCCACCGTCGGAGCAAGTCGCAGAAGGCGAAGTCCTTCAGTTATTGCCATCCATCCGAACAGAATCCCAGCACCCTCATACTTCTTGCCGTAGAACAAAGAGATCAACAACTGGCCGGCCAGCATGCACGACGTGGCGAATGCCGCCGCTATGGGCGTGGTCAACTGCCAGCACAGAACATAACGATCCCCGAAAGTCTTCGGCGAATCCTGCGCCGCCGAAAACAGCGGGAGTGAAACCGCGCTCAGGACGTGCCCCAGCACGTCCGCCGGCAAAAGAACGAGAGACCCCGCCACCGAGTATACCGCCAGGTCCGCCATCGAATACCGGGCCCCCACGATGAAACGATCCCCCTGGAAGATCGTCAGCATCACAAACCCGTTCATCAGAAGGGGCCATCCAAAGGCCAGCACATGCTTGAGGTGTGCGGTATCCCATCCCCATCGGTAGGCGCGCTGCGCAAGAAGATGTGACGTGCCAACAGCCAGCAGCCACCTGGCCAACAGAAGGAACAGCAGGGATCGGTAATCCCCCAGCCACACAGCCAGAGGCCAAGCGCAGAGGGCGATAGCGACCTGAGGAACGAAGTCGATCGCCACCACCGGGCCGAACCGCATGGTGCGCTCCATGCGGTTTACGTCTAGGTGCATGCAGCCCCTCAAACACGGAATCAACGCCAGCGTCCGAAAGGCCCACAGCGCTTCTGGAACCCGAAAAAGCGCAGCTAGGGGTCCCGCCAGCAGAAAAAGAAACACCCCAGTCACTAACCCAAGCAAAAACTGCATAAAATGCGCCACGGCCTGAAAAGACGGTTGGTCCCCTTCTTTCGCCTGAACGATCAGTCGATTGATCGCCATCTTGCTCGCCAATTCAAAAAGATCAATGGTGATCGCGAAGGTGGCTGCGATGCCGAAATCAGCCTTGGTGAGCAACCGCGCCAAAATAACATTCCGGATGAAGGAACACCCATGCGCCGCGATTTTTCCAGCGGTCAGTACGAGAGATCCTCGCGCGATCTTTGCAAACGAACTCATGCACCAGGCTCACATTCGACAATAGGGTTCCTGTGTGACGGGCCCGGCCGGGCCTGCGAGGACTCGGGGAATCAACCCCCGCTCCCTGCCTCATCGCGGCAGGCTCACAGGCGCGCCGCTGTTCCTCAGGAATTCCGAGGAGACCTCCAGAATCTCCACGACGCGCATGCCGTCGATGCCGCTCGACAGGGGCCTCTCGCCCCCTTCGATGCAATCGAGGAAGTGTTGGCACTCGAGTTTGAGCGGCTCGCCCTGGCTCAGATGCGGACAGTAACTGTCGCCGTAGTGGTAGGAATGCTGAAACTCGGCGAAGGTGTCGTGTGGGGCGGTACGTCGACTCTCTTGTCGTAGATCTTGATCTTCTCCTGGGGCTCGATGTCGTTGTAGACGATCATCTTCTTGCTGCCCACGATCGTCATTTCACGGATCTTGTTCGGGTCGAGCCAACTGCTATGGATCGGCGCGGGAACGTTCTTCTCATCGGCTCCAGCGGCACGGGCAAGACCCATTTGGCGACGGCTCTGGCCTTCAGCGCGTGCCAACAGGGCAGTCGCGTGCGGTTTTTCACCAACGACGGGCCTGGTGACCCAGCTCCTGGAGCGACGCGAAGAACGCGCATTGGAACGCTTCCACAGGCAACTGGGGCGCCTGGACCTCATCGTGCTCGACGAACTGGGCTACGTGCCCTTCTCGAAGGCCGGCGCGGAGCTCCTTTTCGGGGTCGTCAGCCGCGCCTACGAACGCACGAACCTGATGGTGGCCACCAATCTGCCGTTCGAGAAGTGGACCGAGATCATGAGGAACGAGCGTATGACCGGAGCGCTTCCGGATCGGCTGACCCACCGCATCCACATCCTTGAGGCCAACGGCGAGAGCTACCGATTGCGGGAGTCGAAAAGGCGCGCTCATACCTCTTCGACAGCAGAGCACCGTTGCCCTTTCTGGAAGGCTTCGCGCGTCCTCTGACGGTGACATATCTCTCACGATGATTCCTTCGAAGTCGTGATTCGCAGGGGACCCTCCAATCGCCAGAGCCTCGCGCCCGTTCAGAACCGAGTTGGAACGGACATCAAGACGTTCTCCGCAACTCGATATACGCCCCATGCTTTCTAAGGGACTCGGAGGCCGCCTCGAGAATCTCGACAACGCGTATTCCTTCGATCCCGCTCGACTGGGGCTTCGCGCCGGTTTCGATGCAGTCGATGAAGTGCTGACACTCCACCTTCAGGGGCTCGATCTGGCTTATGTGCGGGCAGTGACTGTCGCCGTAGTGATAGGAGTACTGGAACTCTGCAAAAGTGTCGTAGTGGGGCGGCACCTCCACTCGTTTGTCGTATATCTTGATCTTTTCCTGCGGCTCGATATCGTTGTAAACGATCATCTTCTTGCTGCCGACAATAGTCATCTCGCGGATCTTGTTGGGATCCAGCCAACTGCTCATGACCGTCGCGAACTTCCCGTTCCGGAAGGTGAGGGACATGTTGGTGACATCCTCAACGCCGTTGGCTACGTGCGCCTTTCCCTGACAGTTCACCGCCACGGGGACTTCGTCGAACAAGTAGAGAATGATCGAGATGTCGTGGGGCGCAAGGTCCCATGCGACGTTGATGTCTTTCTGAAACAGGCCGAGATTGAGCCGGCGGGAAGTGATGTAAAGCACGTCCCCGATCTCGCCGGATTCAAGAATCTCCTTGATCTTGCGCACGGCGGAAGTGTAGATGAAGGTGTGCCCCACCATAAGAGTGCGCTTTTGCCTCTCCGCCAAGTCAATCAGTTCCTGGCATTGCGCGACGGATGAGGCCATCGGCTTTTCGATAAAGGCGTGTTTGCCCGCCCTGAGGCTTTCGCAGCCAAACTCGTAATGCATGTGGACCGGAGTGGCTATGGCGATGGCGTCTATCTCCGCGTCGTTCACGAGATCCCCGAAATGTTGCGTCGTTTCGATGTTGGGATAGAGACGCTTCATGTGCGCCAGGCGCCGCTCATCGGCGTCGCAGGCGGTCCTGACGTTGGCTCCGTCCAGGCTGTTGAAGTTGCGAATCAGGTTGGGCCCCCAGTACCCGCAGCCCACGACGCCGATATTAAGCGGTTTCTTGTTCGGCATGATCGCTCTCCCTTGGCAGATATCTTGACAGAGCCCCGAGAACTTGAGAAATCACCACGGCGGGCGTTCTCAGAAGGATTCTCACGTCCCGCAGGAAACTCAGACCCTTCGCGTACCGAATGTCGAGACGGACCATTTCATTGAAGGTGAGATTGTTTTTCCCGCTGACTTGCCAGAGGCCCGTCATCCCCGGGACCGTATCGAAACGGTTCGAGTGCCAGCGGAGATACTTCTCCGCTTCGTAAGGGATGGGCGGACGCGGTCCCACGAGGCTCATCTCGCCCTTGAGGACATTAAGCAACTGCGGCACCTCGTCCAGGCAAGTTGCGCGAAGCACCTTCCCGAGGAAAATGAGACGCCTGCTGTCCTCCTGCTTCACCATCGGTTTTCTCTCCGCGCCCTCGGCAGAGATCAAGTCCGCCATATAGCACTGATGCGAGGACGTGTTGTTGTCCACGACCATTGTGCGGAACTTCCACATGACGAAGCGCTGCCCAAGGCGCCCCACGCGCTCCTGTTTGAAGAAAACCGGACCGCGTGACGCAGTCTTGATCAGGATCGCAATCAGCAGGAACGGCAGGGAGAACACCGCAAGGCCGAAGAGCGCGCCGGAAATATCGACGGTCCGTTTCCATCGGGGGACCGGACGGGCAAAGACGGAGAGGATTGCCTGGGAAGCTTCTCTGGCGCCCATTCGCCCCGGCGCAGTCGCGGCCTTGCTCAACACGCCTTGGCTGCCGACAGACGGATCCATGTCGCCAAACATGTCAGGCTGCACGCCGACGCCCTGCCGTTTCGAGCCGCCACCCCCGCCTGGACCGTGTCCGTTGCCCCCAGACCCATTCCCTCCCGAAGGGTAGGTCCACACCGTCCAAGGGGGCGCCGGCGGATAGCTCGCAACGAGCTCTTTGGAGACCTTGCCGACAAATCGGATGGCCCCCTCGCCAGAGGTGTCAGGCAGAAGAACCCCGACCCTCCCCTCGCCTATCCTGCCCACTTCGTCAACGGAGCGCGTTCGCTTCCTCAACGTGCTCGCGAGGGTGCGAAACCGGGTGGGATTGGCCGTCGGGGAGCCCATGTCAAAAATCACGAGCGAAAACCCGTGGGCGTTCCGGTTGGCGCGCTCACGCTCCCGTTGGAGGAGCGTTTTAAAGGCCTCGGGGGGATAAACCCCCGGGATCTCGAGCCGCTCATGCGCGGACCTCCGGAAGTGTCTCTGAAACGCTTGAATCAGCATTCTTGACTTGCGTCCCTTGCTCTTTTTCCCGTCTCTGGTCTCGACCGTCCGCGCGTGCTCGTGCTTCCGAACACCGCGCGCCCGCGGCCGCACACTACATCCATCTGTAAAGCCACGCCGGAATCGGGTAACGGCGCCTGTTGAGAATCACACCCAGGACCGTGCCGCCGTGGTCTTCAATCTTGTCCTTCGCCTTCCTTGCCGCTTGCCAGCGGGTCTTCTCTGCCTCTACGACCATCACAACGCCATCAACTCTTCGCGACAGAGCAAAGCCGTCCGACGATACCGACGCCGCCGGCGCGTCCACCAACACAAGGTCGAAGTGCTCCTTGAGGACCTCGAAGAACTCCCCGATCTTCGGAAGATCATACACTCGAGAGGCCCGCGAGGGCTGAACGGACACCTGACTAGCGTAGAGTCGCTCCTCGCCCACCTTGTGGATCGTGTCCTGGAGAGGAGTGCCGTTGCGAATGCACTCTTCCCAACCGTGCTCGGGGACAACTCCGAAGGGCCCGAGTTGACACGGTTCGTCCTGGTCCGCGTCCAAGAGAAGAACCGACTTGCCTAGCCTGAAGGCAGCCATCTTCGCAAACTCGCGTACCAGGGTGGAGGCGCCCTCCCCTTTGCCTGTCCCGATAAACTGGATGCTCCTGCCCCCTGCGTCCGGCAACATGGCCACAAGGCTTTGGTAAAGGGCCGCCATCGTTTGCTCCAGGCGCACGTCCGGCCCCGCCGCCAAAACCCGACGACCGAGTCGAGCGCGCCCGCCCATGTGCGACACTTTCAGTGGGCTTCTGCGGGGCTGCGCGATGATGGGCTTACCCCGGATCCCGCCACGCTCCTTCTCCGCTTGCTCCAGTGCTTCGTAGATCCTAGTCACGGTCGAATACTCCCTCTTTTCTTCGGGCATGTCTCATGGCCCCGCATCCATCCTCGTCCCTGTGGAGCTACCCCTGGAGCAGACTGGGGAGCCGCTTCTCCGCTTGCACAGCCACAAGGGGAGCGGGAGCAACCTGCGTGCCCGATTGCCGCAGCCAAACACATAATGGATCAGCTCCACGTAGAGTGCTGGAATAAAATGGATTAGGGCGTACATCTGGAAGCCCCATTCCCCAAACCCGGTTCCCAAAGGGTAGCCGCTCCCGCTGAAATGTCGATACTGACCAATTCCTAGCCGTCATCTGTTTCGCAAAAAGGAACTCCTGGCGCCCAAAGAGAGCGACATCTTGGCCCCGTCGCACCTGTTCTCTTACCATCCCACCACCCTGGTTCGAGGCAAAGCCCGACTCTGGGCAGATGCCCGACACACATGGCCCGGCAGTGATCGCCGACACCAGGGAACCCGCCGCGACCAGCGCGGAAAGACGCCGATGCCAAGAACGCCATCGCTTTCCTCCCTCGTAGTCCGCAATGACCTCCCTCACGATGGCCAGCGACACAGGGTTCTTCTGATAACCGTACCCGGCGATCAGGGCATTGTCGCACAGGATGTTGATCACGCGAGGGATCCCCTTGGAATGCCGGATGACACGATCCAGGGCCCTAGCCGTGAAGATCTGGTTCTGCTGCGGCGTCACCTGTGACAGGCGATCTCTGACGTACTCCATGCTTTCCCGCGGGGAGAGACTCCGCAAGGTGGCCCGCACGGCAATACGCTGTCTCAATTGCCTCAGTTCGTGACGAGCCAGTCTTGTCTCCAGTTCAGGTTGACCGACGAGAACGATCTGGATCAGCTTGTCCTCAGAGGTCTCAAGATTGGAAAGCAGCCGCAGATTCTCCAGGGTGTCGATTGGCGTGTTTTGCGCCTCGTCGAGAACAAGGACGACGTTCCGCCCCGCGCGGTACTCTCGAATCAGGAAGGCCAGGAGCTCCTGGACCATCTCGTGAACCTCGCCGGTCTGCGAGACGATCTGCAATTCCTTCAGAATGATCTTGAGCAGTTCCTTGAAGGAGATATTGGGATCGAAGATGTATACGGGTCTCGCTTCTTCGCGGTCGAGACTCTGCAAGCAGGATCGAACAACGGTCGTCTTGCCGGTCCCCACCTCACCGGTTATCAGAACGAACCCCTTGCGCATCTCGATGCCGTATAGGATGGCGCCCACGGCCTCCTTGTGCGTCGGGCTCAGAAAGAGGAACGCCGGGTCGGGCGTTATCCCGAACGGCTCGCCCACGAGGTTGTAGAAGTTCAAGTACATGACTTGAACTCCCTGTCCGAGACGGTGGCCAGGACCGGCAATCCAAGGCGCTTCTCAACATCCTCATTGGTCTTAAACGTGTGGTTCAGGTACTCAGAAAGGAAAGCCAGGCCAAGGCTGCCGAAGAATCCCATGAATATGGCCAGAGCCAGGTTTCGAGCTCTTTGCGGCCCGGTTGGCTTGAACGGCAGGGTCGCCGGCTGAATGATCGCCACATTGGTGACCATATCCCGGTCCAGCATGTTCGCAGTCTTGGACCGGTCCAAGTTTCTGAGCGACAGAAGGTAGGTTGCTTCCAGCGCTTGCACTTCGCTTTGCAGTTGCTTCACGCTCGACTCCGCGCCCCTCAGTGCGGATAGGTCCGTTTCCGCTTGGGCAAGATCCTTCTGAAGGTCTGCCAGACGAGATTGCTGACCCGTCAGCCGGGCCTGCTCGGTATCCAGCAGCGTCTCGATCAGCGGCCGATTGGCATTGGCTTGAGTGGTGGCCCCAAGAACCGCGTTCTTTTCCTCTTCCTGAAGCGCGGTCTTCGTGATCTCGATCTTGGCTCTCACATCCCCTAGCAAGCGGGAACCATCGGGGTATTTTTGCGCCAACTCCACTTCCTGGAAACGCAGATCATTCAGACGTCGTTTGATCTCGGTGGTGAAGGGGCTCTCGCTCTGGGCAGCGGGCGGGACTTCTATCCTCTCTTCTTGAGAAGCCAACTGTTTCTCATAGGCTCGCGCAAGCGCTTCCGCGGTGCTGATCTGGGTCGTTGCATCGCGAATGCCCGACTGTAGTTCCGCGATCGTGGTCTGCAGCCGCTCCATTTGGTCGTCAATGGACGTAATGTTGTATGTCGAACGCAGCTGACTCAACTCTCGCTGCTTCTCTGAAAGAGCGCCGAAGGCTTTTGAGACTTCCTTCTCAAAAAACTCTGGACGAGTGGGCGGCGCGTTCACTGCAACATAGTACTCCCGGAAGCAATCAACCACGTTCTGCAGTACGCTCTGAGCAAGAGAAGGATCCAGAGCTTCGAAGCTCGCCTCGACGATCTCCCCACGCGGCGTGAGACTGAGCCCTGCCATTACCCATTGCACAGCGGTGCGGCGCAACGTCTCCTCGTCCGCCATCTCTGGGTTAGCAGGCTGCTCCCCGGCGCCGCGTCCGAGTTTGAGCGAACCTTTGAGATTGGGAAGGGAGCTCCGCCTGGGTGCTCGAAGAACCTGGTTCACCCCAAGCTTCTCGACAACCTTCTCGGCAACGACGGGACTTTGCATGATTGAGACAGCGTTCTGGGTCGCGGCGCCGGAGGTCCCTGCAATGTCCGCTCCGGGCAGGTCTATCGCCGGATCTCGCGTAAGAGGGTTCCGCCCCCCCTTGATGAGGATTCTTGCCTCCGACTGGTACACATCGGGGAGGGAGAAGACAAGAGCCGTTCCCACGCTGCTTACCGCAAGGAAGAAAAGCACGATGCGCCACTTATATCTGAAAAGAATGTAGAGAACATCTCGGACAGTCAGACTGGAGGGTTGCTGCTCCGCCTCCGCACTGATGATTCCTCTTTCATCTGAGTTCATGTAGTCTTCTCCTCATTTCCTATCTGTCCGATCATCTCACGATCGCCGCGGGGGACGTGTAACCGATACTGCCGGTATTGCCAACGGGGTGTGAATAGGTCAGGCCGCTCGGGATCAACTGGTTGATGTACTTGTCCACCCACAGGTTCACCTTGTCGATATTCGTGGCCGGTACGAACACGATGTCCTGCGGCGCCAGGTAGAACGGTTCGCCCTTCCCGTCCAGATCAAGGCCCTTGGACAGATCCAGCTTTGCGGCGTAGCGCTTGCCGTCCACGTGCCGGACAATTACAACGCTCGACGGCTTCGCGGTTGTTCTGTCAAATCCCCCGGCCACCATGATCGCCTCAAGCGCCGTGAGCCGTCCCACCAGCGGCACCTCGCCTGGCTCGGCCACTTCGCCCCCAACATAGACGCGTTGAGCCGCCAGAGACCGAACCACCACGCTGATGACCGGCTCCTTGAGTTTCCCTTCGTAGAGTTTCGTGAGATGCTCGTCCAACTCCATCGGAGTCAGGCCGGAGGCCTGGACGTCATCCACTTCCTGTAGCGTGATCTTGCCGTCCGGACGAATCGCCTGTCTGTCGTCCAGCTCCGGCCAGAACCGGAACTTGACCTCGATCTCATCGCCGGGCGCCAGCCTCAGCTCGGGAGCCTGGGCCGCCTTGTCCCACGCCAACGTGGGAAACGGGCTTTCCTTCGGGACTCGGGCACAGGCCGCAAGCCAAAGTCCAGCGAACACCACATATCGCCAATTCCCCCAAGGCGTTGCCGTTGAAGCAGTCTCCGACCGTAAGGCTCGAGTTCCCATTCTTCGGCTCCCCACCTTTCTCCGCGTCCGCAGATCCGGACCGGGCGGTATCAGCCCATCCCCGCCAAACTAGGCAGGCGGATTTGCGTCTCTGGCGCTTCCTTCCCCCGAGCGATCGTTCTCGGCGACCGCCTGCAGGCGCCGATGTACGGTGGACGCGAACTCCGTGGGCTCGCGACCGTCCCCCGGGAATGATCCCACTGCAAAGTAAAAGCGCCGATCCCCACTGATCAGATCAGCGAAGCGCTTCGCGGCGCTCCGCGCGCCAAACAGATCAGTCTCGGTCATCACCACCGTTGAGTAGGCCCCCATGTCGAAGACTTTGTCGCTGGCGCGAACCTCGTTCTGCAAGAACTCCGCCCCGCTGCCCGAACCGTTGGCGGACGTGGCCATGAGTAGCGACACGAACCGTCGGTATCGCGAAGCAGCATGGAGCTCATACTCCAACAACCACTGGAAAGCCGGCGCCCCATGATTCATCTCGACAATCCCTTCTTTTCCCGAGGTTTCCTGATCTAATCCCACACGGAGTCATGGCCTCGTTTCAACCCGGCGAACGCTCTCAATGCCTCGAGCGGTGATTGAACCAGCCCAACTTGACGCTCCCGTCGAATTCTTGACGCTCCCGCCGAATTCGACTGGCAACGCTCTCTCTTGCTCTCACCCATTGGACCTCGCCGCTTCCCTCGACAGGCGCCAGACGCCAACCGCATTCCCCAAGGGCCCCGAAGCAATTCTCAGGCCAAACCGGACACTCATCCGCACCACGGGCCCCCCCCATCTCGCCACAGGCGAGATGGGGAACGAGCCGGGCTCTGACATGTCGCTACAAACGCAAGCGAGCATTGTGCCAAGACTGACAGTTCCCCGCGGAAGATGCCCGACTAGTACGTGGAATGTTGACGCTACAGAAGTTGCAGGAACAAGACGGATGTGGAACGGGCGGAGAGTGAATGGAGGGGCATGAGCGGGCGTAACGAACCTGAACAACGATCATCGGGCGGCGCTTAGCCAAATTCGGCGCACCAGCTGCTCAGAGAGAACGGTGTTCGGTTGGGTGTATGTGCGGGTCCTCCGAAAGATGCGGGGGAAAAGGCCGACTCTTCAGGTCATACTTCGCGATGCGTCGACGGAGGGAACTGTAACTGATCCCGAGTTCCTTGGCAGCCTGACGCTGGTTCCAGCGGCATTTCGTGAGGGCAATCAGAATGGTGTGGGCTTCCGCCTCTTGCAGGGTGTTCCCTCCGCCAGGGGCCGACGCCACGGGACGGTCCGGCTCCAGACCCACGAGGATCGACTCCTCTTCCCCCGTCAGGGCGAAGCGCCGCATCAGGACCTCGAGCTCGCGCACATTGCCCGGCCACCGGTATCTCATCAACCTCGCCATCGTCGCGGGAGAAACGGAAAGATCCTTGTGGTCGTAGACTTCACCGTACTTCTCCGAGAAGTGCCTGACGAGCAGAGGAATGTCCTCGATCCTGTCGCGCAAAGAAGGCAGAGTAATGCTGTACTCGTTCAGGCGGTAGAAAAGATCGGAGCGGAAGTTCCCCGCGGCAATCATGCTCTCCAACGGGGCGTTTGTGGCCGCGACAATCCGAACATCCACCCGAATAGTCTCTCGCCCCCCCAGGCGGGTAAACTCTTTCTGCTCAATAACTTGCAAGAGCTTGCTCTGGAGCGCAAGAGGGATCTCCCCAATCTCGTCGAGGAGCACCGTCCCGCTCACGGCCAGCTCAAAACGGCCCGGCTTCCGTCTTTCTGCTCCGGTAAAGGCCCCGGGTTCGTGACCGAACAGCTCCGACTCGAGCAGCGTCTCGGGAATTGCCGGGCAGTTGATCTTGACAAGACCGCCTTTCCGGGCGGAGAGATCAGAGATCATGTGGGCCACTACGTCCTTGCCTGTCCCGCTTTCCCCCCGGAGCAGAACGTTCATGTCTGTGGGAGCGACATCAGCCACTTGGCGGCGAACCCTGGCTATCGCCTCGCTGTCACCGACAAAGTGACCGTAGGCCTCGAGCTGCTGCTCGAGAGCGCGTTCCGCAGCCAGAGCCCGTTCTCTCAGTCCGTTGCGTTCCTCTTCGAGTTGGCGAAGCAGCGCACGGTTCTGCATGATCAGACTGCGACGTTCCACGGCGCGCAAGACCGTGCGGGCGAGAACGCTGAGAGAAACCGGTTTGCAGAGATAGTCGAAGACGTGCTCGTGGATGGCCTCCAGGGAACTCTCCACGGAGGGATGTCCCGTCAGAATGACCGCCTCGAGGTCCGGGCGGATCTCCTTGAGGCGGCGAAGCGTGTTCATCCCGGAAAGACCCGGCATGGACAGGTCGACGATGGCGACGTCGAACTCGGTCTCGCGCGCCTGCTCGAGAGCGGCCGCGCCGTCCGGTGCAGGCGTAACGTGCAAGTCCACCGTTCTGAGCATTCCGGCAATCATCTCGCGGATAGTGGGGTCGTCGTCAACCACCAAGACACGAGGGCTCGCCATGCTCGGCTTGCCCGATGCGCCTGGTCCGGCGCCGCCCGCAGGCGGGTCCGTTGGGTTCGGCTGGTTCATCCGTGACGATCCCTCCCCAATCTCTCCTCCCCCACCGGGGAGATCCTAGGCGTTGGGTCTCTGGCCGTTCCGCCCGAGTCGGGCGTTGCATCATCCTAGCTCAACGTTTCCAACAGCCCGGGCAAACTTGGCTCACCTCCGAATACACCCCCGGACCTTGCAACGAGCCGGTGAATCCCGGCTTGAAGCCACAGCGCTCTCCCTCGTACCTCTTGCGGCGCCTACTGTCAAGGGATTATTCACAGGAAATCCACAGGCGAAAAGCCGCTCCTTTGTGCCCTGCCATGCGGTGTAAGGCCCTGAGCGCGGAGCGCAAGGCGGTTCAGCGGTCAGGCTGGAGGCCTGAGAAGCCCACAGAAAAGGAGATTCCCAGCGGGATCTTCAGGCCGGGAAACCGTCCGACTCAAGTTCGGTGAGAGAACATCACAAGCGAGAGGCCCGCACAATAAGAATGGAGAGACCGGTGCGCTCGCACACCTGTCTCTCCTTGCGCCGAATCGACGGAGCCAATCAGGGCTGAAAGCCGCCTCAAGGTCCTCTCTACGGAGAGAGGACAACCTCAACAAAATCGTTGCTGAGGAATTGGAGAATGTAATACGCCCAGGTATTCGGGCATAGGATCATCTCTTCAGCTGGGACCGGGGCTCCGCTGGCAGCAACATACGCAAGATAGAGCGGGTCATCGGGAGAGGGAACGAAGGGCGGGACAGGGTCAATCGTTGCGTATGGGCCCGGGATGGCCTCACCCGGCTGCGGATTGCCGGCAAGACCAGGCGCCGGGGAGATCCAGATGAGGGTGTTCCTCATCCACCCCGCGTTCCCTTCCCCGTCGTTCTGTCCCGCGACATGAGGAATGTGGTAGTAGTACTGGCCGTTTTCGTCTGTTATCGCGGAGCCGAACTGCGGGGACCCACTATCGGATACGCTGAAGAAATTCACCGTCACTCCAGGCGCCGGGACAGGCAATGTGCCGGGTGGCGCTGGGACAAGTCTGCCAACCACTGCGTGCACACAGATGTAAACCACATCGCCGACGACACACTCCGGGAAACTCAGCGGAGCTGGGCTCTGCTCGCGGTCCTCAGGGGCAAACGTGGTCGAGTAAGGGAAAGATCCTGGCACAAGATTGTTTCTCTTGCCTACCGTTGGCGGCGGAGAGTCGCCGACATAGACGTGCAGGGAGGTGATAAACCACGGGTCCGTTAGGTTCACGGCCAGACCCAGGGCCCCATCAAGCGTGTAGACGGAAACCGTCCCTGCATCGTAGTGTTGGCCGGCAACCAGTGGGAGACCAAGAGGATCCGTCCCCACCTCATACGTGAGGACGGCCGCCGAGGATGTTCCCCATGCTCCGGAACTGTTCGCTATTGCCCACGCCGTTTCGGAGCCGATCTCCTCTTGCTGGCAAGTCACGGCGCCTCGGAACGAAATGGCGTAGGTCGGAACCGAAGCGCCGACGACGGTCAACATGACCAAACCTAACGCGATTCTAGACATGCCTCTCATTTTGTTGCTTCTCCTTTCATCGGTTGTCTTTCTCATCACTACCTCTCCTTTCACGTCATTGCTCTTCCGTTCTCCTCTCCTCGTGATTCCGTGAGAAGACTCCCAACTGGCGTCGGGGTCGCTCACGTTCAGGCGTTCGGTGCATTGGCAAAGTCCCGCACACCATGAGGGAGCCGGGAAGCCTGTCCCAAGGCCCCTCCTCCCCCTGAAGCAGATTCCCGCAATGACTCTCCAGTATCGAGCTTCCTTTTTTCCGGCGGCATTCCGCGGAATGCCACTGCCCAGCCCGCTTCTTGCTCGCTCCGAGAGCACCGCATACAAGCGACTCGGTGCGAGCGATTCTCGTGCCAAGTGTGCCATGGGTGCCTCAAAAGAGGCCAAGTTCTCTCCATATAGACTTGATTCTAAAGACCTTAGTAAGGGGAAGAGAAGACGCGCCCGCAAATGAGCCAGGCACGACGAGGCGGGACGATGTGTCGCTACTGAACAATACTTGGCCAGACAACTATTCGCCCAAACGAGCCAAGCATCGTTACGCCCCCCGTCGGGCGAGCGTCTCATCTTCTCTGAGAGAAAGCCAAAGGAATACCCCGGGAGAAAGCCAAAGGAATACCCCGGCCGGAGAGGCGCCGCTCCGTGCGCCGAGGAGCGGCTCCCGGTGGCGGAAGACCACCTTACACCCTACCGCTGAGTTCTCGCGCCAGGGGGAGCGATGCGATTGGCGAATTCTTCGGACTCCGAGAAAACCGTCATCACTTGCGCGCGGTTCCATGCGCCCTGGAGCCACTCTGAAAGCTCTCGCTCGCTCGGATCGCGGCCGAGGAACACCCGGTAGCAATCGGCGATGAACTCGGCGTCGGTGTAACGGTGAGGACATCGGCCATCGGTGTCGCCGTTGGCTCCTTTGGCGTTGCCGTTGCCGTTGGGGGTTGGGGTGGATCTGATTGGGGGCAGGAGCGCCGAGCGTGGCTCGCGCCGGCGACGCGGCGGAGGCGAGCGCAAACGGCCGCGTCCCCGTCGCGCTTGGCGTCGCGTCGCATGCGGCTTTGGCGCTTGCGGCGACGGCTCTTGGCGCTCCCGGCGCGGATCGAACCGGGTCCGCGATTGCCTGACACGCCCGGCGAGGAGAGAAGTCTCCGCTTGGCGCCATCCACGCCGCCCGAACCGCTCGGCGTGAAGGGTCAACGGCAGCCTCCCTGATCTTTCAAGCCACGGTGAGAGAAAGTTCCAGAAAAAGGTAGCTTCATCGGGAGCTTTGTGGCAACTTGACTTAGCAGCAGTCGATCCGCCAAAGGAGAGGCCCCCGATGAAGAGTCAAGGTGACACCAACTGGACTTTCCCCAGTTTTCAGGCGCTTGAGCATGGGAAGATGTCCGGCTGGATGTCGTCGTCGAAGCGGGAGGGCTTTGCGAACGCCGGCGCCGTTCTCTTTGAGAGGATTTCGGCGAGGCCGTCG
>Ga0315274_10008500_pt1 | contig 14867 bp, 11 predicted proteins | sample YL17G02_20_MG_FD_203700 | JGI IMG/M metagenome (GOLD analysis project Ga0315274, IMG submission 203700) | Sediment microbial communities from Yellowstone Lake, YNP, Wyoming, USA - YL17G02_20 | ecosystem: Environmental > Aquatic > Freshwater > Lake > Sediment | place: USA: Wyoming | collected... | reverse complement strand
CGGCGCCGATATAGTAGCTCCTTCAGATATGATGGATGGCAGAGTGAAAGCGATTCGACAGGCGCTGGACGGAAACGGATTCCAGGATATCCCTATCCTCGCCTACGCCGCAAAATATGCCTCTTACTTCTACGGACCTTTCCGTGAAGCCGCTGAGTCGGCACCACAGTTCGGCGACCGCCGCTCTTACCAGATGGACCCACACAACTGGCGGGAGGCCTTAAGAGAAGTTGAGCAGGACATCGTTGAGGGAGCAGATATCGTCATGGTCAAGCCAGCACTGCCCTACTTGGACGTGATACGAAAGGTACGTGATACCTTCAATCACCCGTTAGCTGCTTATAGCGTCAGCGGCGAGTATGCCATGGTGAAAGCAGCAGCCAAGCAAGGCTGGCTCGATGAGAAAGGGCTAGTCCTGGAAATGCTCACCGCCATAAAGAGGGCCGGGGCTGACATAATCATAACCTACTACGCCAAGGAGGCAGCCAGCTGGCTGTAAATTATTTGTCACCCTGAACGAAGTGAAGGGTCTAGATTCTTCGCTTCGCTCAGAATGACAGGCGGCAAAGGACTCGGAATGACATGAGGCGAGGGATTCAGGATAGAGATGGGGATTCGGTAAATGAATTCTGATATGAAGCATTTTAGCCGCTCAGAGCAACTTTTTGAAGAAGCCCAACGCTACCTGCCCGGAGGCGTCAATAGTCCGGTGCGCGCCTTTAAAGCGGTTGGGGGAACGCCGCTTTTCATCAAGCGAGGACAGGGCTCCAGACTATATGACGAGGATGGCAATGAATTCATAGATTACGTCTGCTCCTGGGGGCCGCTCATACTGGGACATGCTCAACCCCGAGTAGTAAGAGCCGTCAAAAAGGCAATTGAGCACGGCTCAAGTTTTGGCTGTCCGACCAAGCTAGAAACAACTCTGGCGAGGATGGTATGTGAAGCTATGCCTTCCATCGAGATGGTGCGATTTGTTAACTCAGGCACAGAAGCTACAATGAGCGCCATACGGCTGGCTCGAGCCTTCACCGGTAGAAACAAGGTGGTGAAATTCGCCGGCTGCTACCACGGCCATTCAGACGGGCTGCTGGCTAAGGCAGGGTCGGGAATGGCAACCCTGGGCATACCCAGCTCTCCCGGCGTGCCCACGGCCCTAACTTCCGATACCTTGGTCGCCCCTTACAACAACCCGGAGGCAGTGGAGCAGCTTTTCAAACGGTTCGCACCCGACATCGCCGCCGTGATAGTTGAACCAATAGCTGGCAATATGGGGGTTGTATTGCCGAAGCCTGGCTTCCTGGAACATCTCCGAGGCTTGACTCGCCAATCCGGAGCGCTGCTCATCTTCGATGAAGTTATAACTGGCTTTCGGGTGACTTACGGTGGTGCCCAGAGTCTTTATAATATATCTCCTGACTTGACCTGTCTGGGAAAGATTATAGGCGGTGGATTGCCGATAGGAGCCTACGGCGGTCGAAGAGATATTATGGAAATGGTAGCGCCTGATGGGCCAGTGTATCAGGCCGGGACACTGGCTGGAAATCCAGTAGCCATGACCGCCGGCATCGAGACTATCACGATTTTGAAGGAATCAAGCGCTTACGAGGAGCTTGAGAAAAAATCATCTCTTCTGAAAAAAGGCATCACTGGAGCTGCAAGTAAAACGGGGATAGATATACAACTGCCTCGAGTAGGCTCAATGTTCACCATCTTCTTTACCAAAGACGTCGTCACAGACTATGAAACTGCCACAAAGGCAGACACCAAGCTTTATGCCAAATTCTTCCACCACATGCTGGCTCAAGGCGTATATTTGCCCCCCTCCCAGTTCGAAGCCGCCTTTGTCTCCCTAGCTCACACCGATAAGGACATTCAGGCTACCGTTGAGGCAACCGAAAAAGCCTTCCATTCCTTGTTATAGACAACTTTGGTGAGCATTAAAAGGACATTTACAACTTAGCAGTCTGAGGATATAATTGAGCAATTGGCGGTCATTCAATCATAATCATCTGCATCATCGGGGTAAAACAGTGAGTCGAAGAGTCGGTATCGTAGCTGTTGCTCAAACCGAATACGAAGAAGCGAAACCAGCCTGGCGCGAAGCTGAGATTACCTACCAGATAGTAGAGAAATTATTAGAGGAGACGAGACTCAGCTTCGCCGAAGATGGCACCGGCATAGATGCCACGGTTACCTGCAGCTCTGACCACTGGGATGGCAGAACTCTGTCCGATATACCCCACGGTGAGGTATCCGGCGCCCATCTGCGAGCTGAAGAAAAGGTAAGCTCCGATGGAATTAATGCCGTTATCTATGCTTACCTCCAAATCCTCTCCGGCCATTACGATGTCGTCCTAGCAGTAACCACCTGCAAAGAATCACAAACTGTGGGGCATATCATAGAGAACCTAGCCTTCGACCCTGTATATCAGCAAAAGATTGACCTTGACTTCCTGGCGACTGCGGCTCTCCAGGCAAACCGCTATATTCATAAATACGGGATTACCCCAGAGCAACGCGCTCGCGTAGTGGTCAAGAATCGCAGCAATGCAAAAAATAACCCAGTTGCTCAGTTGCGAAAACCGGTGTCAATGGAAGAAGTGCTCAATTCCACCATGCTGGCCTATCCCTTAAGGTCACTGGAAGCCAAGCCAGTTTCGGACGGAGCCTGTGGCTTGATTTTAGCTTCGGAAGAAAAGGCTAAGAAACTCACCAAGAAACCGGCCTGGATAGTCGGGATGGGACAGTGTTATGAAAGCCATTATCTGGGGGATAGAGATTTGGCTGAATGCGATGCCTTGTCTCTGGCGGCAAAAAGAGCTTACCAGCAAGCCGGAATAACCAACCCATTGCGGGATATCGACCTGGCTGAGATATCGGAATACTGCTCTTATCAAGAGCTGCTCTGGTCGGAAGGCCTTGGTTTCTGCGGAAAAGGCGAAGGCGGAAAACTGATTGACAAGGGTGTCACTCAGATAGAGGGTAAAATGCCCGTGAATCCGTCTGGTGGGGTACTTTCAGGAAATCCTACTCTAGTTGCTGGAACGGCACGGGTTGCTGAAGTGGCGCTACAGCTCATGGGAAAAGCCGGCGCCAGGCAAATCCCCAAAGCCAGGACAGGCCTTGCCCATGGCACTTACGGCCCGTGCGGGCAGCATCACGCGGTGTTGGTCTTGCAAGCCTGAAAAAAGAGAATACTAATGACTAACAGAGTTGCTATCATCGGTGTCGGTCAGACCTACCACACGAGCAGGAGGCCTGACGTATGCATACCTGAATTATGCAATGAGGCAATAAGAGCTGCCCTGAAAGATGCTGAGTTGACTATAAAGGACATTGATGCGGTGGTGACAGGGAATATGGAGCTTTTCGAAGGCAGATATCACCAAGACCTGTGGCAGGTGGACTATGTAGGTTCCTACCATAAGCCCGGGTTTAGAGTAACCACAGGCGGCACTACCGGCGGCACTCTAGCCTGTACCGCCTTCTTCTGCAGTGCTTCAGGTCTTTTCGATGTTGTCATGGCAGTCACTTTTGAAAAGCAGAGCGAAGGAGATAGCAGGGCTGGTCTAAAAACCGTCGCCGACCCGTTATGGGACCGCTGGATATCTACCGGAGCTATCGGTACTTTCGCCCGACTGGGTACCTGGTACATGAAAGAATCCGGCGCCACTGAAGAACATGCCGCTCTGGTCCGTCTAAAGGCAGACAGAAACGCCTGTCTGAACCCTCATGCCCACCTGAAACTACATCTGAATACAGTTGAAGATGTGCTCAAGTCCGAGATGCTGGTACCGCCGCTCAGAAGGCTTGACATGTGCCCGACTTCAGAAGGCGCCTGTGCCATAATAGTGGCTTCGGAAAAAAAGGCGAAGAAGTTGAGCCGAAAGCCGGTTTGGGTCAAAGACTGGGTCGAAGTCCACAACGAGATGCGCTACAACCGCGGTGACCCTGTTTCACTCGAGAACCTGGAAAAGGCAGCGCTGACAATATACAAACGGAACGGCATAACTAATCCGCGGCACGATATTTCCGTTGCCGAGATTTACGAGCCATCTACCTGGGCAGAGCTGGTATGGTACGAAGCATTTAATTTCTGTGACAAAGGAGAGGCCTATAAGCTCATCGAGCGAGGAGCCACCAACCGTGATGGCGAGTTCCCTGTCAACCCATCAGGCGGCGTAATTGCCACTAACCCCATTGGAGCCACCGGGATGATAAGGGTCGCTGAAGCCGCATTACAAATTCGCGGTGATGCCGGAGCACATCAAGTCGACCGCGAAGTTAAGAGGACTTTCACCACAGCCTGGGGCGGCAGCAGCTGGACAGTGGCACATTTGCTCAGCAAGACTCTGGACTGAAGTGAGGACTGATTTGGGAAAAAAGGAGTCACAAGAATATCTCGGAATTTCAAACCTAGTAAACCTGCCCTTCAACTGGAGCGCCGGCCCTTACTTAGGCAGGTGGCTGATTGAACTTAGAGATAACGGCAAGCTCTGGGCTAGCCGGTGCCCCAAATGCCAGCGCCTTCTACTGCCGCCAAGGGTCATCTGCGGGATATGCCATGTCAGAGCGCCAGAGTGGCCCAATTGGGTGGAGCTTTCCGGTAAGGGAGAGCTAATAGAGTGGGAAAAGGTTGTAGCCCCCCAGATGAACCCCAGCACCGGGAAAATAGAACCGGAGCCCTACATCCACGGCAATATCTTGCTTGATGAAGGAGTAACCTTTCAGCACCATCTTGAAGAGCCAGACGAAACAAAACTTAAGGAAGGCGCCAGAGTTGAGATGGTCTTGAAGCCCAAGCACGAACGCAAGGGACTGGTAACAGACATTCTCTACTTCAGGTTAGTAAAAGAGTAAAAAGGTTAAATGCAATGGCTAAAAAGAAAACAATGGCACCACATGTAGTTCCAGGACGACTTTATGTCCCCTATTTCAACTATTACGGTGCTCTTGGTAGCGAGTTTTATAAGCAACTTAGGGACAACAAGAAGATAACGGGGGTGAAGTGCCCTACATGTAAAAAGGTGTTAGTGCCACCCCGGTCAGTCTGTGCCGTCTGCTTCAACAACCTGAGTGAGCTGGTAGAGGTTTCGTCAAAGGGTACAGTTCAGACCTATACTGTTATCTATTACACTTACTCGCCAAGCAACCAGCCGGCAGACGTTCCTTACGCCTGCGGTATAATTCAACTGGATGGAGCTGATAGCGGATTATGTCACCTCCTCGGGGAGATAGCCCCTGACAAAATTACCATCGGGATGCGCGTAGAGGCTGTGTTTAAAGACAAATGTGAAGGCAACATCCTCGATATCAAATATTTCAGACCAGTGTAGGGCAAGCAGCAGTTGGACACGGGTGAATCGCCAGCAGTAAACAAAGTTGTAGCCACAGTTTCGGAAGCAGTAGCCGATATACCTGATGGCGCTGTGGTGGGCATCGGAGGTTTCGGTGCTGCCGGCACCCCATATAGACTTGTCCTAGCTTTAGCCGAGCGAAAGGTCAAAGGCCTCACTGTTGTAGCCACTAGCCCGAGGCAGTTCGAGGCTTTGATCCAGTCTGGCAGTGTGAAGAAAGCAATCACACCATTTGCCAGATACGCCGACCCATCAGCCCCTAACCCCCTCCTCGAACCATATCAGAAAGGCGCGTTGGAGGTAGAGATAGTACCTATAGGAACCCTTGTGGAAAGATTGCGTGCCGCTGCTGCCGGCATTCCCGCCTTCTACTGCCCGGTCGGCATCAGCACAATGGTGGAAGAAGGTAAGGAGAAACAGACATTTGGAACGCAGCAGTGTATCCTTGAACATGCTCTCCCCCTCGATTTTGCTCTCATCAAGGGACACAAAGGCGACAGGTTAGGAAATTTAATCTATCGAATGACAAGCCGGTGCCATAATCCTGTGTTGGCAATGGCTGCCAAGGTTACCATCGCTGAAGTGGATGAAGTTGTAGAGGTGGGCAAACTCGACCCTGAAGCCATCGTTACCCCCGGCATCTTCGTGCACAGAGTGGTTAAGGCCGAAAAAGCACCTCTGGACTGGGTGTACCGAGGGATTAAATTGACGGAGCGAAAGACTTGAGCCTCGCCGGAAGTTCTGACCAGCCACCTGCAGTAGGTCTGACGAAAGACCTTATATGTTTAAGGGCAGCTAAAGAGCTCAAGCCGGGAATGTACGTTAACTTGGGTATAGGGCTGCCAACACAGGTCGCCAACTTCGCCCCGGACGGAGTTATCCTCCATTCTGAAAATGGAGTATTGAACTTCGGACCGATAGCCGGTGAGGATGAAATGGACTGGGAATTAGTGAACGCCGGGGCACAACCAATAACCTTACTCCCAGGCATTTCTTTCTTCCATTCCGCAGATGCTTTTGTCATGATGCGAGGTCGGCATCTAGATATGGCTATCTTAGGTGCCTATCAAGTTTCAGAGACAGGTGATTTAGCCAACTGGCGTACGGAGGGAGAGGCTCTGGGAGCTATAGGTGGCTCCATGGACTTAGCTTACGGAGCCAAACGCATCATCGTCGTCTGTGAACACACTAATCGAAACGGAAAACCGCGGATTGTTAAAAAGTGCACCTTGCCCCTTACCGGAAAAGGTGTGATAAACACAATCATCACAAGCCTGTGCCTGATTGAGGTTACAAAGGCAGGGCTGGAACTCAGAGAGCTTGCCCCCGGAGTAACCGCTAACTACGTCCAGCAGCATACCGAACCGAAGCTAATAATAAGCCGCGACTTGAAAGAGATGGAGTTCTAATTCCGAGAAAAGGTATAGTCTGGCCGCCGACTACTGCCTTCCAAGTTACCAACCGCAAGCCCGCTAACCTGGCAACAGAGAATGTAGTTGCGACCCTTCAGGGTCGCCGTTCGCTGCGAGGCTAAAGCCTCGCAGCTACATTAATGAACAATCTCAAGTTCAGACTATTGCCAAAGTAAACTGCCCAGTATTATAATCACTGGCAAATAGGTGCTTAACATGGCTAAACCCAAGATGAATTCAAAGTTCATGTGCAAAAGGGTCCTCTTTATCCTGGCTGTTTTCGCCGCTCTGGGCTTACTCTTAGGAAGCTTCGGGGCTCTTGCCACAGCTGACCGGGTGTACCATTACGAGTCTATAAATGTCGATATCAAAATTCTGGAAAATTCAGATTTTCAAATCAGCGAGACCCAGGCATTCGTTTTCACCTCAGGCGATTTCCACTACGGATTCCGATGGATACCCACCGACAGGCTTGAGTCAATCGACAACGTAGAAGTCTGGGAGGGTGACCGGCAATACCCGCTTAATCCCTCGGTGAAGGAATGGATAGACACCCGGGAAAAAACCGGCAAGTCACCCGGTGGTGAGACTTACGCCTATGCCACCTGGATGGAAAAAGGCAAATTCTGGATTGGCTGGTGGTTTCCGGAGACAAGTAATAGCCGCCGAAGTATGGAGCTAAGATACACGGTCCACGGTGGCCTGCGCATCAACAGCCCTGCTGACCAGCTATACTGGAAAGCCATTTTCGAAGACCGCGACAGCTATGCGGGTTCAAGCAAAGTAGTCGTTCATCTACCTCAATCAGTACCACCACAGCAGCTTTCCACCTACAGCTATGGTGTACCCGCCACCAGGAGTATGGTAGATGATCAAACCATAGAGTTCGTCACCGGCAGGATACCCGCTACTGAAGAACTTGAGATCAGAGTCTACTTCCCCCATGGCCTCGTCAAAGGTGCTCCGTCAGCATGGCAGATCAAGCTGGAACGGCGGGAAGCTTACAATACTAAAGTTAAGCCGGTAATCAACCTGCTCCTGATGCTATTTGGCGTGGTGGTCGTGCCGCTACTTGGTTCTCTCTGGATAAGTCATGCCTTCAGGAAAAGAGGCCGCCTACCTAAAGTTGGCCCGGTGCCACAGCCACAGTATTCACCACCGAGTGATCTGCCTCCAGCACTGGTAGGGCTGTTGACCCGTGCCAAAGTGGGGCCAGCAGACCTCACAGCTACCATCTTCGACCTGGCCAACAAAGGCATCCTTGAAATAGTGCAAACAGAAAGAAAACGGTGGTTTGGCACCCAAAAAGATATCCTGATTATAAGAGTCAAGGATGACGAGAAGTTCTCTTTTGAGAAACTAGTTACACAAACTCTAGCCAGTCGAGACGGGAAGCTGCTTTCAGAACAGAAAAGCCGGTTTGCGCAGCTCCTCAAGGAATTTACCCAGAAGGTGGAACTGGATGCCGTAAAGGAGGGGCTTTTTGAGGAGGAGCCGTCGCGGTCAATCAAACGCCTGCTAACTCCCGGATTCTTACTCATCTTTTTTGCCATGTTTCTTGGCATACCGCTCTTTATGTTTCTGGGCCAATATGCTGAGATGATATTCGTCCCTTTTATGGTTATCCTTTTCATTGGCCTGGCGGCAATCATCTTATCATCCAGGCTAACCAAGCGAACGGAATCTGGCTCCAGCGAATCTGCGTTATGGAAAGCTTTCGGTAAATACCTGACAAAAATGGTCAAAGACAAGCAACTGGCTACCGACAATCTGAGCTACTGGGACAGCTATTTCTCTTACGCCGTAATTTTTGGCCTGGCGCAGGGCTGGGTGAAACAGTTCAGCGACGTTGGGGCTCCAGCACCAGTCTGGTTTTATACCGCCGGTGATACAGGCCGCGGGACAACCCTTGCCAACATGACTGCTGCCGTATCCGCACCATCGCTAAGCTCGATAAGCGATGCCTTCAGCGGCATGGTAAACACGGTCCAGGGCAGCTTTTCCGGTGGCGGTGGCAGTGGCGGTGGTGGAGGCGGCGGAGGCGGTGGAGGAGGCGGCGGCGGTGGAGGTGGTGGCGCCGGCTAAAATCCAGAAAGTAGGTGCAATAGACAACGGGTCGGGAGTCCACCTATTCAAATAGATGGTGGAGCTGAGGGGATTCGAACCCCTGACCTCCTCCGTGCAAGGGAGGCGCTCTCCCAATTGAGCTACAGCCCCATGTCTTCCGATTCATTATACTGGCAAGCTGCACGCATTCACAAGCTTTCCGTGCTTCCTAGCCGGTGTTATCCAAACGAACGTGGTGGTATAATCTACACAATGCAAATTTCTAATCTGCGTGATTGACCCTGTTCCTGCAGGTGTAAGGCGAATCTACTCCCTTCGATGCACCACTTTATGATTTCGACGCGAGAGAGGAATAGAGTACAGAAGCAATACTAGAGCCTGCTAATTGTGGCACCATTGGCTTCAATTAGAATGTGATTTCGGTTAAAATATAGTTAATTAACTTATCAGGAGGGGAATTGTGAGCAAAACTAGTGAAAACTTGCAAGCCGCTTTTGGCGGTGAGAGCCAGGCCAGCCGCAAGTACCTGTATTTTGCCGAGAAGGCAGATGCGGAAGGACACAAACAGATAGCCAGGTTGTTCCGCGCCGCATCAGATGCCGAGACAGTCCATGCCCGTAACCACCTGAAGGTGATGCAGGGGATAAAGTCGACCAAGGACAACCTGCTGGCTGCGATTAGTGGTGAGCATCACGAGTTCACCGAGATGTATCCTGCTTTCATGAAACAGGCCGAGGCCGAAGGTGAGAAGAAGGCAAATGATAGCTTCGACCTGGCAAACAAAGTTGAGCAGATTCATCACCGCCTATATCAGACTGCCCTCAGCATGCTGGAAAAGAGCCAGGCTATGGCCGAGAAACCCATCTACGTCTGCCAGTATTGCGGCAACACGGTCGAGGGTGAAGCTCCTGAGAAGTGCCCTATATGCGGAGCACCCAAGAAGATGTTCAAGCGAATCGATTAGACGCGAGGATTTTTCTATATCCCGATTGAGAGAGGTTTACCGAGTTATAACGGCTCAACAGCAACTTCTAAATAAAGGAGGTGAATCATGTCGAAAAAAATATCTGAAGAGTAAATCCGCGAAATAGCCACACATAGAGTACGAAGAAGGAGAGGATTTTACTCACATCTGACCGCATACGTCCTCGTCAATTTGATGCTGGTAGCTATTTGGTACTTTACAGGTGCCGGTTATTTCTGGCCCATGTGGGTGATGTTGTTTTGGGGAATAGGGCTCGTGTTCAATGCAGTCGCAGTCTTCATAAAACATGACATTGGCTGGGAAAAAAGAGCGGTAGAAAAAGAAATAGAAAAGATCAAGAAAAGTGGCAGTTAGCATGCGGCTCTTCTACCAAACCGGCGAGTTGAATCAGCCATCTCACGTAATTCTCTGAATCAATAGTTGCGACCCTTTAGGGTCGCCTTGCTGTAGCGAGGCTAAAGCCTCGCAACTACTTTAACAAACAACCTTCATCACGCCATCTTGACTCGCCTATTCTTCTGATATATAATGCAGGCAAAAAGATTGTGCACAAATTATGTGCGCACCAAATATTAAAGGAGGAAAGGTAAACATGACAGAAGAGGTCTATAAGAAACTGGCTGATGCGCTCAATGCCCGCAGCGCAACATATCCCTCAGTGCCTTGCGACGAGTTCTATGCCTTCGCTAAAGAGCTGTTTACGCCGGAGCAGGCAGAGATTGCCTCCAACATGCCCCTCAATCCGGTAACGGCTGAGGAACTGGCGGGCAAGATGAAGGGAACTGATGCCGGCTACCTAAAAAAGCAACTCGAGGAAATGGCGGACAAAGGCCTGGTGCGTTCAAGAGAAAAGGACGGCAAAAGGTATTATGAGTTATTACCCATCGTTCCTGGCATTCTCGAATTCCAGTTCATGCACGGCAGAGTAGACGAGCGCACCAAGCGCTTGGCGCAGCTACTCAAAAACTATGGAAAAGCCATGAGAAACATAATGATGACATCACCACCACCGGCTGCTGTTGCTGACACGTCTACAACCAAAAAGGTCCCGGTGGAGGAGGAAATTTTCCACCTCTCCACGATTCTACCTTATGATGAGGTGATGAAACTTATAGATAGAACGGAGTATATTGCCGCCGGAACATGTGTCTGCCGGCATCAGGGTGATTTGTTAGACAGGCCTTGTGACAAACCCAAGAACAACCTGTGCATGATTTTTGGCCCATCAGCTCAATTCGCCAACAGCCATGGATTCGTCCGTCTCCTCTCCAAGGAGGAGGCCAGGAAGAGCATAGATGAAGCGGAGAAAGCGGGGCTCGTCCATAATTATGCCAACACCAATGATAGATATATTGATCTCCTGTGCAATTGCTGCGGCTGCCATTGCCCCTTCTTAAGGGGGGCGGCGCGCTCCCCTGTACCCAGTCAGGCTTTTATTGCCAAATGGGTTGTTAAGATAGAGGATGAAGCCTGCGTTGGTTGCGCTGCCTGCATCGACAGGTGCTGGATGAAAGCTTTGAAAATGGAAGGTGACCTACCGGTGCGTGACGCCAACCGCTGCATCGGCTGTGGCATTTGCATGTACGTATGCCCCACCGACGCCATGAAACTGGCCCGCCGAGAAACCGCCGCAGTTAAAACTTAAGACAGCCCAGACCTCGGATAGTCCCGACGGCTGCCTAATCCCTAGCTGATTTTGAGCTAATAGATATCTAATGGTGGGCGATAGTGGACTTGAACCACTGACCTCCTGTGTAAGGCATGCTCTCTAATCGCTAAGCCAAAGGCGTTCTTACTGCCAACTGCCTGTTTTCAAATCGATAGTGATGTTATTATCCGGTGGCTCCAGGTCATTCCACAGCCCGATAACCAGATCCTTGCGGAAATTGATCACAATCTCGGCACGTGTGCTCAGCCCCTTGGTCTGAATAGCCTCCTGACCCGATGGAAGATTCTCATCGCCAGCATAATGGGCTACGAAAGCCTGAGCAACCTGCTGTGCCAGGCGTTCTGCTTCAGCGCGGTCAACCCCAAAGCCCTGTATAGTACGGGTGGCGATGCCCCCTATGCCCTCCAGCGCATACGCCCTCGCATACTCCTGAAAATCGGCAGGATGCGAACGTATTGATTCCACGCGCTTCATTCGCACTGCGGCTTTTTGCGAGGCGTCTATGCTCACGATGCGGTAAGGGCTGGGATAGGTGACCAAAGAGCCGGTTTCAATATCGAAGACGAATTTATTTGTTTCTGGCCAGCGTGCCAAGGTTATATCCTGCGCATGGTTGTGACCGGTGAAAACGAGGCGCGCATTGTACACCCCCAGCAATTTCGAGACCGCAGGGAAATCATCTATTATGTATTGGCCGTAGTTCTTTTCCTGCCCAATGTAATGCTCGACGATGCCGTGATGCAACATCACAATAACCGCCTTCTTTTCTCTGGCGGCTTTCTCCAACATCTGTTCAACCCATTGTAAGGTAGCAGCGCTGAATTTGCCGTCGGTGATAGGCTCTTCGCCTTCGATGTTTTCTGCGTAGCGGCAAGAATCCAGAGCGAGTAGCCACAGTCCAGCTTGCGGCGCGGCTACGTAACTAAGCGAAGCAGAGTCACGATAGAGCGCTTCTTTGTATCCGAACTCGCCGTATATTTGAGCGAACTCTTCTGGCGCTATGTTAGGTACGCGTTCGGTATTATCGCCGACATATTTGAATGAGTGGCCGTTTCTGATATCGTGGTTGCCCGGCACCACGTATACTTTTTTCCCGCTGGCCTCTAGCTGCCCAAGATAACTTACAGCCAGCTCATGCGACACGCGCTCTCCATCTTTCGTCAGGTCGCCAGGCACCAAAACAAAGCTGGCCTTTTCACTTTTTATTGCTGCGATGGCTGCCTCCAGAATTTCAGTGCTCTCCCTCAGAAGCTTCCGATCATCCGCCAGGTAGTCTTCGAATGCCTTCCCTTCGGTTCCCAGGCTGGGATCGTACAAATGCGGGTCGCTAAAAACGATGAAACTTGTTTTTGGGTAGGCTGGCGCTTCTTCTAATTTGACTTCCTGACGGGGCGCACATGCAATCACGCCGATAATCAGGATTGCACAGAGTGCTATTTGAAATATTTTTAGCAGTGCTTTCATCTGATACCCTCCTGTATTTAACTGCTTTTAAAAAAAATTATACCATATCTGGCCTCTGTTGAACACCTGCACAGGCTATAACGGCAATTCATGGTGGGCCATTGTGGACAGTTCCCGAACTTATCTTCGGAAAGAAGCAGCTTATTCCAAATTTGCAGCAATTGCTTGTGTGCTGCCAAACGCTCACAGCATGAGTTTATAGCACCCACCAACCTAAGAGCTTTCGGCTCTTGCCTTGAGGTCAGCCAACCACTTTTCGTCGGTATTTGACAGTCCTTTCTTGACTACAGGGTAGATAAGAAAAAGCATCCAGCCGGTTATGTTTTCTCTCGTTGTTACTCTTGTCTTTCCTTCCTCTTCATTGAATTCCCATTCGTGAACGCCTTTGAGACCTAGGCGTCGCCCCACCCAGACTATCTTGCGCGGTCTCTCAGCCTTTGTCACAGCCAGGTTCCACTTCAGGCCTCCGAGTTTTGCCACAAAGGTTGAGCCTTCCATTATTCGGCCGGGTGCAGATAGTTTCACAAAAGGCGCCCCTTGCCAACTGGGCCAAGACTCCACGTCAGTGAGAATATCCCATAACTTCTCTGCTTTGGCTTGCACCTCTAAGCTGTATTCGACGCTGATTGCCATTTCGCCACTTCATTTATGATGTTTTGAAAGTCGAAAAATGTCTCCTTCCCACTTACGGTTCGCCACTGTGCCTAAGGCATCATCTACACTTTGTTAATGATACTACTTCCTACTTCCTGTTTCCCTTTCCAAGGTTACAACTACATGCCGCTGAAGGGAGACACCTGAATTATGTCTTATCTTAGAAATCTTCGCACTGTCTTCAATGCTGAGAATTTGAAAGGTGGATACCTTACTTTTAAATCAAAGAGTACAGCCTGCCTCATGACACCTTTCTTGTTTGAGAACAAGTCAAAGCTCCACTTGCCATGATACTTGCCAAAACCACTAGCACCAACCCCTCCAAACGGGAGTTCTAACAGACTAAAATGACTGAGGTTGTCATTAATGCACATTCCACCAGAGGAAGTCTCATGAAGAACTTGTTCTTGTATTCTCTTTTCGTTTGAAAATAGATATAAAGCTAGAGGTTTGGGCCGTCCATTGATAAGTGCAATCGCTTCATTTATATCGGAGTATTCGATGATAGGCAATATGGGGCCAAATATCTCTTCTTGCATCACTTTGGATTCAGGTGATACATTCTCGATCAATGTTGGTCCTATGTAGTGTTCCATGGCATCATGGTCGCCCCCAAAAACGATGTCCCCATCTTCTAAGTATTTTAATAGACGAGTGTAATGCCTTTCATTGATGATTCTGCCAAAATCTTTGCTCCTTCTAACATCTTGACCATAAAACTCGGTTATTGTCCTCTGCATTTCATCAACCAAATTTCGTTTCACTGATTTATGTACCATTAAGTAATCCGGCGCAAAGCAAGTCTGTCCCGCATTTTGGAACTTGCCTAAAGTTATTCGCCGGGCTGTTTTTTTATAATCAATATCACTGTCAACAACACAGGGGCATTTTCCTCCTAGTTCCATTGTAATAGGGGTGAGATGCTCGGAAGCAATCTTCATAATTTCTTTTCCAACTAAACCATTGCCAGTATAAAATATGTAGTCAAATCTGTGCTGTAATATACTTTGTGCTACCGCTATGTCTCCCTGAATAACCGTAACATACTCGCTGTCAAAACAGGCACCCAGCAAATCCTGGATCACGTGGGATGTATTAAATGAAAATTCCGACGGCTTAACGACAGCACAATTCCCTGCTGCAATTGCACCGATTAAAGGCGAGATTGATAATAATAATGGGTAATTCCATGGGGAGATTATTAATACTATCCCGTAAGGTTCACTATGCACACAGGCTTTAGCAAGTGGTACGAT
>Ga0315274_10008499_pt1 | contig 14867 bp, 31 predicted proteins | sample YL17G02_20_MG_FD_203700 | JGI IMG/M metagenome (GOLD analysis project Ga0315274, IMG submission 203700) | Sediment microbial communities from Yellowstone Lake, YNP, Wyoming, USA - YL17G02_20 | ecosystem: Environmental > Aquatic > Freshwater > Lake > Sediment | place: USA: Wyoming | collected... | reverse complement strand
GCTTGGTTCATTTTCTCCCTGCCTTCTTGATCAGTTCTCTGGCTTGGCACGTCACGTCGCCCCGGTCGCCCTTCGCCAAGACCATGCCATGTCCCGTTGGGTCAGCGTCGAAGAAGCACTTCGCCTCCCAAGCCGTCATGTCCTCGTCGAACAACGAGCCCCCGGAGATGAACTCCAGGGAATCCTTCACCTTGAAGATGTTGTTGACGATGATCGAGGCTGTTCGGACGAGGCGCTTCCTGTCCCCCCGAACCTTGTCCAGGACGATGCCCAATACCCGTAGGCGAGCATCCTCGATGTTGTCCCGCATGATGTCCATGCCGAAGGTCGTGTTGACCGCCTGCTCGGGCGTCAGGCCGCTGTCCATCTTCTTCTGGACGGCCGCTACCAGGAACTGCCCGTTGCCGCAGGTAGGCTCCAGGTAGATTATCGTCTTGTCGGACCAGTTCTTCTTGGGGAGGAGAGAGTGCATCTCGTCTACGATATGGCTTGGGGTGAACACCTCGCCCAAGTCCGAGACTCTTTCCTTCGACCTAGTCAGGCTCATGCCGTCCTCCCTTCTCATTCTATCGTCCGGTGTCAAGCACCGTGGGCTTGCAAGTCCTGAATCCTACTAGTATTCCGGGGCGAAGACGTTGCGGAAGCAGGGCCGGCAGTACGTCGCCTGGCTGATGACGGTCTTGCCCTTGTCGCCCATGACCCGGTAAACCCGGTCAGCAGGCTTCTTCTTGCAACACTGGCACATGGCTCCCTTTGGGGCCGGGAGGCTGTTGGGCGGGTCCTTCTCGAACGCCTCCAGGTCGAACAGGGACTCGTTGTGGTCGGCGTTAAACTCAATGTCCAATTTGGGGATGCGGATGGACTTGGTTCCGTGCTTGTCGAACCTCATGGCGTTCTCGTACTTGGCGATGCCGGCCTTGCGCAGGGCCGAGGTGGGGATGTACGTCGAGTCCCCCCAGTTCGTCCCGTTGTGCTCGATGAACGCCGTCAGGTCCTCCTGCCGGGCCCATTCCTTCCAGGCGGCCCGGAGGGCTTCCTTTGGGGTATCCCACAGGTTGCCATCGAAGACGCAGACGAACAGGTGGGTTTCAACGGGGTCTACGTCATGGGCGGAAACCAAACAAGTTACTTGGCTTGCGGCGTTTTTCGGCATCGGCGTTTTCCTCTCCCTTGTCCTTGGTCATGTCTGGTGGCATGAAGTGGAAGGGGTAGAGGGTGGCCCCGCAGCGGTCGCAGGAGAACGAGTCCAGGCCGCATGAGGTTACATGGGTGGTCTGCCGGCAGTTCGTGCAATAGCGGATGCTGTTCAGTCGTGTCTTCATGACTCATCATACACAACGAGTAGCCAGGCGGACACGACTCGAACGCTCCGCCGGCCGATTTCGACCCGTGCAACTTCCCGGAATGATTTGCACGGCCCAACTTGGACCCTCGTGCGGCGCGTGGCGACGCAGCTCGTCGATTGATGGGGCCATCAATGAATTGATGACCCCATCAATCAATCAATGGCAAATATCAAAGAATTAACCAATGATTGATCGGGGCAAGTCCATGAGGTCATTGGACTTGACCTGGTGACTCATTGCTTCGGTATTGCTTCGGCATTGCTTTTGGATTACTTCTTGGCTTTGAACTTGGGGCAGAATGGGGAGCAACAACCGGCGTCGTCGAAGTGGGCGCAGGGCATGAGTGCCTTGTACTTCCACAAGGCGGCCTTGTCCATCTGCTCGACCAGTCCTGGCTCGTCTGGGACGTTCCGGTTGAGGCGGTCGACGTGCCTGGAGTGGCAGGCGCAGGCGTCCCTGTAGGCGTGCTCGATGGCGATGCTGACGTCCTCCAGGTAGAGGGCTTCGCCGTAGGCGGAGAACATCTCCTCGGATACCCCGACGGTCTTGGCCAGCGCCCATTGCTTGCGGAGCCAGGCCCGGCTCTTCTCGATGTTCTCCTGGGGGGCGTTCAGGGACTTCATGCGGGCGAGGGTGGTCTCGCTGGTATAGAGGCGGATGAGCCAGCCTTGGATGGTCTGGGGGATGGCAGTCTTCATTTGGGCTCCTCCTGCTGGATGATATCGTCACTTCTTCTTAGGGGCTTTGGCCTTTTTCTTGGAAAGGCTCTTGACGTTCTTCTGGAGGCGGTCGAGGGTTTGCTTGAGTTTCTCGATGGAGGCCTCTATTGCGGCCAGATGGGGGTCCTCGTCCCGCAGTAATTCCGCACGGGCTTCTTCCCGCTGCTGCTTCGAGGCCGGTGGCACCTCGACGAGCCCGCCGGTTCGTAGCCACTCCCTGGCTTCCGCCTTCTGCTCCGGGGTTCCGCTCCCGACGAGGATGATGGCGAGCTGGGGCTTCGAGGATTCCGGAACGGGGATGAGCCGCTTCTGGAGGCCGGTCTGGCACCCGATTCGGTAGGCGACGCCCTCCTCGTACTTTCCGGTTGGCACGTACTGCGGTACCTCCCCGTAGGAGAACTTGACGACCTCCCTCCGTTCGTACCCGTAGACCATGCCCTTGACGAGTCTGTTTCGTCCAAAAGGCCCCTGCTGTCCGAAAACATGGATGGTATAGGCTTCTAGCACATGTTTGACGCTGGGGGCGCCGTCCCGAAGGGCGTTCACGAAGGCATGCGCGTCATTGATCGCCTGTGCAAGGGTGTCGAGCTGGGCCATGGACGATAACGGGTCGGAAAGATTCATCGCCGCTGCGTGCGGTGGCAAGTCAGTCCCCTTGTTCGCCGCCTCCTCCCAGAGGGTGGCGTCAACCCAGCCCTTGGTGGTCAGGACGAAGTGGGTTTCCCTGAAGTCCTTCCGTTCCTGGTCCTCCTTGGTGCAGCCCCGGATGGAGATGGTATACTTGCACGAGTAGTCCGGCTCGTAGCCGGGCATGAACTCCATGTGGGCCGGTCCGAATCCTTGGTCCTTGGCTCCCTTGCTGGGCGTCTCGTCGTCCCGCTGCGCTTGGGTAGCCTGCTGGTAGCACCGGTCGTGCCAGGCGACGACGTTGCTGCTGCCCAGGGACTCGAAGCCTCCGGCCCGGCCGTAGCCGTCGTACTCGCCCTTGCAGCCGTTGAGGCGGACCAGCTCGCCCTCGATCAGTTCTTGGCCGCAGCCCTTGCAGACATATGAGAACATGCCCATGGTCAGGCTCCTGTCTTGTCTTGGAGGAAGAGGTAGACGCTTTCGGGGATTTGTTCACGTACGATGGTATCAAGGCCGAACGCAATTTTAGCGGCCTTGGAGATATCGTCCTCGGCGATGGCCGCATGAACCCGACCGAGGTCTTTGACGTCGCTTGCATAGGCTTCAGCCAACTCTGCGTTGGAGCACTCCTTGCCCTGGATGGCCCATTCATCAATGCTTCGGGCGAGGTTTTTCAGGTGCTCTGCATGTGCTTTTGGCATGTCTGGTCCTCCCTCACGATATAGTCTGGTGGCATCGGCGGTACTGTCGTCCGGCGTTATTGGCACGGGTCGTTAGTCAATCTCGTCGATGAACTTACCCACGTCAAGCGCCCCTGGAACCATGCCGAGGTCGCCGCCCGAGATGACTTCCGTGGAGCAGCGGTTAACCCTTGGGGAATACGTCCGGACGAACAAGAACCCGCCAATGACCATCGCCCATACGGCGACGTTCAGGTGATCCCATTCGGGCTTTTCCCCTGCGAGGAACAGTCTGATTTCCATTTTATCGCCGGGGCCATACCGATGGAAGCCCTTCGGCAGCCCAAGGGCGATCCTTCCCAATCCCAGCATGAACGTCCCGGCAGAATGGCTTTCGCACCAGGTACCAACAGAGACCGAGACATGGAGCTTCAATTTGTCGCAAGTCTTGGGTCCCCCGCACGTGCAACCCGGACATTGGAACTCTTCAATCATTTCAATCTGGGTCATGACTTACTCCTGGCGACGGGGTTCTCGACTTGGCAGATCGGCCTGGCGGAGACTTCTTCCGGCCCTTTGTCCCCCCGGTCGATCTCGGAGTCGGGGAAGACATGGAAGTGGCAGGGTTCCTCGGTGGCGGGACCCCATGCGAAGGGGAGCCATCCCGCCGGGGACAGGTGGTTCATGGCGTCGATGACCCGGATGCAGTCAGTACATTTCGCCATGTGCAAGACTCCAGCTTACCATGCCCCAAAGCACATTTGGTCATGGCACTTGCCATGACGCCGGCACCACTTCAGTCTTCCCAGCATCCGCAGCCTGTGCCTGCGGAGCTCCCACTTCCCGCCTTTCACCTCTTGTCCCAGCCATTAAGGGAGACTTCCTTATACCCGGCCTCTTCAAGTAGCTGCTTGACGAGGGTTACGTGCATGGGGTACTCAGTTCTGATGCATCTCTCGTGATCGCCGTCCTTCCAGGTCAGGGTAGCCGCCTCGCCGCTGACCTCGTGGACGTAGACTCTCTTATTCTCCTTGGAACAGTGCAGGATTGCGGAGTCGTTCATCCACTCGACGACTTCGTCGTTGAGGATCTCCCCGTCGCCGTTTAGAGCCTTGGTTTGAGCCTCGGCTTGGGTAGCGGCGTACACCTGAATGGTCGTCTTGTGCTTGGCCGTCTCGGAAACGATTGCTTTGAATGTCATGGTTAGGCCTCCCTCTGAGTTTACGTCCGGTGTCTTCCAGTGAATCCTACTACGAGACAGTCATGGTGTCAACTCTACGATCCCTCGGCCTCGGCGATCTCTCTCTCGGCGTCATTATCGTCTGCTTCGGAGTCGAGTCCCGGCGCATGGCGGCTCCCAAAGAGCGGCTTGCGCAGGCTGGGGAAGGCCGTCCGGTCTTGGAAGCAGAATCTCTTGCCGTCCGGCTGGCGTTCGGCGAGGATGTTGTACTTGCAGCCGGGCTTGAGCCCGACGACCTTGTACGTCCGGCTTCGGAAATGGAACGTCTTGCCCATGCCATCGGCGGGGAGGCCGTAGAGGGAGGCGTTCAGTTTGTAGTTGCTCGCCTCTTTGGTTTCTACGGATCCATCGGTTTTGACCTCGGCGAACTCCACCTTGAGGACGCAGAACCCGCCTCCGATCTGGCCCCCCTTGAACGAAACTTTTACGCCGTATTTCTCCCCCAAGAGGACTTGGAGGGCTTCGACGGCCTCGTTCTCGATTTGTCTGCATTTGGTCCTGTCCACGGTTCGATCCTCCCTTGGTTTAGTTTCCCCTAACATCACGATGTCCGGTGGCAAGGCTTACGAAAGATGGCACGGTCCTAGTCGGGAAAGCCTCCGGCCTGGGCTTCGTCGCACCCCTGTCCCCCGTTGCCGAAGCAGTCCTGGCCGCAGTACTTGCAGTTGATGTCGCAGTCGATGTCGACCCCGCTGGTCTCGATGCCTTCCCACCCGTGGTCGCCTTGGAGGATGTTCTTCTCGTAGGCCTTTGCACGGATGGCCTCCTCGATCTCTTCCTTGCTGGCGTTCTTCTTGACCTTAACGGATACTTCTTTTTGGACGACGAGGGACTCGGTAACCGTCCCCTTGACCCGCACGAGCGGAAGCTCCTCGACCTTCTCGGCAGGAACCTCGTCGACGACGGCGATGGCACGGATGGTATACCACTTCCCGTCGTCGGCCTTGAACACCGGCTCGCCGATGAGTTCGTCAACCAGCCACCGCTCCAAAACCTTGGCTCCGGCCTGGATGGCGTGGTCGACATCCTCGATGCCTTGAATCTCCTCTTCGAGCTTTCCCTTGTCGAGCCACTCGGCGATCTTGCCGGACGGGCTGGGCTGGCCGGGGCACAGGAAGCCGTCCTTCGAGAGGTTGACCTCGCCGTACTCGTCCATGACGCCAGGGATGCACATGGCCGTCTTCAGGAGTCCGTCGAAGGCGGTCGCCAGCCCCTCGCTGTCGGTCTTGTTGGGGTCGAAGTCAACCTCGATGGTCAGCTTTGCATGTGCCATGTCATTCATCCTTTCCCGTTATTGGTCCGGTGTCAAGACTCTATTCGACCTCCCGCTCCGGGGAGGCAGTCGAGTGCCACAGGATGACTTTCCAAGTCCCATTCTCGACGATTCCGTCCTCCAGTCCATCCTCCAGGTCCTCGTCCGAGAACTTCCCGTTCTCCTTGGCGATGGCCGAGAACCGCTTCTCCGCTTCCTTGTTCCCGTTCTTGTTGTCCGGGTAGGAGGCGAGGCCGATGGGCATGTCGTCGGAGAACTCGATGACGTTGACGGTAGAGATGGGCAGGCAAATGGGCTCCGCTGGCTCCTCAGCCAGGCGGACTTCCACGTGGTCGATGTATTTCACGTAGTCAGGGGGAATGCTGCTGCCCAGCATCTTCTTGCCCAGCTTCATGGCCTCGTCCGCCTGGAGGGTGGTCGAGAGCTCGTTGATGACCTTGTTTGCCAGCACGTATTGAATCTTCATGGTCGTTGTCTCCTTCTCCACTATGTCCGGTGGCATCACAATCATCGCCGGCCTAAGAATCGAAGGCATGAATGCCTTTCCTAAGTAAGGCCATCCTAACTTTCTAAGGAACCCCAACCCGTGCAAGTCCTCTGGAGGACTTGCACGGGGCCGAATATGGTTGGTCAGTGACCAAGTTGCCGCCGGAGTGACCAACCTCGGATGAGCCTAAAAAGGCGGGAGCCCCGGGCTTTTAGGCTCGGGGCTCGCTTGGGGTGGGTCAGCGGGCGGAACTAGGGCAGCTCTTTATGTCTTCGCCTTGGCGAGGATGTCTCTGGCTCGGTCCCATCGGGCTGCGGCGTCGTCCGGCCCCGTCTGGTTGTAGATGTGGCGCTCGAAGATGTCAACCATCTCAGCGAGGGACTCGACGAGGGCTTCATGGCAGTTGACAGCCTTAGTGATCTGGGGGATGACCTTCCCGTCCAGGACGACGGCCTTGGAGCAGTTCCCGCAGGGGTTCTGCTTGTCGTCGTTGTCGTAGGTGACAATGATGTCGAGGGTCTTCAGGGCATTGCGGTGCTCTCTGTCGGTTGGGATGTCGGATACCACCAGCTTCCTCTGCCATTCCTCGCTCGCTTTGATCTGCATGGCCTTGGTCTCCTCGAACTGATGTCCGGTGGCTAGTTGCGGTTGGTCTGGTCGACGGCCTGTCCGTCGATGACGACGACGAAGTGGGACTGAACGATCCTGTTCTGCTGCTCGGGATCATGGTAGTTGACACGGAAGGACCGGCCGAAGACGTTGGCGATCCGGCGGACTAGGCGGCCCTTCTCCGGGTACGCCTTGCGGACGACTTCCTCTTCCGTCTTCTGCACTTGGGGCGTCTCAATCGTGGTTTCCATCGGCGTTTTCTCCTCGCATCAATGTCCGGTGTCAGGTCTTGTGGGAAAGCTCAACGGCGGCCTTCTTGAGCTGCTCGACCAAGTCTTCCAGGGTCGACCCTGACCCGGCCTCGACGAGGGCATCGGCCAGGAGCAGGCTCTCGCCGGCGTACATGTAGCGGAATTCCCGATCCGCCCCGCCCATCTCCCGCACGTTGTCCAGTCGGTCGATGGCCTTGATGACTCGGACGTCGTAGGGGGCCACCTTCAGGTGGTTGCGGTCCATCTCCTTGCGCTTGGCCCTCGGCAGCTTGGACCCCTTCGAGGGGTTCGTCAGCCAGTGGACCATGCTCGCTACTCCCGTGCCAAAGCGGGGCTCGATCTCATGCGAGAACTGCGGGGAGTCCTCCTCCACGTCATGGAGGGCCGCTGCCATAACCGATTCGATGCACAGGCCATACGCCTCCGCCGCCTCGGACACCCGGATCGGGTGGGTGGAGTAGTCGGCTCCGGTGTACTTGCGCTTCTGGCCCGCATGGGCCAAAATGGCGAACTGCCTGGCTGCTTCAATGGTCATTTGCTCGTTCCTTCAGCGGCGTTTCCCGCTTCTGCGTCCGGTGTCTGGAAGTACGTCTTCTCCATGTCCGGGTTCTTGCACATGGGGATCAGGGGCTGGCGGTGGGCCGCGTTCGGGCCGGACAACGGGAGCCCGACTCGCCATCCATTCGACCTGTAGCCCTCGTACTTGAGGTACTCCTTGCCTTGCGGGGAGCGGTAGATTCCATACTCGCTGACCCGGCTGTCCGGGTCAATCTCCCGGACCCCGCAGACGAAGCGGTATGGCCTGACCAGTGCAATCCCTACTCGCTCGTAGTCCTTGGTATAGCTCATCGGCGTTTCCATGGTCGGCGTTATCCTACTCTGCGTCCTCGCCCGTGGTGTCATGGCTGGAACATGTAGTCGATGCAGTCCTTCGCGCTGGCGAACCCCAGGCTTGACACGTGGTACTTGAACCCATGATGCGGGTAGCGGTTGATCTGCGTCGCCGGGCGCCACTTGTGCGTCTTCCGCCTCGTGTCCTTGACGGCGAACGACCAGTCCCCGGAGCTGGCCGTGGAGTCGGCGACTTGCACCTCCTCGAAGCCCAGCGCCTTGAAGAACAGGTGGTAGGACCCGGACCCGGCGTTCGGGACCTCGACGAGGTTCCCGACCCGGATGAGCACGGATGCCGCTGCCAGGCTCGCCAGGGGCTTGCCCTCGTCGCTGTAGAAGGTGCCAATCCCGCTGGGGCTCTCGGCGACCCCCGTCGCCGCCTCGGCGATGTCCTTCTCAGTCGTCGCTATGGTGACTCGCTTCGCCATGACTGTATCCTCCAGTATGCGCAACTGTCTCTTCCATGCAACAGTCCGGTGTCCTAGGCCGTGGCGGTGGCTGGCTCCGGCTCGAACGGGGCGTCGAACATGAAGTCCGCCTCGCCGTCCACCTTGACGATCCGCAGGTCGTTGTCCTTGGCCGCCTCCTTGATGGCGGCTGCGATGTCGTCGCCGATGTACCCGCTGCACGAGTCGATGTCCTCGCCCTCCTCCTCCGTCTCCTCGTCGTACTCCTTGATCGAGTACTGGTAGCAATGGCCGTTGGCCCAGTCGGAGTAGTTCTTCAGGAACGAGCGGGCAGCGCTTGCACGGGTCTTGTAGTCCCGGGAGAACCAAGCCTTGTCGTACTGGTGACCGGGGGCTTCGAGCTGCTTGAGGAACTCCTCCTTGCAGAAGGAGCAGTCCTTGGGCTTGCCCTCCCAGACCAGCAGGCCGGCGATCTGGGTTGAGTCGAACTGGCACTGGGGGCCCTCGCCCCGCAGGCTCCAGCAGCCGTCGCCGTGCTCGAAGTAGGACAGGATGAAGGCGGTGCCAACCTCAAGCTTGCGCTTCAGGCCGATGTTCTCGATGGGCGGCAGGCCGTCCGGCCCGAGGTACAAGCCCAGGCCCAGCTCGGAGGGGTGCTTGTAGTTGACGTGCCTGGAGCAGAACGAATGGAGCTTCCAGGAGCCATACTCGCACGGGCTCTCGACGTCCGGGTCATGGTCGATGGTGACGATTGCCGTTCTCATGGTCTTGTTCCTCCATCACGTTGTCCGGTGGCAGTTATCCTTCGACCCAAGTCTCGTCCTGAAGGTGATCGCTGTGCGGGCAAGTCTCGTCCCCGCAGTACCCCTTCTTGTCCAGGCTGGTCCCGCACCGCTTGCACAGCCCGGCAAGAACGGGCTCGTCTTCCCGCTTGTCCATCATCAGGTCACGGATGACGGAGATGTACGCCTCGATCAAGGGCCGTCCGCTGCGGTTGTTCAGGAACGGGCTAACGATTGGGTAGCCGTCCATTGCCAGGGCGTCGGCGACGTCGGCGTCGCTCAGGCCATGGCTGAACAGCTTGGCGATCCGCTCCAGGAAGTCCTTGCGCTCTTGCTCGTTCATGGCTTTGTTCCTCCATCACGTTGTCCGGTGGCAAGGCCCACGATTGTTGGCACGTCCCTACAGGCGCTCAAAGGACTTCGAGCAGATCCAGCCCAGGCTCATGGCCCGGTACTTGTGGCGGTTCGCCAAGTAATGGTCCAGGTTATCGTTCGCCTCGCCGTTCGCCAAGCCCCCGCCGTTGTTCAACTGTGCCAAGAAGACAACGAGGTCCGACAGGCGGATTCGGAAATTCTGAGCACGCAGCAGGTCAATCCTATTGTTCTGTCTGCGCAGTTGCGAATGGATCATGTCCAGGAGCATATGGCACTCCTTGATGGCCTGCTCCTGTGCGCTAATGGCAGGCTTGGCGGGCTTCTTGGTCTTCTGGGGGACGCCGAGGTTGGCACGGACGGCCCGCAGTCCGGCAGCCGTTCCCTCGACCTCGACGATCTTGGTCCGCATGTCGACTGCGCTGATATAGGAGCGGATGTGTTCTACGCCGGGGAGCTCTTGCAACTCATTGAGCTTCTCCCAAGACAACAGGGCCGTGCCAAACACGAAGCTGTCCAGCTTGGTATGCGTAGGCTTCATCGATATTCTCCTAGCTACGGGGTTTGTGGGGCTGGCTCAGGTATGCTGCGATGGCGTTCCCAACCAAGTCAAGGCTGACGATGTAGGCGAACTGGTCCTGCGGGTCGTACTGGAACAGGTGGTACTCATGGTCCGGGTTCACGTCCTCCTGAATGGGCGGGATGGACGAAGGGTTCCCGATGTAGAAGCACGCCTCCGGCAGGACGGCTGATGGGCGATTGATTGCGTTGTCCAGGTTGCGGTCCAACCGTCCAATGGCGTACTTCATGTTTCATTCCTCCATCACGATGTCCGGTGGCAAACATCACGAAAATGGCACGGGCCGGGAGAGCGTCCTCTCCCAGCCCGTTGAATGTTGTCTCAGTTTCCTGCCTATGTTGGCCACAGATATGACCTACCTAACCCCACCCGGAGTCTTGCTGGCCTGTTGAGGCCTCCCAGGTTTGCGGTTGTACGGCTCCGCCGCCCGTGGCCTTGGGCAGCTCGCCTGTTGCGATCCGGTAGGTAATGAACAGGTGGATCAGAAGGATGATTGCAGCGTAGGTCATCTTCGTTCCCTCACCCTTACGTCCGGTGTCAAACTTGTTTGGCATCCCCGGCAGGGCTCGAACCTGCACGTAGTCTTTCGACCACACGCGATTAGGAATCGCGGCCCTTATCCAATTCGGGTCACGGGGACGCAAACCTCCTCAAGTGATCCTAACAAGTGCTCCCCACATGTCAACTGTCCGGTGGCAGCCTACTTCGGCTCCGTGACGTACGCCCAATGAGTGACCTCGGCTGTTCCGCCGACGAACCCGTCTACCAGGAACTTGCTGGACCCGTTGTTGGTGACGAAAAGCCCCGTACAACCTCCGAAATTCGGTACCCAGAGTAGCAGCTTCCTTGACTGCTTGTACGAGTCCCCTTCTTCTCCATGAACCTCCGGCTTGATCCCCGCTGCGACCCAGGGGATGCTCATGGCCCGTGCCAACGGCGTGTCGCCCTTGGGCTGCTCGAAGACCAGGCTGTTGACGATCAACTCTGCCCGTTCGGCAGCAACCTTGGCGTTGTCGGCCTCGATCAGCACCCTGTCAGCCTCAAGCATCTTTTTAGTCTTCTTCCTGGTCATTTGTTCACTCCTTCATGTCAACTAGTCCGGTGGCAGCCGGCGTTTCCGTCACCGGCGTTTCGGCCCCCGCCACATCCCCGACGCCATCAACATCATTGGCAGCAGACTGGCGTCATGTTCGCTGCCAGGCTGCTGTTTCTCAATGCAGTCCGTGCAAGCGAAGATCTCCATCTTCAGATCCGTCCCGTCCTTGTCAACCAGGACGGCGTACTTCCCCTGAACCTCCGGCTCCTTGCGCCCGCAGAAATGGCACGTCTCAGGCTGCCGGTCCTTGTCCCGGCAGCACCTCTTGAACTTGAGCCCGCTCCCGCATGGGCAACGCTGGTTACCGCCTGGCTGGTTACCGCCTAGCATGGCTACTCCTTTACCCTACCTCTTCGATCATGCGTAGAGTTGGGATGATGTCTAATCGTTTGATGCCAAGATCGCTGGTAATGTGGTTCAACTCCTCAACGGTCAGCCCCAGTACGGCGTCATTGGCGGTCATGCCATACCCATCGGCCATCTCAACGTACTCGCTGCTGTCGTCAACTGGTTCTCCCCTACCATGAACGGCCTTCAAAATCGCCTCGGCTTTGTTCTTGGCATGTACCGTAACCCTCGAGGCGTGTAACTCGTAAAGCTCCACCTCGAACTCCTTGCTCCCATCGGTGTCTTCTTCCTTCGCAACGGCCAATGCGGCGTCCACCCGGTCCTGGAAGTCAACATCGTGATTGTCAGCGATGTGCTTCAGCTCCGTCAGGACGTCCCGCAGGGATCCCTCGAAGCCCGTGCCAACACTCTTGGCGTAGTCCTCTAGGGTCTTCTCCAATAGGGGCTTCAAATCGCTGTCCTTCATCGGTCTGTCCTCCTATGCATGACGTTCATGGCGATGATAAATACCAGTATCCAAGTCGCCACGCCTGTGCAGGCCATGATCTTGACGAATGTAGTCCAGATGATCTCCATATCACGATGTCCGGTGGCATTACCAGCAACAGTCGTCGAAGAAATCTTCGGACTCGTCCAGGTCCATGCGGAACCCATAGTAGGCGATCCTTGGCTCTGTAGTCTCGATCACCCGCTTCTTCTTGGCGTACCAACACCAAGTATGCTGCCTCCAACAATAGTCCGCCGACAGCCCATATCCAGTGCAAAGCTCCAACATGTCCCGGTTGGTGTCCCAGCAGCTCGCTGAGTTCGAGTGGCATTGGCACGGGTCCCCACGGCGCATCAGGGGCTTCCCTCCATGCGGGCCCCCAACCATCAACTCTCCACGAGTCAAAATCTTCTTCAGGTCTTCCTCCTGGGCTGGCAGGATGACCCATTTCCCAAGGATTGATACGAGGCGGTCCCGCAGCACCCGCAGGGCCGGGGTATGGACGAGTACCTCCACCTCCCGCTTGTCCAGCCATCGCTTCCGCTCCGGCTCGACGACCTCCCACTTGGCACGGCCAAGGACGGTCCCCCAGCAGGCCGGTAAGCAGGCTTTGGGATCCATGATTGATGCACTCATCTAACGCTCCTTGATCTCGCAGAAGAAGTCCAGCCGCTTCAGCAGCAGAGCGTGCAAATGTCATGTGTCGTTGACCCCTCGCCGGTTTCCTTGTTCCAGGCGTCAACGCTCGTCCCCAGATTCTCGACCCTTGGCATGGCTCGTCCTCCATCACGATGTCCGGTGTCCTACTGCTCGCCGCAGGCGTTGCAGTATCCGTCTTCGTCGCAGGACTTCAAGTGGTCCCCAGCCTCCGAGCATTCCTTCTTGTCCTCGTGCGTGTACTCGCCGCCATCCTCGTCGGGCTCAAGGAGTCGGACTGAGCTGGAGCTGATGATCCACTCCTTGTGGCCCCCCTCCTCCGTAACGATGATGACCGATGAGGAGTCGTTGTCGCCGTCAATTGACACGTCTTTGATGGTCGGGTCGCCAAGGCGGCGTCGTTCCGATAGCGCCCGGTAGATCAGATCAATGATGTCGTTCTCGTTCATGGTCGTTCCTCGGTTTGGATTTGACACGGTGGTTCGCTGGTCTACAGGTTCGCTGGTCTACAGGTCGTCCTTACAGATCGCTGGGTTTGCCGATGCCGGGGTAGTTGTAGTCGCCCCGCTTGACCGCCTCAAGCTCTGCCTTGGCGGCTTCAGGGTACTTCGGATGAGCCTTCTCTTTGGACAAACAATCCATGCAGAGAATGTCCGTATTGAAACGGGACATGGTCGTTGGCCCATTTTTGGCCCCGCACCGGGCGCAGGTCGAAAGGTCAAGCATTTTACCATTGACGTTCATGATTGTTTCCTCCGTTACTATGTCCGGTGTCATACTTAAAGTACGACTTCCGTCCCGCCCATCCCCGGCTCCCAGATGCGACCGTTGTACGAGATGTAGTAAATCTGCTTTTTGGGCTCCAACTCGTCGAAAACTTGCCCGCCCGCCCAGTTCCCGCCGCCCAGCCTGTTGCTGTCCCTGTACTCGATGCAAGCATCCTGCGCCTCGGCCAGCGTTGCAACCGTCTTTATCTGAGGCTTGACAGGGGCTCTCGTCTGACCATGATCCGGGTTGGGGCAGGACTTCAAAATGACCTTGAGCATGTTTGATCCCCTATCCATTATCTTGTCTGGTGGCATCGCGATCCGCCCAATGCCACCAGACAACGCCTATGGAGGGCATTCCATGCCTCGAAATCCAGACAAGCCAACCGTCGTCCTGTCCGTGGATTGGGACTATTTCTTCCCCGACCAGGACGTGTACGACTGGGGCCATACCGAGGCCAGCGGCCTCTTCTACGAGTTCCTCTGGACCACCCGGCCACATGCCCGAGACATCTGCAAGCCGGACGCCCCGCTCGCCATCGACACCATGTGGCCCTCCGGCCATGAGGACTTCTGGGCGGGCGGGCCATTGGCACGGGGCCACCAGCCCAAGAAGCTCTTCCTGGCCGAGTCCCACCGGTCCATGCTCGACTTCGTCAAGGGCCGCCGCAACCTCGTCATACACAACATCGACGCCCACCATGACCTTGGCTACGGGGAGGGCGACGACGGGAGCCTGGAACCCGACTGCGGCAACTGGGCGGCCACCCTGATCCGCCAAGGCCGGGTCGCGGAGTACCATCAACATTACCCGACTTGGCGCAAGCAGTATCCTGAGAGCCAGCCCAGATTCGCACAGGCTACCTTCGATCACTCGCTGCCCAGCGGCCTGCGACCAGACCTAGTCTTCGCGTGCCGGTCGTCCTGCTGGTGCCCGCCGTGGGCCGACAAGGACTGGATGGCCTTCGCAGCTACGGCCGGCATCGCCTGCCATCGAGCCAGCCTCCAAGCCGTCCAGTACGTCATGAAGCCGAGGAGCTTCGACGAGACGGTCGCCCGCCAGGTCGCGCTCGAGATGATGAAAATCGAGTCAAAAATGATGCAGATGAACGCCTCGAAGACATCGTAAATGCTTGCCTGTCAACTCGTTACAAGGGGGAGCCATTGGCTCCCCCTTTTCGTTTTCAAAGATGTCCGCGTGCCGGCTGAGGTGTCCGTCCGGCTGAC
>Ga0315274_10008495_pt1 | contig 14870 bp, 11 predicted proteins | sample YL17G02_20_MG_FD_203700 | JGI IMG/M metagenome (GOLD analysis project Ga0315274, IMG submission 203700) | Sediment microbial communities from Yellowstone Lake, YNP, Wyoming, USA - YL17G02_20 | ecosystem: Environmental > Aquatic > Freshwater > Lake > Sediment | place: USA: Wyoming | collected... | reverse complement strand
CTTCTAGCTCCGTTGAGCTCGCGGATGCGGTGTGTTACTAAGGCGCTACCTGAGGTGCGCCCCCCAGCAGCCGGTGTCCCCACCAAATTATTTACGCTCGCGCCGGCACGAAGATACTCCTTAGGCGGGGCGCAATACTTTGCACCCTGAGGTAGGACGAAATGCTCGGAGGGCTGCAGCGCCGCCTCCTGTTCAAATTCGGCGCGTCGCTTTGCCACGTCGACTGGCCGCCTCGTTTCGACCAAATTTAGCAACTCGTCATGATCAAGATGAAGGAGATCATCGGGTCTTTGTATCTGCCTACCTGTAGTAAGTGCGTTGCCGAGTGTGACTAAATGAGCACCGAAACGCTTATAGAGTCTAGCCTGCTGGAAGCGCGCACGCTCACGCAGAGAAACAGCCTTACGCGTTGCGCGCACAAAGTACCGAACTACAGCAGCGCGAAACAGCCCTAGGCCTGAAAGGCGCTTCCAAGCTCGCTCAAATACCTGTCGCTGGCGACGTTCAATTCGAGCTGGGTCTTCAACCTCTGCACCTAAATAAGACTCGATCATCGCGGTGACGTCATCAGCCATGAGACTCGGCGAGCTTAGCATTAACTCCTCGGAGCAGCGAAATCCATAGTCGTTTGCATAGCGATTGATCCTCGCAGTCATCTCCGGAGAGTCGATCGCTAGTCCATTCCGAACTAGCTCAGTCAATGCCCAGATTTCCTTACCTGGACGTGCACTCACCAAATTTGGAATACCAGCCAATAGGTCCACCTCTAGCTCTGCCTGCCCCCATCGCTTCAGGAGTAAACGCACAAGTGCCGAGTCAACCATGGTGCATAAATCACCGACTGATATAAGCCACCACTTGTTGAAGCGGATATTGAGAAACTCTCGGACCGGCCAAACTGCAACCTCATGCTCAGGCAGTTCCTGCTGACAATATAGGTCGACCAATCGCTCAAAACGGCTAACGCGAAATGGCAACATCCACCAAGCGAACATCGACAAGAACCCGATCTTTAAAGCCGAGAAAAAGTCGCTCGGCCTATCTTCGACCGCTGCTTTTGCCCGTACATCTGGGCTTACGCCCATGAACTGATCGAAAGCCGTGCATACGGCACTTGCATAAGGCAACTCCGCGCACAGGCGATAAATATTGGATAGATTAAAATATAGACGCGCACCATGGAGCCCCACTACATCTCGAAGCACGTGATCCGTAGCCCGCACGCGACGACGAGGCATACCGATCAGCAGGGCCATCTTCCGGAAGTAGTGGTAGTAACCAGATCTAACGATCGAGTATTGCAAAGTGCTGGCTGGGCTTGGGTAGTTTTCGGCGATATTGGCATTGCTCCACACCACCATAGGTCGAGCTGAGTCTCGCGTGATCGGTCGGGATTGTACGATCCAGGGCTCACCATGCAGATCAACGACCCACTCGACATCGCGTGGACCGTCGTCGCCGATCACTAGAAGCAGCCGGATCACCTCATCAAAGATGGCCGTTGGCAGAGGGAGATTGCCTTCGAGTTCACGTATACCGTGCCTTTCATGAAAGGCAGCCCTCGCCGGGGTAGCGCTGCCATCGACTAGCTTAGCGTTATCACCTGCGACAGCTTCGATGAGCATCCATTCTGCTGGATCACCCGCCAGGTCAAATGCGACTGGCGAGCGAGTAAATGCCACACCCGCAGCCATCGGCGTAATATAGGTTTGCACGACGATGCCAAGTCCGTCGAGTTGACCATGCAAGCGTTGATATTCTATTGAATGCTTACTATTAAGACTTTGGCGACAGGTCTCGATTGTCGCCAAGACAGCTTCTATATCATTGGAGCAACGGTGTGAAGATAGGATCCCAGCAAATGAGGCATTAGCCGAGTCCTCACCAAGGGCAGAGCTGCGCACTATGACCTCGGTACCAAGAGGACGAAGTATCTTAGTAAGTTCGCTTATCACGTCTTGCCGTATTCGTCCTGACTCCTTGAATGCACGGGGCAAGATTACAAAGCCGTCTGGCACGGGTAGCCCCTGCCTGATGAGCCTCGCCAGTCCATTAGCCTTACCGCCGCATTCAGGCCCGGCATCTGCTAATCTCACACAATAGCCAGTAGACTTGATCCCTAACCTAACTAGTGCTGCATTAAATACTATATGAACCATCAAGCCCAGGCTGAGTGCCGTAGCCCAAGCAAGCCAGTCAAATGGAAGTAACAAATGAATTAAGAGCAGTGCAGCAAGGATCGAGTCAATCTGATCTATAACCCCAAACGCAGCGCCAACTTTACCCCTTCCGGTCGCTCCTGGCGCAATACCCAGCCGGCGCTTGATAAAGGAGTTGGGTAGTTCGCCCAGCATATAAGCCAGCCCAGCTGCGAATCCGATTCGCGACAAGCTGCGGAAATCAGTCTGCCAGCCAGCAGCATCCAGCACACTTGGCGCTGCGATACCAAGGCCAGCAAAGGCAACAGCCGAAGCTGGTGGCATCACAACAAAACCAGCCAGAGTCTTGTTTGCGCCAAAGACATGACGCCCTCGGAACAAGCGACCGCCATCTATAGGCAGTGCCAAGCGCAGAAAAATACGGCTTCGCAGCCATATCGTGTGACATATTCCGGCTGCCGTGAACGCAATTACACAAATAACGCCAATGGCAATACTTGAAGTCATAGTATTAATTCCGCTAAAGTCGCGTCAGGATAACCGCCACATCTGGAGAGGTCAATCGTGAATGCCGGACTGTTAGCAGCTACCAAGGGGCATGCACTTTCTTACACCATGATGGCTGCGGGACTTAGCGTCATCGGTATTTGGACATCATTTAGCAAAACTTGGCCGGTATGGATCGGCGGACAGGTCCTATTTGCACTAGCCATTACGCAGTGGTTTGCGATTCTTCACGAATGTGGCCATAAGACATTTTCAGGCATTCGCTACCTAGATATCGCCCTTGGTCATCTGGCTGGAATTTTCTGCCTCATGCCTTTTGAGACTTGGCGCGTCGTGCATCACGGACATCATCTGTGGACCGGATGGCGCGATCGCGACCCTACAACGCGAGGGATTGTGCCACGGCCGATAGGACGCTATGAGCGTATGATCTTCAATAGCTGCTGGAAATGGTGGATCCCCGTATTTTCCGTGGCCTACCGCTTAACAATTTTCTGGAATCTGAGTCAACTCAGGCGATGGTATCCACGACGGCAAGTTAGCTTCGCCATTAATATTCTGACGCTCTCAGTCATATATCTCGTCGCGGGGCCCTGGGTACTAAAGCACGCAGGGCTGGCTCTGCTACTCCACCTCACGGTGATGGATCCAATATTACTGAGCCAGCACAGCCATATCCCACAGAAGTTTGCTGGCAATGCGGTCGTTCGCCCGATGAAAACGGCAGAGCAAGATGTCTTTACCCGCTCGGTGCTCTTTCCGCCATGGATCTCCAAGTGGATTTTTCTCGGATTTGATCTGCATGGACTCCATCATGTTTATCCACAGATACCTGGCTATAGGTTACATCGATTCAATCAGATGGTGGGGACAACGACCAGTTTGGGAGTTTGGATCAAATCTGCCAAACGCGTACCTGCACATGTGCTGATTTTCCAAAATAGAGATCAGAGTGGGATTGAAATTTAGCCACTATAAACTGCCCTCGTTAACTGGTGATGGCGGTACGTATAGGTTTCAAGCTTCAGTTTTTTTCCAAATATTTTCTTCACGTAACCAGGGTAACGCGGGCATTTATCCGACTTTAGCAAGGTTACTTGCGGGCAAAGTCGCTGCACTTCACTGAGGACTCGGCGCATAGTTTCGGGCCGATCATCCTGCCTTTTGCCGAAGCGTTTTCGCGCTATAGGCGCAAGTTTTCCCTTTGCAGACATAACCGCGACCTCGGCTGCAATGACGCGCCGATTAGCTGCGTTCACTGCAATTGCGATCGCGATAGGTTTGCACCTTGAATGCTCGAACGTTTCCATTTCATCAAATATGACTGTTTCTATCGGCGCGGACTTAGCAATGTCATTAGATGAACGCGCTGATAGATGCATCTGAGTCCTTGCGCTGAGCCGTACTAATTTATTAGCGACGGTTGTTTGCGTGCATCGCAGAGAGCGTGCACAGTCCCTCTGAGAGACTCCTTCCATGAGTAGACGCATGACTTTTTGGGTCAAATGGGGCGTGCGTGCACAGTAGGTTAAAGCACTGGTTTGCGACGAGAATTTGCGCTTACTGGCACGACAGCGATACCTCTGGACTCGCTTTATATGACCAACAGATCTTGGAAAAAATCCATCTTTTACAACGCGACTCTTATGATCTTTGCAAAGTGGGCACATAACTTCCTCTGCCGATTTATCGGCAGTTGTTATGGCTCAAACTCGCTCTGATGGGAAACGAAATCAGATTACTCGATCCCCAGTTAATGGGAGCAGTTTACATCGAATACATAGACAGAGGCCCATTATCAAACGAGCGACTTGTGATCCATGCTTCATAGTTTTGGGTGACGACGTAAAGCTGGTGCTCAAAAATCCGTGGGCAAACGGAACCAGTTAACTCGCATTCACGCCGTCCGCATTTATTGAGAATTTGATCGCACTTATACAGCTCCGAACGCACTCCTCGCAGTCATCGCGTGCGCTGGGCGGGTGTGTTTGCTCCAGATTCACCATACAGACGAGACATCACGCTTAGGCCCGAAATAAAAAAAGGATTCCAGTTTACAAACTACGAAGATGGTGCGGAGAAAATGCGGACTTTCAAGATCTATAACACCAACTTTAACGTAGAAGGTGGCGAGTCCTGTTTTATTCGGCGCCTGCAGATTAGTGCAGCCTGTGAAGCGGTAAATGCGCCGAGCAGTCACGCAAATGGCCAACCCGCTCGTCCAGTATAAGCACAGCACCGTTCGTTGACAGATTACTTGAAGTTATGTAGTGTTTTTTGTGCACAAATAATTTCTACGAGGCCTCCAAATGTCATGCTGCGGTAAAAACCAGACCACCACGAAATCAGCAGGACTCCTCGCCAAAGACGAGACAATAGTGATCGGAACGGGTGTTTTCTTAGTCCCCGCTCCTGAAAAAGGCGTCTTGGAATATCGAACTGTCGTTGTCGAAAATTTGTCGCCCGAAGAAACGATCAAACGCGGCTACAATTGCACGGCATTTAGGTGGGTGCACCCCAACGAAATGTCATTCTCACAGCTTTCCGTTGCTCGAGATTGTTACGGTTTTTGTCCCACTGGTAGAGAGTGCTCGGACCCCAGATGCTTTTGCGATGGTACGTCAAATTGGTGCCGATAATAAGGGGCTCCCGATGCATAACACTCAAATAGCAGCAATTATCTTTACGCTCTTGGTAGCACTAGCCGACCAATCCTTCGCTGGATGTCCGGAACTCCGAGGTCGGTGGGAAGGAACGTGCGATGACCTACAGGCGATACAAATGGATCTAAACTTCACAGATTGCTACCTGCTTTCAGTCAATGGAGAACGTTTCCTGGTTGACGGCGCAGAAACAGCTCATCAATCCGTTAGTGGCGGCTCTTGGACGATCACTCGGAGTGCGACAGTTAGCTCTACTTTCAGAGAGTTTGAGATCGATCGCACTGAAACTTCAATTGTATTCCGAAAAGAAGGAGCGAGAATAGAAACTCGTTCGACATTGAAAAAGCTCTCATTTTTCGGAAACAGGTTGAGCACTCGAGAGATTTTCTATTCCAGAGATCCGAATAGGTCTCTGGAGAAGACCTCAAGTTGTGAGCTTACAAAGAGCTAACGCCGTCGGTAAATCCGCTTCGAAGATGACTTACTGCTGGGTTCACCCTTCAGGTCCGATTCTTGCACCTCCAGAGTCAAAGATTCTTGTAGTTGGAAATCCAACTATGAGTGTCTTAGTGGGCAAACTTATGACTTGGTGGTGTCTGGATGAGGAATCTACCTGTCATCAAGAAGCAGCGACTGGAGGGTGGAGTCCAGCCGAATCTCCAGCGTTATGACGATACCTATGCGTCATTTTCTTGGCGTGATTTGGCTCAGGAATTGACGCGGGGTCATGCCGATGTAGTTGCTGATAGCAGTTTAAATATAGCAAGCATTGCCATCGACCAGGCCATAATCGTCGGCCGAGGTGAGCATGTAGCCGTCCGTTGGCTCGCGGCGGAGGGTGATATCAGGCGTGACTTTACGTTTGCTCAGCTCGCTGAATTCAGTGATCGCTTTGCCAATGTTCTAAGGGGTCTGGGAATTGCCGCTGGTGATGTGGTCTGTACCGTACTCGGTCGGATTCCTGAACTTTATGCGGTCTGTTTTGGCGCGCTAAAAAACCGCAGCATTTTTTGTCCGCTGTTTACTGCCTTTGGTCCTGAGCCATTGCGCATGCGACTCGATTTAAGCCGGGCTAAGGTTTTGGTGACATCGCGAAATCTCTATGAGCGGAAGATCGCACCGATGCGACCTAGTTTGTCCCATTTGGCTCACGTTATTCTAGTCGATGTGTATCAGGAGCAAATTTTACCCGAGAGCACTCAAAGCTACGGTCTTTTAATGGCGCGTGCGGATCCTAATTTCACCATTCCGCCGACGCGGCCCGAGGATCCTGCGCTCCTACATTTCACCAGTGGTACTACGGGTGCACCGAAGGGTGCGCTGCACGTTCATCAAGCGGTGATGGTGCATTACGCGACCGCGAAATACGTGCTCGACCTCCATCCAGGCGATGTCTACTGGTGTACCGCCGATCCTGGATGGGTCACGGGTACGTCGTACGGCATCATTGCTCCGCTGACGGTCGGAGTCACTCTCGTCGTGGATGAAGCTGAATTTGATGCCGAGCGTTGGTACAAAATCCTTCAGGATCAGAAAGTCAATGTTTGGTACACAGCGCCGACAGCTGTACGTATGCTTATGAAATCTGGAGATGCGCTGCCAAAATCTTATGATTTGTCGCACCTGCGTCATGCCGTCTCCGTGGGCGAACCGCTAAATCCTGAAGCGGTATTGTGGTCGCAACGCGTGCTTGGGCGGCCCATTCATGATACATGGTGGCAGACTGAGACGGGCGGCATCATGGTCGCCAACTTCCCGGCGATGGATATCAAGCCTGGCTCAATGGGGTGTCCTGTGCCTGGCGTCGAGGCCGCAATTGTTAGTGTTGTGAATGGAGTTTTGCAGCCTCTCGCAGAGCCCGATGTGGAGGGTGAGTTAGCTCTGCGCGTGGGATGGCCCTCGATGTTTCGCAGTTATTTAAATCAGGAAGAGAGATACAAAAAATGCTTTATAGGTGGTTATTATTTAACGGGTGATTTAGCTCGGCGCGACGCAGACGGTTATTTCTGGTTCGTTGGCAGGGCTGACGATGTCATCAAGTCAGCTGGACATCTAATCGGCCCGTTCGAAGTCGAGAGTGTCCTCATCGAACATCCTGCTGTCGCTGAAGCTGCTGTCATAGGCAAACCGGATCCTCTGTTGATGGAGGTGGTCAAAGCCTTTGTTGCCTTAAAATCTGGTTTTTCTCCGGATGAAGCAACGCGCAAGGAAATTATGGCGTTGGCTCGCCGCCGTCTCGGGCCGGCTGTGGCTCCACGTGAAATTGAATTTGTGGCCGATTTACCTAAAACTAAAAGCGGCAAGATCATGCGCCGACTACTTAAAACCCGCGAGCTGGGGTTGCCGGAGGGCGACACCTCGACTCTTGAGCGACCAGTCGTGGCAACGGGGGGCTCGCGATGACCGCTGCAGCCCAAGCGACTGAAGCAAGTGGACGGAAAACAGCACTGTGCTTGCTACGGGATATGCTCCTCTGTCGCCGCTTTGAGGAAAAGTGTGCCGAAGAATATAGCACTGGTCGGATCCGCGGTTTCCTCCACCTTTATATTGGGGAAGAGGCTGTCGCAGTGGGAGCAATGCGCGCTCTAGCTGAGGGAGATGCTGTGTTTGCGACCTACCGAGACCATGCCCATGCATTACTGCAGGGGGTTTCAGCAGGTGCAATCATGGCTGAAATGTTTGGTAAGAGGGAAGGGTGTAGCCATGGCCGTGGTGGCTCCATGCACTTATTCAGCCGCGAGCATAACTTTTTTGGTGGTAATGCGATCGTCGCGGGCGCGTTACCACTTGCTGTCGGTTATGCCTTAGCGACGAAGTTGAAAAATCGTCGTGATGTCACCGCTTGCTTTTTTGGCGAGGGAGCGATTGCTGAGGGCGAATTTCATGAATCGCTGAATTTAGCTGCACTGTGGCAGCTCCCCGTCCTCTTTATCTGCGAGAATAACCTTTATGCGATGGGGACGGTTTTAGAACGTAGTGAATCGCAAATCGACCTATGCGCCAAGGCGTCTAGCTACCGGATAAAATCTACGTGCGTCGATGGCATGGACGTGATGGCCGTTGTGGATGCAGCCACTGAAGCTGTGCAACTTATCCGCGAGACCGGCGCACCCTTTTTCATCGAGTGCCAGACCTATCGCTTTCGTGCCCACTCAATGTTTGATCCGGAGTTGTACAGAGATCCCGAGGAGGTGAAGCAGTGGAAACTTCGTGATCCCATTCCAGGATTTTTGTCAAAAGCCGTGACTGCAGGCCAGCTGCTTACTACTGACTTGGAACTTTTGGAAAAAGAAGTTGCGGGGATCGTGCAGGAGGCGGTGGCATTTGCTGAGCGAGGAACACTCGAGCCGGTGGAAGATCTGTTGCGCCACGTTTATTCAGAGCGGGCGATTCTGCAGTCTGTAGGTGGTGGCAAATGAAGGAGATTACTTACCGTGAGGCATGTCACGATGCGGTCCGCTCAGCGTTAATGGCTGACGAACGAGTCTTTCTGATCGGTGAAGATGTGGGCAGTTACGGTGGATGTTATGCGGTTTCTCGCGGGCTGTTGAGTGAATTTGGACCGCAGCGGGTTCGTGATGCACCCCTTTCTGAGTCCGCCTTCGTTGGTGCCGCAATTGGTGCCGCCATGGCTGGTATGCGGCCAATCGTAGAGCTGATGACGGTTAATTTCAGTCTTCTGGCGCTGGATCAAATTGTGAATAACGCTGCCACTTTACTTCATATGTCCGGCGGTCAAATCAATGTGCCATTAGTGATCCGGATGGCTACCGGTGCCGGTCGTCAGCTGGCTGCCCAGCACTCTCACAGTTGGGAAGGGTGGTATGCCCATATTCCAGGGCTGAAAATTGTGACTCCGTCGACTGTTGATGATGCTCGGTGGATGCTGCATGCAGCTCTTGCCGACCCCGATCCTGTACTCATCTTTGAACATGTGAATCTCTATAACGAGAAAGGTGCATTAAACGAAAGTCTGACAGCGGTGCCGCTGACTGGTGCCGCTATTCGGCGACCTGGCAATGATCTGAGTATCATTACCTACGGAGCCTGCGTAAATAAAGCTCTACGGGCTGCTACAGAACTCGCAGAAAAAATTTCTTGTGAAGTGATCGACTTGCGCAGTCTTAGGCCGCTAGACGAGGCAACGATACTGGCATCTGTACGCAAAACCAGTCGGGCGCTAATCGTCGACGAGGGGTGGAGGAGCGGAGGTATCGGTGCCGAAATTAGCGCCCGTCTGATGGAACAAGCATTTTATGACTTGGACGTGCCTGTAGCGCGAGTGTGTGGTGCCGAAGTGCCGATTCCCTATCCGAAGCATCTTGAAGACGCCTCTATTCCGCAAGTTACGTCCATTAAAAAGGCGGCGGAGACATTGGTGGGTAGTCATGAGTGACTTTCTTATGCCAATGCTCGGTGCCGACATGGAGAAGGGGACCGTAGTAAAATGGTTCATTACTCCAGGTGCACACGTAAATCGTGGCGATGTGGTCGCAGACGTCGAGACAGATAAGGGAGTCATCGCTGTCGAGATCTGGCAGTCAGGTGATGTCGAGCAAATCTTGGTTGAGCCTGGGCAAGAGGTGGCGGTAGGGACTGTACTTGCACAAATACGTAGTGTTGAGGATAAAGAACGACCGTCTGTCTCAGAGCCAAAAATCATCGCAGAGTCAAAGCCAAGCGAAGGGGAAATTCCACAGCGAGCACATGCATCGCCGTTAGCAAAGCGAATTGCGGAAGAGCTTGGTGTCGATCTAATTAAGATTAAGGGCACCGGGCCAAATGGCGCAATAACCCGAGCAGATGTTGAAGACGCGGCAAAAATATTAAAGGAAATACCGCAGCCAACAGTGATTACCGAAGCAGTTGCAGCTCCCGTTACCACCGGAGTGCCGAGCTCGGATCAAATGCGGCGTGCCGTTGCGGCGGCTATGGTGAGGTCCAAACGTGACATCCCGCATTATTATTTGCAGACGGACGTGAATGTTCAAAAATTGATGTCCTGGCTCACGGAAGAAAATCGCCGGATTCCCGTCACCGAACGCATCCTAGCAGTCGCGCCAATTATGAAGGCAATTGCGTTAGGTTTAAGAGAGTCTCCCGAGTTTAATGGCTTTTATAAGGACGGCGCATTTCAGCGCCACTCAGATATCAACCTAGGAATGATCATCTCACTGCGCGGTGGTGGATTAGTGGCGCCCGGGATTACTGCTGTAGATGCAGCCACTGTTCCCGAAATCATGGGCCGTTTGAGTGATCTCATAGAACGTGGGCGGCGGGGAAAGCTGCGCAGCTCTGAGATCACTAGCCCAACCGTGACGATCAGCAGTCTAGGTGAGCAGGGCGTTGATGTGGTTTACGGCGTGATTTATCCGCCGCAAGTAGCTCTTATCGGTTTAGGGGGAATTCGGGAGCGTCCATGGGCCGAAGGCGGCATGGTAGGTGCGGCCCACCTAATGACCATAACCATATCTGCGGATCACCGCGTGAGCGATGGTCATCTGGGTAGTCGCCTACTAAACAGGATCAGCGAACTACTGCAAAATCCGGAGGCGTTATGAAAGTGCCACTCGGGGGAGAATATGGACACGCAGGTTGCCAAAGACATCGTGCTAAAAGCCCTTTATGAAGTTGCTCCCGATTTGGAGGGAGTCGAAGTGAAATCTGATGCAGACCTGCGACGGTTTTACGATATCGACTCGGTCGATTATCTATCTTTCATAATTAAGCTACATAAACAGACCGGGCGCGATATCCCTGAGGCTGACTATCCGAAATTGACTTCGATTGATCGAGCTGTCGCCTATCTTGCAGAAAACTAGAATGGACGGAGGTAGTTATGCGTTTATTTTCTCTGGATCTACGGCAGGAGTTGGCCATGCATATTGCTAATCGGCTAAGTGTTGATCTCGCTCCACTGGAAATCAGATCCTTTGACGATGGTGAACACAAGATACGTCCTCTAACCAACGTAAATGGCGAGGATGTCTTTATATTGAATTCTCTGACTAATGAGCCTAGTCGCAACTTGCATGAGAAGTTGTGTCTGCTCCTGTTTTTTGTTGGAGCTTTGCGTGATGCGATGGCTAAATCGGTGACTGTTGTAGCGCCTTATTTATGCTACGCCCGCAAGGATCAGCGCACAAAGACGCGGGATCCCGTCACCCTAAAATATTTGGCAACTTTACTGGAGGCGGTTGGGGTTAGCCAAATTGTGGCAGTAGACGTCCATAACCGAGCTGCTTTTGAATCCGCCTTCAGGATCCCAACCGCTCATATATCGGCGCGAGAGTTGCTTTGCTCTTGCCTCGCAGAGCAAGTTGGTAAGCAGCCATTATTAGTTTTGTCTCCAGATCTAGGTGGAGTCAAACGAGCGGAGAGTTTTCGTAAAATGCTGGATAAGCTCCGGCTAAGTGAGGCATCCACACTTGGTTTTTTGGAAAAAGAGCGCAGCGAAGGCAAGTTGACGACAGGTCAAATAGTGGGTGTGGCGAAGGAGCAAACAGTGGTGATCGTCGATGACTTGATCAGCTCGGGCGAGACTGTTGCTAACGCGGCGAGGGAGTGTAAAGCAGCTGGTGCCAAGAAAGTGCTAGTAGCAGCGACCCATGCTGTATTCACCAGCAAATCTGCGGAACATTTGAGTGCCGATGCAATAGACGCGATTTTCATTACAAACACTATACAAACAGAGGATACAATTCAGCAGCGGCTAAGGCATAAAATCACGGTGCTAGATTCTTCGCGGATTTGCGCTAAGGCTATTGAGGCGATTCATTCGCTGGAGACAATCGTAGAACACTCACATCCGACCTAGGTGATCTGCCACAGTCCGCAGGTAAGCTAAGGCTTGAGATCGCCACCGTGGATGATCTTGGGGTGGGCAATCGTAAATATGCCATATCGCTAGTTTAGCGCGGAGCATGGCGCGCTTAGCCATATAAAACTGGAGCACATGCCAGGGTAGATTGTCAGCGGTCATGTCCGCATAGACAGATTTGATGGCATGAGCAACGGCGTCACCACCGGATAGCTTTGTGCATTCAAGAAACAGAAATGCTAATTCATCGGCCGTGTCTAAGATGCGCAGATCTTGCGAGAACTCAAGGCAATCAAAAACTACGACGGGCTCAGTGAGGCAGATATGCTCGGGACGTAAATCGCCGTGACCCTCGACGATTAGTCCAGAGTTAACGCGTGCTTCGAAGGCTGCCGCATCGCTATCAACAAATTTAAGTAACTCATCGGCCATATGATCGATGCTGCTTTTCGGTAACGACAGATTAGGGTCAAGTAGTTGTTGTTGCTCGGACTTGATTTGCGTTTTCAGTCGTTGAAGGTACGCCTCCGGAGTGATTGTTGACCGGGCACAGCGAGAGTAAAAATCAACCATAGTTGACGCGAAGCGGCGGAGATCCGACTCGGAGAGCTTTTGTTCCTTAATAAGTCTATCGAACATTAAATCGGCGGGAAGGCGCCGCATCTTCACCAGCCAATCTACGGCTGGTCCGGCGCCGTTTAGTTTCAGGGTGCCTCGAGGGTCCTGGGTCAAAGGCAATACGGTTAGGTAAACATGCGGGGCCAGTCTCTGGTTAAGGACCAGTTCCTGCCAGCTGTTTAGTCGTCGGTCTGCGCAATGAGATAGGTTGATGAACGAACGCAGCAGAGGTTTTTTGAGTTTATAGACCAGATTTTCTGTAAGGAAAATCCAGGACATGTGCGTTTCGATGGTGTCCACACGCTGGCAGCGATTTTGATAAACCTCTGTATTGCAGAGTGCAGCAACTTTGGCATGGAGCGTTGTGGTCTCAGAGGCGGTTTCTTGTGTGTCTTGATGGACCATAGATCTTTAGCCAATCTGGTCAAGTCACCTCACCTGTCACTACTGTTGTACTCGCTTGTCGTAAGTCGTCCAACATTTGAGTGCTAGAAATTATGCTCATTGAAGGTATTGCGGGGCGGTAATAAGCATGTTAATGAAACGTTGTTAAAAAGCTGCGGTTAGATAAGTTTCCCTGCATCAATTCTTCCCGTTGAGTTCTCCCACTGTAAAGAGTAACTCCATTTATGACGCCGTATTAGCAGCGCTCCCAGCAACCTCTGGAGGTTTCATCATGAATAAAAAATATTTTTTAGTAGTCATGTTTTACAGCTTAGTCACAATATTTCCCAGTATGGCGCGAGCAGATGCTATAGCTGAGCTGGATGATTGCATCTTGTTCTCAGACGTCAACATGACAGGGCTCTATTGGGCGGCGCAAGCGGCTGGTAAAGATGCGTTTTCACCGCGTTTGGGCGACCAGTGGAATCAGCGGACAACAAGCGTTTATGTGCGCGATGGCTTCGGTCTGGAAGTTTATAGCGAGCCGGATTTCGCTGGTACATCGGGTTTTTTTGGCCGCGGCGCCGAAGGGTCCTCGCTGGTTGGCGACGGAGTTAGCGTTAACTTGTCGTCCATGGCTTTTGAAAAGGTGGCATCTTATCGCTGCCGTAAGGTGACTGGAACGGTCGACACACCGTTTGGTGCGGCTCCCTGGATCGACGGTGGTGATTATTACTGGTTTTCTGGTGGCAATCACTACAATCAAAAGTCGATGAAAATGCAGACTGTCGATGGTCACGCAATTTTGAAGGTACATTCTGACGATACCTACCATATTAACGAACAAGACTACGAAATAGACCTCACTACGGGCAACGTGAAGATTAATTTAAAATCCATGTCTGGCACGACAGGTTCTGCCGAATTTACGCTTAAATTGGCCACCTTTCGCTCGGATTTTCACATGATGGTCGACGAGCTTGTCGATACCCTAAAGGTCTTGGCTAAGGGCTATTACTACGAGCACTCTGGTTCAGTGGCACCGCCAGTTCCGGAGGTGTTGGAGATAGCCAGTTACTTCGAAGGTATCGTTGGTCCCCGTCCTTAACGTAGCTTTAACGGATCTTCGGCTGGGGCTCTCGGGGCCAGGCAACATCCCAAGATTAAAGGTGTAAGTCGATTAGTGGAGGGGTGAAGCTTGGGGCGAAACAAGCCCAGCCTATCCCCTCTCAGACGTAGCTGCCCTCCCTCGCTTAATTGGCTGAATCGCCGAGGAATTTAAGCTGTTGCCGAGGGCTTTCGGCTGCTATAACGGACACGTCGCAAACAATTCTTCCAGGGGTTTCCCTGGGTCACACATTGCAATGGGCTGGTAATGGCTGCAGAGGCAAAAACAAAATACGATCGCGATTTTCTTACCTCAGTTTACAAAGAAATGGCCTTTGGCCGACGCTTTGAGGAACGCGTCAACCAAGCATATCAAAAAGGCAAATTTGCCGGCTTCTGCCACTTACATATTGGGCAAGAGGCGGTGTGCGTCGGGGTGCAGCGGGCGCTTCGTCCTACGGACTACATGATTTCCGGTTATCGCTCTCACACCCAGGCGATCTCCAAGGGCATGGACCCTAAATCGGTATTGTCTGAGTTGTTTGGCAAGGTGGATGGCTGCGTCCGCGGCAAGGGTGGCTCCATGCACATGTTTAGCAAGGAATATCGGTT
>Ga0315274_10008493_pt1 | contig 14871 bp, 17 predicted proteins | sample YL17G02_20_MG_FD_203700 | JGI IMG/M metagenome (GOLD analysis project Ga0315274, IMG submission 203700) | Sediment microbial communities from Yellowstone Lake, YNP, Wyoming, USA - YL17G02_20 | ecosystem: Environmental > Aquatic > Freshwater > Lake > Sediment | place: USA: Wyoming | collected... | reverse complement strand
AGCATCTCCCTTGGCTGCTCCCTTCTTCCCGGGGGTCTTTCCCCAGTTCGGAAGCAGCTCCAAGGGTGGGTCAGTTTTCGACGCCAATTACCCCCCAAAGTGGGTCATTATTGCACGCCAACTAACAGAAGCGAGGAGGGTCACGGTGCTTCACAACTCGAAGCTGCTTCGCGGAGTCGCTAACCTTGCGGCCTGTTTCCTTCTGCTGCTGGTGTTGCCCTCTGTGGCCCGCGCACGTCGCGCCAAACCTCCGAAGCCACAGGCGACAGGCCTGTTGACCGCCGAGGATGTTGTGAGTGCTGAACTTGCGTGGCCGGCGATCCTGCTTAGCGCTCAGTCAGTGATCGGTGATTTGCGCGCGGCCGTAGGGAGCAGTGACGTTTCGGGGGATGACTCCTACGCCGTGAAGTCGGGAGACGACGCAGCCCAGATGCTTGAGGCATGGACTGTGAACCGTCCGGCCAGGCCCAAGGGGGAGACTAATAGACTGTACAACGCGACCCTAGCCGAGCACGCTCTTGCCTGTAAGTACAAGCAACAGCTACTGAGTTTACTTCACGCGCTTGGGCCCTTCTACTGCTTCGACAACAGCCCACCGATCCGCTTCGCCAGGAGGCCCGCCGGAACGGCCTTGCTGGTGACCAGACTGGCGTCGAGCGACATTTTCAACACCCTGAGAACGACCCAGAAGACGCGGGCGGCCAAGGCCCTGCAGTCAACGGTTCTGCCTGAGATAGGTGAGCTACGCAGGGCTCTCGCGGGAACTAGCCTGAAGTATTACGGCCTCATCGCGTTCTATGGTGCAAGGGACTTCTCAAAGGACTACTTGTCGCCAGACTACGAAGGCGTGGCGCTGATAGTCTCAGCTGCGGCGGCAGCCAAGTTCGCTGATGGCTTGATTACGGAGGATGCGCTAGTTTCGGGCGCAGATGTCTATGTCAGTTCGGGAGGAGGCTCATTCAAGAAGACAAAGCTACGACTGGAGTAGGGTTCTCACAATAGGCGCTGAGCGGCGGGCAACACGTCTAACGCGTTGTACACCACGCCACCGGGGACAGCAGCGTAAGTATGCCACAATGCCTATGGAGCAAGTGCGAACTGATCTTCTTCCGAAGCTGGAGAAGGTAGCACAAGGGAAGTAGCCCGCCACCACCAGGACAGGAAGCTAGCTTCGCAAGGAAGCCGACTATCGCGAGGTAAGTCAATGGGCTACAGGCTTACGAAGGAATGCCAAGAGATACTAGAGGCGGCTAAGGCCGCAGATGGCAAAATCTGGCTCCATGAGGTCAATGGAGGCTACTGGCTCGGAGTGGGCAAACAACACTTCGGTATCACGAAGGGCGAACCACCCAATCGCCGGACAATGCGCCTCTACCGCGATGCTCTAGACTACCTCGTGAGCATCGGATTCGTGGTATACGCGAGCGGCATAGTCTGGGAACTCACTACCAGAGGCTGGGAAGGTGATCTATCCGACCTCAGCATAGCCGACGAATCCAGCGATTACCTCGAAATGGCAGACCACCTCGAAGACAAGGGCTATCACCTTCCCGCCGTAATGGTGGCAGGGGCCGTGCTCGAAGACTTTCTCCGGCGTCTGCACCTAACCCGCATAGGTCCGTGGCCGGAGGACAGCGGCAGTAACCTCAACCTTCTGAATGAGGCGCTCCGCAAGGCAGGGGTCTATGAGCTACCTGTTTCCAGACAGGTACAGGCATGGGCGGATATTCGGAATCTAGCTGACCACGGCCACTTCGACAGAGTAGAGCTTACTTCGGTCAGGCCCATGATTGAGGGAATAGCCAACTTCATAGGGCAGCATGGTGGGTAAGCAGAACGGCACACAGCGCGGTCCGGCGACACGTTATCTGCTAATGCGTTGTTACTTGCGTGTTCTAGAGGTGGGCCTGGCCGTTACCTCTTGTTCGCCGATCTGTGCGGCTGGCACTGTGGCTGAGGCGCGCGTGAGAGCGGGTTCAGAGGCTAAGGCGTATTAGGCCGGAATGCCGAGGAGCAGAACACAAGACCGCGCCAAGGAGTGGAGAATGAGCAACATTGTGAAGTGTAAGACTTGCGGCAAGGACGTTTCCAAGTCTGCGCCCACGTGTCCACACTGCGGTGAGGGCGCGCCCGGTGTGCGGATTCCGTGCCCCAAGTGTGGCTCTCTGAGTTTCACGGTAGGACAACAGGGATTCAGCCTGGGCAAGGCCGCTGCCGGTGGATTGCTTCTGGGGCCTGTCGGTTTGCTTGGTGGGGTGCTTGGCCGAAAGAAGGTGGAGCTAACCTGCCTGAAATGTAGCCAATCCTGGACTCCCGACCCGCGAAAGCTGGCCTAACTACCAGGACCTTAGCGCGCCTACAGCGGCGAACGTTGCGGGACTAGCGAAGGGGCTGAGATGCTGACCGGCCCTCGTTACCACTGGCGGCCTGTTACTCTGGCAGGGCGGCCTGTTACAACCTCAGCGCGTCCGACCCGATCTGCTCCTGCCCGATCCGAGCGAGCGCCTACGTGTCAAACACCTGCCGTAGCCCGGCAATGCCCATTGCCTTGAAAGAACACATGCCCTTTGTGAGGTGCATTCGTACACCCGCGGGGCCTATATCCTCTGGGGCTGGCGACTCTACATCATCGAGAGGAGTCTGCATCGCGGCCAGCTTTCGCATGTTCGGGCTGATTATGCCTTCCCTCTCCGCGTCAAGCCAGAGCATACACTCGCGCCCCTTGCAGGTCTGATTCATCAACGGGCATGTGTTCTTCACAGCGCACCTCCCTCTTCGAGATTGGAGCCTGCCTTCGCCGGGCATGTTCCAGCACCTGCTATCGGATTGCCTCATGCTGGCCGCTTGTCACTACCTCGCCGTAATGCACCTGCCCGCGGTACACCGGATTGAGCACGATGGCCCGAACCGTGCTGGCATACCATTTGCCGCCGCGCTTGGTGGCGATCCCCTCGGCATTCAGAGTCCGCGCTATCTCTTGGTAGCCGAGGTGGGCTTGATTGTGCATCCGCAGGATACGCCGAACCGTCTCGGCTTCCTCGGCCACTATCCGAAGGGCCTTGCCGTTAGAGCGATACCCTAGAGCTGGTCGCCCACCAGCATAGCCGCCCTTGGTGGCCTTGGTGACACGGCCCGCGCTCATGCGCCGAAGCAGCACTGCCTTTTGGAACTGCGCGACAGCACCGAGCACCTGTCGGAACAGGACACGCTCAGGGTCCTTGCCGCCAAGGTCGGGTTCGGCGAGAGACACCACCTCTGCGCCTGCCTTCTGCCACTGCTCCAACACAGTCTCCTGGAGCATGAGGCGACGGGCCAGCCTATCAAGGCGATCTATCAGCACAACCTGATAAGTGCCGTCCTCTACCGCGGCAGTTAGGTCTAGCAGTCCTGGCCGGTGTTCCTCGTCGCCGGTTATGCCAGGGTCCTCAAACCATCGGCCGACCTGCCAACCTCTCTGCTTGCAGTAGACTTCGATTGCCTGTCGCTGGGTATCAAGGCCTTGGCCCTCTCGCACTTGGCGCTTGCTTGACACCCTCACGTATGCTGCTACCTGCCGTTTGCCTGCCACTTTCAGACCTCCTCTCTGTACACGTAAGCAAGCTATCATGTACAGTATACCACGGAATGGACAGTTGTCAAGCACATTATCAGCATCTTTCGCGATGGTCTGTCCGACAAGGGGTAGCCGAATGCGACTGCCGATCCTGAACAGCATGGCGCGAGCGCCACGATTCGCCACCATCTCAGCGCCCCGATCCGCCCGGCGCTCCTTCCCCTGGTCGGCTACCCGTCCACGGCCCACGCGCCAGGCCATGACGCAAGGCAGGGCGAGCTTCCAGAGCTTGGCATGGGGAACAGGTGGCGCGGTGAGGTCAAGTCGATTCCTGGGGCATTGTACGAGGTCAGATGGTGAAGGGCCACGGCAGCAGCTAGAGGGGGAAATCGCCGCCGCCGTGGGCATTTGCCTCCCCCCTACCTTCCAGCACACGGCTGTTTGATTTGGGCCATGTGGTATGCCAATTAGTCTCTTCCCCCGCGCTCAGTGTTTCCTACGTGACGCTAGACCGATCCTCTGACTGTGCTACTCCTAGCCTTCCTGTAGCATCTCCCGCATGTCTTCGGCACTCACACCAAACACCTCCAGTACGCGCTTCTTGTCTTGGAGGTCACGAGGTTGGAGCACGCGTGGCCTCTCACGGGTCGGCACTCGCACTGCTCCCGATATGTCGGCCGCCGCGAAAGCATCGCCCGTATCCTCTTCGGTTCCTTTGCTATAGTGCAGAGTCATGGTGAGCGAGACATGCCCAAGCTGCTCCATGATCTGATCCGGCGACATAGGCTTGCTTGTCAACCCTCCACGCGCCATGAGGAAGCCTGCGGTGTGCCGCAATTGGTGGGGATGCAGGCGGCGAGCGATGCCTGCTCTGCGACCATTGCGAAGTACCATCTGCTGCACCTGCCGAGGCGTCAAGGGCTGCCCTTGGTCGCGGTGCAATGGATGTCGCGAGACGTTCACGAACAGTGGCCCATCAGGCCCTACCCCTAGCGTCTCCCGAATCACAAGCCATTGCTCCAACGGTTTCAATAGCTCTGGCTTGAGAGTCCGATGGCCGCGACCATCCTTTGTGTGAGGTAGCCAGGGCCAGCGCTCTGTCCTGGTCTTCGTAGTCTCCCCCGCGACTCTGACCCGGCAGGAATCCCGGTGAAGGTCACTGAGTCTCAGATTGCAGACCTCTCCCGACCTCATCCCGGTGAATGCCAGCACGTACAACACAAGGAAGTCACGCAGGCCCGATGCTCTCCGCCGATCCGGCGCGGCTAGCAGCGCCTCCAGTTCCTCCTTGCTCAGGCCCTGCGGCTTGCGGTTGACGACCTCCCGGCGCTTGCCTATCTCCGGTGATCTGAACGGATTGTCTGTCCAGACCTTTCGCAGAACGAGGAAGTCTCCGAACGATCTGCAGGCCTGCAAGCAGAGGTTGACACCGCGCGCGGTCAGCTTGGAGTCAAGGGATGTGATGAACGTAGCCGCGTCCTTCGCGGTGAACTTCTCGACGAATATCCCCCTGGCGACCATCCATTTGGACAGCCGCTCGATCTGTACCCGGTCAAGCACTCTCGTCGCCTGCGATCTGCCTTGACTGGCCCGGAACTCTTCGATATACTCTTGGGCATGGGGACCCCAGTAGAGAAAGGTTGGCAGCTTCTCTCTTCGCCCACTCTTGGGCATGGTCTGAGCTCCTTTCTAGGTGCTCACAGCTTAGGTACTCATTTCCGGTTTCGTCAACAAGATATAGCTTCATTGGTCAGTAAGCGTGAATCGCCTAGGAAGCACGAGAATGGCTCTAGGAAGCTCCATGATACGGGCGAATAGCTCAGCCTGGGAGAGCACTTGCCTTACAAGCAAGGGGTCACAGGTTCAAATCCTGTTTCGCCCACGCCATTCCCGCAGAGCGGGAATGGCGGCGGGAGCATGAAGTTGTGCGCCGCAGGCGCCGACTTCGTGGGGTCTCTGGAAACCGTGAGACCTGCTGGGCCTGTAGTCAGGGCGCAAAGAAACGATTTTCGCGGACCCGTAGCGCAGTTGGTTTAGCGCGCCGGCCTGTCAAGCCGGAGGTCGCGGGTTCAAGTCCCGTCGGGTCCGCCAGACAAAGCGACAGGGTGCCGGGATAGCTCAGCTGGTAGAGCACCGGACTGAAAATCCGGGTGTCCCCAGTTCAATTCTGGGTCCCGGCACCAGCTGATCAGAGGCGATGGCAGAAATGCCGTCGCCTTTGCCGTCTCCGGGCTCCGAGGGTGTCTGGACTCGGTGAGGAGGTGGGTGCTAAGCAGGCTTATAGAGTTTCTTGCATTATGGTTATGAGCAGCCATAATGCAGGAAACTCTACAGCGCACAGCGTGAGGCTCACACGGCAGATTCTCTTGCATTACAGTCCTCACCGTGATGCAAGAGAATCCGTAGGATACTGGTCGGGTGGGCCAGGCCGGCTCCGGTCGCGGTGAGTAGCGGCATAGCGCGTCGCGGCACACATACCAGATCGTTCTGCTGCGGTAGACCGGTTGCCTGCCATGCGCGGGCCGGGGCGGGCTTGCGGGACTCTCTCGCCGCGGTTATCATGGACGTGCCATGAACGGCCAGATATGTGAGACCGAGATCCTGATCCGCGCCGCGAACAAGCGAAGCCATTCCATGCCGGAAGGGACCGTCTCGCCTCCGATGGCAATCGGCCGCGGAGCGGGCCGGGCAGGATCAAGATGACCGATCAGCGAGCCGGACCTGGAACCGTCTGCAGAATCTCCGTCGTTATCCCTGTGTACAACGAGGCACAGACCCTCCCTGAACTCGTGAACCGGGTGAAGGCAGCGACGTTCGGCGACCTCCACTGGGAGATCATCGTCGTGGACGACGGTTCGACGGACGGCACCGCGGAGGTCTGCGCAGCCCTCTCCGGCCAGGTGGACCGAGTGCTGAGGCACGAACGCAACCGGGGCAAGGGCGCAGCTCTGCGGACGGGCTTCGCCGCCGCCACCGGAGAGGTCGTCATCATCCAGGATGCTGACCTCGAATACGATCCGCGCGAATATCCTCGCCTGCTCGCCCCAATCTTGGAAGGACGCGCCGACGTGGTCCTCGGGTCTCGCTTCCAAGGCGGAGGACCGCATCGCGTCCTCTTGTTCTGGCATGCGGTGGGAAACCGATTTCTCACCCTCCTGTCCAACATGACGACGAATCTCAACCTCACCGACATGGAGGTCTGCTATAAGGTCTTGCATAGACCGGTGCTGGAGCGCCTGAAGCTCAAGGAGAATCGGTTCGGGATCGAGCCGGAGATGGTCGCCAAGCTCGCCGCCATTCCCGATGTCCGCATCTATGAGGTGGGCATCTCCTACGCCGGGCGGGGCTACGAATCCGGCAAGAAGATCGGCTGGAAGGACGGGGTGTGGGCGATCCTCTCCATCCTGCGTTACGCGCCGTGCCTCCAGCGATTGCTCGGGCGGGCCCCGGCCCCGCTGCATGCTCACGCGGCCCCGGAGAGCAGTCGGCGGACGTCGGCCTAGCGTCTCCCCGATAGGCGCGTCGTTGACGGAAGGGGAAGACAGAGATTGCTTGGACAGACCGAACGCGCCGGAGGCCGCGTCGATGGGCACTCCCCCTATGCTGAGTACGGTTGGCGCGGAGACGCTGCGCCGTATCGCCACGATGCCGCGCTTCAACCGCTGGCTCGCTGAACTCATGGGCCGCTACGTCGCGGACAAGCGGGTGGTTGAGGTGGGCTGTGGTATCGGCACGCTGACCGAATTGCTGGCGCCGAGCGCCAGAGCGGTGCTCTGCCTCGATCTCGATCCCGCCTACGTGGAGTTGGTGCGATCCCAGTACGAACGTGATGCGAAGGTCCGGGTGATCCAGGCCGACGCGGCCGATACGAGCTGGGTCGCGCCGGAGGTAGGGCGGTGGGACGTGGTGGTCTGCTGCAACGTCCTCGAGCATATCGCCGATGACCGCCAGGCTCTCGCCACCATGAATTCGGCGCTGGTCGCAGGAGGGCACCTCATTCTGTATGTGCCGGCGCTGCCCTGGCTGTACGGGAGCCTCGACCTGCACCTTGGCCACTATCGGCGGTACGACCGCTCTCGCCTGGTCGCCCAACTTCGGGAGGCGGGTTTCGACGTCATCGAGTCCCGCTGGGTCAACCTCTTCGGGATCGCCGGCTGGTTCCTGAACGGGAAGATCCTCCGGCGCACGGTGCTGCCCGCCCGCCAGCTTCGGGTGTACGACCGCTTCTGCCGTGTGTTCAGGGCCCTCGAGGAGCCGATCGGTCCGCCGATCGGGCAGTCGCTGTTTGTGGTCAGTGTGAAGCGAGCTGCAGAGGCCAATCGGCGCTGAAACCCTTCTGAGCCGTTCTGGCGGGACCATCTGGCGCTGCAGTGATGCAGCATCTTCCCGGCATCAGACGCTCCAGCTCCCTCTGGCAGGCCGGCCTGAACCGAGGCGAGCTGTCAGATCAGATCGGCAGGTCGAAAGAGCATGGAGTCGCGGGGCGACGAATGGAAGGCCCCCAAACCGCTGCTGGCGTTCTCCATTTCCGTGCCCAAGGAGGAGCTTGCTGCGGCGCGCGGTACTCCGCGTCTACGCTCAGTCAGACGGCTGACGCCTTCCCTTCTCTCACCGGCGAACGTAGAATGTGGGACCTGAAGGAGCAACGAAAGGAGCACGCAGTGGGCGGAGGAGAATGCAAACACCGAGACGTGCGACAGGAATCCGAAGAGGTGAAGCGGCCGGGTAGGCCATCGATTGCTGGAATCTCCCTATCGGTCTCCATTTGCGCTTTTCTTGTGTCGTTCGCAGCTCTCTATCTCTCGCGTCAAGATGCCTACAATGCGATCCGCGCGAAGCGGGAACAGGCGGACTACCTAAGCTACAGACTCGGTATCGATCTTGGGGCGTACAGGGCCGCGGGTCAGGCCAAGAACGTTCCTTCGCCTGCTCCCACCGTTGCTCGCAATAGAAACCGGCTGAGGAATACTGTGCAGGCGAGAGCCGACAAACTGGGTCTTGGCATTGAGATCCCGAACCCCCTCCCCCTAGACACGATATCAACAGATGCCCTGATATACCAAGCAGACATGTGCGTTCGGGATTACCACGGGAACCGGTCCGTCGATCATTATATGCTTGGACTGTATCTTGGTCAGGCAATAGGCTACCTCTCGCCTTGGGCGGGGACAGCCGGAGTTCAGGCGACGGGCGCCAATAATCCCTTGGTCGGTAGGGCGGTCCCGCGAGAAACGTCCGCGGAACTGGACAAACTGACCGGGCAGATCAACAAGCAACTTGAGGCACTCGGGTTCCAGCACCGAGTCCAGTTACATGAGAAGTCAGGAGCGGCTTTGTTCGACCGGCTGAATGAACTGGACAGGGACATAGTCGGGACCTATGATCCCCGGGAGCAGCGATGGCGAAGGTAGGCCCAGAACGTCAGCGCCAAGGACCGAGGCGAATGACGGAATGGTTCTTGCCTCGCCCTACATCGCCAGCCCAAATGGGCATCCACGCGCGGGTCGGCGGCGGAAGCCGCGTGGAACCGCTGCTCGCGTTCTCGATCCGCATCCCGAGGGATCAGATGACGGAGAGCGGCGGTGGCCCCGGCTGCAGCCAAGGGAGAACGGCGTAACATCGGGGGACGCAGGGCGGCCCTATCGGAGGCACATGCGGGTAGGCACTTACGTGGGGATCCCTAACTCACGGGCTATGCAGCTGACGAGTTGGCCGAGTAGCAATGCAGTCTCAGACCAGGCAGCACCACTGATCCAGTCTCGATTGGCCACAGGATCGTGGTCTAAGACGCTTTGAGGCATGCGACATCGCTTGAGTTTGGCGCTCCTCAGCAGGGAGTCGTTTCCGCATCCGTGCATCCAAGCATTACGAAGCTGAAGCTCGGCCTGTATCTGGGGGATCAACTCATCCCGCCACCGAGGAGCGCCCGCGGTGAGGGGCGCAAGGTGTGCCACTTTCTGCTTGATGTCCCCGCCCATATCTGCTATCTGCTCGACGTTGAAGCCTTTCTTCTCACGCAGGCAGAAGTTGATGAAGCCTTCGAATGCCATGAACTGTGCCAGGAACATCAGCAGATGGTTGAATCGCTGTGCGGTCTCGTAGAAGTCTGCGCCCTGCTCTGCAGCGATCTGAGGGTACGCGTTGAGAATCCGGTTTAGGACGTCCGAAGACTCGATGAACTGGCGGTACTGCTTGTGAGCGTCCGAAAGCGTCATAGCACTGTCCTTCCTCCTCGGGATCTAGCCGGTGACTTGCGTCACCTCTGTCGACAGTCAGCCGCGGTTCTGCGAGTCTCATCTCTGAGACACGTTACGCAGAGCTTCCGCGTATCGGCGGGCAGAGCACTCCAGTGTGCCGGACTCCAACTTCGGAAGTACCGGAGGGGCAGAGAACGTCCTTGGTCGTCTATGTTGCACGTCGTGTGCCATGTGTGCCCCAACATATCCCCGTAGTGCAGTACCCACCGGTCGTTGGCCTCCGGTTCTATGCCCTCAAAGGTAGGCCTGAGTTTCCCGACGCGTTCGAGTTGGACCATCACCTCTCCTGAATCGCCGGCATTGAGGTTGACTGGCTGTGCCTCGACCTCTAGGAAGTTCCATTCCTGCGCGGCCGTCCTAACCCACAAGTGTCCTCGTATGTTGTGAGCGGGCCCTCTGCCTCCGTTCTTCAACAGAATGCGGTTTGCACTTGAGTCGTAGTCCCCGGCGAACTCGGCGGCTATGATAGGAGCATACTCGAGCGAGGCCAGCGTGCTCTCAATACGGGCTTGTCGGTCTTGCAGATCCGCCTGCAACCGGAGTATCCTCGTCTGCCTCTTCATGAAGATCACCATGAAGACCGTCAGCATGACGACCGCCACCGCGGATAGCGCTTGCAGGGCCGCTGCGTTTGCCGGATCTCTGACGAATCCCCATACTCCCATAGCGCCCATCCACTCCCCCTGTCTCAGCGCCCTCATCCCCGTTCGTGAGAGCAGCGAGTTTGTAGCCCCTACGATGGGAGATCAAACGCCCTCGCGACATACACCGCCATTTGATCCCGCGTCACCGGGTACTCGGGATGGTAGTAGCCATCCTGGTACCCAGTGACGATGCCCTGACCGGCCAGGTACTCCACGTGCTTGTAACACCAGGCCGAGCTGCCGTCTTCGCCGGGCACATCGGGGAAGGTCGGTGGGGGCTCAGGATCGGGAATGCCCGCGTCTCCAGTCGGCGCCACCATCGCTCGCGCGATGTACACAGCCATCTGGCCGCGATCGACCACGAGGTCGGGCCGGTAGGTCCCGTCCTCATAGCCCGTGACGACATTCCGCGAAACGGCGTACTCGATCTGCCTGTAGGCCCAATGGGTGGCCGGCACATCAGGGAAGGCTGGCGGCGGCTCCGGGTCGGGTATCCCCGCGTCGCCACTGGGCCGGACGAGCGCGCGAGCAATGTAGACCGCCATCTGATCGCGGCTCACCGGGAGAGTCGGCTGGTAAGTACCATCGGTGTACCCCTTGACGATGTTGGCGTCGGCGCAGACCCCTATCTCGTCATAGGCCCAGAACCAGGCCGCGATGTCGCGGAACGCAGGTCCCTGGTAGCCGACGACCGCGAAGTGCGCTACCTGGCCGTCGACGAGGTCGGCTACCCAGCAGGACCCGTCGTAGTAATTGGCAGACAGGTCGCAGGGCCCTGTTGTTCCTTGCTCCTGCCACAGCTCGGTTCCGTCCTTCGCGAGATGGCAGACGCCGGGGCCCTCAGTGCCCGCGCCCATCCAGCAGGAGCCGTCAGTGGGGTTGACTGACAGGGGGGAGCCCCCGGGGCCGCGCCAGAGTTCAGTGCCATCTGGTGCCAGGTGAGCCGCGCTCCCATCGCCGAGAGCCACCCAGCACGAGCCGTCGGCCGGGTTGACGGAGACGGCCGTAGCACCGAGCCCCGACACTCCACGCCACAATACCTCTCCGGTGGCGGAGAGGTGGGCGACGGACGGCGCGGCGACGGTGCCGAGGGCAACCCAGCAGGATCCATCCCTGGGGTTGGCCGAGAGCGACGAGACTGGCTCCTCGAAGTCGACGCGTGCCCGTTCGGCGCCATCGGCCGCCAGGAGTATGACGTGGCTGTTAAGCTCGGGATAAACGTTGACGGCCGCCCAGACCGACCCGTCCACGGGGTTGGCCGAGACCGCAACGGTGTAACCGACGACCGGGACCTCCTGCAGCAGACGCCCGTCGGCGTCCAGGTGGACGAACCGGCCGTTGAAGCCGTCGTTGCTAGCCACCCAGCAGGAGCCATCAGTCGCGACCACAGACACACCTCCGGGATCGCTGAAGCCTTCTCCGCGCCACAGCTCGGCGCCGTCTTCGGCCAGGTGCACCACCTGCGCGCTCCCCAGGTCAGCTACCCAGCAGGAGTCGTCCATGGGGTTGACTGAGACCGCGACCGCGTAGGCGAAGCTCGCGCTCCGCCATAGCTCGACCACGTCTTCGGCGCAGGCCGGGCCGGCGAAGAGCAGCAGCGGAAGGAGCAGCAGGATGAGGCGCGTCGAAAGGCAGGAGCTTTGTTCCCGGCCAGCATCGGAGACCGTCGTCATCGCACGTCCCTTCCACACAGCGTCTGGCGGGAGCGCATCCCGCTCTATGCCAAAGGACCGCGCGGCTGCTCGGTGCGGAGTCTGGCTTCCCCGTCCTCTAGGAGAGATCCATCTCGTCCGGCGGCAATGGTATCACAGGAGGGCCGGCGCGGGAAGAGGGGCGGCGCGGGCTGCCACAGGCCGGGGGCAGCGCGGACACGATGGTCAGGTAGCAGCACTGAAGACGACGCTCGGGTGCCGGGATAGCTCAGCTGGTAGAGCTTACAGCAGACGCCAACATACCTGAACTGAAGATGGAGAAGAGGGTGCCGGGATAGCTCAACTGGTAGAGCACCGGACTGAAAATCCGGGTGTCCCCAGTTCAATTCTGGGTCCCGGCGCCAGGCGGAAAGGGCGATGGCCAATGCCGCCGCCTCTTGTCATGCCGAAGCTCTGACCTCGTCACCTCGGCGTCATGGGACGCTCGGTCGTCCCAGGCAGCGTCAGTATGGCTCGGGTTCCCTCGCCCTCTCGGCGCTTTCGATGCGCAGGTCGCCGCCGTGAGCCCGAGCGAGAGCGCGGGCGATGCGGAGGCCCAGTCCGATGTGTCTGCCGCCCGGGGTGCGCGCGGCGTCCCCCCGGTAGAACGCGTCAAACAGGTATGACATGTGCTCCGCCGCAATGCCTCGGCCTGTGTCCGCTACCGTCACAACCGCTGGGTCGCCGGTCTCGACGGCAACCGACACCTCGGCCCCACTGCCGGCATGGCTGATCGCGTTGTCCAGGAGGTTGTCGAGGATCTGGGCGAGTCGGTGCGGGTCAGCCGGAACGACTACGGGTTCGCCTTGCAGTACGGGATGGAGTCTGATGTCCGAGCTGGCGGCAGCCTCACTATGTCGCCGGAGAGCGTCGGCGACAGCGGCACGCAGGTCAACCGGCTGGGGATGCAGCGGCAGCTCGTCGAGATCGAGGCGCGCCAGTTGAAGCAGGTCGTTGACGAGGCGCTCCATCCTCTCAGCACTGTCGACGATGGCGCGGGCGGCGCGCTCGCCGCGCTCGGGAGTGTCTGCGACCCCATCGCGCAGCGCCTCCGCCATCGCCCTGAGGGTCGCCACCGGGCTGCGAAGCTCGTGGGCGACGTCAGCCAGTAGCTGCTGCCGGCGGCGCGCGTCGGCCTCAAGCTCCTGGATCTGCCCCTCGATCCGCTCGGCCATCTGGTTCATACCGACTGCGACGCGACCGAACTCATCGTCTCCCCTGACAGGGATCCGGTGATCGAGGTTGCCGGACCGCAAGGCGCTCGCACCTTCCGCCAGCACGATGAGCGGGCGGGTGAACCGCCGACTCAACCAGATGCCGGCGGCAACAGAGAGCAGGACGCCGACGCCAAGGTTGATGAGAAACCTTGGATCTCCCCAGAAGGGCCTCGCACCGCGCGGTGGCGGGCGATGGTCGCGACGTTCCTGACCGCCCGGCGGCGGGCCCTCGTGGCCGCGCTCCCCGGGAAAGGGCGGCGGCTCGGGATGGCGGGGATGATCTCGGGTCTCCGGTCCAAAGGGCGGGCCGGCATCGGATCTTCGAGATCCTGCTGTGACCCCGGGTGGCGGTGGCCCGGGCGGCGGCGGCCGGCGCAGGACGCCCAATCTGATCAACTGGAAGACAAGAGCGCCGCCCACCAGCCAGCTCAGCACTACCACCACGACGATCGTCAGCGTCAGCCGCGCTCCGACGCTAAGCCTGGGGGCGAAAGGCATAGCCCACTCCTCGCACCGTAGCGATGGGACAAGGCTCCAGGCCGGCCGCGGTCAGCTTCTCGCGCAGCCGGTAGATATGCGAGTCCACGAGTCGGAGATCCCCAGAGAAGTCGTCCTTCCAGATGAGGTCCGCCAGTTGTTCGCGGCTGAAGACCACCTCCGGGCGCCGAGCCAGCGTCGCCAGCAGGTCGAACTCCAGCGCGGACAGGGGAATGTCCTTACCGTGCACGAGCACTTTGCGCTGCTCCGGCAGCACCTCGATGCCCGGGAACCGGAGTGCCATATCGCCGTCCCCTCCGCCGCGGCGCAGCAGCGCCTTCACCCGCGCCACGAGCTCCATCGCGCCGAAGGGCTTGGTGACGTAGTCGTCCGCGCCGATGTTGAGAGCGCGGACCTTATCCGCCTCCCCATCTCGCGCGGAGAGCATCAGCACCGGCACCTTCGACTCCCGTCGGATTGCCCGACACAGCTCGAAGCCGTCCATGCCCGGCATCATGATGTCGACGATCACCGCGTCCGGGCGGTCCGAGCGGAACGTCTCCAGAGCCTTTGCCCCGTTGGTGACCCGGGTTGCCCGGAATCCCTCGGCCTCCAGGTACCAGCTTACGGCCTCAGTGAGCTTGGGATCGTCGTCGACGATGAGGATGTGGGGGGTCATCGCTCTTTGCCTGCGCTGTACGTCTGATCTCTCCTACCCATGGTACCCGGCGCTTCCCGTCGCGTCAAAGCCAGGCAAAGCTGTCTCTCGCACTTCGCGAACGGACGCGATGTGCTCCTGCAATATGCCCTCTGATCGCACTGACTGCACTGCGACCGCTGATTCGATGCTTACACTTTGTGAAGTTATTGCCGGGACACGACACCAGAGTGTAGCGAGTCAGAACGCCCGCGCTATGTACACCGCCATCTGGTCGCGGGTCACAACGTACTCGGGGTGGTAGTTGCCATCCGGATAGCCGGAGGTGACGCCCGCCTGCTCGATATACTGGATATACTTCCGAGACCAGAAGT
>Ga0315274_10008490_pt1 | contig 14877 bp, 11 predicted proteins | sample YL17G02_20_MG_FD_203700 | JGI IMG/M metagenome (GOLD analysis project Ga0315274, IMG submission 203700) | Sediment microbial communities from Yellowstone Lake, YNP, Wyoming, USA - YL17G02_20 | ecosystem: Environmental > Aquatic > Freshwater > Lake > Sediment | place: USA: Wyoming | collected... | reverse complement strand
AGGTTGCGGAGCAAAAGCCCTTTCCGAAAAAGAGAAAAAACCGCGGAAAATTAAAAAAAAGAAAGTCCAAAAGAAAATTATGCCTCAACCGAAAAAGAAAAGAATAAGGCGCAGAAAAAAAATAAAACCGAAGTTAAAACCCAAAAAAGTTAAGGTTCAAATGAAGATGAGAAAAAAAGAACCGTCGCCTTCTTCGACAGAGGAAAAACCAGAGGAAGGAATTGAGGTTCGCCCCGCAAGCATTTTTGAAAAAGGAACGGAAATAAAAATCAGGAAAAATGCCCTTCAGATAAAAAAAGAGACGGAAGAAGCGGAAAAAGAATTTTTGGCAAAAGAACAAATCTGGGAAGCTCCTGCTTTTTTGAGGAAGCAGCAAAAAGCATAGTCGAAGAGAAAAATCTCTTCTTAATCTTCGCTCGCCGTGAGCGAACTCGATAATTAAAAAATAAAGGAGAAAAACAAAATGACTGAAGTTAGTAAAAAAATATTAAAAGAGATTTACAAACCGAGACCAACCAATGCCAAAAAATATGATTTCGGGTTATTGTTGGTTATCGGCGGCTCTGAATTTTATTCCGGCCCTCCGGCGTTCTCTGCCTTGGCCGCTTTTCGCGCTGGCGCGGATATGGTCAGAATTATCGCCCCGAAAAGAGCGGCCAATATTATCGCTTCTTTTAAGCCCGATTTGGCTGCTTTTCCCTTGAAAGGCGATTGGCTGACCAAAGAACACCTATCCACTTTAATTTCAATGACCGAAAGCGCGAAAGCCGTGGCTCACGGAAAAACCGCGGTAGTCATTGGCGGCGGGATAGGTAGAACCGCAGAAACACAGGAAACAATTTTAGAATATCTCTCTCAGATTTCCGTGCCGGCCGTGATTGACGCCGACGCCATCCACGCCTTGGCTAAAAATCCGCAGGTTGTTTCAGGAAAGCCGTTTTTAATCACCCCTCATACCTATGAATTTTTCGTCTTGACCGGAAAAGAAGTTTATAAATTACCGGAAGAGGAAAAGATAAAAGCGGTTCAAGCAGAGGCCTTGCGGCTTCAAACTACAATTTTGTTAAAGGGTCCTGTTGACATAGTTTCTGATGGAAAAGAGGTGGCGCTCAGCAAAACCGGTTCTCCGTTTATGACTGTCGGAGGAACAGGCGATACCTTGGCAGGAATTGCCGGCGCTCTGATGGCGCGGGGCATTTCTCCCTTTGAAGCGGCTCAGGCAGCTGCCTATATTAATGGTATTGCCGGTGAATTAGCCGCTAAAAAATTCGGAGAGTCATTAATGGCAACCGACTTAATTGAAGAAATTCCAGAAGTAATAAAGTAGAGGATGTTTAAACTCGAAGTTTAAACAGATTGAAACGGTATGGCTGAAAAAATAAATGTTCATGGATTTAACGTGGTTTGTGAGGAGAACGCAGCCGAAGGTATTCGTTATTTAGTCAAAGAGCATTCGCTCTTTTCCACTCCTCGCTCCGCTCGAGTAAGAGACGACATGGATTTTAATGAAGCACGGGTTTTCTTTGACCAAGCACGGACAAAGAGTTTTTCCCAATTTGAGGATGATGAAGACCGCCAGTACACTTTATTTTACAAGGGCGGGAGTTATACTCTGGCGAGACGCTGAGGGACGCTAATTGACTTTTGGCGTCTTTTTGTTATACTAAATCAATTGCTCTTTTTTCATATTTCAAGGAAAGGAGGTGGTGCGATTGAGGAGGGTCGAAAAACTGCGGCAGAGGTGTAGGTGATGTTTTGATTTTTTGGATACCGTTATGTCTGATAAAAATCAGAAGATGGAAATCAAAAATGATAAGAGGAGGGTAAAAATGGGAAGGCGAAATCAGAATTGGAAACCAGACGAAGGGAAAGTTTGCTCATTGTGTCATACGGTATGTGGAATATCGCAACGCGACTTACACATGTTACCTGGCGGGGAAATAGCTGAAGAGAGTTGTATTATCGATAAAATACTCCGGGAGATAGTCCAACCCCTAAAAGCTCATATCCCGTATATTAACCATCCGCCTTTGCGCAGTAGTCCAGAGGTTCTTCTCAACGGGCTAGCGAAAGAACTTTCAGCACAGCCTACCACCCCAGTTATCCAGGAGTATCTGGGAAAAGTTGTTGACTTTTCCCACTTGTTCTTCGGAAAATGATTGTCTTAAATGGTTTTTTCGATAATTACCTTCCTTTTTCCTCTAGCCGGCCAGATAAAACCACTTTGTCAAAACATCTGCGCCGGCCTTTTTTTTGCCAAAAAAACAGGCCACCAAACAAAATTGGTGGCCCTTTATCCAGTTATCAATCTTCCGTAGGGTCAAAGAGGCAACCCTCTTTTCCATCTTCGTTTTCGCTATGCGAAAACTTGATAAGCGAAGATAAAGAAGAGAACGTAGTTCTCTTCGCCTAGAAAGCAAGCTTTCTAACGAGATTTTAAATTCCAGACAAAGCTTTCGAGAGTATCTCTGTCTATCTGGTCTCCATGAAAAGATACGTTCAATACCGGCAATCCGTTCTTTTCAGAAGCCATCATTAGAATCTCTTCTGCTGTCCGGGTGGGCATACACTCAAATGGTCCCAGAATGACAGCGCCCTTGATTTCTTTTTTTCGCCAAAGCAATAAAGGTAGACCAATGGTCAATCCCGCTTCACCTTGAGGCCGTAAGCGCGACAAATGTGGTTTGGCCATCTTGAGAATCGCGTCAATGCTGTGATTCTTTGGCCAGCCAAAGCCTTTGGCGAAAATCCGATACAGGCGCTCTTCAATGGTTTTTTGAATCAGCCACGTCAGGTACAATTTCCAGCCAGGAGTTTTAATGACAGTCATTCCTTTGCGGCGCTGGAAAAGAGTGTAGTTAAACCATTCTCTAAGTCCGGCTAACTTTGTCTGAACGCCAAGCGCTTCCAATTGCCGGATAATCCTCTGATTTGAAAATTCATCGTGACGGACAAAGACTTCGCCTGTCACCAAAACCGGCAGCAACCGATGTTTTAATTCTTCATCAACCGGAATTTTTTTGAAGGCTAAAACCGCCAACTTGGCTAATTCAGTAAAGCCCCACAGGTTTTTAAAACCTAACCAATCGTTAGGCGAAATCATAACATTTGTTTCGGCTAACTTAAGAATGTGACTAAAAAGATTGTCTGTTTCTCCAGCTATTTTTTCGACCGGCCTTATTTGCAGAAGCGCATCTTTGAGCATGTCAACAAAAACGAATGTTGACCACGTTTTGGCGCGCATGGCCGGCCCAAACTGTTTGTTGAGGAAATATCCGGTTTCAGAATTTGGTGAAATTACTTTAACCCATTTGTCCAAACCAAGTCCTTCCAGAATGATTTGAGTGAGAATGTGGTACTGGCCAAATCGGCAGGGGCCATTGGCGCTGGGCATGAAAAAAACAGCTTCTTTTCTTGGATGATTTTTCAGCCACTTTAGCAAAGAGCCAATCGTGACAATCATTGGCAAGCACTCTTTGCCAGAAGTGACTTTTCTTCCCATTTCCAGTGCTTCTTCGTCATTCGGTAGATATTCTGCCGATATATCCAAACTGGTTTTTAATAACGCCGGCGCCAACATTGAGCTTTCGCCCATCCAAGGGATAAGCACTTTTCTTTTTTCGCCGGCACTTAGCACTTCTCCTTTTGACTCAAACTTGCTTAAATCAGACAGATTCTGCTCATTGGCCGGCTGTTTGTAGTTGCCAACGCCATAGAGAAAAGCCTCTATTCTCGTGCCAAAACCGGCTCTACCTGTGTGAGCGTCTGTTTCTAGTAAACAGTAGGGTTTGCCCGTGGAAAGATACTGGAAAAAATGAGTCAGAAAACTAGCTGGTCCGCAGGAGTAAGGCGAGAGCAAGAGAGAGAAAACGCCGGGCTGCCGCCTGACTTCATAGGCTATGGCTAAAAATCTGTGGCCATAGCCCCAGTAGATACTGTTTAGTTTTGGGGCCAGACCTTTCAAGGGGTAGCAGTCAGATGGCAAAGCTAAAGCACCTTTTTCCAGAATGATTTCCGGCACACCGCTATTCAGAAGTTGAGAGTGAATAATGTAATCATTTCCGAAAACCACCACCACCGGAATATTATGATTTTTTCCAAATTCCAGCGTTTCCAGGCCAAAAGAAAATAATCTTTCTTTAAATTCCTTTTGCGCCCGGATTGCTTTTTTGAAAGCCAAATAGCTTTCCCATGGCCAAGTCCCCAATTTCAGACCCATCAAAAGAAACTCTTTGAGATTTTTCTCATAGCCTTCTTTTAAATTCAAAAAAGGCGTGAGGATTTTACCTGAGAGTTTTGGCTTAAACATATCAGGCATGGCTTGCGAGAGAGGACAGACATAACATCTGTCTTCCTGCTTTCGGCCTTCAATTTCAATTACTTTTGGCAGAAAAATAAAATCTTGTCCTTCCAACTCTTTTGCCTCGCCAGCTAAAAGCTGAAGCGGAGCGCAAAAATCTGATTGGCAAATTTTGGTGCCCTGTTCCAGTGTTTTTAAACCGCTCGCTTCATGGAGTTTTACTCGTAACCCTAATTGTTGGAAAAAAGTGATTACCAAGACTAAAATATCTTCTGTTTCCAATCCGCGGGGAATGCCCACAGTTTTGGTTGAGAAAGGAAAATCTTTGATGATTAACTTTGAAATTAACCTTTCTCTTTCCAAAAATGGTTGAGGAGCTCGCGCCAAGACAGTGCTTTTCTTTGTTTTTTGGTGCTTGCCGCAGCGATCGTCCCAGAAAAACTTGAAATTTTTTCCTTCCAACTCGACCTCAAGAACTTTGACTTTACATTGATTTCCTTTTTCGCAGCCATCTTTTGACTGGCAGACAAATTGGCTTACGTCAATCACTTTACTGGCCAAAAATCTTTCTAAATTAAGGTTATGAAAGTTCTCCAGATCCTTAATTTCCTGTTTTGCCAGTAGAGCAATTCCTAAAGCGCCCATAATTCCGGGCGAGGGTGGCACGATAATCGGTTGGTCGCTTACTTTAGACAGAGCTAGAGCTAAAACAATATTTTCTGCCGGCTTGCCTTGAAGAAAGATTTTCTTTCCATACCGGCGAGAACCTTTTACTCGGTGATCATAGTTTCTTGAAATGCTGTCGTAGAGGCCCGCCACGATTTCAGGAAGAGTAGCGTCTTTTTGTCTTGCTTTTCCAATTTGCTTGGCTATGAATACGGCGCAGTGTTCGCCGAGGTCAACAGCTTGTGGCGATTCCAGAGCGATTTCGCCCATTTTTTTGACATCACTGATGCCAAGGAGTTGGAGCTGTTCAGCTAGAAAAGAGCCTGTGCCGGCCGAACAGACCGTATTCATTGCGCTGTCAATAAGCACGCCATTCTGGAGCAAGGCAAATTTCGCATCCTGCCCGCCAATATCAATGATAGTGTCAACTTTAGGGTTGTAGAAAACAGCACCTCGGGCGTGAGCGGCAATTTCATTTAAAACAAAAACTTGTTCGCCAAACAAAGAAGTGAGCAGGGGGCCGACAATTTCCCGACCCGAACCAGTCACACCCACAGCTTTTATGTTTTCCAGCAGAAATTTTGGCAGCCGGGAAATTAAAGTTTGGGCCGCCAAAACTGGGTCACCTTTTGTTTCGCAATAATCTTCATAAATCAGTTGTTTTGAAACGATAGCCGCTTTTGAACCGGTGGAACCGATATCCAGTCCCAAGACAAGACTTTCCATGTTTGAAGTTACTATGCCGGAATCTGTAATTTTGGTTACTCTACCTAAATAATCTTTCAAAGGGGGTAGAAAAACCAAGGGAATTTCTTCAGCCGCCGCTTTTACTTTTGGTAAATTACGTTCGGTCGCAATGAGAGCTGCGCCTAATGCTTCCCAGTATAGAGCCTGTGCTGGAACCTCTACTTTTGTTTCAGGAAGCTCTTGCTGTATGGTTTGTGCAATTCGTCTTGAACTGGAAAGTCCGCCAATTAAAAGAGTTTTCTTCGTTAGGGCTGATTTTTCAGCTAAAGCGACTGCGTTTCTAGCTGTGGCGTCAAATAAACCAGCGATTGCCTTTTCTTTTTGGCCGCCGGCATTTACCGCGTGGGTGGCCTCGGTTTTCAAAAACACTGCACATCGGCCCGAGAATTTTAAACTTTCAACGCCAGTTAAAATCGGGTCAGCTTCAGAAATAGTCAAGCCGAACCGGTTTAGGTTTTGGTCTAAAAAAGCGCCTGTACCAGAGGCACATTCTGGGTGCCGTCGATATTCGCTTTTGCCATTCTGGTTTTTCAAAACCGAAAATCCACCACCAGCTAACCGAATCAAGGTAATTGCTTTTTCTGGATACAGAAAATGTAGCGCTTTTTTTTGGGCCACCATTTCCGGTACTGAAGGGAAAGGCAGGACATTTCGGGAAACGCCGGTTGTCACGACAAGATCTGTTGCGCAGATTCCCCATTTTTCTTTCAATTCTTTCCAGATTTTTGCGATTTCACCTCCATGATTTTTCCTAAAAATCTGTTTTGTCTCCTTTTCTGCATCCAGCCATACCGCTTTAAAACTGACTTCGCCAATGTCAATACCGATGAATCTCATTTCAATCCCCTCCTTTCAGAATTTTTTTATTATTACCTGTTTTTTATTTATCTTTCAGGATAAACTAACCCGATTAAATTGACAAAGACCTTTTTATCGCTATCTTAATCTGCCATTTTCAGCCACGAAATTCAAAGCAGGCAACGGTTAATTAATGACAAAGGGAAAAATTTTTAGTATAATAAAAGAAAGAGAAAAAATAAAATGAACCCCGTTAGAAATTCCCTGCCAAAATGGATTTCTAGTGGAGTTCATAGAAATTATGAGGCAATCACTCAAAATTTCTAACGGGGTGAAAAAGTTTCAAATAAAATCAATAAAAGCCAGAGAGATTTTAGATTCGAGGGGAAATCCGACAGTGGAAGTTGAATTAAAAACCAATTTCGGGAAGTTTAAATCTTCCGTTCCGTCAGGCGTTTCAACGGGCAAATACGAGGCAGTGGTTTTAGAAATAAAAAAAGCGATTGAAAATATAGAAAAAATTATCACTCCGGTTTTAGAAAAAGAAGATTTAACTGACCAAAAAAGAGTCGATGAACTTCGTTCATCTTCACCCTTCGCTAACGCTCGGGCAGGCGATAAATCTAAAGATTCATCTTCACCCTTCGCTGGCGCTCGGGTAATTGACGAGATTTTAATCCAGTTAGACGCTACGAAAAATAAATCCCGCTTGGGAGCAAACGCCATTTTACCGGTTTCAATGGCAGTTTGCCGTGCCGCCGCCGCTGCGAAAAACATTCCTCTATATCAGTATATTTCTCAACTTGCGGAGTTACGAACTCCGATAGTTTTGCCGAAGCCGAGTTTTAATATGATTGAAGGCGGGAAACACGCCCCGTCGACAATCTCAGGGCAGGCCGGTTTGGCTTTTCAGGAATTTATGCTCGTGCCGCAGAAAGAAACTTTTAAAGATAATTTCCAAATCGGAAAAGAAGTTTATAACTCTCTTAAGAAAATTTTGGGAGATAAGTTTGGTAAAAAAAATATAGGATTGAGCCGCGAAGGCGCCTTCACGGCGCCGATAGGAAAAATTACCGACGCTTTTGACTTAATTTTAACAGCCGCCGGAAAAGCGGGGCATAAAGATAATATAAAGTTCGCCATAGACGCAGCCGCATCCGAGTTTTATGAAGATGGAAATTATAAGATAGACGGAAAAACCACTTCCGGAAAAGAATTATTGGAATTTTATAAAGATTTAACAGGGAAGTACCCCATTATTTTAATTGAAGACCCGTTTTATGAAGAAGATTTCGGAGGTTTCGCGGAACTTAAAAAACAATCAGAAGGAAGCGTCTTGATTTTCGGCGACGATTTAACGGTTTCCAGTATTGAGAGAATAAATTTAGCAGAGAGGAATAATTCCTGTTCCGGCTTAATCTTAAAACCAAACCAGATTGGGACAGTAAGCGAAACAATAGAGGCGGCAAAACTGGCAAAATCATTCGGCTGGAAAATTATGGTGGCGAACAGGGCAGGGGAGACAAAAGACGATTTTATCGCCGACCTGGCTGTCGGCATCGGAGCCGAGTTCATAAAATCAGGCGCTCCCTTTCCCAAAGAAAGAATGGTAAAATATAATAGATTAGTTAAAATAGAACAAGAACTTCATGCCTAAATTGATTCTATTGCGTCATTTTAAATCTCAGTGGAATTTGGAAAACCGGTTTGCCGGCTGGACTGACGGACCCTTATGCCAGGAAGGAAAAGAAAATGCCAGAGATATCGCAGAAAAATTGTCTCAATTTACAATTGATAAAATTTATACCTCACCTCTTTTCAGGAATCAGGATACAGTAGCAAGAGTATTTGAATGTACATCAAAATACCCATTTTTTATTCATCTGGACGGCGGCAAAATGCAAAAATGGGGTAATTTTACAGACATCAGCGAAAATGATGTTCCTGTTTTTGTTTCAGAGAAGTTGAACGAAAGATACTACGGGAAATTCCAGGGCGAAAATAAAGAAATTGCCAAGCAAAAATACGGCGAAAATCAAGTTCGTCTTTGGCGAAGAAGTTACAACATCGCTCCGCCCGGGGGAGAGAGTTTAAAAGACGTAATGAAAAGAACAACTCCCTTTTACAAAAAATATATTGAAAAGGACTTGAAAAACGGAAAAAATGTTTTAATAGTCGCCAGTCATAATAGTTTACGGGCAATAGTAAAATACGTTGAAAAAATTTCGGATAAAGATATAATTAATCTGGAAATTCCCTACGCCGGTTTGATAGAATATGAATTGGATGAATCTTTGAATTTGAAAAATAAAAAGGTGCTATAACTATTTGAGCGCCCTTGCTTGAAAATTATATTTGTAGTAATATAAAACATTATGGTCGAGATTAAAAATAAAAATTTAATATCCATTGCAATTGTTGTTGCCGGTCTTTTGATTGCAGGGGCTTTAATCTACATTGACCTGGGAAAAGACCTGAAAGAAAAAGGGCAAGCCGCTGTTGGCGGCCAGCCCGAAACTCCCGTTGTTACAGAAGAACAGAACCAGGAACCTGAAACTCAGATAGCCACGGCTTCGGTGGTTGACTTTGCCAAATGCCTGACGGAAAAAGGAGCGAAATTCTACGGCGCTACTTGGTGCGGTCATTGCGCGAACCAAAAGGAATTGTTTGGCGACGCGATGCAGTACGTAAATTACGTGGAATGCTGGGACAGCGAGAACAATACCGTTGTCGCGGCGTGCGTAGACGCCAAGATTGAGGCCTTCCCAACTTGGGACTTTTCCGGCGGAGAAAGACAATTGGGCGAATTAACCTTGGAAAACCTGAGCGCGTTGTCAGGTTGCGAGTTGAAAAAATAAGCCACCCGAGCGTTAGCGAAGGGTGAAGATGAACGAAGTTCATCGCCCAGACAAGATGACCGTAAAAATTTATTCCACGCCTTCCTGCGCTTATTGTTTTACTTTGAAAGAGTTCTTGAAAGAACACGATATTGAGTTTGAAGATATTGATGTCAGCAAAGATAAAATAGCGATGGAGGAGATGATAGAAAAATCTGGTAAATTAGAAGTGCCCGTGTTAGATATTGACGGCCAGATTGTGCCAGGATTTGATAAAGAGAAAATTGTAAAACTTTTAAATATTAAAGAATAGGGCGATGAGAACTTTGTTCGTCGAGTCGAAGACGAGACGAAAGAAGAAAAACTTTTCTTCGCACTCATCTTCACCTTCGCTTACCGAAGCGTCAACTGAGGTGGAAAAGAGGTAAACCTCTTTGACCCTTCGGAAGCTCGGTTTATGACTAAAATTGCTATCAATGGTTTTGGAAGAATAGGCAGGCCTGCTTTCAGGAGGATTTTGGATAATCACCCAAATTTGGAAGTGCTGGCGATTAATGATTTAACGGAGCCGGAAACCTTGGCTCATTTGTTAAAATACGACTCAATATACGGGATTTACAAAAAAGCGGTAAAATCTGACGGAAAAAATATTCTGATTGACGGGAAAAAAGTTCAGGTTTTGGCCGAGAAAGACCCTTCAAAACTGCCCTGGAAGGATTTGGGAATTGACATTGTTTTAGAGTGTTCGGGCATTTTTACTGAATACGAAGGAGCAAAAAAACATTTGACAGCGGGCGCAAAAAAAGTGCTCATTTCAGCGCCCTCCAAATCAGAGGAGGTGCCGACTTTTGTTTTAGGGGTTAATGAAGAAGAATACGATTCCAAGAAAGACAATGTAATGTCAATGGCTTCTTGCACCACCAATTGTTTGGCCCCGGTCGCCAAAGTTTTGAATGACAATTTTAAAATCGTCAAAGGATTTATGAGTACGATTCATTCTTATACGAATGACCAGAGAATTCTTGACCTGGCTCATAAGGATTTGAGGCGAGCCAGAGCCGCCGCTTTAAATATAATTCCCACGACAACAGGGGCGGCCAAAGCCATTGGGAACGTTATTCCCGAGTTGAAAGGAAAATTGGACGGTTTGGCTTTCAGGGTGCCTACCGCGACTGTTTCGGTTCTGGATTTAATTTGCGAAGTTAAGAAAAAAACAACGGCTGAAGAACTAAACTATGTTTTCAAAAAGGCATCCCAGCAAAAAGAACTCCATGGAATTTTAGGCATAGAAGACGCGCTCTTGGTTTCTTCCGATTATATTGGAAACTGCTTTTCCGCCATTGTTGACGCGGCCTCAACTATGGCCATTGATAATTTGGTGAAAATCGTGGCCTGGTACGACAACGAGTGGGGGTATGCGTGTAGGTTGGCCGAATTCGCCGAATACGTAGGAAGGAAAATATGAAAAAAATCATTATCCCAATTTTAATTTTTCTTTTTGCCTTTAATGTTTTGGCAAAAACTACCGACTTGCCTGATCCCGGCTTGACCCCCGATTCATCACTTTATTTCCTTAAAGAATGGAAAGAGTCAATCCAGACTTTTTTTACTTTTGGCGCGGAAAATAAAGCCAAGCAGTATTTCCATTTGGCCGAAGTGCGGCTGGCTGAATATCAAAAGATGCTCGAAAAAGGCAAAACCGAGATTGCTGAAAAAACTCTCAAAAAATACGAAAAGCAGCTCGGTCATGCCTTAGATAAACTCAATCAGGCAGAAGAAAAAGGCAAAGATATAAAAGATTTGGGCCAGAAAGTAGAACAAGCCGTCACCAAACATTTAGAAGTTTTAGAAGAAAACCTCCAAAAAGTTCCCGAACAAGCCAAAAAAGGCATAGAGAACGCGATTAAAAATTCAAGTGAAGCAATTAAGAAGGTCTCTGGCCGAAAAATTTGCGTTGAGGAAGGCAAAATGTGTGGCGGCATAGCTGGTATTCTCTGCTGTTCGGGTTTGAAATGCCAACTTCAAGGATATTACCCGGATGCCAGTGGTACTTGCGTGAAAGAAGAGAAAAAATAAGAAAGGAAGTTATATAAAAATTGGAGCAGAGAAGGAACTTAGATAATAAGATTAAAGGTGATTTAAGAAGATTGGGGCGTTGCCCCGATTTTTTATTTTTAGTATAATGAATTAACGTATTCGTATATTCGTATACCGAGCCCCGCTTGCGGGACGAGTCAAAGAGATAAATCTCTTTTCCGCCCTTCGCTTCGCTCGGGCAGGTTAAGAAGAGGACGAAGTTCTCTTCGCCTGATTCGTAATTCGTAGGGTTATGATTAAAAGAGAAGATTTATATTATCCAACCAAAGAGTTCCAGAAAAAGGCGTGGTTGAAAGACAACAAAATTTACAAGAAAGCGGAGAAAAATCCGATTAAATTTTGGGAAAAACTGGCAAAAGAACTTTTTTGGAGAAAAAAATGGAAAAAGGCGTTTGAACACAAACCGCCTTATTTTCAGTGGTTTGCAGCTGGGAAATTGAATATCACCGAGAACGTCTTTGAAAAAAACTCATTGGGTTTCAAGAAAATTAAAGACAAAATTGCCTTAATCTGGGAGCCGGAACCGATTGAGGAGAAACCAAAAATCTTAACTTATCAGGAACTTTTCAAAGAGGTAAATAAACTCGCCAATGCTCTAAAAAAATTAGGAGTGAAAAAGGGGGACAGGATAGGGATTTATCTGCCGATGATTCCCGAAACCGTAATTTCAATGCTGGCTTGTGCCAGGCTGGGAGTTGCTCATACAGTTGTTTTTTCCGCATTTTCGCCGGCGGCTTTGAGGGTAAGATTGCAAGACACCGAAGCCAAAATTTTAATTACGGCTGACGGATATTTCAGACGAGGACAAATTATTAATTTGAAAGGAAATGCTGATGAGGGCGCAAAGGAGACAAGTGTGGAAAAAATCATTGTGGTCAAAAGGGCGAAAAATGAAATCCCTTGGCAGGAAAATCGCGACTTCTGGTTTGAGGACTTGATTAAATCAGAAAGCGACGAATGCGAAGCAGAGACGATGGATTCGGAAGATATTTTTTTCATTCTTTATACCAGCGGTTCAACCGGTAAACCTAAGGGTTGCGTTATTACTTGCGGCGGTTATACCGTTCAGACATTCTGGACCGGAAAATGGATATTTGATTTTCATCAAGACGATATTTTCTGGTGCACTTCTGACCCGGGCTGGATTACGGGGCATACATATACAATTTATTCTCCGTTATTAAACGGAATAACGACTTTGATGTTTGAAGGCGCGCCTGACTGGCCAGCGCCTGACAGGTGGGCGCAGATTATTGAAAAGCATAAGGTAACGATTTTTTATACTGCTCCGACTGCCATCAGAATGTTTGAAAAGTATGGAGCGGATATTTTAAAAAATTATAAATTTGAGACTCTGCGGCTTTTGGGTTCGGTGGGCGAGCCGATAGACGAAGCTGCTTGGAACTGGTATTTTAAAGAAATAGGCAAAGAAAAATGCCCGATTGTTGATACTTGGTGGCAAACAGAATCTGGCGGAATTTTAATTACCTCTTTGCCCGGCATCGGCCCCTTCAAGCCGTCTTTCACGGGATTGCCTTTTCCTGGCGTGAAACCAGAAATTTTAGACGACCAGGGCAAAAGTTGTCCGGCAGAAAAAGAAGGGAATTTGGTCATTTTGCCGCCTTTTAGCCCCGGCCTTTTCAGAGGAATTTACAAAGACCCTGAAAAATACAAAAAAACTTACTTCAGCCAATACGGAGATAAAATCTATTTCACTTCTGACGGCGCCTTAAAAGACAAAAATGGTCTAATCAGAATTGTCGGTCGGGTTGATGACGTCATTAAAGTGGCTGGTCATAGGGTCGCCACCGGAGAACTTGAAAACGCGATAAATCTTCATCCTGAAATTTCCGAATCAGCCGTAGTAGGAGTTCCTGACGAAATTAAGGGAGAGGTGCCAGTTGCCTTCGTCGCCTACAAAGGAACAAAAAATCCAGAAGAGTTGAAAAGAGAAATTGTGGAACAAATTAAAAAAGAAATCGGGCCCATTGCCTTGCCCAAAGAAGTTTATTTAGTTGAGGATTTGCCAAAGACAAGGTCGGGGAAAATAATGCGCCGGATTCTGAAAAAAATGTTCACAAGAGAGGACTTGGGCGACCTTTCTACTTTGGCCAATCCCGAAAGCGTGGAAAAAATAAAAGAGGCGATCAGACAAAAGAAAAACGGATTTATCGTGTTGGTATTGGATATTCTATTTATTGCCGCCGGCATCCTCGTTATAATCAGCAATCTTTTAAGCGACAGAGGCATATTGTCGGCAATGTTAGGAAGGTGATTTTAACTTTCAAACAGACATTATGAAAAGACAACAAAAATATATTCTGTGGTTCAATCAGATTTCTTCAAAGGATGTTCCTTTGGTTGGCGGAAAAAACGCTTCTTTGGGCGAGATGTTTTCAAAATTAACAAAGAAAGGGATTAACGTGCCTGACGGCTTCGCCATTAGCGCTTCTGCCTATTGGTATTTTTTAAAAAAGAACAAGATTTTACCGAAATTAAAAAAGATTTTCGGCAAATTAGACGTCAGAAATATTAAAAGCTTACAGGAGACAGGAAAATGGGCGAGAAACCTGATTTTGAACAGCGAATTTCCCGAGGACTTAAAAAAAGAAATTATCAGAAATTACCGAAAATTAGGTAAAAAATACGGTGAAAACCCTGACGTGGCAGTGAGGTCTTCGGCGACAGCCGAAGATTTACCCTCGGCTTCTTTTGCCGGCGCCCACGAAACTTATTTGAACGTAAAAGGAGAAGAGGAATTATTAAAGGCGGTCAAAAAATGTATTACTTCCTTATTTAATGACCGGGCAATTTCTTATCGCGATGAAAAAGGATTTCCCCAGCTGAAAATCGCCTTGTCGGTCGGAATCCAAAGAATGGTAAGGTCGGACTTGGCTTCCTCGGGCGTCATTTTCACCTTGGACACGGAAACCGGCTTTCCCAATGTTGTTTTAATCAATTCAATTTTTGGGCTGGGAGAAATGATAGTAAAGGGAAAAATTACTTCCGACGAGTTTTATGTTTTTAAACCGACCCTTCGACTCGCTTCGCTCGCTCAGGGCAAGCCCTATAAACCCATAATCGTAAAAAATCTCGGCAGAAAAACAAAAAAATACATATATTCAAAAGAAGGCGGATGGAAAGAAGTGAAAGTTATACAAAAAGACCAGCTAAAATTTTCTTTGACCGATGAAGAAATTTTGACTTTAGCTCGTTGGGCTTGCGAGATAGAAAGCCACTACAAAATTCCTCAGGATATTGAGTGGGCAAAAGACGGCAAATCAGGAGAGTTATTTATTGTTCAGTCAAGACCGGAGACCGTCCATACTGCAAAAATCGGCAGAACATACGAAGAATACAAAATTAAAGCGGGGAAACAGCCGATTTTAACCGGTATTTCTATTGGCAATAAAATCGGCCAAGGAAAAGTAA
>Ga0315274_10008489_pt1 | contig 14878 bp, 16 predicted proteins | sample YL17G02_20_MG_FD_203700 | JGI IMG/M metagenome (GOLD analysis project Ga0315274, IMG submission 203700) | Sediment microbial communities from Yellowstone Lake, YNP, Wyoming, USA - YL17G02_20 | ecosystem: Environmental > Aquatic > Freshwater > Lake > Sediment | place: USA: Wyoming | collected... | reverse complement strand
TGACCATAGTGGCATAATAATTGTTGTTACCCGTCACTGCAACATTTTTTCTGTACAGATGTCAGCAATAAAACAAGCTCCGTGGGCAGGGCCCTCCGACACGTTCGGGACAGGCGCTGGATGCAATAAAGGGGCCGGACCTTCGGCCCATAGATCGGTAAATGCCCGTTCGGCTACCCTCAGGATAAACTGTGAGGTCCTTCGACCGCGCTCAGGACAAGTCTCGTGAAGTGTATCTCCCCAGTCTCTAATCCCTAACCGCTGGTCGCTAAATGGTCTTACGCTCTTGTGCTCTTATGTACTTTTTTCTTGCGTTTTTCCGACAATCCCATTAATAATAGCAATACTGGTCGTGAGACTCTCCTTGATTCGGCAGCAGACCTTAAAGCGATCCGACGTTTGTGGAGCAATTTGAGAAAACACTTGGCCCGATTTTACAGAATGAAAAGCCAGGCCGAAAACGCAGGAAAAAATCGAAACTCGTGCTACGTAACGCTTCGCAGAGTAGCATAAGTATGGTGTCCCCAGAATTTTAGGAAACTATAGAATACGAACTATTCAGGAAAGGATAATGTATGGCCCAAAGTCATAGTGCCAAAAAAGATGTAAAGAAGAAAGCACAAAAAACGTTAAAGGAGAAACGGCTTGAGAAGAAAATGAAGAAAGCAGGCATATCCCCATAAACAGCATGAGATGATACGTTTATCCCGATGTACATCGGGACTCGGTATTGCAGTTGAATGTCCCGGGGCAGGTCGCGAGTGACGCTTCTGTTTCAAGTGATATAGCGGCCTGTCCTCATTGGCCAATTGAAGAAGCAACGGGAACTTCTTATGCTAACAGAAACAGTCTGTTCTCCGCCAGAGGCATGCGGGGACAAGCTTTCCCATTTTATGCAGACTGTATAATCATTGTTAGGAGAAGAGTATGAATACCACAGTTATCGTCAGCTCCTGGTTCCGATTCACCCAAGCGCCTCTGATTCTTCGGGCCTATGTCGTTTTCGCGCTGGTCGCCTCAGTCTTATTCTTTAGCGTGTTTTATGCACCCCCGCTAAATGCGGCCATCATCCCTTACACGGGCTGGTCTGGTCTCGCGTTCTACATGTTTACACTGTTTTTCGCCATATCAGCTATCATCACCCCGCAGAGAAAACTGATCTATAGAGTCGCGGCACTTCTTGGTTTGGCAGTGCTCTTTGGCGCCTTCGACACCTTTTGGCATACCTTGGGGCCAGAAGCTGGAGGACCAGACTTCGGGAATCCCTACTTGATCTATCATCCCTACCGCCCGATCTTTACCATCGTATTACCGGCATTTTGGCTTTTGCTGCTCATCTTCCCGATCATGAGAAAATGGATAAATAACTCCTAACAAGGCGCTTCAGATTGGATGCGTATTGAAGAAGCAACGGGAACTTGTTATACAGGCAGGAGCAGTCTGTTCCCCGCCAGAGGCATGCGGGGACAAGCTTTTCCGTTTTATACAGTACGTCGGGCTGCCTCACCGAGGGCGAGTAAAATCCGGCGGGTAAACCCACCAAAAGAACGGCGGGTAAAAGGCGTATAAAACTGGATAATCATTATTGGCATTCACAGGAGGAATCATGACGAGATCAGAAAGAGCAAGTCAGATTTGGGCAGTTCTTGCCTGGGCGGCAAAGAATCGACAGACGCTGACATACGGCCACCTGTCAAAACTCATCGGTGTTCCAACGGCGGGACTCGGGCAGCTCCTTGAACCAATTCAATCTTACTGTCTCCTGGAGAAGTTGCCCCCATTAACGATCCTCGTAGTCCAGCAAGACTCCGGGCTTCCCGGCGCCGGTTTCACTGGAACAAATACGACCGAGTATGCCAAAGCGTATATGGAGGTTTACGAATGTGACTGGCTTGGACACGGCAACCCCCAACCAGAAAAACTAGAGCAGGCAGTGCAGAAACACCCATCAAATGGGTGAGCACTTGGAAGAATAAAAGGGCACATTCTACTTTTTTTCGATTGGAAGCGAAAATGGCGAGGTAGGCGGCTATAAACCAGAAAATAGCAGGCAAAAATGCGAAGGCAGATTATGACAGAACAGGAACAACAAGGACCCGACTTCGCCAAGGCTACGCCGGGGCAGGCAAGTGGGGGCATAACGCCGGCGGTCCTCAAGAGCGCGATGAAGGCATTCAAGAAGCGGCTCAAACTCACTGCGCTGGATGACGATTCGAATCTTGGACGCGGGCCGCTTTCGGGCGGGCCTACGGGCGTTTTTGCGATACAGCCACCCAGCCAGTTTCCTCGCGAGGTGTGGGAGGAATTGTGCCGGCAGGGCAAACTGCGCGACAGCGGGCACGGATTGTATGAGCTGGCGAAAGGAGAACAGGGTAGTGCGTATCTCTGCTAAAGATGCGGTAAGCATCTGAAATGAAAGAGGTTGAGCAGAAAAGCAAGAAGCAACGGGAACTTCTTATACTGAAAAAGCAGTCTGTGTCTCCCGTTTTATGTCCGCCTCGGGCGGATATAATCATTGTTAGGCTGCATTAAGGTTGCTATATGAGCAATTCGAATAATAAGACCGTTGCTTCGTTAGCAGTTAACTTGCTTGCTATGCAGGGTCAGTTCAATGCGGCGATTCAAAGACTTTTAGATGCGTATGCCGCCGCCGCCGCTGCGCTTCCCTTGGTTGATGACGCCACATATTCCAGCTTTGCTCCGTCGTTTGTAAGCATTTCCCCTGCCCAGAACATGCGCCTTACGAGAGATGAAGCAGTTACAGAGGCCAAGCAATGGCAGTTCCGCGCTGTTATACGTGATGCCATCGAGTTAACGAATCTCTTCTTGGACCAATGTCGCCTTGTGTCGGCACTGTTCGGGGTTATCCATGATGGGAAACTCCGCGGTGAGGATTACAACCGCATTGTTAATAACGAATCAAAACAATTTCATCGACTCGGCTTCCCCGACAAGTTGAAGAGAATGCGCGAAGCTTTCGGTATTTCGGTCGAACTTGAGCCTCACGTCATAAGTATCAATAAAGCGCGTAATTGCCTAGTTCATCGGATGGGGATCGTGTGTGAGCAGGATGTAGATAGCAACAATGAATTAGTTGTTCTCTGGCGCACATTCGAGATTCAAGCGGAGAGCCCAGATGGATCAGAGCACTTCGTCATCGATTCACCGGGGATGGTACTTCAAGAAGGCTGGAAAGTCTCCTCTAGAATTACGGATAAGCGTAAGATATTTAAACTTGGCGAACGTTTTCAGTTTAGTTATAGGGAAATTACTGACACAATTTTTTCTTTGATAGTATTTTCGTCAATGATGGTTCAAGCAGTTGAGCAGTACGGGCGCTCCGTAGGTATCGCCATGTCGCCACCATCCGATGTCGCGGCCCAACAAAGCGCTGCAACGGACGGAGATTTTGCTGGCGTTCCATCCCCGCCGGCGAACTAATCGTTCGACGTCCGGTCGATGGGGTTTGACCGGGTTTATACAGTACGCCACCCCGCCAGTCCGCCTGAGGCGGATAAAAGGCGGGTAAAAGGCGTATAAAACTGCATAATCATTATTGGGGCAAAAAGAAATGGAATACAAGGTCAGCAAGAAACGCGCGGCTCTATGGGTTGTCGCAACGATAGTAGGGCCGTTGCTGTTCTACTTGTTGATCTCCGGGTGGTACATCGGTATATGGTATGCCCAGACTAAGCATCGCGGTCCACCGACACCCGAGATCATAATCAAGAGCATGTTCATCGGTTATCCTCCGGCAATTTGGGCAGCGGTTGCTCTTTGGTGGTGGACCTACAGGAAGAAGGCAGAATTCCGGGATCTCTTCCTGACGCGGAGCAGTGCCATAGGCTCAGACATCGCAATCGGGATTGGTCTGGGAGCTTTGTGGGTTGCGGTGTACGGTTTGACGGACGTTGTGTCCTGGCAGGAGATGTTCACTTTCGATTTAGCCAAGCTGGCGTCGGTCCCCACATCGCTGAGCGCCGGTTTCTGTGAGGAATTCCTGTGCCGGGGCTTCCTTTTTTGGCTGCTTGCCGCTGCCGGGGCGGGCAAGGGGTCTCGCCTGGTCGTCGCGTCAATTGCTTTTGGGCTGGGTCATTGTTTGTGGGGACCTTGGGGTATGTTGTGGACCACGGTGCTCGGGTTTACCCTCGGTCTTGCCGTGCTCTGGCGAGGGAACGTATGGCCTGCCGTTGCTGCCCACACACTCTTAAACCTTTGCATTGAACCCGGCCTTATTGAAAAAGCTTTGACCAGTGGTTTCAGTACATAAGAGAAGCCCTCCGTTCTCCGTAGTAGGCTACTACGAAGGATGAATCGACAAACCGATAGGCGACCTGCCGGTCGATGGCCTTTGACACGGTTTATGCAGTCTGTATAATCGTTGTTATCTGAAAAGAAGAGAGGACTAACATGACTGACGCTATTGCCATCGGGAAAAGCCAGTCTATCCGTGCGTGGTGACATGATGAATTCTGGCTTCAAAAATTAGCGGCTGTCCCTATTGAAGTCTGAAGAAAGGAGATATATTGTGAGTTACAAGCCCGTATCACTAGCCAGCCTTCTCAATCTAAGGAACAGAGATTTGTTCTTGCCCCACATTCAGCGACCGTTTGTCTGGGAATTTGACCCGCAAGTGCTTCGATTCCTTGATAGCCTGATGAAGAATTTCCCCATTCAGACTTTTCTCTTTTGGAAGACCAACGATGCTATCAAGGCAAGGAAGTTTATGGACGACGTTTTAGAAGATCCCGATCTTAGCGACTTTTATGACCAACAAGCGAGTAAACAGGGAAAAGAAAAGGTCTTTGTCTTGGATGGTCAACAACGTTTACAGTCTCTGTTTGCAACTTTTGATGGTTCTTTCTATGGGAGCGATCTTTACATCAATTTGCTTGAAGGAGACCAAGAAATTGAGAATGGCCTATCTTACCTTTTTTCTCTATCAAATGAGAACCTCGCACTGCCTCACTTTCGGATTCGTTCATTAACTGGCGACCGCCGCAACTCCGAAGACATTGCCGAAGAACTGAATCAAGAGCTTTCTCAAATTTTGATCACAGAATCTCAGACGGATAGAATTCAACGAGAGCGTAGAGTCAGAAAAAACATATCTCAGCTTGTCTCACTGATCAGAGAAGACAAACACTTTTGGATTGAAGAACTCGACGGAACTACTAACGATGCGTATCAATACAAATCCGTTCTTAATATCTTCATTCGGGTTAACTCGGGAGGTACTAAGCTAGACGCTGGCGATCTTATGTTTGCTGCAATGAAGGAGGCTTGGTCTGATATTGAAGAAAACATCGAGACGATAGTTGGCAACTTAAACGCTTCGGGAAATATGTCCTTTGACAAAGTACTCGTTATAAAAGGATTGATGCTAGCGTCTGGCAAAGGTGCGGTCCTTTCACCAGAATTTTTCACTGGAACGGATGCTGAAGCAAACTTGCGAGTTCTTGAGCAGAACTGGGCAACCGCAGAGCGAGCCTTCTCTCAACTCAGGGACTTCATCTATAACGACTTGAAAGTCTACTCCGACAAAGTCATTCGATCATACAATGCCTTTATTCCAATCTTTGACTTTTTCTTCCGCAAACCTTCCCCAACTCCCGAAGACATCGCAGATCTGAAGAGCTACTATTATAGGTCGCAACTCTTCAATTGGTATTCGGCTCGGACTGACCAAATCCTTAACGCTGTTCACAATATCGTTGCAACCGACGAAAGCGACCGGTTTCCTTTGGCCGGTGTCAAGGACTATTTCGGCAGGCAAGGCAAAGACACCGACGTAACCAGAGAATCAATTCAAGATGTTCGCCTAAGATTCATCATCCTGAATCTCATTTACGTCGAACAAATGGGTCATAGCCCCTTCGACGTTGCTTACAAAGGCAATGAGCCACACATCGATCATATCTATCCTAAGAGCAAGCTACGTGATCGACCTACCGCTCAGGTAAATCACATTGCGAACTACCGATATTGCGGAGCGCACGATAATATCAGAAAACGAGCAGAAGATCCGTCATCTTATTTCGCTCGTCTGAAAACGGCTGGTATTGATATATCGAGGCACTTGCTTGTCGAAGAATACATCAACAGTCCAACACTTTTGACCGTTGACCGCTACGATGACTTCCGCAACAAACGACTCGACAAAGTCTTTGAGATATGCGAGCGTGTTGTCAACAGATAAGCTGCAAAAGAGTGGAAATCTTGGGACACCATACTTATTTATTCAGAAATAATCGGGTTCGTTTCCCAATCTGTCACTTTGCTTTTTGCTGCCGCTTACACGAAACGTTCCGGTGAATTCTGAGCAAGAAGCCTTCGACGACTAAGCTTTATTTCCAATTAAATAAGTGGCTGTCCCAAAGTTATTTATAGAGACTTTAGAAAGGATAAGAATGACCAATATACAAACACCTTGGAATGAAATAAAAGTCAACAATTTTACCGAACTTAACTCATCTATAGCACAAATGGAAAACAGAGCCCATTTAAGTGTGTATAATGTCGCTATGATGTTTAGGGGACAGGCAAAATCGACGTGGACTCTTAAACCAACTTTGCTAAGATCCTTTTTAGAACCTAATAAACTTAAGATTGAAGACGTAATCGACTTAGAGTCTAAAGCACTTGAAAATTTTAAAAACCGAGCACACCTCTTTCACAAAACCTCCTTGATTAGAGATAAGGATACCATATTGGACTGGTGGACCTTAATGCAACATTATGGGGCACCCACAAGAATGTTGGACTGGACTATATCACCTTATGTTGCATTATATTACGCTGTTTCGGAAGAATTCGACACAGATGGAGCTATTTGGTTTTTGGCCGTTTGGGAGCTTATTGAGAAAATGGAACAGCTTTATGATAAGCAATACAAGCCTTTAAAAGAGGATTATGAAAAAATAGCACGAGATCCAAATGCGCAACCTATAATGCATGTTTATGCTAGAGATATACTTACGGATAGGATGATTAATCAGCAAGGATTATTTACGGTCTGCCATAATGTCTTGGAGGATCATGCGTATGCAATAGGAAATGTGTTGAATAAATATGAAGATAGAAGTAAATGGCTTTGGAAAGTTGTTATTCCGAAAGAGCATAAGATACGATTCCTCGCAAAACTTCATACTATGAACATTACGGGAGCATCACTGTTTCCGGGAGCAGATGGAATTGGGAGGTATCTAAACGAGTTAATGCACATTGAGTCCGGTCATAACATTCCCGAAATAAAAGCGCTGCAAAAAAAAGAAAAACAGGAGAAAGAGTGAGATAGAAAGGATGCTTTCGAGCATCGCGAGTTCTCGGAAGCCCTGATTCGCGGTTTTTGAGGCGTTAAAGGGCGTTTTGCACGCTTACTCCGTGGCAAAGTAAGCGCGACCTGAGGGAGATGAAGCGTAATATATGGCAGGTGAAGTGTTATCTGCGAAAGATGAAGCGTTATCTGTCACAGATGAAGGGCACTGGGCGTTCCGGTGAATTCTGAGCAAGAAGCCCTTGACGAACCGGTCCCGACGGGGTGAGAATTTATTATAATTAATGCTTGATTCTTTCCAGGGGAGCGAATAACATAACACCAGGTAAACATTGAACGCCGGTAGTTCCGGCAAGAGTTTTGTTAAAAGAAAAGGAATAAACACAATGAATATTTATGTAGGAAATTTGCCGCATAAGGTAACCGAGGATGAGGTTCGTCAGGCTTTTGCAGAATTTGGCCAAGTCACAGAGGTTCGTCTAATAGTGGATAAGTTTAGCGGCGAATCCAAAGGATTCGGATTCGTTGAAATGCCCTCTAAAGATGAAGCAGAAAAAGCCATCGGAGCAATGAACGGCAAGGAGTTTATGGGACGAGCTTTGAATGTGAACGAAGCGCGGCCGAAGACCGATCGTGGTGGTGGTGGTGGAGGAAGACGAGAAGGTTTTGGTGGTGGTGGAGGAAGACGAGAAGGTTTTGGTGGTGGCCGTGGCGGTGGCGGTGGCGGAGGTCGGTACTAACGACCAGTAGTCCTGAAAGATTGGGGCATAAGTATGGAAATAAGAGGGGCTCCGTTTCAAGGCGGAGCCCCTTGGTTTTCTCGGCAAGCTGCTCTGAATTAAGCAGGAATTACGTTGGTCGCACAAGGGCTTTTTTTGCCCTGTCTGATCTCGAACTGCAGCCTCCGGCCGTCCTCAAGACTGGACGACTGGTGAAGGATGAAGCATATCTTCCGGATGTCGGTTCCCGCCTGCGCGGGAATGACATGCGGCCGGCTTTTCGGTTGCGCTCAGGGCACGGGTGCTGGGGCTAATCATTCAAGAAAGGTCCCCGGCACAGAGTCTGCCCTGAGCCTGTCGAAGGGTCCGGGGGCTAATCGTGGTGATTTTGGACATATTTGAGATGGTATAAATTTATACGCCGGCAGGCAACCACTTTCTGATTAGCCCCACCACCCATGGCCTGAGCAAACTAAGCTTGCACTGAATTAGCCGTAGCCCTGGGTTTAGTCGAAGGGGTAGCCGAAGTGTCGAATGGCTGTGGGTGGGGCACCTGTGGGCAGAGCAATAGTCTCTAATTCTCACCGATGAACAGGTTCTTAGCACAAAACCTCGTAACTAAAAATCCGTTACTTCTTTCGCTCTGAGTGCCTTAAATCTATAGAGAAGCAAGTACCGACAGCATCAAAAACAACGAAAACGTGCGAAAAGGAGTATCGACCATGAAAACGCTTATACTGACCACGACACTTCTGATACTAACGATCGGGCTTACCGGCTGTATCGCGGTCTCAGGCCACCATCATAGGTACGTGAGCCGCGAAGTAATTGTGGCTCACCCACCAGATATAGTCGTTTGGTCGGCCCCCATGCCTCATCACCACCCTGGCCCTCCGGCGCCACGACCGCACCATCCCGGTCTCAGGCACCCCTTCCCGTGAGTCAGACCATCGCCAATCAACAGCGGTGACGGATGCTATTTTGGCGGCAGGGGGCGAAAAACCGGCTCGTGAGCCGCCCATCAATCGGGGAAATTAAGGGCTGCAAACTCGCCATGATGCCGCCTGGCTGCCTCATCATAAGCGCCGGCGGCACCAACCTCATCATCGAAATAGCCGAGCGATTTGGTTTGGCCTTTTACTCTTATCCGCGCACACCATTTGTTTTTTCTTTTGTGCCAGGTCACGCCCCTGTATTTTGAGCGGCTCTTTGTGGGCCGGAATTTCGGACTGTTGCAGGCGTTTTGCCAATGCGTAGCGGGCCGAAGGTTGGCTTTGCGATTGTCCAGGCCGTTCCGATTGATATGGTCAACCAAAAGGGTCTCCGGCACATTGAGGACCTGGCGGTGCATCCTGATGGTGAACTCTTTTTTGCCGTTCCAGACCTTGCGCTGCGCGTAGTAGGTGCTTCTTCCCTTGGTGGCGTGCCATTTGTATTTGGCCAGGCGTGGATAGTCGTCGGGGTCCACGATTGCGTATTGGTGCTGCGTGAGGGGGATTCGTCGAAAGGCGTAGCCGAAGCGGAGTTGTCGCCAGATTAGCAGCAGGCGAACAGCGATTGGTTCGAGCCAACGCGGAATTTCGATTCGGATGATAACAGTCAAGATGCCGCCCTGCCGTTCATTATCAAGCGACTGCGTCGTTGCTCAGTTAGCAGCCTCAGTGGGCTGGCTGCCGGCGGCACACAACGGTGCCTCCATAATGGTACGAACCTGCGCAAATTTGACGAAATTTCCGGTTTTTTCCAGAGGGCTGGTGAGCGTAAATCCCTGCGCAGGCAGGAATAAAAAAAAATTTGGAAATTTCGATTTTTGCTCGGCGCTATCAGCACTTTTGAGCGATCCGAGCGATGAAACGTGGGCGTGCATTTGGGCGTCCGCCCCCAGCTTGCAGCCGGCCTCGGCCTCCGCTTTGGCCCGCCCGCATTGTTGGCTTGAAATATGCGTCATTGTATGTCATACTGTCAGCCTGTAGCAGCCGCATCTGGCCGGCATACAACGTGACGCCGTGGGGGACGCCGCTAACAGCTCGCCCCCGAAATAATAGCTACTCTAACTTTATGGGCACTGATGACAGGAGAGTATTTATGACTATGAAATTCGCTTTGGCAGTTTTGCTTGCCCGCCAAACCGATGCCAAAGACGATTACTCCCTTTGTAGAAACAGAAATCAATTACAGTGAAGGAGCTGAACGTGAAACAGATAAGCATAGCTCTTGCGACAGCCCTGTGTCTGGCTATTGCCGCCGCGCCGGCGGATGCGCAGGCAAACAGAAATCTGGACATCTATTTTCTGGATATGGCTGGAGGCGGCTCAACGCTTATCGTGACGCCTCTGGCAGAATCGGTGCTGCTCGATACCGGGTCGCTGGAGCCGCAGCACCGTGACGCCGACCGCATAATCAGGGCCTGCCGGGATGCCGGGCTAAAACAGATCGACTACCTCGTTACGACGCACTTTGATTCAGACCATTTTGGAGCTATTTTAGAGGTATCGCAGAGGATTCCCGTCAAGTGCTTTGTAGATAAAGGATCGCTGCCGCCGGATGGGCAAAACACCGATTGGTTCAAGAGACTTTACCCGCTGTACCAGCAGGCTACAAAAGGCCAGGTCAAAACGCTGCAGGCCGGCGAGGATATTCCGCTGAAAAATGACCCAGGCGGCAAAATTCCACCGATAAAGCTGCATTGCGTCGCGTCAGAAAAGAAAATCGAGGGCTTCGAGGGCGATATCGACGCCCCGGTGGCGGGCTGCCAGATAAGAAAGCCGGATACATCAGATAACGCTCGCAGCATTGCACTTGTTCTTACCTGCGGTGAATTTCAGTTTTTTGCCGGCGGCGATATTACCTGGAACGTCGAGCATCACTTAGCGCATCCGGTAAACCGGATCGGCAATGTAGACCTTTACCAGGTGACCCATCACGGCCTGGATTTGAGCAATAATCCGCTATTACTCAAGGCGCTAAGCCCAACCGTATGCGTAGCGATGAATGGGCCGAGAAAAGGAATTGAGCCGAATACATTCAAGGCCTTAAACGCCCTACCCAGCATCAAGGCGATCTATCAGATTCATTACAACACCCAGTACGGCGACGCCGGCAATACCGAGCCTGAATTCATCGCCAACCCAAAAGAAGACCCTAAAGAAGGCCAATACATAAAGGTTTCAGTTCATCCGGAAAATGGCAATTGCACCATCTCAATTGGCCCCGGCGGTCCAAAACGCACGTTCGCAATCCAATAGGTTCGCAAAACGCCGCCCGGCCGGTGAATACCGTGTGAACAGGATTACTCGAGGAGCGCAAAATGGCAAAAATCAAAAACACCACCAACCGGCAGCGAGTAATCAACCACGCCATGCTCGGAGCAGTCGTCGGCTGTCTTGTCGCGATTCTCAGCACGTTCGTTTGGATGGAGATGTCCAATCCCCTTGTAATCATAGTCGCCTTCGGCCTGTCCTTCGCGATCCTCGCAGGCATCTTCGGCGACAGATTCTGGGACCTCTTCATCAGATTGCGCAACCTGCTGAAGTGGTTGTGAGCCAAGGCCGCACCGCGTTCGCCAAAGGCAAACGATACTGGGTCGCAGCCGCGTAGGTTTCAGAAACGACCAGGGTTTTTTTCTTTCCCAAACGTCATTGTCGTTGTAAAGTAGTCTGGTAGAGGTATTTGTCCGTCGCGGTGTTCAGTCTCATGGGAGGGATCGAAAATGAAAGCTTTGTCGAGGGGGGCGCTCCTGCTGTTCGTCGTGGGAGGTTTTGCCGGATGGGCGCAGGCAGATGGTAAGTTCTTCGCAGAAAAAGTCCCGGCGGATATTCCATATCAGCGGGCGTTTTTGATCTTTCATGAAGGCTCCGAAACACTCGTCCTTCAGAGCAAATACGCTTTGGCGCAGTCGGCGGCAGTCCATTCACTGGGCTGGGTGGTGCCGGTCCCGGCTATCCCGAGCTTAGCGAGCATAGACGCCGACGTAGCACGAACTTTCTTCTTAATGACCTCATTTCGAACCCAACCTGATGTGCGCCATATTTCTGCCCCATTACTTCCCATAGGTGTGGTCCTTTTCCTTGGTGGGGCCGTGTTGTTACTCGTCCGTCTCGTGGAGTACCCCTTTGTCGGCCGGCGGCCGCTAATAACCAGCGCTATCGCGACACTTGCCGGCTTTTTCTTGGTCGGGCTGACAATACCTCATCTCGGAGCGGAAGGCGTTGAGGTCGTCAAGGCCGAAAAGGTGGGCATTTATGACATAAAGGTCATTAGGGGAGAGACCGGGGAGGGGATCATAGCTTGGCTAAACGAAAATCGCTTTGCGTTTAACGATGAAGATGCACAGCTTTTCAAGGAATACGTTGATCGCGGCTGGTGTTTTGTCGTGGCGAAGGTCGAGCCGGGCGTCGAGACGCAAGAGAGGCAGATCGTCGCGGAGGGAATGGTCGCTCCCGTGATCATGAAGTTCGAGACCGAAACAGCCGTATATCCGTTGGCCCTGACGGCGACCACCGGAGCAAAGACGGAAGTTCTGATCTACACATTGAGTGACAAGAAACTGACGTGTGGTGAGCGGCTGAAGCTGCGATTCGCCGGAAAGGCCGAGGCAAAGAACGTGTTAGACCTGCTTCTGACGCTGGCCCAAGCCGAGAAATGGTCCCTTCTCGACAGCGTGCCCGACAAGTCCATGATGCTGTGCAAGTTCAAGGACAGGCTGACACCGGCGGAAATGAAGCAGGACCTTGTGTTCGAATTTGCGCCGGACAACAATCCATATAGAGAGGGAAAGGTCGTATGGTGAGATCCCTCGACAAGCTCAGGACGACAGAGCGAGATTTGGGATGACCAGCCCAAGACTCAGCCCTTGTAGTACAAAGGCTTAACTGTCGCTTGAGACGAAGTCCATGTCCTTTAAGGTTGTAAGCACGCGGCGGCCGAAGTCTATGCTACATGTCTACCACTAGTCATAATACGTGATGATGCGTACTTGGTCCTTTGGACACTCGGTAAACACGAGCCATTCTTTGTCCGCATTGAAGTTAGCGTAAGGCTTGCCGTTGAGTTCGCAGCGGGTGATTTTTTTGCCTTCGGGGTGGCGGAAGCGGACATAGATTCTCTTCGGCGGATTTCTCTTGGGCGGGTCCACTGTCACCTCGATTCGGCCATCAGCGGCGTGGGATTCGTACTTAACCGACATTGGGCCAAAATACGTCGCGGCGTTTTCAATGCCGCAGGTTTTGCCATCGGCCAGCCAATAACGCGGAATAGCTGCGCCAATATAGAGCTCGTCACCGCGTTCCTGGATGAACATCATTCGCAGCCAAAAGGTGGAGTTCGCTTCGTCCGATGATTTATAATGGTCGCCTCGCCAATCGCCAATATTGGGAAGCGCATGCTCGGTCATCATTCGCGTATCCGGCCAATAACTGACGGCGAAGGCGTTGAAATAGGCGCGAAGGAAATGCTTCGGCTCATCGCGCAGCAAATACGGAATCGGATTGCACAGCAGATTCGCCTGCATGGATATGCCGCCCCGACTGAACCAGTAGCGCTCGAAATCTTCGCCCGTCAGGTTATAGCCGTATTGCTCGGAAATATAGAGATTGTCCTCGAAGTCCTTGATAATCCAGGTGGACATACGGTCCCAGGGATCGAGCAAGCCGGTGCGAATGAGATGGATAGGCCCTTCGAGGGTTTCGGTAATCCAGCCGAAGGTTCGGCCTCGCCTGTGTACATCCGGCGGAATGTGAGGAATCCAACTACCGTCCCGCAGGCGCACAACCGGCGAGCGACGCATCGCCTCGGTAAATGCCGCCAGAATATCTTTGCGGTAAGCCTGGGCTTCTGCCAGCAAGCGCCTACCGTCCGGTAATCCCGCCTCTGCCAGTCCTGATACGGCGTTTTGCATCCCAAACCAGGAATACACGTTTGTCGAGAGCCAGCAGCGCCAGTCTTTGATGTCTTCCAGAACACCCGGCGGCAGCAGTCCTCGCTCAATCGCCCGGATCGGCGACTTTTCGGCCTCGGCGATGGTTCGCCGCCGCTCACGAATAATCCACTCGCAGCCCTTTACGATATTAGGCGCCGCCCGCTTGAGCCAATCCGTATCGCGGGTGTACCGGTAATGCTCACCCAGGCACCAGAGCACAAAACCGTGGTGCTGGTTGTAGTCGCCGTCTTCGTACCCCCCTGCCCCATAGAACTGACCTTCCTTGCTCGAGAAGTCGCCCGGCAGACCAACCGTGCCCTGGTAGTGCAGCCAGGTTTCCAGGGCTTCTTCCGCCCGTTTATGATAGCCGCGCCGATCGAGGTCACTGACCATCATACACGATTCATTGCTGAACGCCCCGTACGAGAATGTCCCCACCCGCGCCACGTAGCGGGTGCTTTCGCCCACTTCGCGGTCGGTATTGAGCAATAAATGCGAAACGTGAGCGGCATAGAAATCGTTTATCATCGGCTCGGGCGTAAATATCTTTGCCCCTTGCGCGACGCGCTGCCGCCAGTAGCTGCGCACGGCGTCGAGGCACTGCTCAAAACGCAGCCCGCGCAGCTTCTCCCACTCTTTTTCCTCCGTCAGCGTAATAAACGGAATGGCGACATCGACTATCCGCTTCCCCTTATTCCCGTCCAAGTCCGCGCTATACACCACTTTTTTGCCCGTTTGCTCCAGGCGATAGTCCGTTGCCGCATCGGGCGAGCTAACGAGCATGCGCAACCGCCTGGGCTTAGTGCCTTGAACGAATATCAGCCCACCATCCAGCTCCAATGGCTCAGCCGCTCTGACGGCAACCTCTACATCGAGTCTTGCTTCGGCCTCTTGGTCGCCGGCCCGCTCCATTTCGAATCGCGTCATCAATACAAGTGTATCGTCAGCATAGATTCGTTCGTCCGG
>Ga0315274_10008488_pt1 | contig 14879 bp, 8 predicted proteins | sample YL17G02_20_MG_FD_203700 | JGI IMG/M metagenome (GOLD analysis project Ga0315274, IMG submission 203700) | Sediment microbial communities from Yellowstone Lake, YNP, Wyoming, USA - YL17G02_20 | ecosystem: Environmental > Aquatic > Freshwater > Lake > Sediment | place: USA: Wyoming | collected... | reverse complement strand
TGCCTATAACCTTACTTTGCAGGCAGGAGGAACACAAAGCCTATCCTATTTGGATGTTCAGTATTCTGATGCCTCGGGAGGAGTGGAATTGGCAGCAGGCCCAACCTCAGTTAATTCAGAAAACAATGTAAACTGGACATTCTTGATTCTCTCTATCTCTGTTTTGCCCTCAACCTGGGGAGTGGGAACGGTAGATGTAGGGACGACTCAGGTAACTGCTGAAGGCAGCAAAGTAAATGTTACCAACAATGGCAATGTCTCAGAGACCTTTACCTTACGAATTTATGATGAAGATGACCGTGATGAATGGACCCATTCATCTTCAGAAACCGGGGCAGGAAGTAATGTCTATGTCCTTTCCGGAATATTCTGTGCTACCAGTGCTTCTCCGACAGGTGCAAGTTTCAATGAAGGAGATAGCGATGATGTTTTGACTACGAGCGCGCAAGTTGCCACCTCCTCAAAATTTGCTTATACAGGTGGGGGCGACGACGCAGTTTCGGTCCCAGCAAGTGGACAGCTCTCTTTATGGTTACGATTGGATATGCCAACTGCAGTTACCGGAACGCATGCTTATGACGAGCATATCATCACGGTGCGCATTAGCTGTCAACAACCATAAGGAATGAAATTCTTGACGTTTTAATACCTGGATATACAGTCAACAATCGAGCGAGGCGTGGGCTGAATTTATTAATTGTTCTCAGAATATCACCTACTAATTGAGCATTCCCTTTTTATAAATCCTGAGCTTTAAAAAATCCTTGCATTTGTTATTTATATATGTTAAGCCGTTCTTCTAACCTAGATTATTGATTGCATTATTTACGTCTCTTAAGTCTTCAATGGAGGGGGATATATGAAAACAAAAAGATTTATCCAAACAATCTTACTGGTTATCATTTTTCTCATTCCAATCACTGCCTTTTCAGCTGATTGGGGTTGGGTGCCCTGTGGGACTTACAGTCGCTTCTGGGGTATTTGGGGCAGTTCGCAAACAGATATATTTGTCGCGAGTTGGCAGCGTTATAATACCCAAACAGGGAAGTATGAAGACTTTGGTGAAATCTGGCACAGCGATGGCATAACCTGGTCTTCCATGCCAATCCCCACGGATACAAAGGGGATCTATGATATTTGGGGCACTTCATCAGGCCCTGATGTCTTTGCTGTTGGTCTTTCTGGCACCATCCTCCACTACAATGGCACAAGCTGGCATTCCGAGACAGGTGTACCTACAGGATTAGGATGGCTCATGGGTGTGTGGGGCAGTTCAGAATCAGATGTCTTTGCTGTGGGTGAGGCTGTTGGTGGTTCTGGCACCATCCTCCACTTTGATGGCACAAGCTGGCATAGAGAGACAAGCGTGCCGACTACAACTAACCTCCATTCTGTTTGGGGCACTTCAGCAACTGATGTCTTTGCCGTTGGTTATCCTGGCACCATCCTCCACTTCAATGGGAGTGCCTGGTCTACCATGGATAGCGGAACTTCACAAGCCCTTATGAGTGTTTGGGGCACTTCAGCAACTGATGTCTTTGCCGTGGGCTTTGGTGGAACTATCCTCCACTACAATGGAACAAACTGGTCTCCCCCCCAGGGCGGTAGCGGCACTCTACAGGACCTCTATGGTGTGTGGGGCACTCCATCAGGGACAGATGTCTATGCTGTGGGTTCTTGGGGCGCCATCGTCCACTTTAATGGCACAAGCTGGTCTCCCATGACAAGCTGGACTACACAATGGCTCTTTCGTGTGTGGGGCAGTTCAGCAACCGATGTCTATGCCGTAGGAGATAATGGCATAATCTCCCACTATCCATCCTACTCCATCTCTGGGAGTGTAAAAACCTCAGAAGGTGTAGCGGTAAAGGATGTAGAAATTCAGTACTACCTCTATAATGGCACGGTGTCGGTTAAAACTAATAGTTCAGGAAATTATACCATTCCTAATTTAGGCAATGGCACCTTCACCCTATACCCCGTTAAAACTGGATATAACTTTGATCCCTATAACTTGCCGGTTACCATCTCCGGGGCAAATAAGACCGGACAGAACTTTACTGCATACCCACCGGGTAACCCTGAATTGGGATGGGGTAGTATGGATAGCGGCACTACAAAAGCCCTCAATGGTGTCGGGGGCAAATCAGCAACTAATGTCTTTGCAGTGGGTGATGGTGGCAAAATCCTCCGCTACAATGGCACAAGCTGGCATTCAGAGACAGGTTTACCTACAGGAGATGAACTGCTCTATGGTGTTTGGGCCAGCTCAGCAACCAATGATGTCTTTGTAGTGGGTTGGGGTGGCACCATCCTTCACTACAATGGTACCAGCTGGCATAAAGATGAGCACAGTGGGACTTCATATGGGTACTATGGTGTCTGGGGCAGTTCAGCAAGTGATGTCTTTGCTGTAGGTGATGAAGACACCATTCTCCACTACAATGGCACCAGCTGGTCTCCTCCTATGACCAGTCATTGTTATGATTACTTCGCAGGGGTTTGGGGTAGCGCATGGAATAATGTCTATGCCGTGGGTGTTGTGGATGGCAGAATCGCCCGATACAATGGAACAAGTTGGACTCAAGTATACGAATCCGGGGTAGGTCTCAATGGTGTCTGGTGCAGTTCACCAAGTGATGTCTTTGCTGTGAGTGACGGTGGCGGAATCTTCCACTACAATGGCACAAGCTGGTCTCTTATGACAAGCGGAACTACACAGAGCATCAAAGGTGTCTGGGGCAGTTCAGCAAGCGATGTCTTTGCCGTGGGTTATAGTTATTATAACAGCATCGTCCACTACAATGGCACAAGCTGGTCTCCTATGGAAAACCCAACAGCGCTTACATATAGCACACTCAATGGTGTCTGGGGCAGTTCAGCAAACGATGTCTTTGCTGTGGGCTCTGCTGGCACCATCCTTCACTACACCTATTACCCCGTCATCTCTGGCACAGTAAGCGGTGATGTACAGAATATAAATGATAGCGTTACCATAACCCTCTCTGGTCCTGTTTCAAAGACCACAACAACCGATTCTTCAGTAAATTTTGAATATAAATTTAGTGTATTAAGCAATGGCACCTACACAGTTACAGCGAGTAAAAGGTGTTTGTTACCTGATTACACAGAAAAAGATTGCTTTACCTTTGAGCCAGCAAGCAGGCAAGTCGTAATCAGTGGTGGGTGGAGTGCGCCCGGAATAAACTTTACCGCAAGTGAAAACCTCTCCATCTCTGGCAAGGTAACTGGTGAGATCCAGGCTGATGTTATCATAACCATCTCAGGCCCTGTCTCAAAGGCAACAAAAACCGTTACTTCTGGAGATTATAGTTTCACCGGTCTAAAAAGTGGCACCTACACGGTTACACCGAGTAAGGAGGGCTATTACTTTATTTGGCCCAACTGGCAAGGGCAAGTCACACTCGATACGCCAGATCCGAAATCGGTGAACTTTACCTCAGCAGCTTACCACTCCATCTCTGGGACGGTAACCCTAAGCGAAGGTAGTATTGGCTCTGTTGAATATGTTGCCATGATGGTCTACGGAAGTGTTTTCGGTGATACGAGATGGGCGACAACCAACAACGCTTCAGGAAATTATAGTGTTCCCGGGCTAAAAAATGGCACCTACACAGTTACACCCCGTAAAAATGGCTATAGCTTTGCGCCAGAAAACAGGCAAGTCACAGTCAGTGGGGCAGATGTGACAGTGGAGAACTTTGTAGCAACTCCATTATGGTACTGGTCCATCTCTGGGACGGTATTTGGTGAAGGTGAATGCATTGGTTCTGTTCACTTCGACCTCTCGGGAAGTAGTACAACCGATACAACAACTTATGATTCTTCAGGAAATTATAGGTTTTCAAAGTTAAGAAATGGCACCTACACGGTTACACCAATTAAAACTAATTGTAGCTATAACCCATCAAGCTTGTCAGTCTCAATCTTTGACGGCGATGCACCTGGCAAGAACTTTACCGCATCTAAAGCATCTACCTACTCCATCTCTGGCAAGGTAACTTGTAGTGGCGTACCCATTGCTGGCGTACCCATGTTCCTCTCTGGCAGTGATTCAGGGATTACGACAACTAATGCTTCTGGAAATTATAGTTTTACCGTAATCAATGGTACCTACACAGTTACACCCATGAGCTCTACCTATACCTTTACCCCCCCATACTGGCAAGGCGAAGTCAAAGATGGAAATAAAGCAAATATAAACTTTGCTTGCGTGCCTCCTACCTACTCCATCTCTGGTACGGTAACCTACAAAGACAGTGGTCTTGCCTTTGCTGGCGTTACCATGACCCTTTCGGGGAGTATGTCAGGCACTACGATAACTGGCACTTCAGGAAACTATACGTTTAGAGGGTTAATTAATGGCAACTACATCGTTACACCGAATAAAACTAACTATACCTTTGAGCCAACAAACAGGTCAGTCCCAATCACTGGAGCAAGTGTGATAGGTGCGGACTTTAAGGGAACCCCAACCCCAGCATGTCCTTACTCCATCTGTGGCACGGTAACCTGTGATGATAAGGCTGGCTTAACCATGACCCTCTCTGGAGGTGTTTCAACCACTACTTTAACTGATGCCTCAGGAAAATATTGTTTTACCGGATTATGCAATGGCACCTACATCGTTACACCGAGTAAAACTAACTGTACCTTTACGCCCGCAAGCAGGCAAGCCACAATCAATGGAGCAAGTGTGACTGGAGTGGACTTTACTTGCACTTGCATCACTACCTACTCCATCTCTGGTACGGTAACCGGTGATACCCAGGCTGGCGTGACCATGTCCCTATTCGGAAGTATTTCGACCACTACCATAACTGATGCCTCAGGAAATTATAGGTTTACTGGCATAAGCAATGGCACCTACACTGTTACCCCCCGTAAATCTGGATATAGCTTTGAGCCACCATACAGGCAAGTCACAATCAGTGGTGCAAATGTGATAGGAGCGGACTTTACGGCACACATAGCATCTACCTACACCATCTCCGGTACGGTAACCGGTGATACCCAGGCTGACGTTACCATAACGGTCGTCTACGATAGTGTTTTAGGGGATACGACAACCAACACTTCAGGAAATTATACGTTTAGCGGGTTAAGCAATGGCACCTACACAGTTAAACCGAGTAAAGCTAACTACACCTTTGAGCCAGCAAGCACACAAGTTATAATCAGTGAGGCAGATGTGACTGGAGTGAACTTTGTAGCATTTGCAGTTGGTGGCTGCAGCACCTGGGCTGATGTAATCACAAAGTATGATGCCTATGTGAGTGGTCAGGCAACGTGGGCTGATGTTATTGACTGCTATCAGGAATATAGTTCAACCTTTTCCATCTCAGGGACCGTAACCGGTGGTATTCAGGCTGGTGTAACCATGACCCTCTCAGGTGATATTTCAGCCATTACCACCACAACTGACTCTTCAGGAAATTATACGTTTAGTCTGTTAAGTAATGGCAGCTACATAGTTGAACCAAGTTTATCTAACTACACCTTTAGCCCAGCAAGTACACAAGTTACCATCAGTGGGGCAGATGTGACCGGGGTGAACTTTGTAGCATTTGCAGTTGGTGGCTGCAGCACCTGGGCTGATGTAAATGCAAAGTATGAGGACTATGTGAGTGGTGAGATTACCTGGGCTGAATTTTTCAGTTGCTATCAAGAATATACCACCCAATGAATTGAATACTGAGATAAACTGATTTCACCTGAGAAAGGCAGAGGAGGTTTCTCCTCTGCCTTTTTTTGTTTAAACTTTTTTAAACCTTTCTCGTTACTCTTTTTGTAAGTGATGGTCAGGTTAGGGACGAGAAAGGTCAGACGAGAAAGGTGTCAGGTCTACACTATTGACATTCTTTTTTCAATTTGATATTTATTTTTCATGGGACGCCCACTGAGGATTGAATATCCAGGAGCCTTTTATCATGTTACATCCCGGGACGAGAAAGGTGTCAGGTCTACACTATTGACATTCTTTTTTCAATTTGATATTTAGGTGCGAGAAAGGTGTCAGGTCTACACTATTGACATTCTTTTTTCAATTTGATATTTATTTTTCATGGGACGCCCACTGAGGATTGAATATCCAGGAGCCTTTTATCATGTTACATCCCGTGGGAATGAACGAAAGTCTATTTTTCGAACGAAAGGAGATTATGGGAGGTTTACCAATTATTTAAAATCAGCCACTGAAAGGTATGGAGCTAAAATCCACTGTTTTTGTCTGATGTCCAACCATTACCATTTGCTCTTAGAGACCCCAAGAGCAAACCTCCAAGCCGTCCTCCATCACCTCAATACCAGTTATACCAACTATTTTAATGCAAAAACAGGAAGGGTAGGTCATCTCTTTCAAGGTCGGTATCGAGCCATTTTAGTTGAAAAAGACACCTATGCTTTAGAACTCTCTCGCTATATTCACCTCAACCCTGTCAGGGCTAATTTAATAAAAGATCCTTCTGATTATCCATGGAGTAGTTATTTAAGCTATGTGGAAAGAGGAAAGGGGTGGGAGTGGCTTCAAATTGAGTTTATCTTGGGTCAAATGAGTCTTGATGAAAAAGAAGCTCGAAGGAAATATCGGAAATATATTGAGGAGGCGATTGAGCAATCCAGAGAAGATCCTTTAAAGAAAACCGTAGCGTCTACTCTGTTGGGTTCTGAACAATTTATTGAATGGGTGAGAAAGAAATGGATCAAGAAGGCTACGCTTCATCGTGACATTCCTGCCTTAAAGAAGCTTTCCTCTTGGCCGGATTTTTCTTCGATACTGAAGGAATCGGAGAAGGTTTTTGGGAAAGGAACTTCTGAATCGAGAAGAGTAGCTCTCTATCTTTCTCATCGCATGAGTGGACTTTCTTTAGGTGAGATCGGGAAGTTTTTTGGGGGGATTGGCCCTTCGGGGGTGAGCCAGAATACACGGAGGCTTGAAGGTTATTTGAAGGAAGATGCAAAGTTATCTAAAGAGGTCGATAAGCTAAGGAAAATATTGAGTGAATAGTGTAGACCTGACACTTTACTCCCCTCCTAGACCTGACACTTTACTCCCCTCCAGCTAAGAAAAAGAGTATCTAAGAATTACCAGTCCGCCTTGCACATTGGGAAGGGCAGGGGCCAGAAAATGACCTCTGCCCTTTTTGCTATTGCTTTTGCAGGTAATTATTTGTACATTGCCAGTATGCAAAGGATCTCTGTAGCTTTGCAGTCGTAACGCACAGGATACCGCTTCAGGAGATAAAAACCTTTGATCCGAGAATTGCGAAAGTTCTATCCGAACCGCTACGGGAAGCCCATCCTTGCCCGGGTGGACACAGATATTTTTCTCAAAACATATTTTTCTCATTGTTTGAAATGCACGTTTTGTTACGACGCATGTTGCAGGCATGGCGTTGATACGGCGTTTGATGAAGTGAGGCGGATTGAGAATTACGCCGGGGCTTTAGAGGAGTATACGAGTGTTTCTCGAGAGCATTGGTTTGCCGGGACCAGCCTTGAGGATGATGATTTTCCAGGCCGGGGCAATACCCGCACCGGAACTAATCATAAAGGCTGTATTTTCCTTAACCCCAAGGGGCGGGGATGTATGATCCATAGCTTCTGTCTGCAGAACGCAATTGACTATCATGACCTTAAACCCATGGTTAGCTGTCTGTTTCCGGTCACCTTCGGGGAGGGACTTCTATCGCCGGCTACGGAAGTGGATGATAAAACGTTACGGTGCCTGGGCAAGGGAAGGAGCCTCTATGCAGGCGCCCGCAGTGAACTTCAATACTATTTTGGGCAGGAACTCATTTCTGAGCTGGATGCTTTAGAAACATTAAGCCTTGCGGAGAGTATTCCGCGAGCCGCTTTGAAAAAAAAGAGGGGCTAAGTTTTTTAGCCCCTCTTTGCTTTTAGCCTGCTTCTCTTTTACTTCTTCTCAGGTTCTGCCTTTGTTTCCGGTTTTACTTCTGGTTTGGCCTCAGGTGCCGGGGGAGCTGCCTCGGGTTTAATTCCGGCAGCGGGGGGTTCTTCTGCTTTGGCTTCGGCTTTCAAGAGTTCCTCATTAATGGTAACCTTGTTCTTTGCCTTGAGGGATGCGAGCAATGCTTCGACCTTCTCCTTCTGTTTATCTTTCTTCAGCTTGGTGGTGATTCTCACCTTTACGCTGTCAAGCCCCTGCAGTTGGCCCTCTTTCTTCTCATCCACCTTGATGATGTGGAAGCCATCCTGGTCCTTCAGCAGAGTGCCGATCTCTCCTGCCTTTGTCTCAGAGGCTACTTTATCAAATTCCGCTGACATCCTGCCTTTCGTTATAAATCCCAGGTCACCCCCTTTGGCATTGGTCCTGGGATCATCCGAGTTCTCTTTGGCAATGGCCTCAAAGTTGCCGCCAGACTTGACCTTTTCAAGGAGTTCTTTTGCCTTTGCCTCCTTCTTGGCTGTATCTTCAGGAGTGGCATTTGCATCAACCTTGATCAGGATCTGACGGGCCTTGATCTTTTCCGGGATCCTGAACTCATCCAGGTTAGCATCGTAATACTTTTTCGCTTCTTCATCGCTTATCACAATCTTCTGGTTGATCTCCCGGTTGATCAGTTCCTGAATCAGGATGTTGCTGGCCAGGTCTTCTACCTTCTGTTCAACCTCAGAAATCTTGTCGATCTTCAGCCGCTTTGCCTCAATGGTGAGTAGATACCGGTCGATGATATTTTCCAGGAATTTCTTTTTGTCTTCCCCCTTGAAGGTCATCCGGTACTGGGGAGGGATCTGCTCAAGTTTGCTATCCACCTCTTTCATAGTGAATGTTTTCTTGCCAACCGTTGCTACGACAGCGTCTTTTGCCTTCTCACTCTTTCCCTGCTGGGCTTTCTCTGCTTTCTCTACCTTCGCAGGGGGCGCCGCCTTCTCAGCCTCCTTCTTTGCCTCTTCTGCTGTGACTGCAGCGAGGTAGCCAAATGAGAACAGGAAAGCAACAACAATAACCAACAATCTTTTCAACATCTTTTTCTCCTTTCTTTTACTTCCTTGAAATAGGGTATGCATTATCAGTATCCACAAAAGAGATTGCTTCGTCTCCGCCTCGCAATGACAAGAGGGATTTTGTCATGCCGGGCAAAGCGAGGAATCTCACCATAAACGCTTAGCGAATCAATCCATACTCCTGCATTACCTTCCTGAGCTTCTCAAGGTTTGCCGCACTCATGGGTGAAAGGGGCAGCCTGAGCTCAGGTGAAATCTTCCCCATGAGCCCGAGGGCGGTCTTGACCGGTATGGGGTTGGTCTCAAAAAACATGGCGTTGTTCAGGGGGAGGAGCTGGTAGTGCAGCCTCCGGGCTTCAGCATAATCTCCGCGCTCAAAGCTCTTGCAGAGGTTGGCCACATCCCCGGGGACTACATTTGCAGTTACCGAGATCACCCCTTTCCCTCCCACTGCGAGGAGGGGGAACGTTACAAAGTCATCACCGGAGAGGACAGAAAATGTTTCCGGGCAGAGCTTGATAACGTCGCTGATCTGCTGGAGGGAACCGCTTGCCTCCTTGATCCCCACGATATTCTTAATCTGAGCAAGACGGCCAATGGTCTCAGGCAGGAGGTTAACGCTCGTCCGCCCCGGTACATTGTAGAGCACAAGGGGGATGTCCGTCTCCTCTGCCACCTTCCGGTAGTGCTGGTACATGCCCTCCTGGGTCGGCTTGTTGTAGTACGGGGTAATGAGCAGGGCACCGTCTGCACCTGCCTTTTCAGCGTGCCTGGTCAGACGGATAGCCTCAATGGTGTTGTTGGAACCAGTGCCGGCAATGACCGGTACTCTCCGGGCAACGGCCTCAATGGTGATCTCAATTACCCGTTCGTGTTCTTCATGAGATAGTGTTGCTGATTCTCCCGTGGTACCGCAGGGCACGATACCCTCAGTCCCGTTTTTAATCTGGAATTCGATTAATGTTCGAAGTCCTTCCTCATCCACCTTTACGCCTTTGAAAGGAGTAACCAGAGCTACCATAGCCCCTTTAAACATATTTTTCTCCTTCTCTCCGTTTTAGAATATGGGCGTAATAAATTACGCCCCTACATAAGACCGCAGGCCGTCAGGCCGGAGGCCGCTCCTGCGGTAAATTCTATCGTAGGAACGACCAAACGTTTTATAAACCGAAGGCCGTCAGGCCGGAGGCCACTCGCCGCTCCTGCGGTAGATTCTATCGTAGGAACGACCAAACGTTTTATAGACCGAAGGCCCGCCGCAGGCGGGTAGGCCCTTATTCCGCATTCCGCAATTCATTCGTACGCTTCTTCCCATAATTCACCCTGATAGACGATCTTCACTTCACCCTCAAAGGCAACCTCTTCAAATCCATCTCCTTTCTTCTTGAAGTGAACCGTGAGGATTTCTCCTCCCCTCGTTTTGACCTTTACCGGCGATGTTACATGAGCTTTAAGAGAGGCAATCAAGGCTGAGGCAACGATACCGGTACCACAGGCAAGGGTTTCATCTTCAACGCCTCTCTCATAAGTCCTGACCTCAATGCCGTTGCTGCCGATGACTTTTACCCAGTTCACGTTGGTACCGGATGGCTGAAAGAGGGGATGAAAGCGTACCTTCCTGCCGATGACCCGGACGTCAACTCCTTCCAGTGCTTCATGAAATATCACTACATGGGGGACGCCGGTGTTGATGCTGTGCACGACAATCCTTTCACCGTCCAGAGGCAGGGCAATATCCGTCCTGATCTGAGAAGGCGGGGTAAGTTCTATGGTAACTTTTTTTCCTTCAACCTCGGCACGGATAATTCCGGCCCGCGTTTCAAAGCTCAGCTTTTTTGGCGCTATGCCCAGCAGATGAGCGAGCCTTGCCACGCACCTGCTGCCGTTTCCGCACATCTCAGCTTCACTGCCGTCAGCGTTAAAGAACTGCCATCTGAATGTTGTCTTCCCGGAGGGCTCAATCAGGATGAGGCCATCTGCACCAACTGAGACATTTCTCCTGCAGATTTTCCGGGCAAACTGATTGAGCTGTATGCCGGCAAGGGCACTGTTCCGGTTATCGATGAGGATGAAGTCATTTCCGCTTCCACTCATCTTATAAAAGGGAATCCGCATTATGTTTCTTTCAGAATAATTTCAACTTTATTTTGCAAGTGTTTAAATCCAAAATCCAAATATCAAAATTCGAAACAAATCCAAAACTCAATCCGCCGCCGGCGGACAAAATTCAAAACATTTATTTTGGTCATTCTTATTTTGAACATTTGTGCTTGTTTCGGATTTTGTGCTTCGCATTTCGAATTTATTTTTTCATGATCCTCAGATCCCCAGTCCCTGTTTCCTGATCCCGAATTCTGAAATTTTCAGGTCATCCGGCATTCGTTCGCCCCGGATGAGGTCATCATAACACTCCCTCTCCCGGATGATTGAGAATCGATTCTTGTCAGCAAGCACTTCGGCAATCCTGGGACGTGAATTGTAGTTTGAGGACATGCTGAAGCCGTAGGCACCGGCTCCCATAACAGCTATGAGCTCATGAGCCTTGAGCATCTGTATTTTCCTGTCTTTGGCGAGGAAGTCACCGGACTCGCAGATCGGCCCCACGATATCAGCTACGATTGACTTCCGCTTCGCTTTGATGACAGGCTGAATCTTCTGGTAGGCACCGTAGAGGCTGGGCCGGATAAGGTCGTTCATCCCCGCGTCCACGATCACGAAGTTCTTCCTGTTACTCTTCTTGGTATAGAGAACCTGCGTCACCAGAATGCCTGCATTGCCCACAATCACCCTGCCGGGTTCTAAGATGAGGGTAACCTGTAACCCCTTTAACTCCTTCATTAGGCTCTCCGCATAATCACGGGGATGGGGTGGTTCTTCTTGATCGTAGGTGATGCCGAGGCCTCCGCCGAGATCGAGGTACTGGATGGTTATCTTCATCTTATTCAGCTCGGCCATCAGTTCCTTTACCCGTTTCAATGCCTCGAGAAAAGGAGATACCTCGACGATCTGGGACCCGATGTGACAGTCAATGCCGGTGATCTCGATGTTCTTCAGTTTCTGCGCCCGGGCGTACTCCTTTACTGCATGATGGATGTTGATCCCGAACTTATTCTCCCTCAAACCGGTAGCAATATAGGGGTGAGTCCGGGGATCGATATCCGGGTTGACCCGCAGGGCAATACGTGCCTTCTTCTTCATTCTGCCGGCGATCCGGTTGATCAGAGAGAGCTCCTCTGATGACTCGACATTGAACATAAGGATATTTGCCTCAAGGGCGTATTCGATTTCGTCCCCTTTTTTCCCGACGCCGGAATAGACAATCTTGCTCGGGCTGATGCCTGCGTACAGCGCCCGGTAGAGCTCGCCTCCGGACACGACATCTGCACCTCCGCCCAGATGGGCCATGATCCTGAGGATCGCCAGATTGAAGTTCGCCTTCACCGAAAAACAGGTGAGGTGGGATATGGAGGAAAAGGCCGAGTCAAAGACCCGGTAGTGGTTTTCGAGCGTATGTCGGCTGTAGAGATAGAAGGGCGTCCCTACTGCCCGGGCGATGGAAGCTATTGGCACCTGCTCACCGTAAAGCTCATTTGTCTTATACACAAAGTCATGCATGCCACATCTCCAGTTGGTAAAGGTTAAGGAAGATATATCACCTTCACCTCTTCAGAGGGGGGACTTTCATTCCTCCTCGAAGAGCTGTCTGCAGAGCTGATCGCATAATAGTATGCTTTATCCTTTTTTGTCCCGGTGTCAAGGAAGATGGTACCTTTCACGGGATCCGGGTTGAGCTTTTTCAGCGCTCCCTCGCCTTCTTCTCTCCGGTAGATGGTATAGCCGGACACATCCGCCTCCGGGCTTTCCTCCCATCGTAAACTGATACCTTCATCGATCCAGAAGGCAGTAAGCCCCTGCGGGATGGACGGTGGTTCAAGATCAACGGGGATAGCAGAAACAGGGAGAGATCCTTCACTCTCAACCCAGCCTTCCCCGACCTTTCTTGCTGCATGGATCCGGAAGGTATACTGCTGATCGTTTTTAAGGTTTATAACCTGATATGCAGTTGCCTCAACCGGCTGTTCATTAACCGGCGCAAAGAGGAATTGTGTCCCTTCGTCAGTCCGGTAACAGTTATAGAGGAGAGGTTCCCGGCATAAAGAACCGTCAGCAAGGGAGTTCACCTTTCCCCACTGTAAGTTCACCATTCCGTTTCCGGCCTGAGCGGTAAGGCTTTGAACAGAAGCCGGTGGCAGATCCCAGTATGCCTTTGCTGAGTTTGATTCTTTGCTGAATTCATCGTCAGCGTTGAAGGATAGAACTTTGTAATGGTATTCCATCCCCGGGGATACACTGCTATCTCTGAATTCCTTCTTCTCTCCCCTGACCGGTAACAGACCTTCAGTCCGCTGATATTCGATGTCAGCCAGGGAGATGAACTTTCTGGGACAGCTCTCGCACCCCTCGCTCAACTTCCTCACGCTTTTCAGAATTTTAAACCCCCTGAGGTCAGTCAGGGTTGAGCCGTCAGTGTTCTTTACCGGTATGCCAAAGCTCAAAATGATTGCGTTTCCCTCTGCCCTGGCCTTAAGGTCCCTGACTGCCTGTGGTACTACCATCTCAGGCATTCTTAAGGGACCCTTCTTGCCGCAAGCCGGGGAGAAAAGGATAAGCAGGATAAAGACTACTGATAGAAGGATCTCTCTCAACCTCACCGGGATCCTTTCGTATCCTCCATCCTGGATCTAAGAGCCTTGATGACTTTTTCTACTTCCTTCCAGGCTGTTCCCCCCTTTGATTTTCTGCTGTTAATTGAGTTCTCGAGGGTAACCACCTCAAACACATCCTCGTGGAAGAGAGATGATACCTCGCGGTATTCCTTAAGGGAAATCTCATGGAATGCTTTCCCTTTTCCAAGGCAGTACCGCACGAGCATACCGACGGTCTCATGAGCCTGACGGAAAGGGAGTCCCTTGCGTACCAGGTAGTCGGTAAGATCCGTTGCAGTAGAAAAGTCTTTTCCTGCTGATTCTCTCATTTTCTCCAGCTTGAAATTCAACAAGGGGATGAGTTCACCCATTATTTTCAGAGCGCTCTTCAGGGTGTCCACCGAGTCAAAGAGAGGTTCTTTATCCTCCTGCATGTCGCGATTATAGGAAAGAGGTAATCCCTTCATGGTAGTCAGGAGGGAAATGAGGTTGCCATACATTCTTCCGGTCTTTCCCCTGATGAGTTCGAGAACATCAGGATTCTTTTTCTGTGGCATCATGCTGCTGCCGGTGCAGAACGAATCAGGGAGCTCAACGAAGTCAAATTCAGGAGAAGACCACAAAATCAGTTCTTCGCTCATGCGGCTCAAGTGCATCATCGCGATCGCGGCTGCACTCAGGAATTCTATGATGAAGTCCCGGTCGCTTACCGCATCCATGCTGTTTTCACTCACTGCAGGGAAGTCCAGAAGGTGGGCGATGTAATTCCGGTCAACAGGGAAAGAAGTACCTGCAATGGCACCCGAACCGAGAGGCATAACATTTACCCTCTTCCTGGTGTCCTGGAGCCGTTCCCTGTCCCTCAAGAGCATCTGGCAGTAGGCAACAAGATGGTGAGCGAGGAGCACGGGCTGAGCATGCCTCAGGTGAGTAAAGCCAGGCATGATACTATGGATATTGTTCTCAGCTACGGTGAGCAGGTTCTTGAGAAGCGTGTCCATGAAGTCGCAGAGGGCATCAATCTCTGCCCGTAAATAGAGCCTCATATCCAGAGTGATCTGGTCATTCCGGCTCCTGGCGGTGTGCAGTTTGCCGCCGATGGTTCCGAGTTTCTCGAGGAGCCTGTTTTCAATGTGCATGTGGATGTCTTCCAGCTCTTCGGAGAACCTGAACTCGCTCTGTTCG
>Ga0315274_10008486_pt1 | contig 14881 bp, 8 predicted proteins | sample YL17G02_20_MG_FD_203700 | JGI IMG/M metagenome (GOLD analysis project Ga0315274, IMG submission 203700) | Sediment microbial communities from Yellowstone Lake, YNP, Wyoming, USA - YL17G02_20 | ecosystem: Environmental > Aquatic > Freshwater > Lake > Sediment | place: USA: Wyoming | collected... | reverse complement strand
ACGTCCAGATCACCAGCAACCCCATGAACCAACCGCCGGTAGTCAATGCCGGCGCGGATCAGACGATCAGTCTGCCGGCTGGTGCGACCCTCAGTGGCAGTGCGACCGATGATGGGTGGCCCAACCCGCCGGGTGCCCTGGCGCTCACCTGGAGCAAGGTCAGTGGTCCGGGCACCGTTGCCTTTGCCAACGCCAACGCGCTGTCCACGACCGTGACCTTCTCCACAGCGGGAACCTATGTCCTGCGATTGAGCTCGGAGGACGGGAGTCTGGCCACGACCGATGACCTGCAGGTGGTCGTCAATCCGGCGCCAAATCCGGCGAGCCGCTTTATCAAGGGCATCAATCTGAATGGCCCGGCAGTCGTGATTGAAGGGAATCAGTGGTTGTCGCACCAGGACGCGCTGGCTGGCGGGTTGCAGGTTGGGCTTACTTACAGCACCGACCCGGCGCAGTTGTGGACTGGCAACTACACGTTCACTTTGACCCCAGCCGCTACCGGAGACACGTTGAGCATGCTCCAGACAATGGCCGCAGCATTCCAGCCGCCGACCGGCCAAGGGCTCGCCCTCACGCAGACGCTGCCGACTGGCAATTATCAAGCCTACCTCTATACTATTGAGAACTTCCAGGACAACTCCATGCTCATGGAGGTGCACGTTCAAGGCGACACAGTCGCCACCGGCGTCGGCGATCTGCCTCTGGGAACGTGGGCCAAGTATGGGCCGTTCGACGCAGTAGTTGGTGCCAATCAGACCTTGAGAATCGATGTCCTCCGCCAAGACCGAGGCAATGTGCTCATGTGTGGCTTGGCCATCTTTTCCAGCGATCCGGCACCGACGAATGGCGCGCCCAATCTCGCTCCGGCGGTCAACGCGGGTGTGGACCAAACCATCACCTTGCCGGCCAGTGCGACACTGAGTGGCACTGCGGCCGACGACGGGCAACCTGTTCCGCCGGGAGCCCTCACCGTGGGGTGGACCAAGGTGAGTGGGCCTGGCACGGTGACTTTTGCGAGCGCCAGTGTGGCTGCGACGACGGCGAGCTTCAGCGCGGCGGGTGCCTACGTGCTGCGTTTGACCGCCAGCGACGGCAGCTCGAGCGCCTCGGACGACGTGCAGGTGACGGTGAATCCGGCCCCACCCGTCAATCGGGCGCCGACGGTCAACGCCGGGGCAGATCAGACGATCACGTTGCCGGCCAGTGCGACGCTCAGTGGGACGGCGACGGATGACGGGCTGCCCAATCCGCCTGGAACACTCACTGCTGGGTGGACCCAGGTGAGCGGGCCGGGGACGGTGACCTTTGGCAACGCCAACGCGCTGGGGACCAAAGCGAGTTTCTCGGTGGAGGGCACCTATGTGCTGCGCTTGAGCGCCAGCGACGGCAGTCTGAGCGCATCCGACGACGTGCAGGTTACGGTTCAGGCACCGCCGCCGGCCCCGGTGGTGGGTCTGGTGACCCTGCCGATCGAGGTGCTAGGTGCGGATGGGACGATCCAGGAAGTGACCGTAAACGTCGCCAGTTCAGCGCTCAGCAGCGGGCCGTTCAAGCTTTGGTTCCAGGTGCACAACCTGAGTTACGACAACAAGGGCAGCGTCCAGATCAACAACAGCCCGTGGATCGACCTCAACAACAGCAATCCCGCCATCGACATTGCTCAGCCGGGCAAGGCGTTTCATGGCATCGGCGGGGCGTATCACACGCTGAAGCTGACGGTGGCCATTCCCGACGGCACGGTCGTGGCGGGGCTCAATACGATTCGGTTCCGGTTCAACGCCACCGACGGCGTCTCGGTAGGATACCGCGTGATCAAACTCAATTTGCTGACCGCGGCCGGCCAGAACGTGTTGGACAGCAGTGCGTTTGTCCAGGACGACCCGATCACTTGGCAGGGCCCCTACACCACCGCAGCCGAGATCGCGGCGGGCCAACAGATTTGGACGACGGCGGTGCTGCGGGAGCCGCCGATCAAAGGGGGAGCGGTGATACAGGCCAAGTGTGCGGACTGCCACACCCGGGATGGCCGCGACCTGAAGTATTTCAACCTCTCCAACCAGGCCATTATTACGCGAGCCCAGTTCTGGGGTTTGCGCCAGTATGATGGGGAGTTGTTGGCCAGCTACATTCGATCGTTGCCGGTGCCCAATCCGGGGCGGCCGTGGAATCCGCCCTATCAGCCGGGGCCGGGTTTGGATGCCAAGCCGGTGAGTGAGTGGGCGGCGGGGGCGGGGGTGGACTGGGTGCTGGACACTGACAGCGCGATGCTGGCCTACCTGTTTCCTTCCGGAATCACCTTTGATCGGATAACAAACACCGCGCCCAACGTCTTCAACACGCGGGAGCAGCCGATCACGATTCAACTGCCAGATTGGTTCCACTGGTTGCCGCGGATCCACCCGTTGGACGGGTACGGATCGAGTTTCGAGAATTCGGCGGTGTGGAAGGACTATCAGGGTACCATCTCGAACAACGGGTTCGCAGGAGTTCGCGGGGTCTTTGCCTATGTCAAGGCGAACAACTACCAGGGCATCTATCCGTGGCTTAACTATGCTGTCAATGCCGTATGGCACGTGGAGTGGTTCAACTTCTTGCTGACCATCCGCCCTACCGCCGTCGATGCGGCCTCCGGTCGCAAGCTCACCGACTATGGCAACTGGCACGCCGTCAAGATGTGGGAGCTGATGCAGGAGTATGGGATGGAGGGTCGTCAAGCATCGGCGACCAGTCGCGAGGCGCGAACGTGGTACGACTATGTCGCCTTTGACGCCTCTCCGAACATCCTCAACAGTCCCTATAACGCCACTGGGATTAACGACAACACCCCGCTCATGAAGCGATATTTCACCGTGGCGTGGTATCAGGTGCAGATCGCGCTCAATCCGGGCAATTACTCAGACGGCATTTTCAAGACTGACATTCGCCCGATGGACTGGCCGTACTGTTGGGGCTTCTTTAACGAGATGACCGCGGAAGCTCGCGTGGCGACGTCGGCCATGTTCATCCAGAACACCGTTAAGGCATTTCAAGACCAGGATTTCACCACGGGTAAACTCTCTCAGGGGGATGGTTGGAGTCCACAGCGTAATGCGTGCTTGAATCATTTGGTCAATCCGGCCATCGACAATATGTGGGGTCCGTCAGATATTCCGGCTGCGCAGCGAGTGCAGTTCTATGAAGGCATGACCAAGTATTGGATCATGAAGTGCAAGCAGTTCACCCCAGCACAATACTATGCTTCTGGTTTTGGCGCGAATTCGTCCTGGTCAACTCCAAGACTCGCCGACCACACGGATGGTTATTTTGGGTACAACACCACTACAGGACTGTTCGATCTACCTGAACAATTGTGGTACGGCCTTCCTCAACTGCGTGCCCACGGCGTCAGTACTGCGACGGTCAACGAAATCAAAGCCTGGGCTGCAACGATCTGGCCCGCGGCAAATTGGGCGAGCCGATGATGAGCGTCAACTGGCGTGACGCCTCGTTCTGTGGCTCGCCAGATGCAACCGGCGCTTGAGTTGAAACCTCTTCGGTGTAGTCAACGGCAGAAGAAGTAGTTAATGTAGCCGAAGTCGCGCTTCCTGTTTGCCACCCATCGATTCACATCAGACTCCAGCACCGGCTGCCTCGCGTCATCCGCCGTGAAGCACCTATAGCCCTTGGTCCAGAACAGCTCGAACAGCTCGCGAAAGTGCGGGTTGATCGTCCCGCCGAAGTTCTCATCGAAGCCATGTTCGAGGATCCAGACGGGCGCAGGTGTCAGTTTCATGACACGCGAGGCGCCAGTGATGACGTCGTATTCGTTTCCTTCAACGTCGATCTTGATCAAGAGCCGTTTCCCTGAAAAGCGGTCCGAGAACAAGTTGTCGATGCAGTTCACGGGTACCAAGCGTGAATAGTTGCTCGCGACCCCACCCCAACCTCGGGTCAGGCTCGCTCCTTGGCGGCCTCCGAACAGTGGGAGAACGCCAATCCCTTCCGCGAGGGCTATGGGCAGGACCTCGACATCCGTCCAGTTGTTTCGTTGCAGATTGAAAAGGAGGGCCTTGAGATTCTCCGCGTTCGGCTCGACCGCCACTACCTTGAGTCCGGCTTGCCTGGCTGCGAGCGTGAACACACCACAATTCGCTCCTATGTCGATGAAGATCTCGGCGTCCTTGGCCAGTTCGAGCAATAAGGCCTGCTCGCCAGACTCCCATCGTAACTCGGCCATGCCTGGCTCCCCAAGCATTTCAAAACCCAAGTGCACACGTGAGATCTGCCAGCGTGCGCTCAGTCGCCGATCGCGCAACAGGCGATAGCTGGCCGCAAGCCATGGCAGGCTTCGGTCAACGAAGCTCTTTACTGATAGGAATTTGCTTCTTCGCGTGATGGGATCGTGCGCGGGCGGACGGGGCCGGTCAAGGCAGAAAACTCCTGGATGGCATGAAAGCTGGCGTACGCGCAACGCGGTGACTACGTCCACCAGCAAGATGAGACAACAAACTAATGAACTAACTTCCCTTTTCGCGTTTGGAGGGGTTCGCCAGGCGGGACGACTTGAGTTGCGACCAAGGCTTTGCCTTGTTGGCTGGCGGTTCCGGGGAAGGCAGCGGCGCGCGGCAAGCCACGCCATGCAGCGCCGAGACCATGAACCAGAACTGGATGCCGAGTTGGGTGTTGAAGCACGGTCCCGCAAAGCTCTGGCCGATGATGAATAGATTCAGACAGAATAGAATCCCAGCGATGTAGGAGAGCTGAAGATCCTGTCGCTGTATGGCCACGCGGTACGTGCTCATCATGGCAACCACAATCGCGCCTCCGTAAAGGATCCACATCGGCACGCCTCCGTCCAGCAGCCAACCCGTGAGCTGGATCTCGGCATAGGGGCTATCGCGATCGAGGGGACCTTCCTTCGGAAAGTAAACGGCTATCATTCCCCAACGCCCTACGCCCGCCCCCAAGGGATACGCGGGCAGGTCGCGGGTGAACGTGAGTTCCAGAAAGGCGCCGCGGTTCTCTTTGTAACTCGTCACCGCCCCCTTCTCAACAATGCCCAGGAATCGGTTCGCCACGCTCTTCCCGCCAATCGAGACCGCCCATACGAAGGCCCCGACGACCAGGGCCGCTCCCAGCGACGCGATCATCACCAACTGGGCCATGCGCTTCTGCCTCCAGAGCAGGAAACACATGGCGATGAGGGCCACCAGCATCATCATCATCAACGATCGGACTTGAGTCAGATAGAGGATGAAGACACCGGTCCCGGCCAACGCCAAGCAGGACAGCCTCTGCCAGTTCTTGGCCCCGACTTGACTCGCCAGGACCACGCCCAGGAATCCCACGGTCATGCCCGCCACCGCAGCCCCGCCCGGCATGTCACTCAAGCCGGGCGGACGGATGATGGTTCGACCATCGGCACCCATATAGGACAATTGTTCGATCCTGGAGGCATTCATGGCCAAGGCGACGCGGCTGAACTCCGGGGGCATGAATCTGGCCGGATAATACACCTGGAGCAGTCCGACCACGACACTTAAGGCATTGGCGACGAGCATCAGCCAAACGAGGCGCCGCAGGTGAGGCACACTTTCGATCTTGCGCCACACCCAGAAGACCGGCGCGGCGATGCAGAGCTGAAAGATGATCTGAGCCGGCCCGGCGGGGAACTCGGTCAGCGGATGGGCCAGGCTCAACACCAACAAAGCCAACACCGCTTTGACCCACTTCTGGCTGGGAGGCGGTTCGATCCTGATCTCGTCTGGATCGACGCTTGGGTTGTTTGGATCGCCCAGCACCGGCTTCTTCAACGCCGGTCGCGATCTGCGGCTCGGAGTCTTGACGGCCACCAGGAACAAGAGCCCCAGACTGCTGGCGTAGGGAAGAGCACGGATGAGAAACCGGAAGGCCTGTGCTCCCGGCACGAACAGCAAGCCCGTGGAGAGGTACTGGATGAGCACGAAAATCTCCAGCCAGCCCCACTTGGGCAGAACCTCCTGCGGTTCTGTCGGCGGACGAGGTTTGCCGTGTGGTCCGATCATAAATGGCGTCCGGGCTGGCCCCGCCGCGGCGGCAGATCGCGCGCCGGCCAGTCAGCCAGGGTGTGCGGGGAGGCCGGCTCCGCAGGTGGTTGCCCCCCGGCCGGAAAGCCAGCGGTTAGCTCCGCGCGCGTCAGGCCAGGGGCGGCAGCGGGTCTGATATGGCATGATGCGCTCATCGGTGAAGACCATTGCAGTTCATGCTGAACCCGCCCGTCAAGCGTTACTTTGCGGTCCGGGCGGGAGGCCACGGCCGGTGTTGGGCGGCGTTTGGCGACGCACTCGCATAGGCGCTTGGGCTAACGCTCGCACTGGGCTTCCCAGTCCGCCAGGTAGCCTAGCGGGAAATAAACCTCAAAGCCCTGGCCCACGAATTAGATTTGGCTTTGGAAGAAGACCTGCCGTGGATCCAGTGGTTTCACAGCGGGTAATGGTCCTGTGGGATCAGTGATTGCGGGACGATGCCCTTTGACAGGTCGGTGCTCAGAAGCAGTGAACAGGAGAACGGGGGAAGTGCCGTCGGTTGCGGGGGGCTGGCTGCGGACCGCCAACCAACCATGTAGATCAAACCGCGAACTCCTCGAGGCGGCAGGCCTGTGCTGTTTTGGGACCGACCTGGAGAAGACCCCCACCATGGACTTTGTCGCGGATTTCGAGCAACCCCAAGACTTGAGCGCCTTTTCGCCCGGGGCACCGTTTGGGTCCGCGCTGGTCCTCAACGGGAGCACACAGGCGACCATACCCTTCCAGGTCGGCATCGACCAAAGCGACTGCCATCCGTAGGAAAAGCAGTGCGCGCGTCGGCCGGCCAACCAGGAACTCACCGCACACGCACGGAATGCGAGCGCTGCTTTGCGTCTCGCCACTGGCCGGATCGAGGCCAGGCACGGATCATGGAGGATTGTCCGCCAGCACTGGGCTGTTCCGTACGACCAGTCGGCACTACCCTGACTGGTCAGATTACCGGCGTGAGACCGCCAACTGCTGAGGCGTTCGCGAACATAGTAGGCGCCCAGGCTTTCCCGGCATAAAAGGTAGGTTAACCAAAGGTCGTAGGCAGGACCGGCGTCATCCGGCAGCACGGGGGGTAGCAGTTGCCGCCTGAACACGGTCCCCATCGCCAGGGGAATTATCTGGGAGGCCAACAAGTGAAAAAAGGGCCGATGAACACCCTCGGCAAGACCCAAACGCTGCCAGTAAGCAGACACCTTTTCGGTCTCTTCGCTCAGCGTCCGGCCCTCCGCATCCACCACCCAGTGGTCGCAAAAGGCCAAGGCGCATCCAGGATTCTCCTGAAGTGGACGGGTCAGGCGTTCGACGCACGAGCTCGCCCAGAGACTGGTCTGGGGGATCGTCCGAGACTATGATCTCGACCTCCTGCCAGGTCTGGCACAGCGCGCTCTCAATGGCGGCGGAGAGATAATCGGGCCTGGTCTTGTAAGCTGCCGTTATGATGCTGACAAGTGGTTTCCTCATGCCTTCCGCCGATCCGCCCACCCCGCAACTCACGCCCCAAAGCTAAGCCGCAGGGCCGGGAAGTCAAGCTCCGAGGGGACCTGGGAACAGGCAAGCCGACCTTGATGCTCGCTTGCGAGCCCGGTCGAGAAGTACTACGAATGCCGAAAAGTCGATCAGGATCCGGACAAACCGTTCCGCCGTTGGGAGGGGCTGCGCGAAACCGTCCTCGAGGGGCACACCGGCTGGACCTATCCCGTGGGCGACGCGGCGGCCTTGGCGAATCGCATTCAGCAGGTGCTGGCGGACCCGCAGGAGGCCGCGCGACGTGCCGCGAACGCGCGCGAGTTGGTGTTAGCGAAGTATACACGCCAGGCCGTACTGGACGAACTGGTGCGGCTAATCAACCAGACGGAATGATCGGCCAGTCTCGGCGCCGACGCCGTGCGCTGCAAGACGCCACAGCCACCCGGGGCTCATGAGGAGGCGCGAACCGGTGAACCGGACGCCGCGAGAGGCATCAGGAATTCCTGGAGGCGACTAGCCACGTTGTCATGGTATGCCAGCGAATTGTCCATATCCCGCCACCCACCGTCTCGGCTGGCCAACATGAGGCGCCAGCCTTACCTGTTTTCCAACCTTAGCGCCCGAGGTGTCACGCGCAGAGCTCATGCATCAACGCTTCGTAGCGATCGAGCATAACTTCCAGCGAATACTGTTTCGCCCGTTCCAAACCCAAGCCCGTCCATCGTGCTCGTGCCGCTTGATCAGCCAGCAAGGCGCAGACCGTGTTCCCGAAATCGCCGTCGACCACCAACATCCCGTATCTCCCGCCGTCCAGGACTTCCTGGCTACCGGGATTGGGCGTAGCGACAACGGGCGTGCCACTTGCCATGGCCTCGACATAGGGCAGGCCGAAGCCCTCGTACGAACTGGGGGAAGCGTAAACCCATGCACTTTGGTACATTGCGGCCAGTCCGGACGCGCTCACGCCGACGTAGTATTCCACGCCACGAACGGGTGGCCCGGGGGGACTAACCACCAGCTTCAGCCTTGCGGCAGGGAACCGCGGCAGGATGGTCTGCGCAAAACACTCCAGCAGGAAACGACCGCGCTTGCGGCCGCCTAGCGCCCCCACGAACAAGAGCGACGGCTCGACAGTCTTAGCCGAGAGTGAGCCCGAGAACAAAGACAGGTCCACTCCGTTGGGAATGACCCTTCTGATGAACGGATTGTCCCGGGCGGTATTTGCGCTCACCCCCACACAGCCCTTCTGCGAAATGGCTGTCAGCAGCTCAAGACAATATACTCCACTCTGATGAAAGAAACGCAAGGCTGACTTCGCCGACAGCGCTTCCCTTAGGCCGCTACCATGGACCACGCGGATCAATGGCTTGCCCAGTAAGGGAAGGAGCAGGCTGTCGCCGTGGGCGATGATCAGGTCGGCGCCACGATAACGGGGTAGAATTGCCAGCAGGTTGCCCAGGTAGCCCATCGTTAAGCCTAATCCCAGCCAACTGGCGGCGAACTGTCGCCATGGGAGCCCCTCCACCGCGTACAGCGCACCTGCCGGTTTCGGATCATAAGTCCACACCGTGACTCGATGACCGCGTCGTGCCAACCCTTGAGCCAGGTCGTGAGCGAGGCGTGCAACTCCGCCACGCTTCTGCCCCTCCACTGGCAGATGGGGGCTGAAGACAGCGACCGAATAGATGCGTTTCTGCATGCAGCGGATCGAGGTTCGCGTTCAGAGGTATCCCCCCCGACCGACGGCTCGTCGGTTCATCCCGTGAAACATCCCGGCAACCGGCTCTGGCCGGTGCCCACCGTAGACCATGGCGATCATATGCCTCTGAAGCGTGTCGGCATTCAACCGCAGGCTTCCCGTTTCTGGCAGGTGAAATGCCCGCCTTCTTTGTGCGTTCACAGCTTCGTTGTCACTATCGGCGGCTGGCAGACCGGGCTTTAGGGGAGCAGACACAGTCATCCCACGCGCGCGAACTGTTCATTCATGGTGTTAACCAGTTTCGGCCAGGAATAGCAATGCTCGTAAGCCTGGCGAGCCGCTTGTCCGAGCTTGTGGCCAAGCGCACGGTCCTCGAGAAGCTCGAGCAGTTGTTCCGTGAACTCCTGGTCCTGGTGGGCCTCGATCCCCCGGAAGAACTTCCCCTGCCTGAGACTGTGGCCAGTATCGGGGCCAATCGTAGTGATGATCGCGCATCCGTGGCTCAGACCAGCCATGAAAGTGGTGCGCCGTTCGGCGACCCCGTCCGCAAACGGCAGCGCCAGGACATCCACGGCCTGAAGAGCGACCGAGACCTCAGACGCTGACAAGTAACCCAGCGGCTTAAAAAGGTGCTTTAGATCATCCGGGGTTCTTTGCGTTGGCCGATCGCCCATGGTTACCAACCCAACCCTCCTGCCTCCGGCTTGTGATTTGACCCAGGCAGCCAGGATCCAGCCAAATCGCTTGGACAGGTGCAACGTGCCGAAGTAACCGACTACGTGGGTGGCATTCCCCAGACCCTCTTTCCTGCGCCACTCTTGCACGTGATCCGGCCGCACGGCCACCACCGGGATGTTCGAGGGTGAAGGCGCCAGGAAAAACTTGGGCTGGTACCCAGGGACGCGCCGGCCCCACTCTTCGAGCCATGCCTCCGTCGAGATGCCGATGACATCAACATGTTTGAGGATCTGTCGCCACTGATAGCGATGCGCCACGGCATACGCCAGCCGATTGGGCCACCAGGATAGCGGCGCGGCAATTTCGTGTGCGATCAGACACTGGATACGTCCTGCCCGACGCAGAGCCCTCATGACCGCAGTCAGCCCCGGATTGGCCCCCCCCCGCCCGTACATCTGGGGAACATATTGCCACAGAATCCCGGCGCCGACTGGCAATTGGCTGATTGCCTGCAGGACCGCCTTCGGGCTCTGCCAATTGCTCACGGTCGGACTGACTCGAAAACCGTTTCCCGGCGCCCCGCTGACGGAGGTCAGCACCGTGACGTCGCGGCCGGCGGAAAGCCCTCGCGCCAACTCGACGGTGTGGTCCGCGACCCCCCCCCGCCGCGGCGGGCAATCCGGTGAGATGATGATCAACGGGGAGTTCAACGGAGGAGACACTCGCCAGGTCTTTGCCCTGCGGGACCAAAGCAGTCGTTCATATTGTCTCTATATCGGACGGCGCGGCCTTATCAAGTCCAATAGCGATAGTCCACGTCCGGGAACAGGTTGTCCAGCCACTCCACCTGGCTGAGCCAGGGTCCATCGACCCGCCCGCTGGCGAGCTGTTCGGACAACGTCAGGAAACGGAGCAGATGGCCCTTGACCCGCTGGCGCGCGTAATCCGGGCTGGTGCCGGTGCGGAGGATGAACGGCCAGTCACTGGCTTGGGCCAACAGCAATTCGCGAGCGGCCTGTTTAAGACCGCGTTCGACAGGACCGCCTGCCTTCGGATAGCGCCGGGCGAGTTCGGTCATCCGTTCCTGCGCCGCCTGCAAGTGCGGGTAGATCCACTGGTTGCTCTCGTTTAGCCAAACCCGCCAGTAGCCGGCTTCACCCCAGCTTGAAGGGCTGGGTTGGGCGATCTGGTGCGTGGGGAAACACTCCAGGTACTCGGTGGGCGTGGTGAGACCTATGACTTGTTGGTCGAAGATCACTTTGCGGACGAGATCGTCCAGAAACTCCGGCCCTTCGTACCACCAGTGGCCAAAGAGTTCAGCGTCGTAGGGCGCCACCAACACGGGCGGGCGATCCAGGAGGGATGCCAGCCGTTGGACTTGAGAGATCCGCCCGGCGAGGAAGTGCCCGGCATGTTCGCCCGCGGCGTGCAGCGCCGCCTCACGGCAGTAGATGTGTTTATCCGGCGAGCCGCCCGTAATCCGGTAGTACTTGATGCCGGTGAACCCGCGCACCGGTGGGCAGGGGAGGTAGGGCCGGACGTAGTCCAGATCCACATCGAAGCCGATGTCCCGGTAGAAATCGCGATAGCGCGTGTCTCCTGGATATCCTTCCGCTCGGCTCCAAACCTGTTTGGCGCACTCCTGATCGCGCCCAAAGGCGGCGATGCCGTTGGGCGTGAACACCGGCGCGAACACGCCGTAGCGAGGCCGCGGCCGCGCGTAGAGCAGACCGTGGGTATCGACTGCGAACCAGCGGATGTTCGCTTCCTGCAAGACCTGTTCCACCCCCTCCACATAAGCGCATTCCGGCAGCCAGATGCCGCGTGGATCGCAACCGAAGCACCCTCGGTAGTGGTCCCGCGCAGTCAGAACCTGCGCGCGCAGGGACTGCGGATGCGAGGCCAGCAAGGGGAGTAACGCATGCGTCGCCGCCGAGGTGATGATCTCCAGTTTGCCCAGGTCCTGAAACCGGCGGAAAGCTCCCACCAGGTTTCGCCCGTGCGCCAGATACACTTCCCGGGCTTGGGCAAAGCGGTGGCAGTACATCCGCGCCAGCGGACGAAGGGCCGGATCCCAGTGCGTTCGGTAGAGTTCCTTCTCGGCTACCTCGATAAGGCCCTGCAGATACCGCTCGTAGCGATTCTGCAAAAGCGGATCCATGAGCATGACGCACAAAGTCGGAGAAAGCGACAGGGTCAGCCGGGTGTCCATTCCATCCCGCAGCCAACCCTCCATCACTTGAATCAAGGGCAAATAGGCCTCGGTGATGGCTTCGAAGAGCCAACTCTCCTCAAGAAACTTCTCGTGCTCGGGATGGCGGACAAAGGGCAGGTGGGCGTGCAGAATCAGCGACAGGTAGCCTTGCATGGACGACGCAACTGGGAAGGACGATTGAACCGGAACGCTGGCCACACTCCACGGATCAAGCGACCACGTTGGCCGACGGCGCTTTGAGGGTTGGGTCTTGAACGACGGCGCCCACCTCTCCGGTGTAGCCGGTGCGCCGGCTGAACTCGAGTTCGGCCAGGCGCGCGTCGTTCCCGGCAGCGGCCACGGCAATGACGGGCAGTTCATACTTGCCATCCGGAAAGGCAAAGCGGCAACTGAACGTGCCGTCCGGCCGCAGCCGGATCCGGTGACCGGCGATCGACACCTTGGCGTTCGGCTCCGTCGCGCCATATATAACCAACTCGGCATTGAGGTTGAACCAAAAGCCCTGCGGACCCTCCCCGGCTGCGTATGGGCTGCTAATGCTGGGTCCAGGACCGCCCCAGAGCCCGGCGGGCGCCGTCGGCGCAAACGCCTCCGGGGAAACCGCGTGGCCCAAATGGCGTCGAATCAGCTCCTCGACTTCGATAGAACTGATCCCGACGCCCCGGAGCTGGTCCAGGCCGACCAGTTGAGCCAAGGCGCGTTCCTGGGCCGGCGTCCATTCGTCCACGGGCAGCGGCGCTGGCTGCGGCAGACCCGTGTAGCCCTGGGCCCGCAATTGCTGCAGCGCCTCGGCCAGCGGAACGTCTTCGCTGAGCGCGGTCTTGACCACTTCCAACAACTGCTGGAAGGGCACGGAAACCGGAATTGTCTCGAAGCGAGCCGTGGCATCGTCGCAAATCGTGTCCGGCGGCGTCCGGATGGGTGGGGACGTGGCGATCGCGACCCATTGGCCCTGGGAGTCGCAGTATCCGAGTTCCGCCAGATACTTGGTTCCCCCACGCTCGACGTGGACGAACCAGTGCAGCGATTCCGGGTGGACATGGGCCACGGCGCACGGCTGGTTCGCGATCGATTCCTCGTACACGCGCACGATCAAATGGCCCTCCGCCGAGGCCGCGTTGAACGCCCGGAGCTGTTCCCGCGTCAGGTCCCAATGCGCGTAAAGCCAATGCGGATCCCGCGCGGCCAGCAACAGACGTTTGGTCCCGTACGCCTCGGGTAACTCGCCCAACTCCTCGTGCTTGCCGACGAGCTCCGGCGGGGCGGCGGGGCCCAGGGCATACCGCTGACCGGGTCCGCTCGCCGCGGGCGCCGGGGAGGCATCCCCTTCGAGCAAAAGCGCTGGAATCCTGGCCGGCTGCCGGCGGGTTGGCGCCCGGCGCGGTATGACCTGCTTGACAGCACGCCGTGCCTTGGACCTGGCCGTCGCTACTTGCTTGCGGGGTTGCTGCTTGCGTTTCATACCGTGTCATGGCTCATGCCGGACTGGGGCCGTTGGCGCGCCACTCTATGTCCATCCCCGGAGCCAGGCAATGCAAATGTTGGCGCGCGGCGGGGGATGGGGGCACCGGAGCCAGAGGAAAACCACGGGCTGCGCTGGTGCATTCGCACAGTCCGTGGCTTCTGAATCTCAGGAAGCCACCGGGGTACGGCCGGGTATGCCAGCGAGTACCAGGGCCTCGCCGCCCGCTCAGATGAACTCGTTGATGAGGTTCTCCAGAAACTCCTGGCGCCCGCTTTCGTTGGTCGTCACTTCGCCCAGCTTGAGCGCGTATTGTTCCAGTTCCTTGAAGCCGACTTTGCCCTGTTCAATCTTCTCGCCCAGGGCCGAATCCCACGAGCCGTACCGCTGTTTGAGGAACTGGGCCAGGCGCCCGTCTTTGCGGATGGCCGCGGCGATCTTCAAACCACGCGCAAACGCGTCCATGCCGCCAATATGGGCGTAGAACAGGTCAACCGGCTCAAAGCTCTCGCGCCGGCACTTGGCGTCGAAGTTGGTGCCACCCGTGGTGAAGCCGCCGTACTTGAGGATCGTCAGCATGACCTGGGTCGTCAGATAGACGTCGGTGGGGAACTGGTCGGTGTCCCAGCCCAACAGCAGGTCGCCGGTGTTGGCGTCGATGGACCCAAGCGCGCCAGCAGCGCCGGCCACTTCAAGGTCGTGCTGCATCGTGTGGCCGGCCAACGTAGCGTGGTTGGTCTCGAGATTCAGTTTGAGATCGCCGAGCAGTCCGTACTGGCGGAGGAAATTCAGGCAGGCAGCGGCGTCCGAGTCGTACTGGTGCTTGGTCGGCTCTTTCGGCTTGGGCTCGATATAGAACTGGCCTTTGAACCCGATCTTCTTTTTGTGCTCGACCGCCATATGGAGAAACGCGCCGAGGTGATCCAGCTCGCGCTTCATGTCTGTGTTCAGCAGGGTGGTGTAGCCTTCCCGGCCACCCCAGAACACGTAGCCGGCGCCGCCAAGCTCATGGGTGACTTCAATGGCCTTCTTTACCTGCGCGGCGGCATAGGCAAATACGTCAGCGTTGCAGCTCGTCGCCGCGCCGTGCATATAGCGCGGGTGGGCGAACAGGCAGGCGGTGCCCCACAGCAAACCAACACCCGTTTCCTTCTGGAACTTCTTCAGCTCCCGGACGGCACGGTCCAGGTTCTTGTTCGTCTCGGTCAGGTTCCGGCCTTCCGGCGCGACGTCCCGGTCGTGAAAGGCATAGAAGGGCGCGCCGAGCTTGTCGCAGAACTCGAACAAAACCGGCACGCGCTTAAGGGCCATCGGCATCGAGTTGG
>Ga0315274_10008485_pt1 | contig 14882 bp, 9 predicted proteins | sample YL17G02_20_MG_FD_203700 | JGI IMG/M metagenome (GOLD analysis project Ga0315274, IMG submission 203700) | Sediment microbial communities from Yellowstone Lake, YNP, Wyoming, USA - YL17G02_20 | ecosystem: Environmental > Aquatic > Freshwater > Lake > Sediment | place: USA: Wyoming | collected... | reverse complement strand
GCGTTCCATTTCGAGTCCGTGATGCCGTGGGGCTCGTTGAGGATTTCGTAATAGACGAGGACTGAACGGTCCTTGAAATGGCTTGCCATCTGGGTCCACACTGGGTTGAGGGCGTCGCCGACGCTGTCTGAGGTGTTGGCCGCCGGGTCGAACGTGTGGTTGTCGAGTATGAGGTGAATCCCCAGGTCCTCGGTCAAGTCGACGATCTGATCGAGAAACACGAAAAAGAGCGGATCGATGGTGTAGTCAGGCGCGCCGTTCGTCATGAAATGCAGGTTGATGGGAAGCCGGACCGCGTCGCAACCCAGGTTTTGGATATTGACGAAATCCTGCCGGGTGAATTTGGTGAACTGGATTTGCCTCGCGCCGGACGTCTGGAGCCAGCCGGTCAGGTTCACGCCCCTGTGAAACGGAGCGTCGGCCGCATTGACCGACAGAGCGATGGACATAAAAACGGGCAAGAAACGCTTCATCGGCATCACCTCGCGCGCTGAGAATTTCCTGATGGGAATTTTCATTCCGGAGAAAATATCCCATTTTTTTATGAATCCTGCAACTGTTTTTTTCGGAATGCCCCAGGCCGGAGGACGATCCGGCCTTCGACGGCCGCGAAACTGTAAAAAATTGTAACGGTTTTATCACCAATGGTCATTTTTAGCGGATAAAAGCAGTCTCTCGACGCCGTTCGGTGTTATATTATATGCATGCCGCCGGTTGCGCGGCTCTAACCATCAACCTATACAGGAGAGTCTTCATGAAACGTGGTTTCAGATCGACAATTGCATTTTCCTTCCTTTTTATCGCCGCAGGCTTCGGCCAGGACGGACGGCCGCAGGGCATGCGGAACACGGTGAAGATATCCATCACGGGCAAGGTCGTGGAAGCCTCGAAAGGAACACCGCTGGAATACGCGACCGTGCTCGTCCTTTCCCAGCGCGACGGCAAGCAGATCACCGGGGGCGTGACCGCCAAGGATGGCACGTTTAACATTCCGGACCTCTTCCCCGGCCGATTCAAGTTGACATTCAAATTCATGGGCTTCAAAACCCAGACCATCGAAAACGTATCCCCCGCGCGCGGCGCTGCTTCGCATGATGTGGGAGTAATCCGTCTGGAGACCACGGTTTTAACCGGTGAGGGTGTGGACGTGCAGGCGGACCGGCCCGAATTCGAATACAAGATCGACAAGCGGATCATCAATGTGGGGCAGCAGCACACGGCCCTCTCGGGCACGGCCGTGGATGTGCTCGAGAACGTCCCCTCGGTGACAGTCGACATTGAGGGCAACGTCCAGCTCCGCGGAAGCGGCAACTTCACCGTGCTCATCGACAACCGGCCGACCCCGCTCGAATCGAACGAGGCCCTTCAGCAGATGCCGGCCAGCATCATCGACCAGATCGAGATCATCACCAATCCGTCGGCGAAATACGAGCCGGACGGCACGGCCGGCATCATCAACATCGTCACGAAAAAAAGCAAGCGGCCCGGCGTGAACGGAATCGCCAACGCGAATTTCGGATTGGACGAGCTGAAAAAGCGGTACGGGGGCGACATCCTGATGAATGTGCGGACGTCCAAGGTGAATTTTTTCTTCGGCGGTGATTACAACCGGCGTTCCTTCCCGGGTTCGTCCCGCGCGGAATACCGGGAATTCGGCGCGGACACCACGTCGTTCCGGTATACGAGCGGCAATTCGCGGCGCGGCGGAACGGGCAGGGGAATCCGCGGAGGCCTCGACTATTCGGCCACGGCCTCGGACCTTCTGAGCGCCGGATTCAGGGTCGGGGGAAGGTCGTTCGGCGGCGATTCGAGGAACATCTACGACGAATGGATCGAGCCCGGGGGCGTGCACGCCCCGTACCGGAGCCAGGACGTATCGGACCGGAGCGAAAATTATTTCGAAGTCAACGCGGATTACAAGCACAACTTCTCCAAGGCGGGGCACGAACTGCTGGCCCAGTTCATCGCCGAAGGCGAATCTGGGCATGACACCGACACCAACGAGCTTTTCAACGCGGCTGAAAGCCTGACGGTCGGCCAGCGGTCCATGGAATCGGGGCCGTCGCGCGACTACCGGGTCAAAGTCGACTACACGCTGCCCATGCGGGCGAGCGAAAAGCTGCAAGCCGGAGCCCAGACCCGGATCGGCACGGGAGACGAAAAAACCGAACGATTCGACTACGAAGCGGCCGCGGGCGGATACGTCTTCCTCCAGCCTTTCAGCCACTCGATCGACTACACCCACACCGTCCACTCGCTCTACGGCACGTATTCAAACGAGATCCGTAAAATCGGATTGCAGGCCGGAATCCGCGGCGAATACACGGGACGCGATATCCGGCTCGAGGACACGGGCCAGAAATTCGCCATCGACCGCTGGGATTTCTTCCCCACCGCGCACCTTTCCTACACCTTCGCCGAGGGGAAGCAGACCATGGCCAGCTACACCCGCCGCATCAACAGGCCGCACGAATGGGAACTGGAACCGTTCGAGACCTGGATGGACGCGTACAACGTGCGGCGCGGCAATCCGAATCTACAGCCCGAGTTCATCGATTCCTACGAATGGGCGTTCCAATCTTCGGCCGGCCAGAGCCTGTTTTCCGTCGAGGCCTACTACCGGGTGACGCGCAACAAGGTCGAGCGCGTCCGGTCTCTGTACGCGCCCCGGGTGACCCTTCAGACCATTGAAAACATCGGGCAGGATTACTCGTTCGGCGGCGAATTGATGGTGAACGTCAACCCGGTCAAGCCTTGGAACGTGAACCTCATGGGCAATCTGTACCAATACCGGGTCGAGGGCGGTCTCTTCGGCGAATCGTTTTCTCGCGAGAGCTTCAACTGGTCCGTGCGGTTCAACAACACGATCCGGTTCACAGCCTCTACGCGCCTCCAGATCAATGGAATGTACAACAGCGCGTCGGTGTCGGCCCAGGGCCGCCGCGAGGGCAATTTCATGGTGAACTTCGGCTTGCGCCAGGAGTTCTTCAACCGCGTCCTGTCGGCGACGCTTCAGGTGCGCGACGCATTCAGGACGGGCGTGTTCGAAGGGACCACCGAGGGTCCGGGATTCTACAGCTACAGCCGGATGACGCGGAAAGCGCCCGTCTACAACCTCACCCTGACGTTCAACATCAACAACTACAAACGCGAACAACAGCGCGAGAACGGGGAGGGCGGAGAGAACGGCCAGGAGGGCGGAGAGGAAGAGAGGTAGGGGCATTGGCATGTCGAAGGACGAACGGCGGCAAGCAGTCGCCTCGTGATCGCAGGGGTGTCCTTTTTGGCAATTCTTAATGGGCAAACCCACAAAAGCGCATCGGCGTCTTTTTAAGAAGTATCCCAGAACTCAGTGCGAACGGCTTTTAGAAGTACTTGTATAATTTGCCTGAGTCCATTCAGAAACAAGGAGGTTCTTTTATGTCACTTCACCACCCGATCAACCGGCGAACCTTCATCGGCCGCACCGCCGCCTTCGCGGGCGTTCTTTCCATGGGCCGTAGGCTCTTCGCGGATTCTGGACGAAGTCCGGTCATCGAGGTTCACCGGCCCGGTGTCATGCAGGCGGACAACCGTCCCGACCCCGCCGCGGTCCGTGAAATGCTCGACCGGGGCATGAAGGCCCTGACCGGCGAGGCGTCACGCCGTGACCAGTGGAGGCGCTTCGTGTCACCGGAGGACGTGGTCGGCCTCAAGGTGAACGGCCTGGGCGGACCCAACATCAGCACCAAGCACGAGCTGGCCCGCGCCGTGATCGAGGCCCTTCTCGACGCGGGCGTCAAACCGGGAAACATCGTCGTGTTCGACCGGTACGGTGAACACCTCAAGGCCGTGGTTCTGAAGTCCCGTCTGGAAGATCTCGGAGTCAGGGTGATTTCCTGCGAGGATTCCGAGGCCGGATTCGACGAGGCCGCCACCGTGTTCGAGTCGGGGTCGACGCACTTGACCCGGATTCTGACCGGACGGATCACGACCCTGATCAATCTGCCGATCATCAAGGACCACGAGATTTCCGGTACGACCGTGTCGTTGAAAAACCTTTCCCATGGCCTCACCGACAAACCCTGGGAATTCCACGGCAACAACTGCGATCCCCACATCGCACAGGTCAACGCCCTTCCGGCCATTTCAAAGAAGCATAAACTGGTGATCGCGGACGGATTGCTGGGATGTTGCGACGGAGGTCCCGGCTACCAGACTTCTGGAATCGTGAAATACGAGTCCCTGCTTTTTGCCACGGACCGCGTGGCCCTCGACACCGTGGCCACGGGTGCCATCGAAGCCGCGCGCAAACTGAAGGGATTCCCGACCCTCGCCGCGGCAGGCAGGCCCCCGAAGTACCTTCTGACCGCGGAGAAAATCGGGCTGGGGAATCATGACATGGCGCGAATTGATTACAGAAAAGTGGAATAACAACTGAACGGCGAAATCCCTCTCCTTCTCCACATGCACGAACGCCCGGGATCTTTTCTCCCGGGCGTTTTTTATCGCTTGAGATTCCGCGCTTTCATTCAGCGAAGCTCGTCGCGTCCCGTCCGGCATCGGCCCGGCGTCCGGCGATCCTGTCCCATCCCCGCATGAGCGCGGGCGCAAGGGCGACCGAAAGAAACGCCACCGCCACCCCTGCAGCCGCGTCGATGACGTAGTGGTACCTGCCGTATACCGTGGAAACGTAAAGGGAAAGCACGACCGGAAGCAGGATCCAGAAGGACGGCCGGAGGTACCGGTACGCCATGATCCACATCACGGTCGCGTTGGCGCAATGCGGGCTGGGAATGCTTCCTCCGATGAAATGCGCGTGAAGGCGGATCGCTTCGCCGAACCAGGTCCAGACGTACCCTTGGAGGGGGACCGTGTACTTCGAACCCATGTGAGGGATGGGACCCGCGACCGGGAACAGGATGAAGCCGAGATCGCAGAGGATGTTCGAGAGTCCCAGCATGAAAAAATAATCCTCCAGCGCCAGAGGGCCGCGCAGGCGGTGGATGAGGGTGCAGATCGTCAGGCACAGGGGAAGGTACATCACGTATGCGAACATCATCCATTCGGTGAGCGGCTTCGAGATGAACCGCTCGAGCCACAGCGTCGGCTGCACGCCGAAAACGGAATGCTCCATGCGGAGAACGGTTTCATCGAACCACCGGCCGTGGAGTATCAGCTGCAGTTTGTCGACGGCTTCGAAAAGGTAGGCATACGCGATCATGACCGCGGCCATCCTGAGAAAAAATTTCCAGAATCCCTCCTCAAGGCGCCCGCTGAACCCGTTGAGCGTGATGTAGAGAAAGGCCATGCCGACGTTCTTCAGCGCGAGTATCCACCAGCCCTCCACTCGGCTGTGATACAGGATGGCCAGCAGGGTGAAGAAGGCGAACGCCGAAAGGATCAATCCGTCCGTGGCGCGGAATTGCAGTCTGCCGAGGGTGATTGTTTTGTCCGTCATGGTATTTTATCGGGGACGTCGTTTTCAAATTCGACGCCATTGTACTCCGACCAATCGATCACGAACGCTTTTATTGCCTTTTCACGGTATTCAAACCACTGCTTCACAATACCCAGTTGATAAAGTGTGTCCTTGAACCGGCGGAACGCGCCTTGGCCCTGGATCGCGTGAAGCAGCTTGCTGGCCGCGCTATTGTCAGGCAAAGACCCGATGAACCGACCGCTGTGATCGTTGAGGACCGCCCGCGCAATTTCGATCTCCGGCTTCTGCCAGTCCGGCACGTCTTTGAGACCTTCCTCGTTTCCGTGCTCCATATCACTCAGGAGCGACCGATCAATTCGGACGGTCCGGCCTCCCTGCCGGTCGTAATAGATGCGGCCCTCCTGAGAAGGAAACTCCAGCGACTCCATCAGGTCGCTCAATTTGATGCGCACGCCTATGGTCGAACTCCTTTCCGACAACCTTCTCTGAATTGATCTAAGGGGCATTTGTTCAAATCGGCTTGTAATCAACAGAAGACCAAATGACACTCCCGCCGTTGGAACACGGAAACTTTGTACGGGTTCAGATGAAACGAAAAGAGCCGCCCCGCTCGCGGCCGTGCCGCAAACCGTGCCTGCTCAGCGTTTCGGAAACAGGAGTGCCGCGCCCACGGTGAAAATCTTCGTCGGGCCCTTCAAATCATAGCCGTTGCTCTTGAAGTACATGTAATTCTCATCCTCGTGATCGAATTTCCAATCCGATTTGCCTTCCCCGAACAGCCACCGGTATTTGATAAACACGGTAATGGTCCGATTCACGGAGGCGCAACATCCCAACCCGAATCCGAACTGACCGTGAGCCCTCGACATGCTCCCGTACGCGTTCTGCGCGGATCCCAAAATCGGATTTTCCGATGACTGCACAAGCGTATAAGACTCGACGCTCAACCCAAGGTCGAAAAATCCCGCCACGGACAGGGGCACTCCCCTGAAGGGCATGAGATACAGGCCGAAATCCGCGAGCCAGAGCGAGTACCCGGGGCTCCTGTACGTCGCGGGTCCGTAAACCGACGTCAGAAAGGACCCCGCTCCCGCGGGCTGCACAAAAGTCGACATGGACGCGGACATGAAGTCGATGCAGGCACTGAAGCCCTTTCTCTCGAACATCCACTGATATCCGGCGGAAAATCCGATTCCTCCCGTTTTCTGCGGAGCTGCCATCTCGTCCCGGTTATCCCCGGGCAGAAACAGGATGGGCTCCGCGATCGAATTGCTGGACACGCCGATTGTGACGCCGCGCGACCTGTATCAGGCAGGCGAGCCCGCACAGGCAGTGAGACAGCCTTGGCTTGCTCATGGTTTTCCTGCTTTGATTTTCTCCAGAATCCCCAGCCGCCATGGAATCTTCCCGTAGGGATTGCCGCGGTAATCCGAATCGTCAGCGCCCTGGAACACAAATCGGACGTTCGCGGGGTCGACTTCCATCATCTCGTCCGTTCCGTCCCGGACCAGCTCCCCGTGGCTGATGCTGGTGGCGGTCCAGGCAGGATCCTGGAGCACGTTCGAAAAGGCCGCAAACGGTTTTTCGGGCGTGTCCGCCAATCCACTCCAGGGGCCCTCAAGGCTGTCCGCCACGTAGGCTTTGTAATACCGACGACGGTCGCCCTGCGCTTCGATGATGGTCAGATACCAGTCCATTCCTTTTAATTTGTAGGTGTGGGACGCCTCGAAGATATCCGATTCCAGCGCCAGGTGCGGGGCGGACCAACCGCCCGGGAAATCAGACCGCTTCGTCTCGCAACGCCACATCTTTCCGTTCAACGACGTGTAGAACAGGTGCGCCTTCTTGGTGCCGAAGATCACCCAGAAATCGAGCCACGCCGGCTTTTCGGGCGCATTCGTCAAGAGAGGTTGAGGCCTAGTCCACGAGAGCGGATCGGAAATAGTTTCCGTCGTCGAAAAAAAGGGGCCGAACGACGGTGTGCGGTTCGAATCGGCCAACTGATAAACAAGGATCCATCTCTTCTGCGCCGCGTGGAAGAATACCTGGGGAGCGCAGTAGTACTGATCGTGAAGCCGAAGGATATGCCGCGAAGATTTTTCCGCTTCGGACCAGTCTTTAAAATTGAGATAAACGATATCGACCTTGCCGGACTGCATCCTTACCGTGGCGAAGAGATGCCAGACTCCGCCGTATTGAACGAAGGTAGGATCCTTGATCGACACCTGAGGATCCGCCGCCTGTTTGTCCGCGGCCAGAAGCGGACCCGACGCGCGCCATGAGAACCGGCCGTCCTTGAATGCCTCAAAGGCCGCTCCTGCAGTCGTCATCTCAGCCGTTTCGTTTGAACAGGGAATCCCTTGGGGAGGCTCATCCGCCAGAATTCGACCGGCCGCCATCAACAGCATGATCGGAATCCATCGCCCGTTCATCGACATCCGCCTTTCATTTTTTCAATGGACTTTGGACGGCGGTCCTCGCCGCAGGTCGCGTTCATTCCGCGGCAAGCACCCAGGCCCGGACCCAGTCGACGAGCATGGCGTTCCGCGCCGGATCCTTCAGCGATTGTATCGTGGGCAGGCCGTCCCAGGTGAACACTTCGGTGTCGAAGAACAGGAACATCGGTTCGGAGAATTCCCCGCCGAACTGGACTTCCGCAACCTTCTCGCCTTCGTGGTAGAACCATGCGGTTTCCTTGTCGCGCCACCACACTCCGTACACATGATACCCATCGGATGAACCGGAGGGCATCTTCCATTGCACCGGTGTGGCCTTGTCGGTATCCCATCCCCCGGGGTAATAATGCGTATTCATCATCATGAAATCTCGCTTCCATTCGTTCTTAACCGGCCTTCCCAGCTGCTCCACCACGTCGATCTCGCTGTATTTGCCCTGGAACCAGAAAGACGAAGTCATCGACAGGTCCGAAGCCTGGAATCGCGCCTCGTAATACCCGGTCGAAGCCGATGCGGTTCTGGACGAAACGCATGATGAACCGACCCATACGTCCTTTTCGGGATTGGCGATTCCGCCGAGATTTTCGACCAGCGGAACGGAGAGAAGCCGCAGTATTCCGCCGCTCAACACGACATTTCGGGGCTCGAAGCGGCTGGGTTCCCGTCCCTGCCAGTAAGGGTGGAAGTCCAGCCATTTGGAAGCGTCCAGCTTGTCTCCACTGAACTCATCGGAGAGCTGCGGAACCGCCCTCCAGCGGAATCCGGCCGGAGCCTCGGGCAGCAGGCCCTGGGCTTCCGGCTCGGTGGGTTTTTCTTTGCACCCGACAAGGTATTCGGTACAAATCCACAAGCACATGCATAATACAATCCGGATCGATTGATGAATCATGCGGTTATTCCTTATAAAAAGCCCCTAAATGTTCCGAGGCCAATTCTTCGTTTCGATGATGTGGCGCCTCCCAGAATCGGACTGGGGACACACGGATTTTCAAACCCGACCACAATTGTTTAATCTCAATAAATTCAATTTAATTTTTGAGAAGCTAAAACGCAAACCCTTATTTCATTCACAGCTGTCCATGATTGTCCATGGTCGTCCACATCGACATCTCCGTGTTCAGATGGACTTTCCTTACCTTTTTTAAAAAACTGTGCTGCATTCAGATCGCGCATCATTGCGAATAATATTTCTCGGGTCCTAATATTTTCAACAGTGATAGCCGCAGCAGGTCTTCATTGATTTCACCATCCGTTGTGGATAGATACTGAATTCGCGCCTTGTCGTTGTTGACCATCTGCATCATGATAGGCGTCAACATTTCGCCCATTGAAGCCACCATGCACCCTTCAGGCGCGACATTCAAAACAAGATTCTTTCCCGCATTCAGCTGTAATATGGTTTCACCGACATAAGGAACCAGTTCTCCGAATGGTTTATATTTCGGCAAAATGAGCTTGGCTGCGGTAACCGCCTTTTTCATTGGATGAGGAATTTCCAGACCTGCGGCCATATATAAAGGTTCAGCCAACACTTTCCTCAGATTATGAATGGTTTTAGTTGTTCCACGAATGCTGCTTTTTCTCTCTTCAATTAATTTTAAAATTCTGTCTTTCTCATTCTTTTTTTCAGCATACTTCAATTTATCTTCATGCGTTTCAATGCCCTTATTGTCTATCAGGATTCTCGATTCCAGCAGGTATTCAAAAAAACACCATATGGTATCGTAGGTCAATTCAAAAGCGCCGAATCCGAGAATATCGATCAAAGATTTGAGTATCTCCTCGATTTGAGCAACTCGCAAATAGATCTCGCCTTCGACATGTACTTTTATTCTTGTATCATTATTGTCTGATCCATTCGTTTGTTTTGTATCCCACTTGTCGGCGAATTCCCTGAATGTTTTCCGCAAGCCGTTATTGTTGAACAAGCCATAACCAAAATATTGGGCAGGACCGACAAGCCTCGGAAACCTCCGTTCGATTTGATCAACGACAAGCCGGGAAAATCGGCTCGGCTTTGTTTTATTTTCCAATGTCGAATAAATGGTTTCCTTTAATTTTTTGTAATCAGACTTGAATTTCTCATATTCTTCATGATTTTTACAGATTGTACTGATCTTCAGATATAAAGACTGTAATACCCCCATCACGGTTAATGCGTGAAATCCTTGAATGGTCGTCCACTTTTCAATCCCTGAGATGTAATCATTTTTATTGGACAGGCTGCTGGTCAATTGTTCTAATAATTTTATTGGAAAACGTTCGTTTTTGGGATCCGGTGTTTGATCGCGGAAATGTTCAAATATTTTAAGAAAAGCGAGTTTACAAATATCGATATACTGTCCCTGTCTGCAAGGTCCGTCCCCTTTATGCATGAATAGCACCACTCTCTCTTTCCCCTTTACCAAAGGATCATTTGCCTTTTTCCTTTTAAAAAAATCATTTGTCGCATCCAGCATATCTGAAAACACGGCTGCCAATGGAACACAAACGGAGTCTCCCACATATTTTCTACCTGTTTTTGCTTTTTCTTCAAGATCATACGAATCGTCATCAAAATTATCAATTACGGACAAACCGGATGCTCTAAAGACAGCGGCGACTGCCCGGTTATCTCCCATGGTCGGTAAGTAGACTACATCGGTTTCCAAATTTAAACCGTCTAGAGAAAATTGATTTAATAAACCTATTGAAAATTTCTTCTCATTTTTCCTTGACAGCTCGTTATGCAATCTTTTATTCAATTGATTCAAGTGAGTGTTTACGCGATTCTCAAGATGCGCCAATTCAGCGATCATTGCATCCGATTGAATCAATAATGTGGGCATATTCTTGGTGATTTCCGTTAAAATCGGAAGGGTTATACTGTCCGGCCCGCACCTGAATGTTGAAACCGTAACCAGTGACATCAGAATTTCCGAATTACCGGTTTCGATTTTTTTTATCAATTCCCTTAATCTCGGATGCTTGATTATTTGATGAAATCGCTTGTTGGCTATCGCATTTGCCTTAGTCATCAAATCATGGGGATTTTTCCAGTAGATGTAATCGAATTGTTCATCCGGATGGACATCAAAAATATATGCGGGAATGGCAACGACGCCCTTGTCTTTAAGCAGCTTCCCGATATGACTGTCATAAATTCCGGGATTCAGGATATACTCTCTGGCGCTGATGATCGAAATATTGAATTTCTTCTCAATCGCCTCTTCAACAAAATCCGCGGTAAGCTCTACCGTTTCAGCCTGTAATTTTTCATATTCCTTTTCAGCATAAGCAATCGCTTCAATGAACTTTCTTTTTAAAACGGTTGCTCCATAATATTCAAAAATTGATTGAAATTCGTTGTGCAACTGGTCGGCAATGTACTGCGGATCGGTTTTTTTAAAGCTGATATCAAACAATTTGAACCGGGCTTCAGGATACTTCTTTTTTGCGAAATGGTGGGCAATCAGAATTCCTCCCTGATTTGTAGTGCAGGTCCTTCCGAGACTCGTGCCTTCAGTATGTGAAAAGTCTATTTGCGGCACCAGGATAATCCCGTGAGGGTCTCTGGCAAGTCGCAGAAACTGCCCCGCAGCGCCTATGTTTGGGGCGCATGTATCCAGGGTAAATAACGGCTGACCTTCCATAATATCGCTTTCTTGTATATTATCGATGTGCACCGGTATATCAAACTGTTCAAATACCTTTCCAAAGAAAAAGGCCTTATCTGAGACGGCAAAACTTCTTGGAATCACCAGTCGTTTTTCATCTTCAGATTTCGGTAATCTGTTATCGATAAAACTCCAGATTTCTTTGTATGCTTCGGGAACCGCAATCTGTTGATTTCTTTTCTTTTTTGCCTGAAGCTCATTCACTGCCGTACAACCTCCAAGGGTTAATGAAATCTCCTCATGAGCATCCTTAGAGATGAGCATCGTTCTGGCACACCGTGAATTTTTATCTCCACAGGCAGCGCCGCGGCATTCAATAATTTTTTTAACAAACTCACGTTCGATGAGATCATCCAGACGGCAGTATTCTTCGATTTCCGGCAGATTTTTGCCCTCGATACTTTTAACGAGACCCATACATGCCCTGTGTCCGGGAAAAGGTGGAACCAGACAGAAAATCTTAGAATCCGTATATTCTTGCGCCCTGTGCGTAACCGCTAACGGCAGGGGGTCGCTAAGCATCGTCTGTCCATGTAGAAGTGCCAGGGTATTTTGGGGGAATTCCACTTGATTCCACAGGGATCTGGCCATATTCTCCACAATTGCGTAACAGCATGAAGCCAGTATCTCGTCTTTAGGGTAACCTTCAGCTTGCATTTTTCTGGCATTTTCCATCAGAAATACCGCACAGGTGGCATTGATCCCGTACGCTCTCTCCGCTTCAAATGCTTTCCGGTAGGCTTCAGCTATATCTTCAATATTAAATAAAGCTTTAAGAGTATCCATAAGGCTTCCGGTTCCAGCTGAACATTTGAGGTTCATGGCATTGTCGAACAATTCCTCTTTTTTAAGGGAAATGACCGAAATTTTCGTATCTTCGCCTCCGATATCAATCAGCAAGTAAAAATCCTCGTTCACGTTGCTATTGCCATTACTTTTTAACTTTGCGATATGATCCTTCGCGTACTGAATTGAACCCCTTGCATGGGCATAATTTTCAACCAACACAAAAATTCTGTCGTGAATATGGGGATAGATCGCTTTCAATGCCTTTTGAACCTGATATCTTCCGCTGCCAGTAACCCCTATGTTTTGAATTTTTAGTTTATCAATATTGTTTGATTTTAATTTTCTGAATATGTGTTTGATGGTCTCTATGGTATCCCCGTGATTATTATAAGAATCTTGAAACAGCAGTTTCCCTGTCCTGTCTTCGGTTAATACAATCTTCGCCATGGTTGACCCGATATCAAGGCCGATATTGACAGGCAGGCTTGCAAATATTTCAGGGGAAACAGCTTCAATTTCAGTGTCTGGCAGTCTTTGATACAGCTTTTCCTTTTCATATTTTTCTTTTAACGCCCTAAATGAAGGGTATTCGATTAAAGTGTCGGGTTTTCTCAATTGCGTCGGACTCTTTTTACGAAAATGCTCCTTCCCCACACGACTCACCAGGTACTTCATGCCCGTCAGAATAATTGACTGTTCCTCATTATAGACAATCTCTTTGACTCCGTTCTTTTTCAATAAATCTTCGGCACAATTTCTGGCATATTGCCATCTGAATACACCTCCGGTCAGGTATATTTTGTCGGTTCCATAAGACATCTTGCTGCAGGGCTTCATCACTTCGGATTTCATTGTAACTGCCAGCGCATAATCCAGCGGAATCCCCTGGTTTTTATCGGAAACTGTCGCTGAAGAACTGAATACTCCGCATCTGTCAGACCTGACAGAAACCCGCTCACGCTTATCTTTTCCTGCAATACCCAGGTAGTCGGCCAACAGACGGTCAACATCATCCCGATGGATGTCTAATTTTTCGAGAATCCTGCTTAAATTAATCCCGGTTCCGGCTCCACATCGTGGATTCACGATCAGCAGGTCATCTTTCAATTGTTCATTTTTACCAACGCAGATAACCATGTAACCCGAGGCCGAGAGATCGATAATGCCGACCGTTTCTATTTCTTTATTCTCCTCGCTTTTTAAGAGGAATTTCGCCGCTGCCCATAGGGCGGCTGCCGGCATGACAGATTCGCCTCGCTTTATTACTTTTTGTAAAATTTCAGAAAGCTTTCCTGTTATATATATTGAAGGTTCAGGATTCTTCAACGATTTTTCTTTGCCGTTGATCATTTCCATTATCCTGAATTCCCGGAACAGCTTCTTCATGTCCTCATTATTTTTTATGATCATATCATTGGTACATGTTTCAGAATGATCCCCGGTAAATGAGTCATAGGTTCTTATGTGAATATTCTCGATACCCGCATCGATAAAAACATTTCGTAATGTAGGTTCATCCAGCATGGTTTTAACTCGTTTTTTTGGGTTCAGCGTGAAATGAGTGCGGTAGCCTATACCTTATTCGGGTGAAAAGATTACTACTGAGGGCGCTTTATAAATTGCACCAAAACAAATTTATTAGCTTATTTTAGGTCCAATCGGCAATTGTGATGTCATCTATTAAGCGCTCTCAGTAGTAACCTGTAACGAGTGTTGTGGTCATTGGCCGAAGGTCTTGAGAAACTCCGGCTCGTTTTCCTGATACCGTGCGTACTGGCGGAAGTAGAATAAATCCTGCAGACTGTCTGCATTGATTTCCTCGCCTCCCTTTGAACTTGCGCCTCCGATAAGGGCGCCGACAAGTAAACCGCCCAGACCGAAAATTACTGCGCCGCCTGCTGCGAACATTGGTTGTGAAATTGAATTAACCGTGGTGTTGTCAGTTTTTCCCGCGGAACCGCCGATAATGACGCCCCCGAGAGTGCCCGCAAGCAGGCCGATGCCCATCCCGCCGAGAACATGCGATTTTCCCTTAATGATTACTTTCTGGATATCCTGCCCGGAAACCGCCGCAATAAACTCCGGATGGTCCGTCAATTCCCAATCACTCACATCGTTGACTTTTGTGACAACAAGTGATTTCTCCCTTACGGACAACAGCTCTCCTTTAACTTCCTGGCCGCTTCGGAGCATGATGGTGATTCTCCTTCCCCCCGCCGATGCGGATTGAATGCAGAGCAATAGGGACAGTAAAGCGATCCAGGCAGATTGGGATCTTTTTTTATTCATGTTCACATTGAACTCCTTCATTTTATCCTCTCTTTCCGTCATTCCGTTGAAAGGCATGACGATTCGTTTGAGTTTGGTGTCTTCGGCTTTATAATCACGCCCATCCCGCCTTCGCCAATCATTTTCAAAATGCGATAATGAGATAGCTGAATTCAAAGTTTAAATTCCTTCTTTCATGTGATGAAATATCAATTAGTAATAAGTGGGTATTTTTAAATGGGTCATCTCCCGACCGAGCGGGTAAATAACCGGCCACTCGGATGAACATAT
>Ga0315274_10008484_pt1 | contig 14882 bp, 15 predicted proteins | sample YL17G02_20_MG_FD_203700 | JGI IMG/M metagenome (GOLD analysis project Ga0315274, IMG submission 203700) | Sediment microbial communities from Yellowstone Lake, YNP, Wyoming, USA - YL17G02_20 | ecosystem: Environmental > Aquatic > Freshwater > Lake > Sediment | place: USA: Wyoming | collected... | reverse complement strand
GATCAATCCAAGAGTGACCTTTGGAAGTTATCCTCAAAAGGGTAGAAACAGCCTTTTGATGGGGGTTTGCAGTTGATTCAACCGCATTTTTATGCAACAACGGGGTAAACCTACTATTGAAAATTATCTGGGAAGCAAAACGATGGCAAGATTCTATGTTCCTCAACCTCGAATCGAGAAAGGCATGTTGAGGATCGAAGGGGATGAAGTGAGGCATATTCGAAGGGTTCTTCGCCTCAGGACAGGAGATGAAATCATTGTCTTCGATGGTTCAGCAAAAGAGTATGAGGGAATGATCGTTGAAGATGGGCCCTCCTCTGTTGTCATCAGGATACAAAATATTTTTTCTTCGAAAAAAGAATCTCCCTTAGAAATCACCTTGGCCCAAAGCGTGCTCAAGGGTGAGAAGATGGACTACTTGATCCAGAAAGCCACAGAACTGGGGGTCAAAGAAATCATTCCTTTTTTCTCTTCCCGCTCCGTACCCTTATTAGAAAAATCGAGAAGTCTGAAGCGCCATCGTCGATGGGAAAGGATTGCCATTGAGGCTTCTAAACAATGCGGAAGGGGAGTGATTCCAAAAATTGAACCCCTCCAAGACTATTCTGAAATGCTCCAAAATATTCCTCCGGACTCCCTTCGTCTCATCCTTTGTGAGAAGGAAGGGACAAGGTTGAAAGAGGCCTTAGAGGGACTGAAAGAAAAGGTAAAGGTCTTCTTCATCGTCGGACCAGAAGGGGGATTGAACCAAGAGGAGGTTGGACATGCAAAAGAGAAGGGTTTCATCCCAGTCACCCTGGGGAAGAGGATATTGAGGTCTGAAACAGCGAGTCTCTGTCTTCTCAGCATCCTTCAATATGAATGGGGGGATATGGGATAAACCCCGTTGTTGAAAAGACCTCGAACCACAAGATCACCTGAGCGATTATCAAACATGATCGCAAGGATTGCATATTCTCTTTGGCATCATTATGTTCAACTACGGGGTAAAAAAAGGGGCCAATTCCATTACTGGAATCGGCCCGTGACAAAGAAAGGAGGGGTATGAAGACCTGCCTACCCTGCCTACCGCAGGCAGGCGCAGGCAGGGAAGTGATTAAGCCGCCTTTTTTTCCAAATTATTGACAAACTCCTTGTAGTTCTTACATTCAAGTAACAATTTACATTTTCTTCTGCATACTTCGATATGAATTTTTGGACTTCCTTTCCTTTTATCACAAATAAGATAACTCATTATGAAGATCCTCCTTCCAGCCCCAAAAGGTAAGACTCAATATCTTGAAGTTGGTATATATTAAAACACAAGATATAGAAATGTCAAGAAAAAAATTCAAATTTTGACAAAAATATTATCCTATAATTTCAAGTACTTATAATTTTAAAGAGAAGTAAAGTCATAATTTTTTATATCATCCCAATGAAATTTAAAGGACATATTAACAGAATGCTGAAAAAGTCTCTTTTCCTGTCATTCTGAGCGAAGCGAAGAATCTCAGATTTCATATCATCAAATTATGAGATTCTTCGTCGCCTACGACTCCTCAGAATGACACATTCTGGGGGAGGGGCAAAAAATGTAAGGGTTTAAGGGTCTTTTTGTGAATTTGAAGATAAAAAAGCGGAATTAATGAGTCCTTTCTGGTGTAGATGTTTTCTCTTCGATGGCAATGCCCAGACGTTCCACTCCTGCGTTTTTGGCCACATCGAGAACTTGAACCACTCGGTCGAAGACCACGCTCTTGTCCGCACGGACAATTACTGGTCTTGTTTTGTTGAAAGCAATAAGGGATTGTAGCTCTTTTTTTAAATCCCTGAGGTTTTTGGGTTTGTTTTTGAGGAAGACTTCATTTCGACTGTTGATAGTGACGACGATCGGTTCCTTTTGATCCACAGGTGTTTTGATATCAGCTTGAGGAAGTTTCACAATGATTCTGGACTCTCTTGTAGGATTAAAGGTGTATACTAAACTGAAAGCGGTAAAGAAAAAGATGAAGATATTGAGGATAATGTCCGTGAAAGCAATTGACTCCAGCCTAACAAATGTCTCTCGATGGATATTCACCTTCATCGCTCGCCTCCTTCTCTACTTCCTGCAATGATATCAAGGAGCTCATTGCCGTAATAGCTTATTTCCTGGGCGTGGTTCTTGATTTTCCCGACAAGAAGATGGTAGATGACGAAGCATGGTATGGCCACAATGAGACCCGCTGCCGTCGTAATCATCGCCTGGTAAATTCCAGCTGCCAGGGCACTGACTGTGATATTGCTTCCCAACTGCTCCCAGGTCATAAAGGCTTGAATGAGACCGACGATGGTTCCAAGAAACCCCAGCATAGGCTCTACACCGACGATGATGAGTAAGGCGCCTAAGTATCGCTCCAGGTATTGGACCTGCTCATCACCCTCTCGCTCCATCATTGACTCTATTTCTTCTCGCTTCAGGGTACGGTTGAGAATTCCCAATTTAAACACATCCGCAATCGGGTGCCTCACCTTTTCACATCGTTCCAATGCTCTCTGAAAATGTCCCCTCTCCAGATAGAGAAAAATTTCTTGGGTAAATTTGGGGATATCGAGTCGAATCCTCCAGAGGGTCCAAAACCTCTCGAGAATGAGTGCAAGACCAACAATCGACAACAAGATGATGGGGATCATGATAGGCCCACCTTTAATGATCAGTGAAACGAACATTCCATACCTCCTTCGTATGAAAAAATAGGGCAATCGAAATTGCCCTGAGTTGAAAAAAAAGTGCCGGGTCGCGGAATCGAACCACGCACACGAGGATTTTCAGTCCTCTGCTCTACCGACTGAGCTAACCCGGCATCCTGAGTAATTAGAAACTTTATATTACAACCTCTCCGATGTGTCAAGAACTTTTGAAGAAAGCTCTGAAAAAATATTTCACGCTCTCTTGATGACACAGATTTCAAAAAAAGAATTACACAGATTTTATTGATTTATCAATGAATTTCCTATCTGTGTAATCGGTTCCTAATCAATGTAATCAGAGATTTCTGGACTTTTTCAGAAATCTCTTGAATTCCTTTTAAAAAAATATCTAAAAAGTATAAGAGACCCCTCCAAAGAAATTACGCTCCGGTGAAGAGTAATAGGATAGAGATGTCCCGGTGGCATTCGTGACTGCATATTCTGCATACTTTCGATTGGTGATATTATTAACGCCAACAAAAGCCTTCAATCCCTGATGTATCAAGAGTTAGTTTTGCATTGTACGGGCATCTGTTCGATGATCCGATAAAGGATGTCCATCTTCAGATTCTCTCTAAGCCCTCTTTCTAATCTATTAAATCCCTCCTCTTTCAATTGGTGGTAGCGGAGGATATCGCCACTGCGCAAAGGGATCAACTCCTTTCTTTGCCTCAAATGGTTGATGAAGCCTCTTCGGAATTTATCATTGTCGAAGACTCCATGAATGTAGGTTCCCCACACCCTTCCACCCTCAGAGATCGCCCCATCTTCAACAGAGACCTTTTGGCCCCCCTTTTTGACAATCAAAAAGGCCGGATGGATCTGTCCCTCCCTCTGGGTTCTTCCCATGTGAATCTCATATCCAAGAATCTTCCCAGACCTCCATTGAAGAAGGTCTTTTCGAAACACCCGTGCCTCTACTTGAGAAGTCACTTTCTCCTTTTCAATTGTAGTTTCAACGTTGAGCAGACCCAGACCCACGATGCTCTTTCGATTTGTTTCGATCTTAAAAGGATCGGAAATCAGCCGACCCAACATTTGATATCCTCCACATATTCCTATTACAAACCCACCCCTTTGATGGTGTTTGAGGATTGCTTTGTCATACTGGGAATGCCTGAGATAGGCGAGGTCACCTATTGTATTCTTGCTTCCTGGAATGATGATTAAATCGCAAGTTGGAATAGGACTTCCGGGCCTTATATAGCGGAGCTCCACTTCCGGTTCTTTCTCCAAGGCGTCAAAATCTGTAAAATTTGAGATGTGTGGAAGAAGCAGGACTGCAATTTGGATGTCTCCTCTCTTTGGACTCAATTCAACCTTTTCTACCGAGACTCCATCCTCCTCCTGCAAATATAGATCTTTGAAATAGGGGATGACACCGACGACAGGCAATCCCGTCTTTTTCTCAAGAAAATCCAGGCCCGGCTCCAATAATCGTATGTCCCCGCGAAACTTATTGATGATAAACCCCTTGATTCTCTTTTTTTCTTCCTTGCTCAGAAGTTCAAGGGTTCCAATGAGAGAGGCGAAGACCCCTCCCTTATCAATATCGCCCACCAAAATAACAGGGCAGTCCGCAATCTCCGCCATTCCCATATTTACGATATCGTTCTCCCTTAGATTGATCTCTGCAGGGCTCCCAGCACCTTCGATGACCATGAGCTCGTATCTTTCTTTCAGACGATAAAAACTTTCTTTGACAGCCCTTAAGGCCCTTTTCTTAAATTGGTGATACTGGATGGCAGACATGTTTCTGTAAACTTTTCCATGGATGATGATCTGGGCGCCGATATCCGTGTTGGGCTTGATCAGGATTGGATTCATATCTACATGGGGCTCGATGCCCGCTGCCTCTGCTTGAACCACCTGGGCTCTTCCCATCTCCCCTCCTTCCCTGGTAACAAAGGAGTTTAAAGACATGTTCTGGGATTTGAAGGGGACAACATTGAATCCATCCTTCTTGAAGATCCGACAGAGTCCGGCTACGATCAAACTTTTTCCAACATAAGAACCCGTCCCCTGGATCATCAGCGATTTCATCTCTTCTCTCCTAACGCTTCTGGATGAATGATTCTGACTATCGCTTCTAACCCTTCCACTATCCTGGGGGTCGGGCGATCCACTAAATTCGAGTCTACAACATAGATCGCATTCATTTTTACTGCAGGGATACTTTTCCAATTCTGCCATTTTTTAATTAAATTCGAATAGTCCTTGTTACTTTCCATGGAGCTCATGATAATGATCTCTGGGGCTTTTGAGAGAATGGTCTCGATGCTATAAAGGGGGTAGCTGAGCGTCTCATTTTCCGATATACTTTTCCCTCCGGCCAAGTGGATAAGATCATCAGCGAGTGTTCCTCTCCCCACAGTGATAATAGGAGCGTTACCCACCTGGAAAAAAACTTTTGGTTGAGGAAGGGATCTTGTAAGCCTGACGACATTTTCCTCCCTTGTCATCATATCTCTTATCGTTCTCCTCGATTCGTCTTGTCTTCCAACAATTTCTCCAATATTTTGAATGGTCTTCATCACCCCGTCAAAACCTTTTGGATTGACCACATAGACAGAAAATCCAAGATCGTTCAATCTTTGAATGGTCTCCTTTCGGTTGCCGTCTCTGGTAGCGATGATGAGGTCCGGCTTCAGAGAAACAATAATTTCTATACTTGGATTCACAAACCCGCCGATCCTCGGCTTGGTCAAAGCAGCTTCCGGATAATCACAAAAGTCAGTGACCCCCACTATCTCTTCATTCAGACCTAAAGCAAATAAGATTTCCGTAATGCTGGGGGCCATGGATACAATCCTTTTTGCAGAATGAGGAACCTCCACTTTTCTCCCTATCTCATCGATCAAAAGGCGTTCAATTCCCTCGGCCTGAGAGAAATTAAAGAGGAGATCGATCACAAAAACAAAGAGAAGCAATTTTCTAATCATATTTTTCCAGACACTCCGGCTTCAGCAAAAGTTGCCATTTCTTCGAGGAGTTTAAGACTGGCCTCTACCAAAAATATTCCCAATGCAGCTCCTGTCCCCTCACCCAGACGGAGATCAAGATTTAATAAAGGTTTTAGGCCGAGATATTCCAATATGATCTTATGTCCTATTTCAGCCGATTGATGGGAGGCGATGAGGTATGGTTTTACTTGAGATGAAAGGGATGTAGCAATCAAGGCTGCTGCACCAGAAACGAAACCGTCAATCACAACGGGGATCCGGTTTTTAGCTCCGGCCAAAATCACCCCTGCAATTCCTCCAATCTCAAATCCTCCAACCTTAGAGAGCACATCGATCGGATCCTTTGGATCGGGTCGATTGACATCCAGAGCTCTTTGAATGATATTTACTTTTCTCTTCAATCCCTCATCATCGAGACCTGTTCCCCTTCCTGTGACTGTAGCCAAATCAGCTCCTATTATAACAGCTGTGATCGCACTGGAAGGAGTCGTGTTTCCAATTCCCATGTCGCCGGTTCCCAATATATCAATCCCTCTGGTTAACTCCTCCTCCACCAACTCAATCCCTGCTTCGATAGAACGGATGGCTTCCTTCCGACTCATGGCAGGGCCTTTGGCCATATTCTGAGTACCCATGGCCACTTTCTTATCTTTTAATTCTGAATGTCGTTCAAGAACAGAGGCAACTCCTAAATCAGCCACCACAACCCTTGCGCCTACAAGTCGGCTTAGGACATTGATACCAGCGCCTCCTCGAAGGAAGTTATAGACCATCTGAGGAGTCACTTCGGAGGGATAGGCGCTGACCCCTTCCTGTGCAACACCATGGTCTGCGGTCAGTGTGAATATGACTTTTTGGGCGATTCGAGGTTTTGGGTTCCTTTTTATTCCAGCCACCTGAATGGGAAGAGACTCAAGCTGACCCAAAGCACCTTGTGGTTTCGTCAAACTGTCCTGCCTGATTTTAGCTTCTTCCATGGCCCCTTTGTCCAAAGGTTTAATACTGGCAATGGCATGGTTGATTTTATCCATTCTTCTCCTCTTTGGTCTTATATGTGGATGGGTTCCAGAATGATGAGAAGGAGAAGGCATAAAAGTTCTGCCAATTCATCTGCCGCTCCCAGAATATCTCCTGTCACCCCACCCAATTTTTTTATAAAAAAGGCCCGATATCCAAGGCTGAAAATACCCATTCCTAAAAAGACCGAAACCCCTTTAACACCCATGAGCAATAAAGCGATTCCAAAAGCCGAGGCTGAGGCTAAAACTATTTCGCGAGAACCAAGGTTTTCAGTAAAAGGCTTACCCAATCCCTCATCTGATCTCGCATAGGGCGATCGATAGCAGACCAGAACCATGGAATTTCTTCCCATCACGGCCATTAACATCAGCGAGTAAGGAATGGATTGGGGCGAAATTTTATCCAGTGCAAGATATTTGGCTCCGATCAGGAAGATGAGGCTGATGACTCCAAAGGCGCCAATTCGACTGTCCCTCATCACTTCAAGGATCTTTTCTTTTGGCCCACCACAGGCCAAGCCATCGATGGTATCTGCAAATCCATCCAAATGGAGGCCTCTCGTCAAGAGTGCAAGAAGTCCGATTGTTAACCAGAGAGTGACGGGCTTAGGTAAGATAAGAGAGAGGAGACAATAACCAATGGCCAGAAGCAGACCGATCACTAAGCCCGCTAATGGGAAGAAAGCCATTGAACGCGCCAACTCCTTATCTTCTGAGGGTGAAATTTTGCCAAAAGGGAGAATAGTAAGAAACGAAAGAGCTTGAAGAAAGTCTTTCATGCCTCACCCTTTAAGAATATTGGGATTCCTGAAACCATAAAAATCACCGTATCCACCATCTCAGCAATTCTCTGATTGACCATCCCTGATAGATCTCGGAACTGGCGACTTAATGAGTCCGCAGGGACAATTCCCATTCCCACTTCGTTGGATACAACGATTAATGAAGTTGATGTCTGTTTCAATATTTCCATCAATCTATTGATTCCATCCTTAATCTTTAGATCATCATTCCCTTTTGTCAGAAGGTTAGAGAGCCAGAGAGTGATGCAGTCCAGCAGAATCACCTCTACCTTATCTCCATATTGCCTAATTTTATCAACAATCTCTACAGGTTCCTCGATAGTGTGCCATTCTGGCCCTCTCATTTTTTTATGGTGTTCTATGCGCTGAGCCATCTCTTCATCGAGAGCCTCACATGTCGCTAGATATATTTTTTTGGAAAAATGTTGATTGGCATAATTCAAAGCGAAACGGCTTTTACCGCTCCGACATCCCCCGGTAATAAAGATCAACTTCTTCCCCATATTTCCTCCAAAGTGGTGAGCGAGCTCTTAAGGTCGTCAATGGAAAAGACCTCAATAGAGGCAATACCATGATAATCACGAAGGTGGGAGAGAATTATTTCTAAAACTGGCACGGGCAATCGATCGATTCCTAAATGGTCGATACCATTTTGAAAACCGTGGAGATGGATGATTGAGGTGTTAGGGAGATAGTTTTTCAAATAGAGTCGTAGATCCTGTTTTTGAATCAGAATATGACCAATATCGAGACATATCGAAAAACCGAAATTTCTTACGATGTCTTCAATCCATTCAAATGGGTATGCGAGCGTCTCAATGGCAATTCGATTCGGTTCTATCCCATTTTCAACCATCTCTTTAATACTTTGGATGATACGGCTTTGCCAAGTTTCGACATCTACCTCATCTTGACTGCTCTTATTTCTTTGGTCGAAATGGAGGATGTAAACAGAGGGGGTAAGGCAGATAGTTCTTTCGATTACCTTTTTTACAACGGAAACCCCTTTAGACCTAACCTCCTCACTTTCGTCTCCAAGAAATATATCGATAGGAAGATGGACATTGAAGCCCACGCTGTGATGAATAGAACAGTTCTTCAGACCGTTGATTCCCTCTTCATCAGGAAGATTGTCTTGCCCCTCGCTTTCGAAAAGGACCAGTTCGATCTCATCAAAAAATGGAGCAAGGAGTGTTACATTCGGGACGATCCGATCAGGGTAGATATAAGAGGTCGTCGCCAACTTAAATGGAAACATCCTCTTATAACATTTTTGAAGAGGAGGATATATCTTCAAAGTTCCCTCATGCATTAAAAATTTAGTTTTATCCCCCCAAAGAAGGAAAGGCCGGGTGTCCCATAACCTTTCCCCTCTTCATAATCTTTATCAAAAAGATTTTCAATACGGCCAAATAACTGGAAGTTCTTAGTGATGTCGTATGAGGCAGATAGATTGACCAGGGTATATCGGTCGAGTTTAATAATTCTGGGTGGATAAACGGTAAAATCCGTATCATTCCTTTTCCCCACATAAATCACAGCCAGATTTGCGTTTCCTTTTTTAAGAAAATGATAATTAAGATCGATGCCAAACTTATTTTTTGGCCTTCTTAAAAGATCTTCGCCGGTTATTTTATCCTCTGTATCGGTATAGGTATAGTTCACACGTAATGTTAGATCATCGATTGGTTTTACTGAGGCAAAGAGCTCGAGACCCTCGGATTTGGCTTTAGCGATATTGATATACCCTATCCCAGTCGCATAGTCGATGAGATCTTTAAAATCATTCCTGAAGTAAGTAGCACCAAGGGTCACCCTGTCTTTAAAGAGATCCTGTTCGACTCCAAAATCCCATCCCTTGCTCTTCTCTGGGTTAAGATCTTTGTTGCCAACAGGGTACCTCACCCCCCAAAAATAAAAGGCAGGAGCAAATAATTGATATAAGGAAGGTGCCTTAAACCCTGTCCCGAATGTCCCTTTAATCTTTGTCCCTGTCTCTTTAATTAGGTATGCAGGGGCAATACGATAGGTAGTCTCTGTGCCGAAGCGGCTATGATCATCGATACGGAGCCCCAAGGTTGCAAAGAGTCGATCCCATAGTTTAATCTGGTCCTGTATATAATAGCCCTTGATATTTGCCGTTTTCTTTGGAAAGAGACTCAGCGACCCATCACTATAGTATTTTGACTTACCTTCTTCCTCCTCATATTCAAAACCAAAAGTGAGAGTACTGGTTTTGTGGAGCTGGAGGTTATGCTGCCAGTCAAACTTTAACAACTGGCCATCATAATGACCTTTTTCAAAAAAGGGATACTGTGGGTCTTTCTTATTCTTTAAATCCCTGTTATGTTCGCTAATAGAAAACCCTAATTTTTGCACCCAACGATTATCAAAGAGGGATAGACCAACCTGTGGCCGGAAAAGGAACTGTTTTGATTTTGCCACATAATTTGGATCATCCATTGGAACACCCCTAATAAAGTCCCATCCGTCGATCTCGGTCTCAGCATTGATATAACGAAGGATAAAATCGATATCGAGGTTTTCCCTCGGTGTGAATCCAAGTCTTGCGGAAATGGATGTATTTTTATACCCATCCCTTTCATAATTTCCATCCTTCTTGCTCGCAGCAGAGATTCCCTCCGTATCGAAGCGGGATAGGGCAAGGGAGTAATTGACTAACTTATCTCCACCACTTACCCCTGTTGTTTCTCTAAAAGTTGTATACGATCCCCCTTCAGCAGATAGGAAGAACTTTGGCTTCCCTTCACCTTTTTTGGTAATGATGTGGATCACACCACCGATGGCATCGGAGCCATATAGGGTGCTCTGTGGACCCCGGAGGATTTCAATCCGTTCAATATTATCCACTGTCAAATGGGCAAACTCATAGGAACGCTTTGGAGACATTGGATCATTCACCTCCACACCATCGATCATGACCAAGGTATGTTCAGAATTAGCCCCCCTAATGAAGATCGAGGTTTCTCTTCCCACACCCCCCGTTTGTACCACATCCAATCCTTGTATGCCTTTGAGGAGTTCCGATACAGTAGCCTTTTGCTTCCTTTCAATGTCTTTAGAGGAGATGACCGTCATTGAACTGGCAATTTCTTCAATTGGAGTTTCGACTCGGGTGGCGGTGACGACCACTTCCTCGAGAGTCACTTCCTTTTCCTCACCATAGAGAGGAAAAGGGCCCAAAATCAAAAGAATGAAGGAAACGATAAAAAAGGTAAAGCGTTTCATAAAGCACCTCCTCGACCCATTGAATGGGTCCAAATAGATTTTGACCGACCGTAAACCACGTAGGATTCACGGTCGAAGGAAGGGGCCCAAAAAAAATCCCCAGCCTTCGCATCGAGGACTGGGGATCTTTACCCGCATGCACCCTTCACAGTCTTAAACTCGAAGACCACTCCGTGAAGAATATCCAGGCAGGTTTTCTGACTCCCCCGCCCCTTTAGCAGCCTTCCCGTCCTGAGTCCTGAGTTTGTCGAAGGATCGAAGGACAGTGGCTATAAACTTGCTAAAGGAGTTCCCCCTTCCGTTTCAGAAAGGAGCGGGGCTACAGCGGCGGGTCCGTCCCCGACTTTCTCTATCTAAATAAAGATCACGGGGTTCCCTTCACCTGGATACCGCTCATTGAAACTAATTTCATTTAACAAAACATAAAATCAGTTGTCAAGTCTTTTCTCAGAGAGCTCTGAAAAACTACTACACGCTCTCTTGATTACACACCTGCCTACCGCAGGCAGGGATTTCAAAAGGGGATTACGCAGATTTTCCTGATTTTCCCATACATTTCATATCTGTGTAATCGGTTCCTAATCGATGTAATCAGAGATTTCTGGGCTTTTTCAGAAATCTCTCTCATTGATTTTGGTAATATTTTCTTAGAGTTGATCCTTATTTTTGTTGAAGAAGCATCCCCAATTCCGTGATAAAACAAAAAAGTTTCAACAAAATACTATTCCATTTTGAATCATGAGATTCTGAAACAAGTTCAGAATGACATTTTTTGATGATTTTATCTTATTACAGCCCCCTAAGTGTCATGCTGAATTTATTTCAGCATCTCTTTCGGTAAGTGACTATTCATCACGGAAAAAAAGATGCTTATTTTTGTTGACTTTATTTTACAAAATTTACTATATTCGAAACAGAATAGAGGTTAGCTGGAAATCACTTTAAGGATTCAGGGATGAATATAAGAGAATGGCTTAGTAAGCAGAACGCGATATTTTTCCTTATGTCAGGACTTTTTTTAGTTGTCGTTCTTGGCATTATTGATAAAATAACAGGCTCAGAAATTTCTTTTTCAATATTTTATTTGATTCCAATCATTTTCGTTACTTGGTTTTCAGATAGGTGGGTCGGCATTTTCGTCTCTGGCGCCAGTGCGATGGCATGGCTTATGGCGGATTTGATGGTGGGGCAAATTTATTCACTCTGGATCATTCCTTATTGGAACTCTATTATGAGGTTTGGCATTTTTTTGGTCAATGTCTATCTTTTGTCGAAATTGAAAGGTGCATTAGAGCTGGAGAAGACGTTATCGAGGATAGATTCTTTAACGGGAATTGCAAACGGTAAATACTTTATTGAACTGGTTAATAGTGAACTCATTCGATCAAATAAAAATAATCTTCCTTTTACTATTGCCTACATGGATCTTGATGATTTAAAAATCGTCAATGATCGATTTGGGCACAATGAAGGCGATATTGTTCTATTAACAGTGGCCGGCATCATTCGAAACAATATCGGAACCATAGATACTGTCGGCCGCCTTGGTGGCGATGAATTCGCAATTCTCTTCCCAGGGATGGGGGCTGAAAAATCTCAAGGAATCATTCCCAAAATTCATAAGAGTCTTTTAGATGCTATGCTGGAGAATAAATGGGGGATAACTCTTAGCGTGGGAGTGGGGACATTCAAAGGGGCAAATTTTAGTGTGGAAGAGATCCTAAGACTGACAGAATCTTTGATGTATTCTGTAAAGAACGCTGGTAAGAGTGGAATTAAGTATGAGGTCTTTGGCAATTAAAATGAGAGATCAAGATGGATTCAAGAATTTCTGAACTTCTCCCAAGGTAGGAATCCCTCTTCTTCCACCAAGATCACGGCATTTGAGTGCAGCCACCGCATTGGCAAACTTCAAAATTTCTATTACCTCCCAATTCTGAAGAAGGCCATAAACAAATCCTGCATGAAAGACGTCCCCTGCGCCGGTTGTATCGACTGCCTTTACTTCAAACCCTTTCACATAAATCAGTTCACCCTTCACCAGGGCGACAGCCCCTTCATGGCCTAATGTTGTACAGAGGAATCCAGAGGTATGCTTCTGAAGTTCAAGGAAAGCCTTTTCTCGATCTGAGATTCCAGTGAAAAGGGAAGGGAACCGTGAAGAAGTGATTACGAAATCGATCTCTCTGATCAATTCAGAAGTAAGGGGTTCGACTTTATCGATATCGATCACAGTGGAGATGCCTTCTTCTTTTGCCCATTTGATGCACTGGAGGGCTGCTCGGATATCATGTCCATCTAAATGGAGAATTTTCCCGGAGCAGATATCCTCTTTTTGAAGTTCTCCTTCACGATACACCAAACGTTCATCCCGATCCCAGAGGATCGTTCGTTCTCCTGAAACACTATCTACGATAATGATGGCAAGCTGGTTGGGGGTATTGGGTTCGATAGTGACTGAAGAGACATCCACCCCCTCCTTTTGAATGGAATGGAGAGAGAATTGACCCAGTTCATCGTCTCCAACTTTTCCAATATATTTCGTTTTAACTCCCCATCGGGCGAGGGCCACCATGGCGGTGGCAATCTGGCCTCCTCCCTGTTTGGAAAATTGGAGGATTTCCATTTTCGAATTGAGTGTAGGAAATTCGGGAACCACACAGAGGAGATCGACAGCATTAAGCCCCATACCCACCACATCAAAATGTTTATTTTTTGGAAAGGAAACGTTGAACCGCATGTCAATTATTTACAGAGTTTCTTTGAAATTTTCAAGATTTTTGGGGTCGGTTTATTCAGAAGCAAAAGTGAGAATTCTTTATGAAAGACTCTCAGGGTGACATTGTTCAGTTAAGGTTGTTTCTTAGGCCAAGGTTCAACGTGCTTCCTCAACCATTCGGTAATCTCTCCGATCTCCTTCTCACCGCGGGCTATGGACCAGAAGAAACTTTCAACCTCTACAGATGGTACAAGGCGATAGGCATTCAGCCGAAAGCACACGTCCGCTGCGACCAAAGCTGTGCGCTTGTTCCCGTCGGTAAATGGGTGGAAGGCAATTAGGCTATGGATAAGGGCAGCAATTTTGGAAATGAGGTCAGGGAATAACTCGATGCCACCAAACTTAGTGAAGGGGCGTTCCAATGACGATTCCAAACCGCCAGGGTTCGTTATTCCATGAACGCCTCCAGTTTCTTGGATTACCCATTCATGGATTAAGGCTAACTCTGCTAAGGTGATCCAATTCATCGGGCAAGAGCTTCCAGGGTACTACGATGTTCCTCAATAGAGCGTTTTGTAAGTTCCTCAATTCTCTTAATGCGTTCGCGATCTAAGGGGGCAGGAAGAAGTAAAATATCTCCTCCCACCTGAATTGCCTCATAGGTACGAGGAACTGTAACTTCCTGAAAAGCGTCCGGCATGGTCAAGTTGCCGTTTTCTCTTTTTACGATACCTAAATATTTCATTTGGTTTCACCTCCACCTAAGCTTAAATATACACCGAAATGGAGTGAAAAGTAAATTCTTATTTAGATTTCGACCCATTTCGCCAATATCTTGCCTAAGGTTTTCACTTCAATTCAGACATAAGGGATAGACATCTATGAGAGATAGAATTAGAGGGGGGGAGGGAGGGGTGTGAATGACAAAATGGTAAAAAATTATGGTTTTCTATATTTTTTTCTTGACAAATAACACCTAATGTGTATTATAGGTGTTATGTATCTCGAAAGAATATCTCTTTACCGGAAAAAGGTTCAAATTTTAATGAGCAAGAGGAATCGGTTGGAGAGGGTAGCGATGGGGCGGTCTCCGATGGTCGCGGCCTCCTTTATACCCCGGAGAATGAGGCCCGGTGGCCCTGTGGTGTATTATCTTTCCGCCTCGATAAAGGGGGAGAGCCGGCATCGCTATATTCGGAAGGGGGAAGTGGAACATTGGCGCAAACGGGCCTTTGCCTGGCGGAGGTTCATGAAGGCGATGGCTTTATGGGTGAAGGTGAATAAGGAGATGGAGAAGGAGTTAAGGGAGATCGGGAGGCTGAGGTGTGAGGCATTGCCTGGGGGACGGCAGGTGAGGAAGGGGTGAGAGATGGATGAGATGATCCTCTTTCAGGAGAACAAGGTCGAGGTCAGGAGG
>Ga0315274_10008483_pt1 | contig 14882 bp, 11 predicted proteins | sample YL17G02_20_MG_FD_203700 | JGI IMG/M metagenome (GOLD analysis project Ga0315274, IMG submission 203700) | Sediment microbial communities from Yellowstone Lake, YNP, Wyoming, USA - YL17G02_20 | ecosystem: Environmental > Aquatic > Freshwater > Lake > Sediment | place: USA: Wyoming | collected... | reverse complement strand
CGACGCTCAAAATGATCGCCGGACTGATCGCGCCGACGTCGGGCGCCGTGCGCGTGCTCGGCTGCGATATGGCAAAGGAAAGCACGACCGCTAAGCGCGATATGGGTTATCTGCCTGAAGAGAATCCGCGCTACGAAAATATGACCGCGCGCGAATATCTGACATTTTTCTCCGAGTTGTATGGGTTACCCAAGACGAAAACGCGCGCGCGGATTGACGAACTACTGGGTTCGCTGAATTTACGCGAGAAGGATAAATTGACTGGCGAATTTTCCAAAGGGATGAAGCGCAAAGTCGCAATTGCCCGCGCGCTCTTGCACGACCCGCGCTTGCTCATTCTCGACGAACCGAACGCGGGACTCGATCCACTCACGTCGTTCTTCATCATCAATTATCTGAAGACGCTCAAAAGCCAGGGCAAGACGATTGTCTTGAGCGCGCACAACTTGTTTCACGTGGAGTACATCTGCGACCGCGTTGCCATCATCAAGAATGGGTGGCTGATCGTTTGCAACACGATGGACGCGATTCGCGCGAGTCTGGGTAATCGCGAATATCAGGTCATTTTCCGCGCCGACGCGCCGTTGAAAGTCGACCGCCGCGATAGCAATTATGTTTTTCGCTCAAGCGATGTCGGCGCGATGGCGTTGGTGCTGGGACAGATTTCAGAAAACAATTGGGCGCTGGTGGATCTGTCGGTCCAAGAATCCGCGCTGGAAGAGATTTACGTGCGCTTGATGACGAACGATCAGCTGTGAGGATAGCATAGCGATTGGAAAAGTCAATGTCACAATTTGAATTCCACATTTCGCGACTCGCTCGCGACCAGTATCGATTCAACGACGCATTGTTCTCTCTCAGCGGCAACGTCATCTTTGCAAATGTCCACGCCGCGCGTCTGTTCGCGCAAAAGATGAACGCGCAGCGCGATTTGACTAATCATCCTGAGCAAACCATCAGAGCAGGGCAGTTGAACGCAATGGGCTTGATTGACGAGTTATTGCATTGCGTCGCCGCGCAGTATCGTCGGCAGGAAAATCCACAAGCCATGCAGAACGCGCTCGCGTGGTTAGACCGATCGTTCGGCAAAGACGCGGTGGACACCGCGCTTCGAAAATTCGCGGACGAATTTCCCAGCGTTGCCGTCTATCGCGGTGAAATGGACGCAGCACAGTTCCTGGACGGCGAAAGCGATGGGGTGCCCCATCGCCAGATTATTCTCGAAGAGATGCTGATGGTATGGCTCGCGAACGAAAACCCTGCGTTCGCGCCCTTTCTCGAATTGTTCGACGATACCGGGCTCGAAAAACTCACCGCCTACCAATCTCTACTCTCTAGTCTCTATTCTTTCTTTGACACTCAACCGCGCTTCGGGCCCGACAATCAGAATCTCATTGACCTGCTCCACGCGCCCGCGCTCGCGTCGCCGCACTCGCTCGAAGGACAACTCGAATTTATCCGCGTGCGTTGGGGGGCGTTGATTGGCAAGTACCTTCGCCTTGTGTTGACCAGTCTCGATCTGATCAAAGAAGAATCGCGTCTGTTTTTCTTCGGTGCGGGCGAAGCGCGCGTGCCTCAGTTCAAGCGCGGCGCGCGCGGCGTGTACGATGGTGACTATCCCGAGTACGAACGCTTTAGCCGCGATCTCGATTGGATGCCGCACCTAGTGTTGATCGCGAAAAGCACGTACGTCTGGCTCGATCAACTCTCGAAGAAATATCAACGCGCGATCACGCGGCTCGATCAGATTCCCGACGAGGAACTCGATCTCCTTGCGCGGCGCGGCTTCACGGGCTTGTGGCTGATCGGCGTCTGGCAGCGCAGCCCTGCGTCCAAACGGATCAAAGAGTTGTGCGGCGCGATGAATGCGGAAGCATCGGCGTATTCGGTGGCAGAGTATCGCGTCGCGGACGACTTGGGCGGCGATGCCGCGCTCGAAAACTTGAAAACGCGCGCGTGGCAGCGCGGGATTCGCGTCGCGAGCGATATGGTGCCGAATCACATGGGCATTGACTCGCGTTGGGTGATCGAGCACCCCGATTGGTTCATCGCGTCCGAGTACGTGCCGTTTCCAGCGTATTCTTTCAACGGCGAGAATTTGTCGCGCGATGCGCGCGTCGGCATTTATCTCGAAGATCATTATTTCAATCGGAGTGACGCGGCAGTTGTCTTCAAGCGCGTGGATCATTGGACGGGCGATACCAGGTACATCTATCACGGCAACGACGGCACGAGTTTTCCGTGGAACGATACGGCGCAACTGAATTTCTTGACACCCGAAGTGCGCGAAGCGGTCATTCAAACGATTCTGCGCGTCGCGCGCCAATTTCCGATCATTCGGCTCGATGCGGCGATGACGCTTGCAAAGCGGCACTATCAGCGATTGTGGTTTCCGCAACCGGGGTCGGGCGGCGATATTCCATCGCGCGCGGAATTCGGTTTGACCAAAGAGCAATTCGACGCGGCAATGCCACAGGAATTTTGGCGCGAGGTCGTGGATCGCGTCGCCGCTGAAGCGCCCGACACGTTGCTGCTCGCGGAAGCGTTTTGGTTGATGGAAGGATATTTCGTCCGCACGCTCGGAATGCATCGCGTTTACAACAGCGCGTTTATGAACATGCTGCGCGACGAAGACAATGCCAAGTATCGCTCTGTCATCAAGAATACGCTCGAGTTCGATCCCGAAATTTTGAAACGCTACGTCAACTTTGTCAACAATCCCGACGAACGGACCGCGGCCGATCAGTTCGGCAAGGGCGATAAATATTTCGGCGTCTGCACGATGTTGGCAACGCTGCCTGGGTTGCCGATGTTCGGTCACGGACAAATCGAAGGATTCGCCGAGCGATACGGCATGGAATTTCGTCGCGCGCTGTGGGACGAGCAAGCGGACGAGCATCTGGTCTGGCGGCACGAGCGCGAAATTTTTCCGCTGTTGCATCGGCGGCATTTGTTCGCAGGCGTCGAAGATTTCTTACTGTACGATTTCTTCACGCCAAGCGGCTCGGTCAACGAAGATGTGTTCGCGTACTCGAACCGCGCGGGCGGTGAACGCGCGCTGATCGTGTACCACAACACGTACGCCGATACGCGCGGGTGGATTCGTACGTCGGCAGCCTATCTCCACAAAACGCAAAACAAACTCGCGCAGAAAAATCTGGGCGAAGGGCTCGCGTTGACTGCCGACGCCGATGCTTTCGCGATCTTTCGCGACTATGTTTCTGGCTTGGAATACATTCGCAACAGCAAGGAATTGTGCGAACAGGGTCTGTACGTCGAACTGGGCGTGTACCAGCGTCACGTCTTTCTCGATTTCCGCGAGGTGCGCGATGACGCGCTGCATCAGTACGCGCGCTTGTGCGCTACGCTGAACGGTCGCGGCGTGCCGAGTGTTGACGACGCGTTGCGCGAAATCTTTTTGCAGACGGTACATCAACCTTTCCGCGAGTTGGTCAACGCGGACACGTTGCGACGTTTGTTGGACGCGCACGTCGCGCAACGGAGGGGACGCTCGCCGCTAGCGTCCCGTCCCGACGCGGCGTTGCTCGACGAAATCCAGCAGAAATATTTGCGCCTTGTGCGCGCGGTCAAACAATTCGGCGGTGGCATAGGCGACGAGGTTGAACTCGCAATGCAGATCCGGCGCGAGTTGGAGGTCGTGTTGCGGTTGGGTGCGACGACGGCTGACCGCCGACGACCGACCGCCGACCATGATGATGCAACCGCGATCAAATACTTGCGCGTGCACCTCAAGAACGACGCCGCGTGGGCGACGCTGTTCGCTTGGGTGTTCGTGCACGCGCTCGGTCGGGCGCAAGGCGAGCGCGATGATGCGACGCGCAGTCGCGCGTGGCTGGATGAGTGGCAGCTCGGCAAGTTGATCGCGGACGCGCTGCAAGGTCTCGCGTTGAGTGAGAAAGAAGCGTGGCAAGCCGTCGATGCGATCAAGTTGATGACGACGCATCAGCATTGGTACGCCGCGCGCGCGGTAGGGGCGAGGTCGCCGCGCCCGCGCTCTCGCCAAAATCGCGCGGCATGGCTGCTCAACGCGTGGTTCACCGATGACGCGACGCGCGAATTTCTGAACGTGAATCTTTACGATGGCGTTTTGTGGTTCAACAAGGAAGCGTTTGAGTCACTATTGTTCTGGATGGACTTCGTCGCGGTAGTATCGTTGAGCGTGGACGCGACGCGCCAGCCGAAGAAGATCGCGGCAGAAATCGTCGCGATGTACGACGTGGTGAAAGCGTTGCGCGCGGCGGAGAAGAAATCGAAATATCAGATGGAGAGGTTGCGGGCGGCGGTATGAATAAGACCCGAAGGGTCTGCAAAACCCTTCGGGTCTTGCTATTGCATCACCATCATCCACCAGCCCGCGAGGCAAAAGAACGGACCGTACGGAATCGCGGCGGTGAGCGCGACGCGGCGGTGGACGACGAATTGATACGCGAGAAACAAAAGCGCGCCGACGCCGCCAAGCAGAATCGTGTACAAGATCGCGGGGAAAACGTTGGGGAAGCCGACGACGATGCCCATAAACGCCGCGAGTTTCACATCCCCTTGACCGAACGCGCCGCCTGGAATGTGAATCTTGCGCGCGCGCGCGAAAATTCCGGCGAAGAGGTAGATGCCCAGGACGATGACGAACGCGCTCGCGCCGCCGAGCAGTGGTAATCTCCAATTCGGTTGTGAAAGCGGGCTGGCCATCGCGGCGAAAAGTGTCGCGGGCAGAATCACGACATCGAAGATCAAGCGGTGTTCCAGATCGGTGACGAGGACGACGAGGAAGATGAAGGTGTAAATCGCCGTCAGCGCGAATTGAATCGTCACACCGAAACGCGCGACGAGAGATGAGAACGCGAGCGCGGTGACGACGATGACAATCGGCGCGCGGAAGCGGTGTTGAACATTCGGAATTGAACGCGCGGCAACGAGGTGATCGGCGACGCGGTTGACGATGACGCCAGCGATCAAACCCAGCAACGCAGAGAGAAAAATTTCCATCGTTTGACAAAAACTCCTTCGACGATTATGATGCGAACATGCTCGAACCGTCACCCCTGCAAACGACCAGTCGGCACACGCCGCTGGATCGTTTGAGTTTGTTGACCAGTCTCGTGCTCGTCGGGCTGACACTCTCGTTGATTCTCGACCTGCCTTCCCAGCGCATCGCGTTTTGGTTCCTGGGTTCGGAGGCGAGCATCACCATATCGGGCACGTGGCTGATCGCGATTCTGCTTGCCGGGCTGACGGCGGCAGGCGTGAATTCCATCGCGCGACAGCATCCGCGTGTTCATCTCGCGGATACGCGTTATATCTTCATCCTCTGGATTCTGCCTGCCGCGATTGTCGTGACGGCGACGATGCTCCTCTCTTTTGCCGACGTGCGCGCGTACAGCGTGTACGCGTTGATGCTCGTCGCGCTCGCGGGTGCATTCTTGGTCGTTGCGATTCTCGGCGAATACGTGACGATTGACTTGAATGATCGTGCGTACAGTGCGGCGCGGTTGGGCGTGAACCTCGCCGTGTATTTGGTCGCGCTGGTTCTGTTTGCGACGATCTACAGTCTGAAGGTTCGCAGTCTTTTCTCGGCGCCTGCGATTGGCTTGGCGGCTGGCTTCCTTGCGCTCGAATTGTTGCGGAGCAGTGAAGCCGACTTTTGGCGCACGTGGTTGTACGCCACCGTGATCGGACTCGCGATGGCAGAAATCGTTTGGGTGCTGAACTATTGGAATCTTGCGGGTCTGATCGGCGGCGCGTTTCTCCTCATCTTTTTCTATGCGTTCACTGGCATCGCACAGCAATATCTTTGGAATCGTCTCAATCGCATCGTCCTCGTCGAATTCGCGCTGATCGTCGTCGGCGCGATGGTGCTCCTCTTTTGGCTCAGGCCCAAGTAGACAGGCATGCAGGTAGACAGGCAGACAGGGACGATACTGGTCTACTGGTCTACTTGTCTACTTCCTCCCGCATTCAGCCACACCGCGCCCCCAATCACCATTCCCCCGCCGATCATTTGTAGCACCTCCAATCGCTCGCCCAGGATGACGAACGCGAGAACACTCGCCATCACGGGTTCAATCGTCGCGACGATGCTCGCGTTGCTCGCTGGCACACTGCGTAGTCCGGCGGTGAAAAACCAAATCGCGCCGAGCGTGGGTCCGAATACCAAGCCGAGCAGAAAGAGCCAGGTTTGTGGATGAGTGAGCAGCGGCGCGAACGCATCCCGCGCTTGGAGCGGCGCAAGAAAGAGCGCGCCGAAAAGCAATTCGTACGTCAGCGCCGTCCACGGCGAGTATCGTTCGACGATCATTTTGCTGAAGATGGTGAAGAGCGCGTAGGTGAACCCCGCGCCCAATCCGAACAGAATGCCGATCAAATTCAGACTCAGTTGCGCGGGATCGTACGCGCGCGCGACCAGCGCGCACCCGCCGAACGCGAGCGCGAGCGCGCCGAGTTTGCGTGCGTCCAACGCATCGCCCCAGACACGCCACGCGATCAAGGTGACGAACGCGGGCGCGGTATACAACAAGACGACTGCCATCGTCACACTCGTTTGAATGATCGCGTTCGCGTACAGCCAGTAAAACGCACCGATGCCGATCACTCCATAGACGACGAAAAGCCCCAGCCCGCGCCGCGTGACGCGCAATTGATCGCGCCGCGCGAGGACCAGCACGCCCAGCGCGATGATCGCGGCGACGCCCGCGCGCAAAAATGCGAGCGTGAGCGCAGGCAGACCGTACTCGTCGTGGAGCACGCGCACCAACAAGCCGATCGTACTCCACAGCATCGCCGCAATGACGACAAAGAGATAACCGCGCAGGGCAGATTGATTCATCGGCGCGCGTAAGAATACCATTACGTTCAGCGCGTGTCAAACGACGCGAGGGCAACCGGGTTTCCACCGGACACGCGAAATTGACTATCGCGATACCTCGCGATACAATAGAATCAGAATCTTGAACATCGTCGTAGGTACCGATGAAACGACTGCCTCTCCATGTACCGTGTTGGTTTCACAACCCGATCATCCAACTAGCCCTGGTCGGTTTGCTGACGTGGCTGGCGTATCTCGATCTCACACTCGCTTATCCACTCAAGCCATTCGTAGACAAATATCCTCTCACTGATTTTGGCAGAGCGAATAACTGGAGTCAGTGGACGCTCGCCGATTTTCTTCTTTCGATCATGGGCGCGTTCTTCCTCTATCTGATCGCGTGGCGAATCGTCAGCCGAAATTCCCAAGAGCGTCGCTTGCTCTGGTTGGCAATCGCGTTCGCGCTTCTCTTTGGCGTGACGTTGCTGGCGATGTATCCCATTTCTTCAACCGATATTTTCGAATACGTCTTCCACAGTCGCATTCTGGTTCACTATGGACAGAATCCGCTTGCCGTTCCGCCAATGGCGTTCAAGGGCGATCCGTTTTTGGCAACGGTGAATTGGCAGCGCCATCCCTCGCCGTACGGACCGTTGTGGGTGTTGTTGACCGTCCCAGGCAGTCTGATCGCGGGCGACGATCTGGTTCTCAATCTCGTTTTGATGAAGGCGTTGGCGGTAATCTTCTTCCTGGGCTGTGCGCTGGTAATTGCCGCGATCCTGCGCCACAAAAATCCAGGGCAACAAGTCATTGGCACGCTCCTCTTTGCGTGGAATCCGCTCGTTTTGTTCGAAGCGCCGGGCAACGGTCACAACGGAATCATTATGATGTTCTTCGCGTTGCTCTCGATTTATTTTCTTATTCGCCGTCAGTGGATGTGGGTCATTCCCGCGCTCGTTGCGTCCGTGCTGATCAAGTACATCACGGCGATTTTGCTATTGCCCTTCCTGATTTATTGCTGGCACGCGCAACCCAATCGCGCGGCGCGAATGAGTTATCTCGTCAAGACGACGGCGATCACCGCGTTCTTCGTCGGGGTGCTCATTCCGCCTTTTCTCCAAGTGCCGCAGGGTTTGCTCGAGGAAGGGAACTTCTATAGTGCACTGGCAGTGCCTTCTCTGGCGTACAACTTGTTGCGCGGCATTCACGGCGATAACGTTGCCAAAGTTTTGACGATTACCGTGTGCGCCATTTCCTATTTCGTCCTCTACGCGCTCAGCGTGCGAGCGTTAACGCGCGAACAACAACCGCATCGCTTTATCGCAGTCTGCACCTGGTTGATCGTCGCGTATCTTGGAATCGCGTGTATGCACTTTCAACCCTGGTTCGCGATTTGGCCCATCGCGCTTGGCATCTGGGTCAGTCATCCGCTCGCGCGGCGCGTGCTCGTCGTCTTTACCGCGTCCGCGCTCTTGTCGTACGCGGCGAATTTCGTGTGGATTTGGAACTACCGAGCGTGGCAGACTTTGCAGGTGAACGTGATGTTCGTCGCCGTCATTTTCGCGCCGCCGTTGATCGTGGGATTGTTGAGCCGCGTCCGGGAGGCGCACTTGACGTTCGAGCGGTGGCATGCCGTCCAAACATAAAAGGGAATGATTCCAATGCTGCCAACCACGGCCGATATTGTTGTCATCGGCGGCGGATGTATGGGCGTGAGCACCGCGTACTATCTCGCCGCACGCGGCGCGGGCAAAGTGGTTTTGCTCGAACGCGAAAAATTTTTGGGAATGGGTTCGACAGGACGCAACGCGGGCGGCGTGCGCTATCAATTTTCAACTGAAGTCAACATCCGCCTTTCGCTGTTCTCGCTTGACGTGATCGCGCACTTTGAAGAACTCTTCGGCATTTCGGCGGGCTATCACCCGATTGGCTATCTGTTTTTGCTGACGACGCCGCAAGAGGTCGCGGTGTTCAAGGCGAACGTCGAATTGCAGCAGCGCGTCGGCGCGCCCTGGGTGCACTATCTCGAACCGAAAGAGATCGCGGCACTCGTCCCGCTGGTGAATCTTGACGGCGTGCTTGGCGGCACGTTCTGTCCGCGCGATGGACTTGCCGATCCGAACAGCGTAACGCAAGGATTCGCGAAAGGCGCGCGCAAGCATGGCGCGCAAATCGAAATGGAAACGACGGTGACGGGCATCCAGACCGAACGCGGGCGGGTGGCATCCGTTGTCACTGCTCGCGGCGAAATCGCGACGCGCACGATTGTGAATTGCGCGGGACCCTGGGCGGCGCAAATCGGTGCGATGGTCGGGTTGGACATTCCGATTGTACCACTGCGTCGCCAGTTTTTCACGACGGACGCGCTGCCGCAAATTCCGCGCGAGCACACGTTCGTCATCGAGTTTGCAACCTCGCTGTATTTCCATCCCGAAGGCGCGGGCTTGCTCGTCGGAATGTCGAATCCTGACGAAAAGCCCGGGGACACGTACGCGATTGACGAGGAATTTCACTGCAAGACGCTCGAACGCGCGATATACCGTCTGCCGCTTTTGGAAAACGCGTGCGTCGCGAGTCAAATCGCGGGGCTGTACGAAGTCACACCTGACGCGCACCCGATTCTCGCGCAGGCGCGCGCGCTGCCTGGCTTTTACATCGCGGCAGGATTTTCAGGGCACGGCTTTCAACATTCGCCTGCAACAGGCAAAGTGATGAGCGAACTGATTCTCGACGGCAAAGCGACGACGATTGACATCTCGATGCTCGACCTCGAACGGTTCGCGGAAGGACGTTTGGTTCAAGAAGTGAATGTGGTGTGAAATTCGTAGGGGCGGCGTCGTGCCGCCCTCTTGGATGGCGTCATGCCGCCCGCAGTGGGTGGGGGCACCCCACCCCTACAAGAGACCTTCCAGGTTTCCAAAACTTGGAAGGTCTTTTCCGTTGTTGTAATCCTGGATTTTTGTGATAGAATGCAAGTGAACGTATTCCCCTGGTAATTCAGCACGCGGAGCATAATCGTGCCGAAATTCGAACCTAAAGCGAAAGCGCACTACACCATCCGCAAGAGACGTGCCAAGTCTCTTGCCGCGCAACCCGCGCTGCCTGCAATCACCAACGGCGCAGCCCCCGATATTTCGTTTGAGAAAGACTTGTGGGAAGCGGCGGTGCAGTTGCGCGGCAACATCGCGCCTGCCGATTACAAACATTTCGTTTTGCCGCTGTTGTTCTTGCGCTATCTGTCGTTGAAGTACGAACGACGCCACGAACAACTTGAACTCGCGCTCAAAGATCGGCAATCGGATTATTACACCGATGATCCCGACATCGTGAAGGAAGTGTTGAACGATCCCGACGAGTACCAGCGCGTCGGCGCGTTCATCGTGCCGACCAAGGCGCGCTGGAGTTTTCTCGTCAAGCACGCGCAGGATGACGACATTGCGATCAAACTTGACGATGCGATGGAGTTGTTGGAGCGCACGTATCCCGAACTGCGCGGCGTGCTGCCGCGGAAATACGCGGGGAGCAATCTCAGCCGCGAGAATGTGTCGGGACTCGTCAATTTGTTTTCGCGCGATTCGTTCAAAGCAGACGCGGGCAAAGAGAGCGATTTGCTCGGGCGCGTCTACGAATATTTCATCACCAACTTTGCGAACACCGAAGGCACGCGCGGCGGCGAATTCTTTACACCGCGCTCGGTCGTCAAACTGCTCGTCGCGATGATGGAGCCGCGCGAGGGACGCGTCTTTGATCCCGCGTGCGGTTCGGGTGGAATGTTTGTCCAGTCCGATATTTTCGCCAGGCACAGCGGCAACCTGGCTTTCTCTGGACAGGAGAGCGTGGACACGACTCTGCGTTTGTGCAAAATGAATTTGCTTTTGCACGGTCTCAACGGCGATAATCAACTCGGCAATTCGCTGCTCGATGACAAGTTTGCGAACCTGCGCGCGGATTTCGTCATCGCGAATCCGCCGTTCAACCTGGATGGCTGGGGCGCGAACCGCATCGCGCCGAACGACAAGCGTTTGCAAATCGGCAATCGCAAATGTTTGCCGACCGACAGTAACGCGAATTATTTTTGGATGATGCACTTTTTCTATCATTTGAAAGAGGGCGGCACGGCGGGCTATGTGATGGCGAACGGCGCGATGACGACGAACCTGAAAGAGGAAAAGGAAACGCGCGCCGCGCTCGTGGACGAAGGGTTTGTGGATTGCATCGTGCAACTGCCCGACAAACTCTTCTTTGGCACGGGCATTCCCGCGTGTCTCTGGTTTCTCAGCCGCAATCGCAATGGACGCGGCGTGTACCGCAGACGCAAGAACGAAATGTTGTTCATTGATGCGCGCAAAAAAGGAACGATGGTCACGCGCCGTCAGCGCGTGCTGACCGACGACGACATTGCGCAGATTGCCGCCGCGTATCATCATTACCGTGAAGTGGAAGGCGAACGCCAAAGCATTGCGGGCTTTTGCAAGACGGCGACGCTGGACGAGGTGCGCGCGAACGATTACAAACTAACGCCTGGGATTTACGTTGGCACAGAGGCGACCGAGTCGGACGACACGCCGTTTGAGGTCAAGCTGGCGGAACTGACCGCACAGTTGAAGGCGCAGTTTGCCGAGTCGAACGCGTTGCAGGAAAAGATCGTGCGCGAGTTGGAGGGATTGGGCAAGTAGCAAAAAGAAACGCTCCCTCCATTGCTGGAGAGAGCGTCGGGCCAGCGATGCTATCGCTGGGGCTGTTACTACCCACATTATACTACAATTATATACGTTGTCAATAGTTGAACATTAGTTCCTTTTTGAGGAGAGAAGAGCAAAATGGAGCGTGTCATCACCTACGTAGATGGATTCAACCTATATTTTGGATTGAAGTCGCATGGATGGAAGCGTTACTATTGGCTCAACATCCAAAAGCTAGCACGGCATTTGCTCAAACCGAATCAGCAATTGGTTCGGACAAAGTACTTTACCGCTCGCGTGACCGATCCACCTGACAAGCGAGAACGCCAAGAGACATTCATCGAAGCATTGCAAACGCTTTCGGATTTTGACATTTTCTACGGCAAGTACCAACTCAATCCGCAGAAATGCCGAAACTGCGGATTCGTTGCACAGGTTCACAACGAGAAAATGAGTGACGTGAATATCGCGGTAGAACTCTTGTCTGACGCCTTTCAAGACAGATTTGACGTGGCTCTACTGATTTCTGGAGACGGTGATTTGACGACACCTGTCGCGCGCGTGCAAAAACTTTTTCCCAGCAAGAGGATCGTGATAGCATTTCCACCCAAACGAGTATCGAAAGATCTAACAAACGTCGCTGCTTATTCGTTTGTGATTGGGCGTCGGCAAATTGCCAAGAGCCAGTTTCCCCCCGAAGTTCGCAAGCCTGATGGCTTTGTTCTCAAGCGTCCTGACAAGTGGCAGTGAGAAAATTTGTTTGGAGTTTGTGTGGTGAAAGATTTTTGGCAAACGCTCACCATCGGTGAACTCTGCGATGAAGGTGGCGGTTCGGTTCAAACGGGACCGTTCGGTAGTCAACTGCACGCCGAAGATTACGTTGCAGATGGCGTTCCTTTTGTTATGCCGACGAATCTTGGAGAGAATCGCATTGTGGAGAACGAGATCGCTCGCATTTCGGTTGCCGACACAGAACGATTGTCGCGGTATCGTTTGCGAACAGGCGACATCATCTACGGAAGACGTGGTGACATTGGGCGACGCGCGCTTGTGACCAAACGCGAAGATGGTTGGATGTGCGGGTCTGGGTGCATTCGGATTCGATTTGGCGAAGCAGAGGTCGAACCACGATTCGTTTCATTCTATTTGGGGCAGAGTCGAGTCAAGGAATTGATACTCACAAAAGCGGTTGGCTCAACGATGCCAAATCTGAATAGCGAGATCATTCGATCTATTCCGATTTCTTTTCCACCTCTCCCCATCCAACGCCGCATCGCGGACATCCTCGGCGCGCTGGACGACAAGATAGAGTGCAACCGCCGCATCAACCAAACGCTGGAAGCGATGGCGCAAGCACTCTACAAGCATTGGTTTGTGGATTTTGGTCCATTTCGCGGCGGCGAGTTTGTGGATTCGGAGTTGGGCGAGATACCGCAAGGATGGGAAGTGAAATCCCTTCTCGATTGTTGCAATTTGCTGAGTGGCGGTACACCCTCAACGTCTGTCTCTGAGTATTGGAATGGAGAAATTCCCTGGGTGGTGGCCAAAGATATTTCGCAGAGCGAACAGATTTTTGTGATGGAGACGGAAAAAAAGATTACGTCGCTTGGCGTAAAAAACAGCGCGACAAAGATTCTTCCGATCTTCACTGTCGTCATCATCGCACGGGGCGCAACTATGGGCAAGTTTGCTTTGTTTGGTAACGATATGGCAATGAACCAGACTTCCTACGGATTAAGAGGAAAAACTGGATTTGGTCAATGGTGGGTTTACCTTACCCTCGATAATATCATCGCCCAATTGAAACAAGCGGCATATGGTACGATTTTTACGGCAATAACAACTACGTCTTTCCAACAAGCCAAAGTGGTAGTGCCGCTACCTTCTATCTTGGATGAGTTCAACGACAGAGTATCACGTTGGTTCACCCAAATTCATTCCAACTTGAAAGAGAACCAGACTCTCACCCGCGCGCGTGACTATTTGCTCCCCAAGTTGCTGTCGGGAGAAGTTGAAATCAAGGATACGGACTCAAATCTGGAGGCAATGCCGTGAATGATAATGATACACAGGAGTTCCGAGTGAGTATTCCTACTGACAAAGACGGTTTGACGAGCAGACAATGCCCCAAGTGCCAAGCATATTTCAAAATCAGATTTGGTACAGGTCTTAAAGGAAAAGACTTGCCGTGTCATTGTCCCTATTGTGGACGCACAGGAGAACCGAGCAGTTTTCACACAAAAGAACAGGTTGAATATGCTAGGTCAGTAGTGCTAAATCAAGTGACCCAAGACCTGCTCGACCGACTCAAGGAAATGGAGTTTGACCACCCTGCACAAGGCGCATTCGGGATTGGTGTGAGTATGAAGGTTCGGGGAGAACCGCATCCAATTCACTACTATCGCGACAAGCAACTTGAGACACAGATCATTTGCGACAGTTGTACGCTGCTTTATGCAATCTATGGTGTCTTCGCATTTTGTCCTGACTGTGGTGTTCACAATTCACTGCAAATTCTGAACAAGAACTTTGAAATAATAGAAAAAGAAATCAATTTGGCAGGCACGGTCGAATCCGATCTTGCTGAGCATTTGATTGGTGACGCACTAGAAAATGTCGTATCCGCCTTCGATGGTTTTGGTCGCAGTGTGTGCCGTGCATTCTCCACGCGTGCTAGTGCCCCTAGCAAGGCAGAGAATATTTCTTTTCAGAATCTGAACGGTGGAAAAAAGCGCGTCCAAGACTTGTTTGGCTTTGATCTGAACGTATGTGTCACACCCGATGAATGGGATTCTGCAATTCGTGGCTTTCAGAAACGACATCTTATTACACACAAGATGGGAATCGTAGACGCGGAGTATCTATCTGAAACCAGGGACCCACAGGCAGCTGTTGGAAGGAAAGTCTCTCTTACCCCTGATGAAGTCAAGGCACTAATTGGTATTGTGCAAAAACTTGGGACATATCTTTATCAAAAACTCCAATAGTGCAATACTTGGGAGCACCAATCGGTGAACACAATCCCTTTCCCCAACGAATCGCGCTTTGAAGCCGCATCGATTGACCGTCTAGAACTGCTCGGCTATGAGTACGCCAACGGCAGGGAACTGCGCGAGCATCCCGACTTTCCGCTCGAACTGGTCGTCGCAACCGACGCGCTCCGCCGCTATCTCCGCGCGCGTTATCCGCACGCGCGACTATTTACTCCCCAAGTTGCTGTCGGGTGAGGTTGAAGTGAAAGCCGCAGAAAAGCAAATTGCGGAAACATCTTGATTGTGGTAGGATTGACCCAGAGAGGTGTTGACGATGAATGACCGAATTGTGATTGACCCAGAGATTCAACACGGCAAGCCCGTGATTCGCGGAACGCGCGTGCCTGT
>Ga0315274_10008481_pt1 | contig 14883 bp, 12 predicted proteins | sample YL17G02_20_MG_FD_203700 | JGI IMG/M metagenome (GOLD analysis project Ga0315274, IMG submission 203700) | Sediment microbial communities from Yellowstone Lake, YNP, Wyoming, USA - YL17G02_20 | ecosystem: Environmental > Aquatic > Freshwater > Lake > Sediment | place: USA: Wyoming | collected... | reverse complement strand
GGCAACGATGCGGCCTAGGAGTGCGAGTTCGGACTGAATGCGAGGCGTTCCCCACAGCGGGTTCTCGCGAGACATTCGACGAATCAACTTGCGAATCTCGGCTTCGATCCTGGGGCGTCCGCGTCTTCTTTGCGACTTCCACCGCCAGAACAGTTTGAAGCCTTGCCGATGCCATCCCACCACGGTGTCGGGTTGCACGATGAGCAAAGCGGAACGCCAATTCGCCCAGATTCTCGACAGTAGCGCCCAGAAGATGCGATCACGCGAACGTAGGCGAGGTCGCTTCAACTTCTGTTGTAGGACCGCAAGTTGTTGGCGAAGAGCGAGGTTTTCGGCGGCAAGCTCGGCACGGTCCACAACGATGCTCCGAAACAGGGCGGCCACGATGCGAAATATGCCCATTTCACAGCCTCCGACAAGGTCTATCACGGCTTGGAAACGATAGCCGTGGCGCTGAAGGCGTCAATTCGTAACTCGTTTGCGGACAACGGTTGCGGAATAATCGGGATGGACAGGGCTTCCGTGGGCCGGCAAGCCGTCATACCGACAGTCAGGCGCGCGGCCGCGGTTGCGATGCCTCGCCCAGAGGAGCCATCAGTCGAGGCTGTTGGCTGGCAGAGTCTGTCGCGACGCGGTTGTGCGGGATATTGCCATCGAAGAACGGCAAGCCGTGGCGAACCGATTTACGTGGGCGCTCAGAAGCGGTAGAATGCGGCTAGAACTGTAGCGAAATCGTCGGCAATTTCGCGCGCATCATGCTCGCGATGCGCAACATGCAGATTACGGTTGTCACTTGCGTGACAAGGCTTTACGCGCAACTTGCGTGGTAGCAGGAACTTACGAGCTCGGGTGTGACCCCACTCGTAACCCGGAGGCGATAGTATATTGGCGGGCACTGGCGGCCAATCCCAGTAAGGTCCCGATGAGCGTCCGGGTCGGCTATCGCCCCCAGGAGGATCACCGTGTCTCGGTTCATCTATGTCACTGACCTGCACCGTTGGGTGGCCGGCTACAACGCCGTACTCGACCTGGCGATGGATCTTGGCATCCGTACGATCGTCACGGCGGAGACATGCTGCCCAAAGGAGCAGGACGGCTGGAACCCCAGGCGATCTTCCTCGATGTGTTTCTGCCATCCTATCTGGATCTTTGCCAAGCACGTGACATACGCTACCTCGCAATGTTCGGCAACAACGACCTGCGTTGTCACTGGGAGGCTTGGCTGCAACTCATCCACGATTTCCCGGGCGTTAACGATCTGTTTCCCGGATGGCTTGTGCTGGACGGAGACATTCGGATCAGAGGTTGCCCATTGGTGCCGGACGTTCCCTTCGGCGTCAAGGACTGGACGTTGTTGGCCACCGAGAACTGGAACCGGCCAGGGCAACTCAGGTCTGCGAAGATATCCACGCCGAGCGGATTTAGAAAGGTCGCCGATCCGCACGCCTTTTTTGCCGGGCGACCTACGTTGGCGCGGGTCCTGGACGGTCTCGTTGAGGATTCGAATTGCCTGGATCTTCGCAAGGCGATTCTCGTCACTCACGCCCCGCCCTCAGGCATGGGCCTCGGCGTCGTTGGCAGCTCGGACGGGGACGTGGGCTCGGCCGCGGTGACCCAGTGGATTGATGACAATCAGCCACTGCTCACATTGCACGGGCATATCCACGAAAGCCCCGATATCTCCGGCACTCACACCACCCTGCGTGGTCGAACCATTTGCCACCAACCTGGCCAGCGCGCCCCAATGGGGCTTACCCTGTCGATCGTGACGATAGATAACAGTCGCGTAGGCATCGATCGCAGGATCATCGCGCCAGGCGCCGCATAGTAGCTGTCCCGGCACTCGCCCGCTGATAAGGCGTCAGTTTTCAACTCTATATGGGCTATGTCTTACCGTTGAGGTACTGTCATTCTGCTCTGCTTGATATGCATCGAGAATACAACTGTAAACGTGCTGATTGGGCCGGTAGTCTCGCCAAAACCTGCCGTCATCCCCGCCCATGGCTTTGCACAACGCCGCTGCCACGGCTGGACTGCGCGAATGCCCCTACTTGCCGTTGCGGGGGAAGGCGAGGGACTCCACTAGCACGAAGGCGGCCTGGAGGTATGACGTGGGGCAGAGGGGGAAGCAGCCTTTGCAGTCGTTGCATTCCTTGGCGGCGATCTCGGGGATGAAGCTGATCTCCTTGCGGATGCCGCGGTCGATGAAGCCCAGGGCATGCTTTTCTGCAACCTCGGCACAGTAGCGGACACAGAGACCGCAATGAATGCAGAATGAGGCATCCTGTTCAAAGCGGTTGCGGTCGGCACCGTACTCCTCGGCCAATGCGGTCAGTTGCGGTGAGTCGGGGGCATGGGCGAGCAGCAGTTCGAGGATGCCTTTCCTGGTCTTATCCACCTTCAGGGAGCGGGTCTTGACCACCAGGCCCTCTTCCACCAGGTAGACACAGGAGACCACCAGTCGTGTCCAGTCGCCGAATTCGAGTTCCACCATGCAGAGGCGGCACCCGCCCCAGGGCTCCAGCTCATGGTGGAAGCAGAGGGTGGGGATCTTGATCCCGGCACTGTGGGCCGCTTCGAGTACGGTCATCCCTTCTTCGGCTTCAATATCCCTGCCATCGATCTGCAGATGGATCTTCTTGCTCATTTCTTCTTCTTTCTGTCGATGGTCCGCTTTTCTTCAGGGATCGGGGGTGGAACCGGCTCACCGGAATACTTCACTACCGCATCGAATTTGGCCGGGCAGACGTCGAGGCATGTGCCGCAGCTGGTACACTTCTCCTGGTCGATGACATGAATCCTGTTCTTGCCGCCGCTGATGCCGTCCACGGGACACTTCCTCATGCAAGCCAGACAGGCGAGGCATTTCTCCGGATCGATGTAGTATGAAATCAGCTCCTTGCAGGACAGCGCCGGGCAGCGTTTCTCCTTGATGTGGGCCTCGTACTCATCCTTGAAATAGCGCAACGTGCTGAGCAGCGGATTGGGTGCGCTTTTCCCCAGCGCGCACAGTGAGGCGTCGATGGCCAGTTCGGAGAGTTCCTCGAGCGTTTTGGTATCGCCCTCCTCTCCCCTTCCCTCGGTGATTTTCTTGAGAATCCGGTCCATCTGTCTGAGGCCTTCGCGGCAGGGGACGCATTTGCCGCACGACTCGTCGGCGAGGAAATGGATGAAGTACCTGGCCACATCCACCATGCAGGTATCCTCGTCCATGACGATCATCCCGCCCGAACCCATCATCGACCCGGCTTCGGTCAGCTCGTCAAAACCGACTTCCAGATCGAGCAGCGTTTCCGGTATGCATCCGCCGGACGGTCCGCCGGTCTGTATCGCCTTGAACTTCTTGCCGCCGGGGATGCCGCCGCCGATCTTGTAGATGATATCGCGGAGAGTGATGCCCATGGGCACTTCCACCAGGCCGGTGTTGGTGATCTTGCCCACCAGGGAGAAGATCTTAGTGCCCTTGCTCCCCTGTGTGCCGTACTGGGTGAACCAGTCCGCGCCCCTGTTGATGATCAACGGGACATTGGCCCAGGTTTCGACATTGTTCAGTACACTGGGCCGATTCCAGAGGCCCTTGACGTTGGAGCGGACATACTTCGGCCGGGGCTCTCCCGCCCGACCCTCAAGCGCGGTCATCAGCGCCGTCGATTCACCGCAGACGAACGCGCCTGCTCCCTGGTGCACCTTCACCGTGAAATCGAAGCCGGAGCCGAGGATATCCTTCCCGAGCAAACCGTATTCTTCAGCCTGTTCAATGGCCAGCTTGATGTTTTCCACCGCCAGGGGGTATTCCTGCCGGACGTAGATATAGCCTTCGTGGGCACCGATGGCGTAGCCGCCGATGATCAATCCCTCGAGGATCGAATGGGGGTTCCCCTCGAGCAGCGCCCGGTCCATGAAGGCCCCGGGGTCGCCTTCGTCGGCGTTGACCAGCACATATTTCACTTCTCCAGGCGCCTCGCGTGACCCTTCCCATTTCCGACCGGTGGGGAAGCCGCCGCCGCCCCGGCCCCGGAGTTTGGATTTCTTGACCTCATCCACCACTTCTTCGGCGGTCATCTGGAACAGGGCCTTGCTCAGGGCGGAATACCCATTGATCAACAGGTAGTCATCGATGCTCCGGGAGTCGATCAGGGTGTTGCTGGAGAGGAGAAATCGTTTCTGATGCTTGTAGTAGGGGATGTCCGCTTCGTGGATCGCCTTTTCGCCCGAGTCCGGGTCCGAGTAGACGAGGCGATCGACCACCTTCTTTCCCACGATGGTCTGGGTGATGATCTCGGGCACGTCTTCGGGCATTACCCCGAGGTAGCAGATCTCCTCGGGATAGATCACCACCACCGGGCCCTTTTCACAATACCCGGGACAACCGGTTCCCTTTGTGTCGACTTTCGCGGTCAGACCCTGCTTCTCGATCTCCGCCTTAAAGGCGCCAATCACCTCGGCGGCGCCGTAAGCCAGACACCCAGTGCCGGCACAAATAGAGATGCAGGGCATATTGGCATCTCTTCCGGAGGATAGCGTTTGTCTGTAATTATCCAGCTCTTCGGGCGATTTCAGCTGCGTCATCGTATTCTCTTAGTCGTACTGCTCAAGGATATCGGCTGTATCACGTGTCGATACGTTACCGTGAATCTTCCCGTCGATATCGATCACCGGCCCCAGCGCACAGCAGCCAATGCAGTTCACCGTTTCCAGGCTGAACTTGAACTCGAGGTCTGTTTCACCGGCTCCGATGCCGGTGAGGTCCTGCACCGTGTCCAGAATCCGCGGGGCGCCGCGCACGTGACAGGCGGTGCCCATGCAGATGTGCACCTTGTGACGGCCCTTGGGGACCAGGCTGAACGCGTTGTAGAAGGTGGCGATATGCAGTATCCGCGACAAGGGAACCTGCATTTTCTCGCCGACTCTCTGCAACGCCGCTTTGGGGAGCCAGTTGTATTCGCTCTGGATCGCCAGCAGGACCTGGATCAGCAGGTCGGGGGCTCCCTGGTGTTCATCAATGATCTGATCAATTCTTTCAGCTTCCATCGCGTGTGCTTCCGTATTATTTCGACGAATCTGATATCAAGCCGGGCCAAGGGCGAGTGTATAACAGTTGCCGTCCATGTCGTATCTGACCAGACCGTGCCTCGATGAGCTCCTCATGTGCCTGGCCACCTCGGAAGGGCTCAGGCCCAGACGTTCGGAGATCTCACCGGTGGAGAACGGTCGCTCGCCGAGGAGCGATACGATCCGGCTGATGGCCAGGTTGTCGCCAACCAGCTCATCGAACAGCCGGTTCACCTCTTGGCTGGCAAAGAACTCGCGATAGGCTTCTTCCGATCGAACAGGCACCCTTAGCTTCTCCCGTTCCACCAACCTGAGATAGGGGATCAACCTTCTGGCGGAATCGAGGGCTCGCTTTATTGCTGATTTCTCTATTCCTTCAGCCTCACCAAGAGGTCCCAGTTCCTTGATCCTGGCGGTAAACCCGTTGATCACCTCGGCCAACCGGTTGCCTTCGCCGCCAGACATGAATTCGATGCTCAACCTAGCGGGGTTAAGACCGATACGCTCCAGGATATTTTTACAGATATAGGTGTTGGCCAGTGCATCGTAATTCCCGTGGGTTGCGTAGTTGCATTCGTTGAGCCGGCAGCCGCCGATCAGAACGCCGTCCTGTCCATTCGAGAAAGCTCTCAAGACAAACTCCAGGTCGACCCTGCCGGAGCACATGACGCGGATGAGCCTGATTTCACTGGTGTATTGAATGCGGGATACTCCCGCCGCATCGGCTGCGCCGTATGCTCACCAATGACAGACGAAACCAATCATCTTCGGGATAAACTTGCCGCTGCCACCCACCGGGTACCACCTCCTTTTCAGGTTATTCCGACCGTTGCATGCAGTTCCAGCAGAATCTCTTCCCTCGTGCCTGCCGCATCGATCTGGCTGAGGAGCGCTTGGTCAGTGAAATGCTTCAGCGCTACGGCACTGGTGGGACATTTTGCGGTGCACAGACCGTCCCCCTTGCAAAGGACCGGATTGACCCGGGCCTTTCTACCCTTCGGCGTGGCAACAAACTCGATCGCATCATAGGTGCAGGCGGTGATACAGGCCCCGCAGGAGACACAATCGTATTCTTCCACCTCGGCGACTGAACCCGAGGCCACAACCGTGTCGTGGGACATCATGGTCAGCACCCGGCCGGCGGCGCCATAGGCCTGGTTGACCACTTCCTCGATGTGCTTGGGATAGTGTGCCATTCCACAGAGATAGACACCGTCCGCGGCAAACTCCACGGGACGCAGTTTGACGTGAGCTTCCTTGAAGAAACCGTCGGGGTTCAAGGTGACCTTGAACATACCGGCGATCTCCTTTGCTTGGGGAGAGGGAACCACGGCGGCGGCCAGGGAGAGGATATCGGCATCCAGCTCCAGACGTTTGCCGAGGATCTGGTCGGGCACGCTAACCCGCACACAGGGCTTGCCGGCCTCGTTGGTGGCCTCTTCCACTTCGGGCTTGTTCTCCGGGTCGTACTGGATGAAGTTCACGCCCTTGTCCGCCGCTTCCCGGTAGTAGTCCTCCTTGAACCCAAAGGTCCTCATGTCTCGGAAGAGGATGTAGATTGCCATTCTGGGATTCAGCTCCTTAAGCTTGAGGGCGTTCTTCACCGCGTGGCTGCAGCAGACCCGGCTGCAGTAATCGCGGTCTTCATTGCGGCAGCCGACACACTGGATCATCACCAGGCTCTCGGCCGTGACCACCGACTCATCCTTCCGGGCGATCTTCTCCTCCAGTTCGAGGTGGGTGGCCACTTTGTCGCTTTCCCCGTAAAGGTATTCAGCGGGACGGTGGACATCGGCCCCCACGGCGATCACCGAAGCGCCATGATCGACCTTCTTTATCAGGCCGTTGGTTTCGATGGTGGCGGTGAAGTTTCCCACGTAACCGGAAACACCTTTGATGGTGGCGTTGTGTGAAACGTGAATCAGGGGATTCTTGTAGACCGATTGAATCAGATCATCCAGGTAGGATTGAACGTCCAGCCCCTCCAGGGTGGTCTGGATCCGCCGCGCCATCCCGCCGAGTCTCTTTTCCTTCTCCACCAGGTGAACCTGGTAGCCTTGCCTGGCGATGGAGAGCGCGCAGGTCATGCCGGCGATGCCGCCACCCACCACCAGGGTCCGCTTGTTCACCGGCAGATCGAACTCTTCCAGCGGTTGCAAGTGGGCGGCCCGGGCCACCGACATGCGGATGATATCCTTGGCCTTCCGGGTGGCGTCTTCCTTCTCCTTGGAATGGACCCAGGAACACTGTTCGCGGATATTGGCCATCTCCAGGTAATACTGGTTGAGCCCCGCCTCCCGCAGGGTGTCGCGGAACAGTTCCTCGAGGGTCCGGGGAGAGCAGGCGGCGATCACCACCCGGTTGAGACCCTTTTCCTCCACCAGCTCCGATATCTCCTTGATCGCATTGTTGGCACAGGAGAAGAGCTGCTCCTGGGCGTGAACCACGTTGGGGTAGGTCCAGGCCTCCTCCACCGCGGAGGGGACATCCACCACGCTGCCGATGTTCGCCCCGCAGTGACAGACAAAGACCCCCACCCGCGGTTCCTCCCTACCCACATCCCGCTCCGGCGGATAGGACATTTCCCTGGTCAGCTTGTGCCGCCGGTAGTTGAGGATTTCTCCGCACTGGGATCCGGCACCGCTGGCGCTGAACACCGACTCCGGAATGTCCATCGGTCCCTGCAGGCCGCCGCTGACAAAAATCCCGGGCCTGGTGGTGGCCATGGGGTTTCCCAGGGCTGTTTCGGGGAACCCGTGTTCATTGAGGCCGATGCCATAGGTCTCGGCAAAGCCCTGGTGGTCGGCGGGAGGATTTAGTCCGACGGAGAGAACCACCATGTCGAACTCTTCTTCCTTGACCCCGTCCGCCGGTGTGGCGTAGCGCACCACCACATTGTTGTTTTCCGGGTTTTCCCCCACCACCGACGTATAGCTCCTGATGAAGCGGACCCCGGGGAGCCGTTCGGTCCGGTGGTAGTAGCGCTCGAAATCCTTGCCGATGGACCGGATGTCGTTGTGGAACACCGTGCACTCGGCTTCGGCTTCGTGCTCCTTGGTCAGGATCACCTGCTTCTGGGTATAGGTGCAGCAGACGCTCGAGCAGTAGCTGTTCTCCCCCGGGGTCACCCGCCGGGAACCGACACACTGCAGCCAGGCGACTTTCCGGGGATGCTTACCGTCCGTGGGGCGAAGGATCTCACCGCGGTATGGTCCGGTGGAGGAGAGCAGCCGCTCATAGTCCATGCTGGTAACCACGTTCTCCAGCTTGCCGTAGCCATACTCCTCCACCGCCGAGGGATCGAACGGCTCCACGCCGGCGGAGAGGATGATTGTCCCCACGTTGAGTTCGACTTTCTCGGCGGTCTGCCTGAAATCAATAGCCTCGGGCTGACAGACGCCCATGCAGATGTCGCACTTGCCTTCCTTGAGCCTGAGGCAGCTCTCATCGACGTAGGTCACCAGGGGGATCGCCTGGGAGAAGTAGATATGGATCGCCTTGTTGTCACAGAGCTCCTGGTTGTACTGATCGGGGTACGCCACCGGGCAGTATTTCATACAGGTGCCGCAGCCGGTGCACTTGTCCTCGTTGATATAACGGGGCTTCTTGGTCACGGTGACCTTGAAGTTGCCCACGTCCCCCGCGATGCTATTCACTTCAGCGTAGGTCAGGGCCTCGATATTGTGATGACGGCCGAACTCGACCATTTTTGGTGCGAGGATTCACGTGGAGCAGTCATTGGTGGGAAAGGTCTTGTCTAGCTGGGCCATGTGGCCGCCGATGCTGGGCCCTTTCTCCACCAGATAGACCTTGAAGCCGGCGGTGGCCATGTCCAGAGCGGCCTGAATGCCGCTGATCCCGCCACCGACGATCAATACGTCTCCAAAATTCCCGTCAGTTGAAGTCTTGACCATTGGCTCTTGTCCTTTAGATAACGTCACGAATGATTTCGGTGATGTCCTTAACCTCGATCTCGTCCTCCACCTCGAGGATCAGGCGGCTATCCTCGAACATGGAGATGCAGTAGGGGCACGCGGTGATCAACAGGTCGGCCCCGATGGCTCGGGCCTGCTCCACCCGGAGGTCGGAGAACCGCTCCCCCTTGACCGTCTCCATCCAGACCCGCCCGCCGCCGCCGCCGCAACAGAGGCTGTTGCGGCGATTGGCCGCCATTTCCCTGATGGTCAGGCCGGGGATGGAGTCCAGGATCTCCCGCGGCTCGTCGAAGATACCGTTGTGCCGGCCCAGGTAGCACGGGTCGTGATAGGTTGCAGTTTTTTCCAGCGTCCCGGTGATTTCCAGCCGGCCGTCCCTGATCAGCTCCAGCAGGAACTGGGTCATGTGGATCACCTCGAAGTTCACCATGAACTCGGCATACTCCTTCCTGAATGCTTCGAGGCAATGGGGGGAGGAGACGACGATCTTTTTGACCCCGCTATCGACAAAGGTCTTGATGTTCTCTTTGGCCAGTTTTTTGTAGGTATCTTCAGCACCGGTCTTGCGGATGCTCTCGCCACAGCAGCTTTCCCGAGTGCCGAGAATGCCGTAGTCCACTCCAGCTTTGTTCAGGATCTCAGCAGTGGCTTTGGCCACCTTGTTCATCCGCGGATCGTAGCTGAGGTAGCAGCAGCCGAAGAAGAGAACCTCGGTCTCCTCGGTGAACGGCTTGACCGAGAGGCCTGCGGCCCAGTCGGCCCGCTCCGACCGGTTCCCGTTCAGCGGGTTGCCTTCGTTGTTGAGGCTGCTTCCGGCTATCCCGGCCGGCTTGGCCGAGGCGTACACCACGTCGTACTTGGTGGCCAGCTTGCGCAGGGCGACCCCCAGCTCGATCGGGTTGACACCCCTCGGACATTTCTCGGGACAGTTGCCGCAGGTGGTGCAGCGCCAGATATCCTCGCTCCCGATCTCGGTCAGGCCAAAAGAGGCCTCGCGGATGATCTTGCGGATGCTGAAGTTGCGAACCTGGTTCCACGGACAGACCACATCGCACTTGCCGCACTGGAAGCAGAGCCGGTAGGTGTCGCCACCGCACTCTCTAATCTCTTCAAGAACTTCGATAAGCGGGGTCACCGGTTCCACTGGTTCACACTCGTGTTGTACCGATCTTCTGCGGAAACCGAGGGCCAGTCCCCATTTTTGACGGCCTCAAAATCGCGGGCACGGTTCACTCCTTCGTGGTCATGCGGGCCATGGCATCCTTCAGCTGATCCAGGCCATACTTGTCGGCCAGCGATTCCAGGCCGATGTCGAGCTCTTCCTGCTTTTTTCCCTCCGTTTCCTCATCCACCCAGACCTCCCGCTCCTCGTAGACCAGCACATCGGTGAGGCACCACTGGACGCAGAGGGGTTCGTCCTCGCCCTCGCACATGTCACATTTCAGCGGCAGGCCGGAATCGGGCTCCTTGAACATATCACGGGACGGACAGGCGGCCCGGCAGAAACCGCACTCGTCATATTCCTTGCCGTCGATCGTATAGATGTCGCGGCCGGCGCACTCGGTGGGCGTGTACCCACCGGCGAACACCGGCAGCCAGATGTCCTGCAGTCGGTGCGTGATCACACGAATACGGGACCGGGCCGGGTTGACGCTGCTGTATTTCGGTTCGGCGTGGAAGGCGGAGCAGGCGATCTCGCACCCTCTGCAGCCGTTGCAGCGGTCAGCATCAACCTTGATGCTCTTGATGATCTTTCTGACCTTGGCCATCCTTCAATATCCCTCTCTGCTCGAGGTCATCGGCAACGTAATCCAGGTCCAGTTCGTGCAGCCTCTCCCTCGTCGGTATACCGTCGTAATTCCAGCCCTTGTAGGTGTAATAGGTGGTGAGCAGCTCTTCCTCCAGTTCGGGAAAGCGGTGCCGCCAGTGATCCTTGGGCGGCTTCTCGTCCTTGCGGCTCATCCCCCTGCGGTTGTTCAGCGCCCGATGGAGATTCCGGCTGCGGTTGACCTTCCGCTTCAGCTCGTCCCGGTCAATATCCATGCCGGTGGCCGCCGAAATCAGCTTGTGGTAGTTGTTGATATGGTAGGGAGGCTTGAGGCAGAACGACGCCATCCCGGCACATAACCCGAGGGCATCGTCGATGTTGTGCAGCATCTCCATCCAGTCCACGATTTCACTGCACATCGGGGGTGTTGGGAAATGGGGGATCGAGTTGTCGCCGCGCAGTTCCCAGTCGATGAAATACTGCTTGAACTTCTCGTCGGGAAGCTGGGGCCAGTCCTTGACGAACCGTTCCCGCTGCTCCCGCTTGGGAAACGGCGCCTGGGGCCAGTTGCCCTCGATCTGGGTGATACTGATCTTCTCGTTGGTGGCGTACATCAGGTAGTAGAGGGGGTCGAGCATGCTGAGCTTGATCGGCAACTGTTCGTGCTTCTTGATATTATTGTGGGCATACTCTTCGGCGCCGTTGCCGATCCGCTTGGCCGCCCAGTATGTGCCGTCGGCGAGGATGTCGCCGATCCCCTCCCGGTGGGCCAGCCGGTCAAGCAGCCAGAAAAATCGGCCTTCCTTGTCTTCGTCAGGCGGGCAGCCTTCAAAATCCTTGTCCGTGAGGATTCCGTTCTCCTTCAGTTCGACAGCAAAGGCCAGGATCTGCGGGGTGGAAAAGCCGTCCACGCCGTATTCCTGGGCGCGCTGGACGATCTTGAAACCGAAAGCGAGGTTGTCGACATACGCCGCCATGCTGTAAGTCAGCTTGGAGAAGCATTTCATCATGTATCTGGGGAGATTCTCGACGTCAATCAAGGCCCCGCAGCTCTGCGGGCAGTTGTAGCAACTGATCAGCCGCTTGATGGCTGAAAGCTGCGTACTCTTCCAGCTCTTTTCGATATCCTCGGTCCAGAAGCCTTTGCGCCGATTGCGAGCATTGCCCCAGGAAAAGCTCTCGGTGTGCCACTTCTCGTCGGTGTGCACCATCTCCTGGGGCGAGCCGATGCCGGAGAGGATGGTCATCACATCGGGAATCGGGTTGGCGTTGCGGAATTTGATATATTCCTTAACCTCCTGCATCAGTTCGAAAAACCTGGCGCCGTCAGCCAGGTGGACGTCTCGGGTTCCGCGCACCGCCACCGCCTTGATCTTCTTGTCCCCCATGATGGCCCCACCGCCCAAACGGCTGGCGCTGGAGCGACCCTGCTCGATGGAGGCTGTAAAGCAGCGGTTCTCGCCGGCCAGGCCGATGGCCGCCACCTGGGCGTTCGGCTCGTTCAGCTCGTCGCGAATCAGGTCCTGCACCTCCAGCGCACCCTTACCCTTGAGGTGACGAGCATCGCGGATCTCCACCTTGTCGTCCTTGACCCAGAGGTAGACCCAGTCCGGCGACTTGTTGCTGAAGATGATCTTGTCGTAGCCGGCGTGCTTCAGCTCCGCCGACCAGAAGCCGCCCATCATCGGGTAGGCCAGCAACTCCGACTGGGGCGAGATGAAGCTGACCACGGTGCGATTGGCACTAAAGGCCGGCGTGCCGTTGAACAGTCCGGTGCTGAAGATCAGGATGTTCTCGTCATCGAACGGCTTGACCTCGGGGGGAACCCGGTCCCAGTGCTGCTTGACACTGGTGCCCAGTCCGCCCAGATAAAGCTCGGTCAACTTCGGGTCGGTTTCCACCTTCTCGACATTGCCCGTGGCCAGGTCGATCTCCAGATGGTAGCCCATCTCTGCGTATCTCATGACGAGCCCCGCTTATTGATCTCGTTCAAGCGCTTCTTGTTCTTCTTCAAGCGGCGAGCAGACGCCGGACGATGCCCCGGCTTCCAACCGCCGGTCCAGTTTCAGTTTCTCCAGATGCCTCATCCGCGGAATGATCTCCTTGTGGATCTCGCACATCACCGACTTACCGGCTGTGCTCCCGGTGAGCGCCAGCTTGTCGTTGGGGCAGCCGCCCTGGCAGCTGGTTCTCACCTCGCAGGCCCGGCACTCTTCAGGCAGTCCTTCCTTCTCCAGGTCGTAGTGGAAGGACTCGCACTGGATCCGGCTCATCGGGTCCCGGTCGAAGATGGTTCCCGACTTCACTACGTGGTTGCGGATGCAGGGCCCGATGGACCCGTCGGGGAACACGGTGGCCACGCGCTTCCCGCAGGGGTAGGGCGACGACTCGTCCTGCCAGCCCGGAATCAGGGTGTCGATCATGAACGTGGTGTGAACGTCATAGCCTTTAATGATATAATCTTCCAAAGTATCACATATATCGTGATATTTCGTGAGCAGCCGGGCCTTGTACTCGGCATCCATTCCCCGGTAGATGTTGCGGTAGTAGCGCAGCCGGTAACCGTTCTCCACCCCGAAGCGGGTGATTTCGCTGGCCCGCTCCAGGTTCTCGTCATCGAGGGTGGCCACCACGGTCTGGCCGATGGCGTTGGAGCGTTCGGCGATGATCTTCATCCGCCGCGACAGCTCGTCGATGGCGGTCTTGGTGATGTTGACGGAGAACCACTGGATGTCCTCGAGATCGTCCCAGTTCAGGGTGTCCACCAAGTCACCGTTGGTGTAGACGAAGCCCTGCATGCCGTCGGTGTTCTCGTAGACCGCGTCCATCACCTGCCTGATCCGGTCGGTGCGCAGCAACGGCTCGCCGCCGAGAAAGCCGATGGCGTTCACTTTCGTGTTGTTGGCCTTCCAGACCTCCGGGATCCACTCCAGAAGGTGGGAGAAGGTCCGCTCGTCCATCTCGTCGACGTTCTCCTCCCCCACCTGTTTGAAGGCATAACAGTAGCTGCACTTCTGGGTGCAGCGGTAGGTGAGGAAGAGCAGGAACCAGAAGAAGGGCAGCTTCTCCCACCCCACAGGGCCCTGCAGCCGGCCATCCTCGATGGAATACATCATCCTAAGCTGCTTCGACCGCGCTGTCTCTCTTCTGGTCATCGTACTATTCCGCCATCCGCGGGAAACCGTTCAAATAGATTCCAGATAGCTGGCTGGCCATCTCCCCGGCATCGGGATACCGCCCCGGCCGGTACCACTGGTAGATCCAGTTCAGGGTACCGAACAGATACAGAGCGGCCAGTCTGCTGTCCGCCGACGAACCGCCGGACGCGTTGGAGATCTTTTCAAAGATGGACTGGGTCAGGTCGAAGTATTCTTTCCGCTTGTCGGCAACCTTCTGGTAGAAACCGCCATCGAGAGATTCGATCTCCCGGGAGCAGACTTTCAGGTCGTTCATATGACGGATGAAGTAATCGAAGTGCATCTTGATCATGTCGTGCAGACAGGCTTGCGGATCAGTCTCTTTCTTGATGATCTCCCGCAGTTTCTCGCAGAGCGACTGGAAGACCCGGAACTGGATCAGGAAGAGGAGCTCTTCCTTGCCCTTGAAATAATAGTAGAGACCGGCAAGACTCATCCCGGTGGCCTGGGCAACATCGCGAATCGTTGCTCTTTCATAGCCCTTGCTTGCGAACAGCGCCGAGGAGGCGGAGAGCACTGCGGTCTGTTTCGCATCATGGCGGGCTGTCCGCTGGCACCTGACCGCGGTGTCAGCCTCGCCTTCCATGCCTGTTTTTTTCGGAGGGGATTTCAAGCCAATCTTCATCGGTCCGACCCGATCTCCACGTAGCTAACCTATTGATTCATATCGACTTATGTCAATTCTTCGAAAACCGTTCGAACGTCCGTTCGAATTAAGTATAAACGAGGTCGGGGACAGTGTCAAGCTGTCCCTGTCCCTCCCGAAAATGTCATCGGGCCTCTTGGGGCGTGATGAGCCGGCATCTCCTGCGAATGACGTGAGCGCCCATCAGGACCATAAGGCTCGTTAGCCGCGGAGCGGGTAATTGTGCGGTTCGTCGCTATGGGTTCAGGGGATGGTTCGAGTGCGCCGGCGGGCGGCGCGGCGGTA
>Ga0315274_10008480_pt1 | contig 14885 bp, 17 predicted proteins | sample YL17G02_20_MG_FD_203700 | JGI IMG/M metagenome (GOLD analysis project Ga0315274, IMG submission 203700) | Sediment microbial communities from Yellowstone Lake, YNP, Wyoming, USA - YL17G02_20 | ecosystem: Environmental > Aquatic > Freshwater > Lake > Sediment | place: USA: Wyoming | collected... | reverse complement strand
GCTCACCATTTATCTCGCAAATAGCTTTATAGGAATCTGCATTAATTGTGTGTCCATCTGCTACTCCAAGGGGAATAGGTTCTATGTTCATTTTCTGCATAAGTGTTAAACCCTTTTCAACAATGTAAGACTTGCAGAGACTCATACAAGGAGCGCAACCTGTATCAACTAAGGCAGTGACTGGTTTTCGTGACTCCTTTGTACCGACAAGTACTTCCAATAATGGGGTATGCTTGCCTTTTTCCTTGTTGTAACTGTAATCTTTTCTCAAAACAGGTTTTCTCGTCGTAGGTTAGACCTCATGTATATATTTGAATCCCACTCTTCTAAAATCAAATTGGGTTTTTCCAGTCTTCTTGTTTGCGTTATCGTAAGCTTCAAGAACAGAATCACCAACTCCAACTACTTCCTTTGAATCAGTGTCAATCGCAACTATCTTGCCAAAGCACTCTTGCTCAAGACTGCCTTTGAAGAGGGCATATACCTCATCGACCTTACTAGGGGCCCTCTTTGTACCTACCCTTCTCTCTAATTCACTAACTCTTCTCTTTAGATTCTCAATCTCCTTGCGTTCGGGCATTATTCGCTGAACTGTTCCAATCTCTCTAAAGTAATTTTGAAGGAAATTTTGTGTTAAGAGTTGAGTGTAGTAAACTGGTATTTTGTCCTCATTCCTAGTAATTCCCCATTCCTTCATTTTCTGCTTTAAAATTGCATCTGGGTATTCCACTTTGGAGTATGCCATTCCAAATCACACCTCGGATTCGCTCAACCTCTTGATGATAGACACAGGATTATCTAATTCACCGATTTCCTTCTCTAGCAAATTAAAAGGCATTTTATCCTTATAAACGGTGCTGGAAGCCAACATTTGAATGGTTAATTCGCTTGTGAATAGGGACAACATGAAGTCTTTTTCCCCAATTCTATATTCCAACCCAATTGAAAGAGGCTTCAGAGATTGTCCGACTATTTCATTGACTCGTGCGATTCTTCCCTCTCCCAACAGCTTTGCTGCCAGATTGATCTTTTTCCCTGAAATGGTAGTCACTAAGCTACAAAAAACCCGTGCACCATTTGCTCCTTCATTCAGAACCGTATTCAAGTAGTTTATGACTTTGCTACTTACTTCGTTGGCAACAACTTTGTTTTCATATGGGTTATTCACCATCACGCTTACTGCTATCCGTTTTCCAAAAGTGATTTCAAATGCAAAGTCCTTGGCATCTAGTAAAACTCGTTTCTTCGCACTACTAACAATGACCTTTGATGGAAAAACATTCTTATTTTCTTCTATCAACGCAGCAAATTTGGCGTATTTCTGGTCTGTGTCTTCCTCTTTCATTTCTTGAAAATGAACCTGACATTGCAGAGTTGTCTGTTCCTCTATTTTTTCCTTCGCCAATCAGCTTCACATCGTATACATACTTACTCTTAAATGTTGAATGCCTATATGATTCAGCAGCGTATTTGACTTATGAATCTTCAGTCTTATTTTGTTTTCCTATCCTGTCTTTTGGTTATATACTCTTTCTTGTTCATGGCCCAAGAATCACAATAGTCGCAACTTAACATCCATGGACCTTAATCGAACAGTATCCGTCATGGCAATTATTCTCACTCTCATTGTTCTGGAATTCATATCGCGTGGAACAATTGAAGCGATCACCAATTTCATAACACAAAATGCTCAACTCGTTCTTATCACAGCAATAGTTTTCGTGGTGTTGTACCTCCTTATAAGGAGAAAAAGGTGAAATGAGAAACTTTCCCTTTAAGGAGATTCGCGAGTTCTTTTGGAAGTTCCTTGTCACATTTTTCTTATACCTATCCTATTTTGCTGAAGGAAGATCATATATTGAACTAAACTTTGGCCGATATGTCGTTGGATTTGTGGATGGAGTTGTATTATGTATCTCATGTTTCGTGTTAGTTCTGTATCTTACTGAACAAAGGAAAGGGAAGGATGACAAATCAAAGAGCATTTCGAATGCTATGCAGATGGATATTGATCCCAAGTTCATTCACTTGACTGTCCACTATTCCCAGAGAACTGATACGCCGGATACATTGAACCCAGCTCGGCCAAGATATGTTGTGAACAATAGAACGAAGCAAGCTTATTGGATACCAACTTGGTTGGAACGATTTGTCAAACAACATAGACTTTCTTGGAATTCTCATGATGGTGAAAAAGCGCTCAGAAGCTACCTTAAGGAGAGCAAGATCGCAATTCATAATGATAATCCGCTTCCTGCTGATATTGGACTTGGTGAGTGGGTAATTTCTAATACCTAAACATAGAATACTCACCACTCTGAGATTAAACGCGCGCTCTAAGGCTGTGAAAGCTGAGGCCTGAATAGGATCGAGAGGCTATAGAGAGTCAAGGCTGAACTTTTCCTTGTCTACCGTCATGCTTCACATGAAGATAATGAACAACTTTCTTTGGACCGTTCAATTTCACATAGATTGCTTTCCAACGCTCATCATTCATTTTCCTCACATGACGCCCATCTTCATCTATCATAACAAAATGAGCACACTTGCCATTGCGCGAATACTCCTCAATCTTCTCCAGATCACTTTCAATGCTTCCTGACCCAGCAGCTTCTGTTTTTGTCGTGAAAACAACAGGCTTACTCACTCCAGGATAGTCAGCTTCAAGCTTCAACTCAACTAGCACTTCATCATCACCTAGCACCAGATCCACTTTTGCATGTTTACTAAATGCAGTCTTCTCAGCGTACAGTTTCAAAGGGTAAGAGAAATGTTGCTCTTCCATTAGTTTGCGGCATTCAAAGAACAGATGGGATTGCAGATCTCTTTCAGAGAAAAAACGAATCTTGTTTTCAGAGTAATCATATAGCGCATGCAAGAGAGCATCTTCAAACAACTTGTCATAATCCATAGTCATACACAAACAAGGGTTTCTAATTTCTACTTTATAAGTAAAACAAAAAGTTAGAAATTTAGTTTATTCTTTAGTTAGAAACTAGAAAGTTCATTGACACTGCACGCTGCGGATTCTATCTGTTAGGCTGTTGTCCAGAACCACATGGTTTTCCCCAGTAGTAAATGTCCAAAAAACGCCCATATGGGACTATCACATCCTCTCCATATCTTACCTTTGATTCCTTTCTCATTGTTTCCACGATTCTTTTGTCATTGTTCAAGTCTCGGCTGAGTTGCTTCATCATATTTATCCATTCATCTAGATTCCATTTGCAGGAGTACTTTGGGATATCGTAGCTTTTTGGCAAGTGTTTCCTTACATGGGAGTCTAGGGCTAAGGTCTGCCCCCATATAAGCATCAAAGGTTTGGTGACTGCGATTATGTAGTAATGACCGTTTTTGTTTCTTTTGCCTTCTTTTTCTTTTGCTCTTCCGAGTTCATGCCAGATAGTTTCTAGCGTTTCATGTGGAATGCTTTCGAAATCAAGCAAGGTGTAATTTCGAAGCTGATCATAGGCAACAGAAATCTCATCAAGCGATTGTTTCAATGTTTCAAGAGGTTCAGAATTGTCGCCCATACGATAAGTCTGCAATCTCGGCAGTATTTTGCTCAGTCTAGAGTAGGCTTCGTTTCTATGATCTTCATCTAAAATCTGACCTGAGCTTTTTGATTCCACTTTGATCTTCCATTCCCAAACGTAATCGAAGTTGGCTATGTGGCTTTCAGGAAAAGAGTCTAGTTTTGTCTTCAACTCGTCTAGTGATATCATAGAGTCGAATATGGACAGGTTAACCTAAAAACATATGTCAGATTAGAGCGCGCTAACTGTATGCGAATGTTTCCCGAAGTCTTTATACACCTTATTGTCATGCACACGTTAAAGATTTATTGTTATGGATATAATCATTACCTATGCTAGAGAAAATCAAGGAACAGTTCATAGAAGCTGCGATTACTCTGCTTCACGCTTGGAAGAAAGGCCTGAAGACAGAAGAAATGGATGAATGGTTTCAAAAGCTAAATGAAATAGCACATAGATCAGACTCATTAGGAGACAATGTCTGTGTTGACGACATAAGAGATTCGATTGGTTTTGTTTGCATGTATTTGAGTAAGGATTTGAAGGACATAGGTGATGAAGAATTCACAAAGTATGTTGAAGATAATGTTCTGTCCGTTAGAACTTATCATTTCTATTATCCGATATATGGTCTTTACAGGTTCCCAGAGAATATCCAGTTAGGGGTTTCAAACACATTCATGTTCAATAGTCTACCAGAGCAGGTTCAGAAGGATTTTGAGTTCATTTGGGAACATCACTTTGAAAAAAACACGGAATATGCTCAGACCGTGGATGAATATGTTTCTCGGAAGAAAGCTTCTGCCTTTCTGCATCTCACAGTAGTGGCTAATGGTAGCCACAGGGCGATGGAAAAAGCAATTCGTTCAGCTGAGGATTCCGTTCATATCATCAGATTTCTATATGGCTTGCATTTTCCTATAAACGAATGCCGATATACTATTGAAGGCTCTAAGAGTACTGGAGGAATGGAAAGTTATGGTCAGCATTTCCATGGCTCTGCAACATATGTGGAATTCTTTGCATGCAAATTTCCAGAACTAACGGAGATTCTGATCAAAAGAGACCCTACTGTGATTGAGAAAAAACTAAGAAACGCTTTGAGGATATTTGGAATTCAGACATCCATAACCAATGACCAAGTCAGATACGTCTTGTTAGTGACATGTTTGGAGAGTCTTCTCCTTACAGGATCTGATAGAGATTATATCCTCTGGAAGTTGGCAGAGAAGACAGCACTTCTCATAGGAAAAAACAAGAGATACATAAACGACTATGTGAAGTCGGCCTACAACAAGCGGTCAGCATTCATTCACGGAGAATACCAAGAGAGAAACAAGTCGTTGGAAGAAAAAGACGTAGGCGAGATTGAAGGTTTAGTGCATGGAGTTTTCTGGAAGCTAATGGAACTTAAGAAAAAAGGCTATACAGAAATTCAAAAGAAAGATGACAGAAGAAGTATCGACGAGTGCATTGAAGAAATGAAGTTCGGGAAAGAATGATAATTTGGAACATACGATGGATTGATCAAGCTATCCAAGCACGGCTGATTGTGCTAGGTCTATGGTTTCTGACAATCGAATATGCTCTCAGAAGCCTATATTTGATCCCTCTCTTCCGTTAAAGTAGAGTAAGTTGCGTCATACGCAGTTTTTAGTAGACGAATAACACCTAGAATAGATGTTGAAAGAACCAGCCCTGAAATCATTGCGCCACTTGGCGTAGTGTTGTCAAACATGATCACTTTGCAGTAGCACAGAAAAGTTAATACAAGCCAAAGTCCTGCAAGAAGAACAAAACCGATAGTCTTTGTTCGTTTCTCGGCCTTTGTGCGGGAACATATAATCATAGGCAGTACCTTCATATAACTATAGGCAATACCTTTATATAGTTTACTCCTATACCATTAGTACGGAGACGTAAACCTATGACAGCTGATGAAATCATGGAGATTCTTGAAAATCCTACCTACATAGGTCTTCTTCTTTGTATTGTCAGTGGCAAGAACTACTCTATGGCAATATCCAGAACGCTAAAGAAAAAACAGCCGACCGTAACAGAACAGCTAAGGCATTTGGAGAAGGCTGGTTTGATCCGATCGTTAAAACGAAAGAAAGCTCAATGCTATGAGATAAATTGGGAATTGTTGTTCAGCGCATTCTATAACATTGTCAAAGATCTATTAGATTTGAGGGAAGAGAACTTCTCCAAAGAGGATATCAAAGTAGCTAAACAAATAAAAGAGCGATACCTACACGAAATTGTGCCACAGGATTTGTTCAAAGGGTTCCTGAAAGAATATTTTAGTGCACTTCAAGAGCTTGGAGGCAAGAGGAAGGGTTTCTCCGAAATCGTATTGGCATTCCTAAGTGCAATCGACGAACTGAAAGAACCCAGCTGGAAAAAGCTTTGCAAGGGCTTCAGAATTGACCAAAATAGCCTTTCTTTCTTAGCGTTAGTTGCAAAATTCGAAATGCAAGCAGTGGAATATATAGCACTAACAGCCTATCTTAATTCCCCAAATGGAGGTAACGTTGAGAAGTCCCAATGACTGCTTGGTAAATTGGTTTCAGTGTCTCGTTCCTACGCGCTCTAGTTCAAGAATTCTTGAATCTCTCAGGGCGTAGTGTTCTGGCAAGTGCATCCTGAAGATCAAGTTCAGCATAAGTCAATTTCTTGCTCGCTATCTTTCTCCATTCTCTCATCTTGTTAAAGAATTCCTGCTTTTCCATATCCACGAGATCTTTCCTTTGACTTAGTGCAGTGGAATGCAGCAGACCATCTTCGAATTCTCTCGCTGAATCTCCAATGGAAGCACGTGGGTCCTGATTCTTAAGATAGTTCGTGACGAAAATTCTGAAGTACTTATTGTCTTTGAGAGATTTCAACTGTTCAGTTTCATCAGGATACAAATGTGAAGGGTGAGTTTTCTTCTCTTGAAGAGCCCGCTCAATGAACGACGAGAGCAGCTTTTCAAAATCAATCTCGTAGTCTTGAAACTTGCCTCTCTTTTCCCCTAGTCGAACTATCCCTATTTCTTGTAGTCTTCTGAGATGTTCTAGTACCGAAGAAGACCTTACCTTCAAAATCTCAGAAATCTCCTTACTAGTCTTATGACCAGCCAATAGCTCGTAGAAGACTTTTGAAGTGCCTATGTTGCTCAACGGATCAAACTTGACTCTCTTAGTAGACATTTGTCCTCTTCTATAAGACATCCCGACCACATATTTAAGACTTTCAGGTATGTACCTAAACGTTTATAAGCCAAGACGTAGAGGTATATACCTAATCAAATATGGTGATAGAATGATCAAGTATGAAATTCCTGAACCTCCAGTCTGTCTTGGCTGTGGAGATTGCTATGCCCACTCTTGGTTCGAATGTGCGATAACTGAAGGCCAACGCCCTGAAAATCGTGCCAAAGTCTGCTGGCAATACTCTCTATGCCGTGGAAGGTTTGAAACTCTAGAGTCCATAGGCCAAATCATGATCGAAGTCGAGAGTCTACAAGAACCATACCGTGAAATCAAGTACATAGTAGTTGAAGAAAAGAGTAGTGATTCCGATTCAGGTCGTGACAGGAGCAGCTGTGAGTAGGTGATGTCAAAATGGATTCTGGTAGCAGGCCCCCTTTGCGTCTTGCAGAAGAGTTTGGCCGCAGTATAGCAGACGGCATAGGCGCTGAAGCTTTTATTGAACTTCAACTGTCTTTCGCAACTCGCTTGCTTCCAAAATTCAGTGATAACTCATTGATCAGAATGAGACAGCACATTCTGCTTCACTGGGATCAAAGCTACTTCAAGTCAACTCTAATCGACGAGTTTGCAAAAACTGTTCCAAAAGACAAGCCAGTCATAAACATCTCTTCAATGACCCCTGAGACTCTCTTCGGTTCTATCAGTGACGACAGAAAACACATTGTCAAGCCAGTGTTTGCGGAGAATTGTTTCGGAAAGATTGACGAGCTTCTAGGTTTTCTCGGAACTGGCAACACTATGAAGGACATAGTAAACACGATGAATACGGGAATGGAGGGTAAGACTGTCACTCGACATTTGTTGAAGCTTGGTCAGCTTGATTTTGACAAGAACAAGATAGAGCAATTAAGAACGTCAAATGTGAACTTTGACCCTAACAAAGCACAGTTGAGCCACCAGCCTGATTTTTGCATTTGGGCAGCATCAAGACCGATGGAAAACAGAACCTTCACTTACCTTAAGACATCAGGGCATCTATATCGTTACCACATTCTGCAACACGAAATCAGTGATGAGGAAGCAGAGCACTTCTTCACTAAACCTCTCCGTCCTAATCTAAGATTGCAAGAGGAATTAGCAGTTCTAAATCGACAACTTGCTGGAGTCGCTGTGAAGAATTTGAGCTTGCCTGATGAACAGATTATGGTCAAGATCCTTCCCCCTTTGAAGGACATTGTGAAGGATGAGATTGCAAGTGAAAAACGAAGGCTTGCTGAGGTTATCGATATTCGTACACAAGGTGATATCATGAGAGAAATAGCTGCTCATGCTTTTCTCAGAACAGTAGCTGAAAATGACTTCAGAGATATTGAGAAGTTAGAGTATACAAGCGATGATATTGAGTTCATTCTTCGAAGAATCGGTCATTTCGTGGAATTCAAGATTAATCCATTGTTTGCTGATGAGTTCACGGAACGCAAACACAAGAAGAGACCAAGGGAGCAAGTGAAGGAGTTAGTACCTCAGTTTCTGTTTGATAAGGAAATGAGATCAAGAAGAGAAATTGAAGAATATGTCAACAACAAGATGACTGTAGGAAATGCTACCATTAGCGCTACGTTAGTGATGCTATTGGAAGAGCATAGAATTTGCCAACCAAAGTATGGGTCCTACATACTGAAAGAAGACTGCAAGACTTGCAAGTGCAGAGACAGTTGCCTATCGAAAACTGAGTGATGGCAAAGATGCTTGAGGTGATCATTGATGAAGGAATATCATGGTTCAGTTGATGGGACAAAGCAAGCAAATCTAGACCATTATCTTTACCATGACAAGGAGATGAAACTTGTCCAAGATTGTGAACCAGTCCATTGGGGTGAGGGAACCACTCAGAACCTCATGATATCAATACGTGATGTTGTAAGGAAGCATTCCGAAGGAATAATGGACAATGTGCTTGTAGAGGAATTGAGAAAGAGAGGTTACAGGGACTCCACTATGATAATTCATGCAGCAGGTAAAAGACTTGAAAGAATAGGTCAACTGAGAAGAACCGAATGGAGTGATCACTGCTGGAATGGCAACACACGCTCATCAATTACAAGGTACAAGTATTTTCCAGTGTCTTAGAGGTTTCAATCTAGTTTCCATTTTTTTCTAATGTTTCTACTTTATACTTTATAATAAATAAAAAATATTAGAAACTATTTTTCCTATCTATGTTAGAAACCTAGAAAGTAGAAACTTTTCCCAAAAACAGAGCACACCTGATCATCTAATGAACCTGATTAGAAGAATAGCTCATTTCAACTCAATTTTTTTCGAAGTATTGAATGTTGGTGAAATCTTAGTGAACTGGACAAGCAATAGACGGTTGCTTTGTGATTCAGTGAATGGAGCAATGATGATTTCCTGATAATAGAAGAAGCAGGTGTGGCTAGGCTGGACAACCCCTGTGTTGGAGAGGTCAGGGAAAGCTGCTTCTTGCTCCATTGATTAACCTCCTCTTCATTATTCTTATTATTCAATCACAAAATGCATTGCCCAACTGAACTTTGAGAGTCTAAATGAACATGAACAAGCGACTTCTCAGAATTGACAATGACGACAACCAATTGCAGAAGCCTAGAATGGAATAGGTAATAGGTTCAGAGGATCTTTTGGATTCAACCTTCAGAACAACAATCTCAAAGAGACATTCTTTGAGAACTACAACATAGGCGAAATGCATAAATCGAGAGCCACCGCATAGGTTTGTTTCAGGTCGACGCAGAAACATGCCCAAGTGGACCCCCTGGCTGGTTGCTTTTCTACTGTTGTTACCAGTTATCTTCTATACCATCCGGATTGTTTGCTACAGTCCAGAGTCAGTTAATTATAAACTCTCTGAGGAGAATGAACTGACCAAAAACATGGAACCTGAAGATTTCGATTACAGGAACATTGTAGCATTGAAGAACTATTGGACATATAATGAGACGGATTTTGAAAAAGGAAATTCGATCGCTGTATCTGCAGGAGAACTAACTCTTGCAAATGATGGTTCATGGGGATGGTCATTCGTAGTAAGAGATTGGAAAACTCCTGAAGTTTATGATTGGAAATATTCTGCTATGGCGAAGCTTGTCGGCCCGGACTCCTATAATCTTATGCTTGTTGTTACAATACAGAATTCTAGTGGACTAACTGAGTATGTATTCAGTTTGGAGGGCAATTCGTACATACTTCGCAGAAATTATCCTGTGGGGGAAATCTTGAACTCAACTCCTGGATATGCTGCGACACATGACAAATGGTTTACGTTTGCATTGGAGCGATGTGGCTCTACCTTCAAAATGTATCATGATGGTTCACTCAAGAGGCAGGTTGATGTAGAAAACCTAGGTCGTCTTGTCAGGTTTGGCATAGGCGCAGGATATAACTCAACGACAAAATTCGAATGGTTGACAATGGAATATAATGAAGGAATGCATCAAGACAAATACGTATGGCCGTATCTCTTTTGGGATGGAGGGACGTTTGCCTATTGCTTTGCTGTGGCGTATTTAGCTGGCTTTAGATTCAAAGCCGCTAATCGAAGTAATACCTACTTTGCGATTTCCTTTGTACTCTTCTGGGCAGGAGTAGTCACATTTCTCCTTTTCATTAACAAGTTTGGTTGGATGGACTTCAAAGGAACTACAGTAATAGTTTCAGGAATTGTGGGACTCATAAGTGCGGTCTATATGCACGTATTTACCAAGAGTCCACAGAAAAAACTACCTCAAAAACAACAAGCAACCAAATCAGCGTAGCGCCCTAAGAGGATTCTAGAACATCCGTGCATCGTGAGGCTGATGATGATCAGTGTCTCGTATATTAATTTACAATCGAGATTGACCTAGGATGGTATTGATTACATGCTAATAGGTGGATGCTGCATGACCTTGTTTTCCCTTCAGTCTCCCTATTCTCCTCAGCCTCTCGATCCACTATACTCTGAAAACACATGTGTTCTCACAATACCACAATATGAAGTCTTGACTACTATATGCCAGCTTTGTGTTCCTAGGATGTAGCAGAAGCAACGCTTCTATTTTGTAGGTTTCTTCATGAACCAAGTATATCTTTGAACTTCTCGAAAACATTCATAGCCAGTATAGGCTTGCCACAATGTCTGCATTCTACTATTTCCTCTTTCTTTGGAACTTCAGAAATTGTCAACTTACCTCCACAGTTTGGACATTCGATTGTTTGAAGCATTATTCCTTTTTTCTCTAGAGCGGTCAGAAGCCTTCCAAAATCAACAACGGGCAGACCTGCTCTTGCTTTGTCGACCTTTAGAAGGTAATCCTTGATAGATGCTGCTAGAATAATGATCCTTGTTTCAATGCCCTTGCTTAGTCTAGAGGCTTCTTCGCGTTGGCTTTTTTCAAGTTGGCTGTTATCTATCTTGGGGAAAAGCCAATGAAACAATAGTATGGGAAGTACAAAAATAAAGAGTAGTGCATAGATGAATGTGTAGAACCCTTGAAGCCTAAAGAAAACAAGAGGAAACAGCGCTATGGCAGAAAGGGAAAACATTAGCAAAGCAAAAATAGCAACACGCTTAGGAGAAACACTGTAGCGAGGGTATATTACTATAGCATCCTTTTTAGTCATGTCAGAAATTAGCTGGCTTATCTCTGCACGATGCTGAGAAGAGCAATCAGCTTCAGTTATCGGGAACCCTACAATTCCTGAAATCCTCTCTAGAATTACACGTCTTTTGACTACTTCAGGTGGTTCCGAGGAAGGAATCATAGAAACCATAAAAAAGTAGGATTTCAACTCTTTATAAGACTTTCAAGTAGGCAACATTCAATGTAGTTTCAACAGTCTTATGTTAGATCAACGCTAACAATATTGAAATACGTCATGATTCTATATTATTTTCATATTCGGACAGGTTTAAATCAAGGATGCGAACAAATGGAAGCAAACAATCAACAGAAAACAAGGAAAAGGACAAAATCAAGGTATTCTCATGAAATCTCTGTGAAATGCAGGTTTCTTGATAGGTTCTTGTTGGCGCGGGGGGTGGGATTTGAACCCACGAACCCCTGCGAGATAGGCTCCTGGATCTCCCTCATACTTATAGTAAGTCATTTATTGGCATCGGTTCATAGCCTACGCAAGAGGCGCGCAAATTTGCCAATTACACCTTTCCATTATCCTTTGGCATACGTCATAAGCAAATTTGATGGCAGACTAAGTCTTCCGGGAATAGTTGTGGGTTCAATGCTACCGGACCTTGAGATTCCATTTATGGTTCTGCTGTTTGGAATGCAGCCCTCAAATAGGCTGGTGCTTCACAGCATGCTCGGGGCTGTAACCATTGGGACACTACTATCAATGCTATTTACGGTTCTGGTTTATCCGAGGCTAACATCCGCTGTCTTTCCAGTAAGCAAGCTTAAGGTTGAGGAAAAGTGCCGATTCTCAGGGGGGCTTGCCTTTTCTTGCCTTCTCGGAGGCGTTTCCCACGTGCTGTTAGACGTCACGAATCATGCTTACAACCCAGTTCTTTGGCCTTTCCCTGGTCTGTATGAAACGCCCAGTCCAATTGTTCCAATCCTAGGAGGCACGGAAATGGCATCTCTCTTGATTCACACTTCAATGATTGTTCTTTTTGTAGGTCTGTTTCTTGGCAAGCGCGAACATTTTTGGGAGAAGCTGCTGATTGGATAAGGGCTATGTGTGCACGCAGTTCACGAAGAAAGCGAGTTAAACGTTTCAAAATTGGTGCAGAGGGTGGGATTCGAACCCACGAACGCCTGCGCGATAGGCTCCTGAAGCAACCGCGTCGCCTTTGCAGCGACTCTACGCCTTTAGCCATGCTTGGCTACCTCTGCGCTGAAACGCAATTGCTTTTAACTCAAATAACTCTTGCTGATAAATACATTACCGCCAACATAGTTCTGTTTTCTTACCACTTAGCTGTAATTTGGTGAAACAGAATTTATGTAGGTCATCCGCCAAATACCTGAGCTGATGCGAAATGAGCCAAACCGAAATGCGTCAAACTAACGAGTCCAAGATTTTGAAACTCGCACTTAGCAACAAGCAGATAGCAGTCGCGGTCCTAGGTCAAGCTTTGCTGGATGAAGGAGGAATAGGCGCACAAAGCATAACGATTTTTTACACCAGCAAAGGGGAAGCTGAACATCTGTGGAAAATTGCAAACTCGCTGGGATACGCTAACGCCTTCAGAAAGAAAAAACACAGAAATCATCAGCACTATGGCTTTTCGATAGAAGCGTCTAAGCGAAAAGAGTTATATGACCAAATAGGTCCGCTGCCAAATCCTGTAAAAGACAAGGTTTTTCGACACCTTGCTAGCAGAAGGACAGGCAAAAACGTCCGAGCGAGAGGAGAAACAAGAACCCTGATCCTTCAGTCACTCGCAACAGAACCCAAAACTGTTCTTCAACTAATGCTTGAGTTGAATACCAATGCCTCAACAATGAGAAGACACTTAAAAGAGCTGCATCGCCATGAGCTTGTGAAAATTGTTGGCAAGGACAAAGGAGCATTTCAAAAAAGCCTCAGAACAGCCCACTTGTGGCAAGCAACCTGACATAATCTCTCACATAAAAATTGCGAATGCGGTGTTTGCCGCTTGAAGCCTACGCCTTTGACCATGCTTGGCGACCCCCGCGACGTGATGACTACGTTGAGAAAAGGTTTAAGAGTTACTGTTTGCTTCTCAGTAAAAGCGGTGTTTATATACGCCTACCCACGGTTCACTGTCAAAAGCTGGAAAGGTTCGAGGACAAACCCCTAAGATACAGGCTATTACGAAGAAGAGTCCGAGCCCAAGGTTCAGAAACAGGCGCAACTACGAGAAAAGAGTAATGCTTCAAAGAAAAGCTGGGCAAAACTGGGTCTAGACAAACTTCAACCTTTTTATCCAATCAGATCCTAACTAGAAAATGTGCTAGAGACTACACTGATTATTCTAAACGCACATGTGGTAACCCTAGATGCAAAGAGGCCCGTTGCAGAAGCCATTGCCATCCGAGAAGAAAAGATAGTAGCAGTTGGCTCAAACAAGGAAATCCGAGAATACACAGGCAAGAAAACAAAACTGGTAGACGCAAAAAACAGAACAATCGTTCCAGGATTCGTCGACTGCCACGTTCACATGACAGGCTTCGGATATTCCTTGCAGAATCTAGAACTCAGAGATGCAAGCTCAATAAGAGACGTCCAGCGAAGATTGGCGGAATATGCGAAGAAGAATCCCAAGAAAAAGTGGCTTGTGGGCGGGCGATGGGATCAAAGCCGTTTCTCTGAAAAACGCTATCCAACCCGTTGGGACTTGGATGCTGCGGTAGAGGATAAGCCGGTGTTCCTAACCCGTGTCTGCGGACACGTGGGTGTCGTCAACACCGAAGCTCTAAGGCTGGCTGGAATAACAAAAGCAACTGTCGTTGAAGGCGGAAGGGTTGACTTGGACGAGAAGTCAGGTGAACCCAATGGAATACTGCGCGAAAACGCTCTAGATCTGATTTGGAAAATTCTTCCGAAGCATAGCCAAAAAGAGCTTGAAGAAGCCTGTGCACTAGCATGTGCGAAAGCAGTAGAAGCTGGTCTTACTTGTGTGCATTGGATGGTGAGCTCTGCGAATGAAATCCGCGCCATACAGAACCTCTATTCAAAAGAAAAACTACCTCTAAGAGTCTATCTTGGTGTTTCCGTCGAGTTACTGAAGGAGTTGGCTGGGCTAGGACTGCGGACGAGTTTCGGAGACGACTTGGTCAAAATAGGATTTGTGAAAATTCTAGCCGACGGCTCACTCGGCGGACACACAGCGGCTCTAGCGGCTCCTTATTCTGACAAACCTGAGACTACTGGCATGATGCTATACACTCAAAAGGAATTGAATCGGCTTGTTCTGAAAGCGCATAAGGCTGACCTGCAGCTAGCCATCCACGCCATAGGCGATCGTGCAGTAGAATCAGTTCTAAACGCTTACGAGAAGGCCTTGAAAGCGTATCCGCGAAGAAATCGTAGACACAGAATCGAGCACTGTTCAGTTCTAAACACGAAGCTCGTCAAGAGAATGAAGCATTTGGAATTGATAGCCTCTGTTCAGCCTCATTTTGTTTTCTCAGATTTTTGGGCTGTT
>Ga0315274_10008478_pt1 | contig 14886 bp, 20 predicted proteins | sample YL17G02_20_MG_FD_203700 | JGI IMG/M metagenome (GOLD analysis project Ga0315274, IMG submission 203700) | Sediment microbial communities from Yellowstone Lake, YNP, Wyoming, USA - YL17G02_20 | ecosystem: Environmental > Aquatic > Freshwater > Lake > Sediment | place: USA: Wyoming | collected... | reverse complement strand
GCCACGCCAGTTGACAGAGCAGGGCTTTTCAGCCCTGGACAGGGACAACCCAAGCTCGATTTTTTGCTCCAAAGAGACCAGGGCAGTTCAGCACGACCACCAACCCGAAAGAATCCACGGATTACGGTGCCCTAGGGCCTATTGCCCCTACCGTATTTTGCTGCTATAATTTACCGTATCGTATGAAGGGGACATAGCTTAAAAGCTTGGGTATGTGAGGAGATGGAGAACAAGCAGAAAACTGGGGAGATCAAGTCTAAGGATCGGTATGTCTGGGATCCTAACAAGTTGACCTGGGTAGAGGCGCCCGAGCAGCCCGAGGCTATCGAAGAGCCTATGGATGAGGCTGTGGCGCAGCCCGCTGCTGGTGCTGAGCCCGCAGATCAGGTTCTAGAGGAATCCCAGACAGTTGAAGCTGTACCTACGATTTCAGCGTTGCCCTATGGGGGGGTTCTAATGCGGATCGGGGGGATCATTCTAGATCTCTTAATCCTATTCATAATCATGTTTGCAGTCACTCGGTTAGTGCCCAACCTTCCGCGGGAGGTGGCGCTGGTTGTGGGTTTGGTCTATTTTGTGGGCTTCTGGACGTGGAGAGGCCAAACCTTAGGGAAGATGCTAATTGGTGTCAAGGTTGTTAAGACCGATGGTAGCCGTGTAGACATTGGCCGGGCTGTTCTCCGCTATCTATTCTACCTGGTGCCAGCTTTTGGTCCCATAACGTTTTATGCCGCCCGGGTTAGCGGTCTACTTCAGTATGTACTGGTCATAGCAGTTATAGTCGTCATGAGCGTAAGCAAAAACAGGCGGGGTATACATGATTTCATAGCTGGCACTTGCGTGATTTATGCCAGAGCAACAAAGCCCCAGACCGAGACCGTAGAGGCGCAAATCGGCGAGTCTTCTGACACAAGCAACCCTGATACAGATAACCAGGATACAGATAGCCAGGAATAAGTAAGCCTGCAATCGCCGTTCTATTCTACTCCCAAGGTTAAGACATTTCCCCTTTGTCGTAGGAAGAAACTAGTTAAGAGTATGCGCGAGATGATTGGGGCTGCAGCTTTATGACCTCCTCGGTCTAGATAATCGGATTCGAAACCTGTGATGGGTAGCACTAGCCGGTCCAACCAGATGGTTCTGGGAATCTCTGGGAGAAATCGCTTTTGGAGTAAATGTTGTGCGCGTAGCAATGTACTACAGCAATAATGATGTCCGGCTTGAGGAAGTCCCGACTCCCGAGATTGGCGCAGGCGAGCTGTTGATGCGCGTGGAAGCGAGTGGAATCTGCGGCAGCGACGTTATGGAGTGGTACCGCATTCATAAGGTGCCCCTGGTACTCGGCCACGAGGTCGCTGGCGTAGTTGCTGCTGTGGGAGTGGGGGTAAACCGCTATGAAGTAGGAGACCGCATCGTAGCAGCCCACCACGTACCATGCAACATATGTCATTATTGCTTAAACGGCAACCACACCGTGTGCGATACACTACGCCAGACAAACTTCTATCCCGGCGGGTTCGCCGAGTACATCAGGTTACCAGCTATAAACGTGGACAGAGGGGTGTTTTCGCTGCCCGATGAAATATCCTTCGAGGAAGGCACATTCGTTGAGCCCGTGGCCTGCGTTCTGCGAGGGCAGACGCGAGCAGGCTTGAGGCCCGGCTGCACTGTGCTTGTGATCGGTTGCGGCATCGCCGGTCTGCTCCACATACATTTAGCCAGAGCACTAGGGGCAGGTTGCGTTGTGGCAACAGACGTGATCAAATACCGATTGGATGCGGCAAGGCGCTTTGGTGCCGACACTGCCCTCCATGCTAGTGACGATGTGCGAGCCCATCTGCGCAAGCTGAACGATGGCCATTTGGCAGATCTGGTGATAGTGTGCACAGGAGCCGAGGCAGCGATCGCACAGGCGCTAAGCTCGGCCGACCGGCATGGGACTGTCCTTTTCTTTGCGCCTACAGAGCCCGGGGTGACCTTTCCTCTATCAATAAATGACATCTTCTGGCGCAGCGACATAACGCTGAAGACGTCCTACGCGGGCAGTCCAGCAGATCATGCGGTCGCGCTGCAATTGATCCGCTCCGGTGCCTTGCGAGTGACAGACATGATTACCCATCGACTGAGCTTGGCAGAGACAGGACTCGGCTTCCACATGGTCACGAATCCGCAAGAATATAATTCCCTCAAAGTCATCATTCAGCCCCAGAGATAGCAGACAAGCTCAAATAGTAAATCCCCCTACCAGGGGGATTTACTATTTCTTAAAGCTCAAGACAGATAGACACCTAAAATGAGCTGATTTCTATTGAACAAGCAGTCTTTATCATGTGTCTAGTCAGATGATGGCAAGGGCCTTGGTTGCTGTGCAGTCATGGGCTTACCGCAACATTCCACTTCTCCTTCGCCTGCCTTGGTGATTAATACCTCAGTATTGCAAACCTCGCAGCGGAACCTTCTTCCTAACAGATTCGGCATCTTACTCAAGACCCCCTTCTCGCTTCTATGTCAGTTCCTGTTGCTCCGTATTTAGGTCTTCTTCTCCATGGGTTGTTTGCAACAAACTAGCTTGCCAGTGCCTGCTCGAGTTACAATCAACTCTGTGCCACACTTAGTGCAACGATACCTCTTCCCCATCTCGTTGGCCATGCTGTGCACCACCTTTCGCAATACGTACAATTATTATGCCCATTATAATTTTGCCCCGCGGGGTTGTCAACTTCCCGGACCCTCCTTGACGCCTTAGCAGGCGACTGCTATCATCAACCTGTTTGTGCCTGAGTAGCGGAACATACAGATGGACTTCCTAGAGAAGCTGATGGATGCATCTCGCAACAAGAGCTTGCTTTGTGTTGGCTTGGACCCTAACCGAGAGCGGATGCCTCAGGTGCAGGTGCCCCAATTCAATCGTGGGATCATGCATGCTATCCTTGATCTAGTATGTGCCCATAAGCCTAACTCGGCCTTCTGTGAAGCCTTGGGCATAGAGGGGCAAAGGGCGCTTGCTAGAACTTTGGCGCACATCCCTAAGGGCATTCCTGTCATAGGTGATGGCAACGGGGCCGATGTATCAGCCAGTTCCGAGGTGTACGCGAGAGCGCAGTTCGAAACCTTCTGCTTCGATGCCGCCACGGTCAACCCCTATTTGGTCCAGTGTTCTATAGCTCCGTTCATTGTCTCTGCCGACGGAAGAATATTCATTTGGTGCAAGACATCAAACCCAGGTTCTGCCAACTTGCAGGAGTCGGTTTATTCTGGGCCACGGGCATCGGGGAGCGCGCGACCACTGTTCGAGCTGGTACCCCGAAAGGCTAAGGATTGGGAGACGCGGAGCAACATCGGCCTGGTGGCCGGAGCTACCTACCCTCTGGCAATTGAGAAGAGTACGCAAGATTTGTCCTTACCTTCCATTGTTGATTGCAGGGATCGGGGCCTAGGGTGCCGATTTGGCAGCTGTGGTGAGATATGGCATGGATACTAAAGGTGAGGTTGCGATAGTAAACTGCTCCCGGCAGTTGCTGTTGCCTCTAAAGGTAAGGGTTTTACCGAGGCGGCACTACAAGGTGCTCTGGGGCTGCGTGATCGAATCAATCAGCAGTTAGCATGGGCGGAAATCCTCACCGAGGTGAGGCGGGGATGGGGCGCGGCTGGGGAAGAAGCACCATTGCGGAAGCTGCGAGTGGCAGGTTAGCATGCCGGGTGCGGATATAGGGACCAAGTGCCATGTCTGAGCATCAACTCCTGTTGGACAGACGGGATTTTGAGCGCAGGTGCAGGGCCATTGTCAAGATTGCGGCACACGCTGGGAAGCAGGCGGCTGTGAAGGTTAGAGGAAGTAGAGATAGATAGTGAGGTGAGAAATATGACAACCGGGATGTCTGACGGGGAACTCTTCGATCTTGTAAGGCGAAAGGTGGAAACAAGTGGTTTCTATCTGCACTTCGGCCTGTACTGTGCTTTTAACGCCGTGTTGGTCATAATATGGAGGTTTGCGGGCAAAGGTTTTCCTTGGTTTGTCTACCCTCTCGGTATTTGGGGAATTCTCGTCATATACCACCTAATGAGGGTTTCGGTATTGTATAATCGTCTAAAGCCATCTGAGCGGTCCATAAAAAGAATAGAAGGTGAAGTGCAAAGGCTTAAGGGAGTGCAAAGGCTCAAGGAAGAAGCGAGGCTCGAAAAGGAGAGACTCAAGGCACAGAAGAAGTGAGGCGGCTTTCGCGTAGTTTCGAAGTGATACATGCCTAAAAATGTGACGTCTAGACTGTGTCATCTGCGGCTGGGTGAGAATTCTGGAAGCGATTACGGAAGAGACACAATATGAGCAGACTGCCTTACCTGGGGCAGGGCTTGAAGGTTTCCTGTCTTGACCCCGCTGTGGGTCTTATATTACCACGACATCGGTTCAAACGGCTTGCAGCACTTACTAGAAGTGCCAGGACTGGTTCCTGCAAGTATGTCAGGCTTCCCTCATTGCGGCGCTGAGGTAAAGATAGAGGACGATTAACCCTTTCTTGTTTCTGCTGACTTTTTGGCGACCTCTTCATCGTTGGGATTTACCGACTTCCATGCTCTTTAGAGTGATGTCAAGTCGTCTCTGGGGCCTCCACGGAGGGCTGTCTCCTCTTGGAGTCGGCCGCTTTACCCGGTTAACAGGAATGAAGCCTCTGGGGAGATCGCCAATAGCAACGTCAAAGAACTCTTCAAAGGTCTCACTCGTGACGAGTCAGATAAATGCCATTCAATTTGTGCATCTCCCCGTTTTAGCCAATTCCACGAGTGATTTTGCCCAACTACCCTCGGGTATGGATGGCAGGACTGTCCCCCTTGCGAATTGCTTTAGTGGTTCCTTATTGCTACCGTTTCTGAGGTGTTGGCCAAGGTGGGACAATCAGTTGACTAAAAGTGCAATATTTGAATCGGGCGTAGCTAAGGGGTTTTCAGCATCATACCCACAGGCAGTGGTCAGAGCCGGTTACATCAGACGCTATGGAGATAGCTTGTTAAGCATATCAACAGCCTTAAGGACTCAGCGACCTCATCGGAGAAGCAGGGTTTTTTCAAGGAAGGCCGCCCCGACTTGAAGCCTCGACGTAGGATGGGGGTTTATCAGATTGTGTATGGCCCCGTAGCAGTTTGACTCTATGGCGCTGTTTGTGTAGAATAACGCTAGCTATGTCGGTAACGTTTTGCTCTGTCTCTTGCATTGGGGGAGACTATCATGGTGTTGCCGCTTGATGTGGTATGGTTTGCTGTTCTAATATTGGTACTGGCCGTCTTCTGCACGGCCTTTCTAATGAGCGCCCGTGTTTTCTGGGCTCTTATTCTGCTCACCATAGTCGTAGGATTAGCTTTGACCATATTATCTATGGTCAATAAGAGGAGAAGGGGAAAGACATAGCTTGCAAGGGGCGATGGCCTGACGAAGGCTTCTATCTTAGTGGGTCTGCGTACGCACACATAGTGGGTAAGGCACCAAGGCGAATAATCAACACCTGAAGCCGGACCCTGTCGGGGTCGGGCAATCCAAGTTTTTGTTGACATTGACTCTCCATCCCGTCCTAGTTTTGATCCTCACTAAAGCTCAATGCAAGCTACCTTTCCGCATGCTACTCGAGCTTATCCAATCGCGCCGAGGCAAGACCCCGTGTCAAATTGCCGAGGAGCACGGAGTATACCCCTCAGGCAGGCCAGAGGACACCGACTGGTTATTGCGCTTTGTTATGTGCTGAACTAGAATATAAAAGGCATGAAGATCTTCATGAGTTAGAGGCGAACGCTGGGCAACGGAGGCCACCATGGATGAGGGAAGATCAAGCTCGACTGCAGGAAACACCGCTTTTTGGAGGGCCGCAGAGTCGGCGAAACCGGAGAAGCAGCGGGTCTGTTATGACCCGATTGCGATAAACTTTCTTCCTAGGAGGTTGCGTAACACCGCTAAGAGTTGGGTGCTAAGAAACCTGAGTTTTCGTGCATATGAGCGACAATTCCCGGGTGCGATTGGTAACATAGTTGTCCGTACCAGATATATTGACGATTATTTGAAGGCATGCATTGCCGATGGGATTGAGCAGCTGGTTATCCTGGGAGCTGGTTATGATAGCAGAGCATATAGGTTTGATGAACTCAAAGGACGAGTTAAGGTCTTCGAGGTAGACCACCCATCTACACAGAAGACCAAGATGCAGATAATTAGGGTGATATTTGATCCGCTGCCAAGCTATTTGGTCTATGTCCCTGTCGATTTCGAAAAAGACGACCTTGGGGAGAAGTTGTCACAGGGTGGTTACGATAAGAGCCTGAAGACCTTGTTCATCTGGGAAGGTGTGACTATGTACCTAACAGCGCAGGCAATCGATGCAACCCTAGGTTTTGTGGCCGCGAATTCGGGCAAGGGTAGCTCGATTGTATTTGACTACTACTTTCGGTCGGCCATTGACGGCACAAGTCGTAATCAGGCAGTAATGAATCTGCGAAAGAGCGCTGAACTATTGGGTGAGCCTTTTAGCTTTGGCATAGAAGAGGGAACCGCCGAGGAATTCCTTTCCAAGAGAGGATTTTATCAGGTGAAAAACGTGACTAGCCAGGATTTGAAGAAGGCCTATTTCGAAGGAAGAAACCGGAAAAGAGAGGTGGCTCCGTTCCAGGCCGTCGTTTCTGCAACGGTCAAGCCACGAGAATAAATCGAAACGCATAAGAATCATCTTTCTTTCATGAAGCTTGTGTCTGGTTCGAGTCCGTAATTGCGTCATACATCGTCAAGAGTACTGCAAAGCAGGATGATACGTACGAACGACTCTAACATCTCAGTTACTGAGTGCGATGCACTCTTGCATGCAGAAGATGAATGGTGTGCCCTGGCTACTTTCAAACTCCCTGTGACATGCCGGAGGTTAGGCAGCCTCATCCCAATCACCCCACGCAGTAGTCGCTAATACCTTTGATCTACTTTTCTAGCTTACCCTCTGGAGGGTGAGGTATATACATCGTGACTGTAGTGCTTCATGTGCTTACCCATGCCCCAACCCGCAAAGCCATCAGATTTTGACCACAGGGCTTCTTGCCGCAGTAAACATTTCGCGGTAGAATGTCTTAAGCAGTGTGTAGCTGAAACCCAACTGCAATGGCTGAGTTTGGGAGACCAGAATGGGCAGAAGAACTATCGCACATACGGCTACAGCAAAAGGGAAGGCTACAAAGGTCATAGGGGGCCTTCGGAAGCAGCAGAGTGGGATGATAGTTATCATGCTGATACTGGCACTTGTCGGTATTGCTAGCTCATGTGCATTCCTGGCTCAGTGCAGTGTGCTGCTACCCGTCGCTGCACCATGACAGGCTGAGTACGCAATATTGGCAAGCTGACATCCTCTTTGCACGACCTATCCCACCAGACCATGGCCCCCATCCCGACAGCGCCCCGTAGTGCTTCATGCCGTCCTCGGTGTCTTAGTTAGCTTGAAATTAACCTAAGCTCACTAAAAGATTGGAAGGATTAGGTAATTCTCAAACCAGTCTTCATATCATCGTATTCATATTATCTTAACTCTATTTTAACAATCTTTTTATGTCACCAGAATATATTGAGCTAGGGTAATTGAAAAGCAATCACATGGAGGGGTAAGTGGAAATAGGTAGGACAGCGGACATATTTGGCGTAACAATACCGGATAAAATCACCTGTGGAGTGTGCGGTGGCGAGAACTTCGGCATAAAACTTGCCCTAGACAGTATTATCCTTCTGTGCAGAGAATGCGGAGCTGAAGCAAGGTTGAGGCCAGAGCTAGCCTTAGCCTATTGGTCGAGCTGCTGGCAACCAAGAAAAGTTATTAGGACTAAATAGAACAATGCTAGGTGAGCAGACTAACCGGCATAAATCTGCTCTGGCGCTTCAGCCAACGACACCCTGTAACGCTATAGGTTGCCCATGTCACTTAGTTAACCTGCACTACCCTGCCTCTAACGACCCACCGATAGAAGGCCTCCTCGCCGATGCCCATTTTGCAGAGGATCCCAGGGACAGGTGTTCTAGACTCAGCCTGCCTGAGCGCAGAAAGGACCCGCTCCGCTGTGTAGCGGGTTTGCTTTGTGACATGAGACCCGTCTCCTCTAGTCGTATTTTCCCACAAAACAGGCATTAGGTTTGCCAGAGTTTTCGAGGCCCAGATCATCCAGCAGTGTAAGACCGAGACCATGTCCAATCGTTAGAATGAGATGCTTGAGCATCTCTTATATATTGACCGCATCCGTCACACAATTCATCTCAGGGGGAACTTTCGAAGCCGCATTTAAAGCAGATCGGCGCGGGCTTCGCCCCGCACTTTTGGCATAACTTCCTCATGTCAGGGTTCTCAGTGTGCCACCTGGGTCTTTTCATTTTCATCTCTTCTGCTTGGTAAATCCGGCTCCTATCCACGATATATGATTGTCAACCACTTACAGAGTTCCAATTTTCGCTCCCACGGGTTCAGAGACTACTCTGTTACCACCGCTGTTTTGCCAACACTTCTTTTAATGATAACGAAGCCAGTCGCTCCTTACTATAAAGCGGATTACACAAATTATGCAGTTTAGTGTACATTTCCTAGGACTCCGAGTGATTGAGACTCTAGGTCACGTTGGCGCTTCGGCGCACTTATGGCTCAGAGGTATAGCATGGCTCTCTAGGGACAACGAAGCCACGCACAGAGAGCAGAGAGATGCAGAGCGATGAGGCAGATAAGGTAATCTCATTACTCGTATATGGGTGTGTGGCATGGATTATGTGTAGGGGAGAAACTGGGTCATTATTGAGAAGTGACTGGTGGCAAATGATGCTGCGCCTGTTTTAGCTTCAGGCGTTGAGCGACGCTGTCGACCACATCTGGCCCCAGGATAGCAAGTACCTCAGCTAGTTCGTCCAGTTGTTTCAGCTTCAAGCGCCGAGCTATGGTATCGATCATCTCAGGCCCCAGGGAGGCGAATATGTTCACCAGCTCATCCAGAGATACCACTTCCTGTATGCCTATACAACCCCTGGTCATTGCTGAGAAAGCAGCCTCAGACCTATTCTGTGCGCCCAGCTTCACGGATGCGCGATGCAGGACAGCTTTCACTGTGCAGCTAGATATGCCAAGCTCTTTGCCGATATCGTTATTGGGTAAACCCCTGGCCGTGAGAATGAGTATATCCCGCTCCCTGTGGGTGAGCATACCATCAAGCGATCTTCCCGACCTGTAGTGCGAATGCTCAACCGCAGACGGATAGCCTGTGGATGGCTCTTGGGTGACCTGTTGATTAGGAATCTTTGCTACCCTCATTCATCTCTTGGCTAACACGGTGCGGGACAGGAGGGGCTTCCCCTTTCCCCTCCTGTCCAAGTGAGTGCCTTCATCAAGAAGTTGTATTCATTAAACCGATTGCTCGTTTACCGTGTACTGACTCCAGGACAAAAGATAGGCGTATCTGTTGATGGTTGTACGTTCCTCATGAAAGAATCCTATGGTACAACCAGAAGCCCATTGTACAGTACGTCTTGTTGAGCTGGCAGGATGGCTGAGACCTGGGCCAGGAAATCGAGCGTGTGGTGGGTTAAGGTGGCAACATCGGCCAGAATGGAGCTGCCCTTGTCAGTAAGAACCGCATTGAAAACCGCGACTTCCCACTGGCCGTCCTGCGCCTTCGTGAACTCAACTTGCACGTTGACAAGGAACTGTAGAAAGCCGTCTGTTAAGGCAATTAGCCTAACAATGATAGCCCACACGGAACCCATTTATATCACCTCCTTTCCTTGTGCCCTCAGTCCTGCTTGGTGAAGGAGCTGAGAGCTATTATCGTAATCGAATCGACGTTGCAGCGAACGGACTGCAAATAGCGATTCGAATACTTCCTCCAATGACTCCACCGTAAGCAGCCAGAGGTAGGCGATCCAACTTATCGTATTGCTCATTTCAATCACCCTTGGTTCTGGCGAAAGCTGACATTTTGTAAGCCTGCTGAATCGGCTGAGGAGGAAGCAGGCTAAGGCTACAGAGGAGTGCTCTTTGTCATCCTCTGAGGCCATTTTGATACTCTATTGCTCCTCCGCCATACTTCTAAGAACTAATTTGGTCATTGAATAAGAACTGGCACCTTGTACAAGCAATGACATACCCTTTCGTGGGAATCGTAGCAATTGCGCATTACTGCTACAATGACCCGCCTGTACTATACGGAATAGATAAATAGTCATGCCTCAAGGATCCACTGTGCCGCCCGCGCTTTCTAAGTGTGAGTAGATACTACTCTCACCCAGCACAGTAGAGAGATTTTTAGTCCCTTGGTGTCCTCCCAACTTAAGATGCCCCCATGATTGGGCAGGAGCTCATAAAACCTTATGTCAAATATGCTTAGGTGTCCCTTTTGGAGCTAGTCTTCTACTCCGTGTGTCATATGCACAGCTCCTTTCTAGAGTTCCGCTAGCTGTGTAGGTTCGTTGTCCAGATACTCATCGAGGTTAATCACTTCTTGAAATAGTGCCCTATAGCATCGAAATATGGGTTCTTCAGTAATCTCTATTACCTCAAGTTTTGACGTTTGCAAAGATCCCTCTGCACAAACATCTATACCGCCTGCCTCCATAAATTATTTGCTCGTAGTCTAAGCAGGACAAGAACCAAGTTTCAAGAAATTTTATGACAAAACTCATCATCAGACACTTGATAAATGCCGCTAGACAACTTACAATGCGTTTGTCAGATAAGATAAAAGGGGTGCGCGATGAAGACGAGCGAGAAGGAGCGTAGACTATCCCCTTATGTCTCCTACAAGACTTGGAGCACATTTCTCGAAACAGTAAAAGGACAGTTACCCCTACCTCATCGCATGGACTCGAGTTTCTGGGCACGCTTACCTTTTTCGGGAAGCAATCAGTCTGCTCTCAGGTGTACACTGGATTACCTAGGTCTGGTAGATTCACAGGATCATCCAGACGCGAGGCTTGAGCAATTAGCTGGGTCCGAAAATGCAGAAAGACAAGAGCTATTAAGAGAGATTTTCACGCAGTCGTATAAAGAACTTTTGGATCAAGTAGATTTGGCGAGAACAACTCCCGGACGAATACGCGAATACTTTAAGTCCGTCGGGGCTGAAGGACAAGTGGGACAAAAGTGTACCACTTTCTTCCTGTCCTTGGCTAAAGAAGCAGGGGAGACACTCCATGCTTCCCTTCAAGCCAAGGTCGTTTCTGCAAGAGGACGCAAAGTCACAAAAAAACGGAAAGCAAAAATTTCACCCGAAGAACAAGGCGGAGTACGGCCACCTCTTTCCCAAGCCACCAACCTGGAAATCCTTTCTCACATTGACCCAAGTATGCTTGGCCTTCTACAAAAACTACCACGACCAACTTCCCAATGGTCACCAGAGGGAAAACAGCGATGGAAAAAGGCGTTCGATGCGCTTTTTGAGTTTCTTTATCACAAGAACAAAGAGTAATCATCTGTGGATTTGGATACGAATGACATTCTAGAATATCTAACCAGATAGACTGATGCACTTCAAAGAAAAGCTGTTGAGTGTAGATCGTCAGCGTAGAAGGGACATTTTTAAGACAGAGGTTAATGGACACTTTAGGGCTTGCTCCTGCTCGCCGGATGAATAGAGAGATTCTCTGAAGAAAGGAGCAAGCCCTGATTCAGGAGATCTCAGAGGAGGTCTGGTAGGCTGAAGCCAGGACTGAAGAGACAAAGAGGTTCATCCGCGATATCAACCGTATTACTCAGCGCAAGTTCACTGACCAGGAGCGCAGTTCGGGCTCAGAGGCGCATGGCGGCTCTGGGGGCATCGAAGCCACGCACAGAAAGCAGAGAGATTTAGAGCGATGAGGCAGATAAGGTAATCTCATTATTCGTATATGGGTGTGTGGCATGGATTATGTGTAGGGGAGAAACTGGGTCATTATTGAGAAGTGACTGGTGGCAAATGGTGCTGCGCCTGTTTTAGCTTCAGGCGTTGAGCGACGCTGTCGACCACATCTGGCCCCAGGGTAGCAAGTACCTCAGCTAGTTCGTCCAGTTGTTTCAGCTTCAAGCGCCGAGCTATGGTATCGATCATCTCGGGCCCCAGGGAGGCGAATATGCTTACCAGCTCATCTACGGATAGTATATCATGTATGCCTATATAACCCCTGATCATTGCTGAGAAAGCAGCCTCAGACCTATTCTGTGCGCCTAGCTTCACGCATGCGCGATGCAGCACAGCCTTCACTGTGCAGCTAGATATGCCTAGCTCTTTACTGATATCGTTGTTGGCTAGGCCCCTTGCTGTGAGAATGAGTATATCCCGCTCCCTGTGGGTGAGCATACTCTCAGATGACCTTCCCGATCTGGACTCTGAATGCAGAGTGGCAGACGCATTGCCTCTGGATGGCTCTTGGGCAACCTGTTGATTAAGAATCTTCCCTACCCTCATTCATTTCTTAAACTAACCGGCGTTGGAGACAGGAGGGGCTTCCCCTTCCCCTCCTGTCCAAGTGAGTGTGTTCATCAAACCGTATTCATCCGTTAACTGACTTGCCTGTGGGACAGGAGGGGCTTCCCCATTCCCCTCCTGTCCAAGTGAGTGCCTTCATCAAACTGTATTCATCAAACCGGTCGCTAGTTAACCGTGTATTGCATCCAGTGCCCAAGATAGATGCATCCATATTTGTGCACCTGTCCATTACGGAGGAGTAAAGGTAGTTAGGCCGTTATAAACCACGCCTGATTGCGCTGGCAGGATAGTCATAAACTGGGCCAAGAAATCCATGAGGTTGTGGATGATGGTGGCAACGTCGGCTAAGACAGCACTGCCCTTGGTGGTTAAACTGGCGTTCATGAACACCTGCTCCCACTGTCCATCGTCCGCATGAGTAAACTCGACATTAGCATATACGAAGTACGATAGAAGGCCATCTGCTAGGGCAATCGCCTTGACTATGATTAGCCATATGGAAAACACTCTATATCACCTCCTTTCTGTGTGCCCTCTGCCCTGCTTGGGACAAGAGCTGAGCGCTATTATATGAATCGAATCGTCGTTGCAGCAGACCTGCTGCAAACACCCATTCGAATACTTCCTCTATAGACTCCACAGTGAGCAGCCAGAGGTAAGCTATCCAGCTTATCGCATTGTTCATCTCAATCACCCCGCAGTTCCAGAGAAAGTTGACATTTTGCAGCCCCGCTTTCCCCCACAGCCGGTTCGGCCAGATCCTTTGCAGATGTCTGGGAATGGCTCATAACAAATTCCACCATCTTGTCCAAATCTGAGAAATATGCGCTTTCGCGTGTGCCCACGTGCTGGATCCTGCCCCTGACGATCTTCCCATCTTCTACCCATATCTTGACTAAGAATGAACTGTAGTAGCCCGTTTGACTATTAACTCGCATGCCAGCAAGCTCTATTCTCCTCGATGTTCTGGCTTGAATATTAGTCGGTAGCAGTTAAAACTTAGATAATTGGTGGTGAATCTTTGGTGAATTGCGGTGAAGAAGCCAAAGAAGCGCGGTAATATTGAGAAGATGATGACTATGAAAGGGTCTTTTCGATACGTCGGGGAACAGCAAGAATCTCTGGGGTAAATAGCCTGTGCATTGCCTTCAGTCCGAACTAACACCTGAATTGAACGTCACTTAGGAGATTAGGTAGCGAGATGGCATTATAGACTACAGCACCTTTTGGATACATGGGCTCTGCGACGTTAGATGGATCTCACGGCAACGGTAGTGGTGTTAGGGGATACTGCGAAATTAGATATACTCGCCTTTTATCAGCTGCTGATAAAGTGCGGTTATTCGCTGATCAGGAGAAACATCCAGTTCACTCTTAATAGTTCGCTCACACAGACGGTACCAACTGATAGCCCTACTGCGTTGGCCCAGACGATTGTAGCAGCACATTAAGCGCTGGTAGGCATCCTCGCGGCAATAGTCCTTGCTCAATATTTTTTGGCAATAGCCAATACAAGCCTCGTAATCTTTCGCCCTCATCGAATAATCAGCAAGCTTGCCCAATACGGCCAGGTAATCATCCTTCAGGGCTTCACGCCGTAGATATGTCCATTCCTCGTATGGGTCATCTTCCAAATAATCGCCCCTGTATAATGTTTCTGCAGCCTTGTGTTCTCTGATGGCCTCAACCAACTTTTCCTCCGCCTCGAACCTTCTGCCAGCCTGACAATGAAGCTCGAACTGCTCAGCATCTACCCACAAATCAGCGTCTGCATTGATCATGTAGTTTCCATCTTCGAACAAAATCCATGCGAAACCTTCCCCCGTGCCGTTATCATGGTTGAGCGTCTGCCTCAGAGCACGCACCGCCGCTTTCAAATTGTTGTTACCCTGTGAAGGCTCGCAACCCGGCCAGGTGGCCTCCGTCAGAATATCTTTTGGTACGGGGCGCCCCCTCTGCGCTATCAAATGCTTTAGAATAGATTTAGCTTTGACACTGCGCCAATGTTCTATCTTCTTGCAGTTGACGCGCACCTGAAATTTTCCCAGGCAGTACGCCTCGAGCGTGGGAACCGAACGTTGGGCCGCTGTGTCGGATATTCTATTTCTGCTATCCAAAGCATCCAAGGCTGAGTTCAGTTGGCTGGCAGCCACACTCTCCCTCTGGGCGAGATGAAAACTCACCTCCTGCAGCTCTTTTTGTGCACGCCTATAGTCAACCTGTACCAGCTTGAGTAGCTCTATGGCGGTCTGGTAATAATCAACTAGCTCTGGCTTCATATAAGCTCACCAGACGGTTGCTCCGTAAATGTTTGTGCGCTGGGAGTCGCCCTGTGATTGTAGAAGATAGTAAGCTCTCCTAATCATTGCCTTACGCTCCACCGTTTGCTGGATTGGACGGCGCTTTGTGGATTGCAGCCCTGCCGAGAGTCTTGATGAGCCG
>Ga0315274_10008477_pt1 | contig 14886 bp, 16 predicted proteins | sample YL17G02_20_MG_FD_203700 | JGI IMG/M metagenome (GOLD analysis project Ga0315274, IMG submission 203700) | Sediment microbial communities from Yellowstone Lake, YNP, Wyoming, USA - YL17G02_20 | ecosystem: Environmental > Aquatic > Freshwater > Lake > Sediment | place: USA: Wyoming | collected... | reverse complement strand
TAAGAAGCAAATAGGCAGGAGTCTGAGAAACGCTACAGACGAAAGGAGGCGCGCCGGAGAAACTTCATTTTGCATTCCGTATTCTGTAGTCCGCAATTTACTGCAATGGCTCTCTCCCGGAAGCAGGGAACAAGGAGGTGATTGCCATGACGTCCGTCAAAAATGAAGAGTGCCTCAGTTTTGTCTCTGAAATCCTCGCGGTCCTGAAGTCCACCCACCAGCATGAGAAAGTACTTCACGTCATCGTCGATCGCATCGTGCGGATGTTCCATTGTCACACATGCGCCATCGTCGTGGTTGACCCGTTGACGGAGTTCTTGCATATCGCCCTAGGCCACGGGCTCTCACACACTTTCGAGAAGGCGTTTCGCAGGAAACTGGCGACCGGTGCTATCGGCCGGCTCCTCTGGACGGGATCACCCATTTTCATTACCGATAGCAGCGCCGACCAGGAAGCTGCCAATGAAGCGATGCTCGAAAACCCCTTTGGCTCCGCCGTGTGCACCCTGATCGCTGCAAATCACAAGAGCTTGGGATATCTGTACGTGGATAGCAAACTGGAGAACGCTTTCTCGCCTCAGGACCTGCCCATTCTCCAGACCTTTGCCGATTTTGCAGCAATCGCTCTGAACACATCCCGTCTTTTCGAGGACAATCTCCGACTCGATCGCATCGACCACGATACAGAACTGGAAAAGTATTCTCCATTCCTGGAGAGAATCCAGACAGCCATCGAACGGTCGAAGGAATTGCACGAGAGTTTCTCGTTGCTCATACTCGACGTGGACAACTTCAAGCACATCGCCACGACCTACGGGTACGATTCCTCGAAGGCGGTCCTTCGTCAGATAGCCGATCTGATCAAGAATCGGTTGAGGAGCATCGACGCGATCGGCCGGCACGGGTTCGATGAATTCATTGTGCTCAGGTCGCGTGCCGATCTGGTGGAAGGCGTCCTCTTTGCCGATGAATTGAGAAGGGCGATCCAGGACACTGCGTTCACCGAACACGGTGTTCATACGACCGTGAGCGGAGGTATCGCCGTGTACCCGCGACACGCAACGACACTCGATACACTTCTGCAGTCAGTCAAGGAAGCGCTGTTTGACGCTCAGCGCGCAGGGAGAAACAAAGTGTCGTTTGCGGGGAAAGGTTTTGAGGTTGATAGCGATGGGTCAGTGCACGACTAGAAACAGGGAACGCGCGCAAGAAATGTAAAGGCCAGGACTAGATTCTGGCCTTCTTTTTCATGTCGGATTGCTCGTTTCCATTCCCTACTTATGCATGCCGATGTACATCCCTCCAAAGTACGGAACCAGCCAGACCATCCAGACGATGATGCTGTAGAGGTGAAAGTTTTTACGCGCTGACTCGCTTCCTCTTCGGGCTACGGCGGCGGCCCAAAGGGCGTGGACAAGCATGAGCCAGAGGGCGATCTGTCCCGTCAAGGTGTGCGGCTCTCGCAGATCGAAAGGGGCTTCCGCCATTCGGTGCATGGCCCAGGTGCCTGAAACATCAAACAAGAAGCCAGTCCAGAATGCCGCCACATGCCACAATTTGAGGTAACGGGCGAGCCTCTCGGACCAAACGCCAAGGGAATAGAACACAAGGGCGAGGGTGATGAGCATGGAAGCCATCATCAGTTGTGCAGACATACGTCGTTAGTTCCCAACTTGATTGGTTTGGCCCTGGGCTGGCGTAGCATCATGTATCATTTTGCTGACGGTCTTGAAAAGAAAGCCGCGTTGCCGCAGGCGGGAGATGATCCCCGGGAGCGCCTCCGCAGTGTGCCATCCCCGTTGATTGATATGCAAAACGACAATTGATCCGTTGCGGACCATCGAAGAGACATAGCTGATCAACTTTTCCTTGCCGATCGCAGGATCCGGGTCTCCGGAGGCAAGGTCGAATTGGACCGTCTTCAATCCGAGCGATGCGGCGATCCGGACAACCCGGTCGTCATACTCTCCGTACGGAGGACGGAACAAGGTGGCACTCTTCCCCGTCAACGAGTCCATGATGTTCTGGGTCGATTGCAGCTCCTCACGAATGCGTTCGTCGGAAACCTCTCGCATATGGGGGTGAAGGTACGTGTGGTTCCCTAGCTCGAACAGCGGGTTCGCTGCCAGGCGTTTGGTTTGCTCTGCTTCCTCCGCCATCCACTTTCCCCCGAGGAACAACGTCGCAGGAGTTTGAGTCTGAATCAAAACCTCGGTGATCCTTTCATCGTACTTGCTCGGCTCGCGTGTCGAGCAAGCGTCGAACGTCAATGCGACGACTCTCTCGTCGCGAGGTCCATGCTCAATAACGATCGGATCTACGCGAGAAAGCACAGGTGGTGCCCCGGCAGGTGCCTGGATACGCTCATCATGAAGGGAATCCGGCGAAACGGTTGCTGGCGGAGTCATTGTTGCAGGATCCGCATAAACGGACCGCGCAGATCTCTCTTGTTCCGGGCACTGTGAAAGTGTGAAGAAGAGGTATGCCGTGAGAAGGGCAACGATGACCTGTAACGCGTTGGAGGCGAGGAGTCGCATGGGGTGTGAAGCTTCCCGCAACGTTATGTCACAAAGTTGATGAACCCTGTGATGATGAGGGCGTTGGTGAAGTCAATGAAGAATGCTCCAACCATCGGCACGACAAGGAAAGCACGGGGGGCGGGGCCGAATCGCTCTACGAGCGCTTCCATGTTGGCGACAGCATTGGGCGTTGCTCCGAGTCCGAAGCCACAGTGTCCGCCAGCCATCACCGCAGCATCGTAGTCTCGCCCCATGAAACGGAAGACGATGAAGTACGCATATGCTGCCATCATGGCAACCTGAACTGTGAGGATGATCAGCATTGGTATCGCGAGGTCGAGCAACTCCCAGAGCTTGAGCGACATGAGCGCCATGGAAAGAAAGAGGGAGAGAGCAATCGTGCCGAGATCATCAACGACTCGCTGTTCGATCTTCAGCTTCATCGCCTCCGCGCTGTTACAGACAACGGCAGCAACGAGCATGGCCCCGATGTAAGCAGGAAGGGTGAAATATTTCCCAATCCACCCGCTCAGAATCGATCCGACCCACATCGCTGCAAGGATGATGGTGATGACTTTCAGCATTCGAAATGCAGTCGGTGCTTCACCGGCCGGCTCCTTGTCGATCTCTGAATCGAGCGCCTGAAATTCAGCCGCAGCCGATTTTGCTTGCTGATCGATCTCGATCGCTCGATGCTTCGGATTGAATCGCTTGATGAGGGCCGTGCCAACAGGTCCGCCGATGAGTCCTCCTGAAACCAAACCGAAGGTCGCCGCTGCCATTGCGAGTGTTACTCCTCCGGAAAATGCATATTGATCTTCCATCAGTTTTCCAAAAGCAGCGCCCGTTCCGTGACCGCCGGTCATCGTGATCGATCCTGCGATAAGGCCGAGAAAAGGATGGACTCCGAGAATTTTGGTCAGCAGGACACCGACTCCATCTTGAAACACAGCCAGGATGGTTGCCAGAACCCAGAAAAGAAGCACCTGCGGCCCGCCGATCTTCAGCAGTTTCAGGTTTGCGCCGAGCCCGATGGTCGTGAAGAATGCTATCATCAATGGTGCCTGGAGGCTCGTATCGAATTGAAAAACAACCCATCCGGGAAGCCGGACTGCCAGCGCAATCGCTGCGAAGAGAAACCCGCCGACCACTGCTGCCGGTATGTTATACCTGTCGAGTACCGGAATTCTTCGGCGTATAGCGTACCCCAAAAAGAGAACGACTGCTGCCAGCGCCAGAGTCTGAATCATATCCAGTTTGAAAACGAGGTGCTCCATAAGCTCAGCGATGAAGAAAAGATTGGCAGGTGTGGATGATGTTGAACACGTGATAATAGTAAATAATCAGAGGAAAACCACAAGAAATGTTGAGGTGGTATCGGAACGTACTTTTTTTTCTTAGCTTATTGCAGTTTCAAGCTCACCGAGTTCCACTCTCAATGACGCCGGAGACTCCAATGCGAACCCGTGCAGTTTTCTTCCTGGTTCTTTCCACTCTAGTTGTCTTAGCAAGCCCTTCCTTTGGGCGACAAGCGCACGACAGGATGCAGAATGTAATCCTCGTCGGCTGGGATGGTGCGCAAAGGAATCATCTGAAGGAATCGCTTGGGCGCGGCGAGCTCCCGAACTTCAAACGCCTCATTGATGCAGGTTCCTATGTTGATATTGACGTACAGGGCACGACCGACACCAAGGCGGGCTGGACCCAGATCCTAACCGGTTATAACCCCGAGGTAACGGGTGTGTACAGCAATTCTCGTTACCAGCCGATCCCAGCCGGATACACGATCGGGGAACGCCTGAAGGAACAGTTCGGACCAGAGTTTGTTGCCGCGGCGGTGATTGGAAAGAAGGGTCATGTCGACGCAGATGCGCCCGAGCGGGTACAGATCCAACCCAAGACCGCGACGGAGCTCAGAGCGTTGAGGCGGGCACAACAGCGCGGAGTAAATGCCCGCACCAGCCGGGAACTCAGCCTGCAGGCAAGGTTCATCGGCGGCAAGATCATACAAGAAGGGGGAAAGTACTTTGTGGACATTCCGGGCAAGCCCTACTACCATACGAAAGCTGGTTTGGATCTCTTCATCAACGGTCTGACGGAAAATTCAAGAGTCGCCGAAAAAGCGATGGAGCTGCTCGGGAAGTACAAAGACAAGCGATTCTTCTTCTTTGTCCACTTCGCGGAAGTCGATCACAACGGCCATCAGTCGGGGGAGAACTCCAGTGAGTACAACGATGCCCTGATCTCATGCGACAACTGGACAGGGAAGATCATGCAGAAGCTGGATGAGCTGAAGCTTGCTGACAAGACCCTCGTCTACATCACGGCCGATCACGGATTCGATGAAGGGATGAAGCGTCACCGTGATGCTCCGTATGTGTTCCTGGCAACGAATGATACAAAGGTCAAGAGGAATGGATTGAGGGTGGATATCACGCCGACGATTCTGTGGCGCCTGGGAATTGACCTCAGGAAGTTCGACCCACCGCTCGATGGGAAATCTTTGGGGGAATAAGAAAAGGAGGTCCCGGACCCTCCAGCAACCAAAACTGAGTGCTGAAGAAATCCGGGAACCTGCATGGGGAGATTGGATCGTTCGGAGCTTTTTACCGCAACTCGGCGATCTGCGTTGGTGCGGCTTCCGAAGGCATGAACACAAACGTGCCTTGCGCCACGTAGAGATTGTAGTACCAGGCGCTGTGGAGCTGCACCTTTCTGCTGTTGTCAAATCGGACGGCTTGCTTTACGGCATATTCTCCTCTCGAATCGCCGATTTTGCACAGCGCCCATGCAGCGGCGACACGGCACTTTTCATCGTGGCATCTGCGCAACACTGCCATGAGAGGAATTACTGCATCGTCAGCCTGAAGTTCGCCAAGCTGATAGACGGCACTTCTGCGCAGACCGTCGTTGGTGTTGGTCTCTTTCAACGCCACCAAGAGGTTTTCCACGGCCTTGTTATATCGCGCTTCGCCAAGTTCTTTCTTGAGATTGTTCGCCGACATCGGTATTGAAAGCATGATCGTCAAAGCAATCACGCCGAAAATGAATCCGCTCCTCTTCATGATGACCTCCTTATAAAAGGTTTTTGTGAATGCCTGATCATCTGAATTCCAGGTTTCTTAGATCTCCCTACGCTTCGGGAGGTATTGAGATGCGAGATCTTGTCGAACAGTGTCGCGCGCGGTGTGAATTGTGCCATATCAGGGACGAGAGGGACGCAGGGAGTGGAACGAACTTTCTTGGATCGCCGTCGAAGAATCATGCGCCGTGACCGAGTTCAGACGCGGCTCCATTTTCCTTTATTCTGAATGAAATTGCGGGAAAACGGCCATTCCCTCCCCGAGGGACTGGTCTGGATTATTGATGGGCAATAAGACTCTCTCGGGATGAATCCTCTATACATCAGGCTCGTAGATAACCCTGCAGGCGTGGCTCCATGAGCTCCCAAGTTCGGAGAATTGAACTAGATGCACAGTGCACCCGGTGTCTGCGCAGAATCCGGTGGGCTTGGCTCATCACGTACAAGTCGTTCCTGTACACTCAATTCGTGTACGTTTGTAGCCAGTGTGGCAGCGCGATGAAAGTTGAAAATGCCGGAAAGGCAAAGACATCGTAGGGAAATCCTCGGGGAGAAGCTCGTAGGTAGCATCGCAAATCCTCGGCCTGCACAGGAACAAACCGCCACGTAGAAATTCTTCCTCATAAATCTACAGCTCACGAACAATAATGAAAGCTTCGACAGCAACAACTCTGTTGTGTGTCCACTTGTGTCTGATGTCCGGCATTGTGTACGGATCCGCGGATCCTCTCAGGCCAATGCGAACAACTGCCCCGCCAGTCATCGACGGTGTTCTCGACGAAGTCGCCTGGCAGCAGGCTCCGGCAGTCAGCGGTTTCAAGACTTATCATCCCGACTATGGAAAAGAGATGTCGGAAGACACGCAGGTATGGATTGCCTATGACAGCGAAAATCTCTATTTCGCGTTCCGGTGCTATGACCGCGAACCGGGCAAGGTGAAATCGGTTGTGACAAGTCGTGACAACAATCGGCCGGACGATTGGGTTTGTATCAACCTCGACTCCTTCAACGATCAGCAATCGCTCTACTGCTTCTATGTCAATGCATTGGGTATTCAATCGGATAGCCGGTTCGCGGCGGGTAGCGAAGACCTCAACGTGGATTTTGTCTGGTACAGCGCTGGCAGGATTGACGACAAAGGGTACACTCTTGAAATCTGTCTTCCTCTCAAGAGCCTTCGATATGCTGACTCGAATCCTGTGACAATGGGCGTGGTATTCGAGCGCCGCATCAGCAGGCGTTCGGAGCAGGGGACCTATCCGGCTCTCAAGCCCGAGCGCGGGATGGCGTTTCAGACGCAGACCATTCCGATGATCTATTTTGATCTAAAGCATTACACGTTGTTCGAGCTCTTGCCTTCTGTGACCTACAGCCAGAAGTACAAACAGAATCAGGGAAGCCTGATGGAGGAGGAACACAAAGCAGACGCGAGCCTGACGTTGAAGTATGGCATAACGTCAGACCTGATTCTTGACGGCACATACAATCCGGACTTCAGCCAGGTCGAATCCGATGCAGGGCAGGTAGATGTAAACCTTCGTAACGCTCTCTTTTATTCCGAGAAGAGACCATTCTTTCTTGAAGGCGCCGAGAATTTCAGAGTTGCTGCAACGAACATATCAGAAATCGATCCAGTCATTTCCGTCATCCACACGAGGACGATTGTCAATCCTCTCGTCGGACTCAAGCTTGCCGGAAAACTGGGAAGCAAGAACAGCGTTGCTTTGATCTACGCCGTGGACCGCTCGCCGGATGACCAGCGGCCACTTTTCGGTGACTATTCCCATTTCCCTATTTTGAGGTACAAACGCGCCCTGGATGAAGACAGTTATGTTGGTTCGATTCTTGCTGGTGAAGAGCGTAGAGAGAGCTATAACAGGTTGGGCGGAGTCGACGGGATGTTGCGTCTGAACGAGTCGGCGATGCTGGAATTTCATGGACTGCTCTCGCAATCCAAAAATGGCGAGGCGGCATCGCGTAATTCGGCACATGCTCTTGGTGCGCGCTACTTCTACAACACGAGGAATGTCGATTACGATTTCAGTGTGAAAGACATCAACGAGGGTTTTGTCGACGACATGGGATTCATAGCGCGAACGGGAATCTCGGAACTCACAGGCCTCTGGCGGCCGAAGTTCTATCCTCAATCAGAGATTGTGCGGAGAATTACTGTTGACCTGTTCAGCGGACAGACGCTTGACCAGCCGAGCGACCTCTGGGAAACCTCCAATTACGCGCAAGTGCAGGCATCCCTACTCGGGAGCCTGTCGGCTCGGGTCAAGTATATGCATGCGACGGAGATTTTCGTGGGTCGGCGGTTCAAGACCGGAGCGCTAATCGTCTCCGCAGGAGGTCAATTCACCAAAGAAGCTAATCTTACTCTCTATTATCGGTACGGCGACGCCATTTACTATGATCCGGCAGATCCGTACCAGGGAAGTAGTCGTTATGCCACGCTGAATCTTGTCTACCAGCCATCGGAGCAGCTGGCGGCAACGGCGAGTCTTGTCTACACCGATTTTCTTCGGAGCGCAGATGATGTCAGGATCTATGAGTATTTGATCAGTCGGGGAAAATTGACATATCAAGTGAATAAGTACCTCTTCTTTCGAGGGGTTGTCGAGTACAATAACTTCCGAAAGGTGCTATTGACGGACTTCCTTGCCTCGTTCACGTACATACCCGGAACGGTCGTGTACCTCGGGTACGGATCACTTTATGAGAAAACCGAATGGGATAACACGCGGTACGGTTCGAGCGATCACTTTCTGGAAACGCAGCGCGGGTTCTTTTTCAAGATGTCATATCTGTGGAGGTTGTAAGAGAATCGGGCGATCGAGATATGCGCCCATTTTTCTGCAAAGTGATTGTGTAGGACGAGTAATTGATATTTGTGGCCTCTCCTTGTAGATTATTCCTGCGTACCGTTTAAACCGTTTAAACCCTCATCTTGAAATGCTCACCATCCAACCGCCTCCTCCCAATGCCACCCTCCCTCACAAAAATCTGGATCCACTCGGTCTTCAGCACAATAGACTGTAAGCCTCTCATCCAATCCGTCCAGGCCGAATTTGAGGCTATGCTCTATGCCCACATCAAGCAGCATCTTGAACACGACCTCAAGTGCTACGTCCAAGCCATCAACGGTATGCCGGACCATCTCCACGTGCTCTATCTCCTTAATGCGAACTATGCGGTCAAAGACATTCTGAAAAATCTCAAAGGCGAATCATCGCATTGGATCAATCAGCATGATTTCGTCGATTCCAGGTTTGCCTGGGAAAAAGGGTATGAGGCCTTTTCTGTGAGCGACTCTACGGTCGAAACCGTCGTGCGGCACATTCAGCAACAGAAAGAGTATCACAAAACGCTATCGTTCCGGGAGGAATCCCATCAGCTGTCTCTGATGCACCGCCTGGAGTTTCCCGCCCTGACCATCTGAGCCGTTCACGGCAGTTGATGTCGGGCAAGCTAAGTGCGAGAGGTGTCGTCTCTGCTGTTTTGCGTTCGGGGACATAGCTCTCTTCAGCCCTTTCTTTCTTGCGAAACATTTGTACATTCACACTGTTCCTTCAACCGTCCGTCCCCGTCCACAACTCCAATTCCAGGCCATGAGAACGCATCGGCAACAACTGTCCATCCTGTTTTCTCCCTCATCTCTATTCAAGCTTCTTCCTTGCCTAGCGTTATTCGCGTTTCTTGCTGGTTGCTCGTCTTCAAGCACCCTCCAGCGGTCATCAAAATCGATGTCCGATGACGAAATCGCGTCACTCGCGAAGGGCATTCACGAACGCGTGCTTACGATGGATACGCACGATGATATCTCCGGTGAGTTCGCCTCTGAACAAGACGATGAGTTGAGCCCTGAGAACCGGCGTCAGGTTACTCTCTATAAGATGAAGAAGGGTGGGCTCGACGCTGAGTTCTTCGCCGTCTTCACCGGAAACGGAGAAAGGACAGATTCGGCATACGAATCCGCGTACAAGCGGGCAGTCAGTCTCTTCGAGGCGATCCGAAGGCTCCCTGATCGCTACCCTGCCCTCGTCGAGATTGCCTACTCCCCGGACGATCTAACGCGAATCCATGCCTCAGGGAAGACCGTCGCGTGCATCGGCATGGAAAACGGCTATCCGATTGGAACCGACCTTGCAAGAGTGAAGGAATTCTACGGCAGAGGAGCCCGCTACATCACCTTGACCCACAGCGGGCATAATCAGATCTCCGATTCATCCACGCCCCGGGAAGGGGAGCCAAAAGAAGAACACGGCGGGCTGAGTGAATTTGGCAAACAAGTCGTGCATGAGATGAACAGGCTTGGAATAATGATCGATGTATCTCACGCATCGAAAAAGGCCACGATCGACGCTCTGACACTTTCAAGGGCTCCCATCATCGCCTCGCACTCCGGGGCCAGCGCTGTGAACGAGCAAGCTCGCAACGTTGACGATGAGACCCTCCGCCTATTTAAGAAGAATGGCGGTGTGGTTCAGGTTGTCGCTCTGGCCGAGTACATCAAAACGAGACCTGATTCGCCTGAGCGGCTTGCTGCCCAAAGCGCAATACGAAAAGAGTTCGGCATTCCCCAAGGTCGCGGAGACGCGGCCAGAAAAGCAATGCAAGCGCTCACGCCGGAGCAACGAACGAAGTTCAGAGAGATGTTGCGCGGACTCGACGCAACGTACCCGCGAGCAACAGTGACGGTTTCGGACATGGTCGATCATATCGATCACATCGTGAAGGTCGCAGGCATCGATCATGTTGGGATCGGAACCGATTTCGACGGCGGTGGCGGAGTGACAGGGTTCAATGATGCAAGCGAGAGCATGAATGTCACCAGGGAATTGGTGAAGCGCGGGTATTCAGAAGAAGAAATCGGCAAGATCTGGGGCGGGAACCTCATGCGCGTCTGGCGCGAGGTAGAGAAGGCAGCGGGTAAGATGTGAGACGGAAGACGGGAGACGGGAGAAGTCTCGATCTTTAGGTCGAGGTACCAAGGATGTTCTCGGTTCGAAGCGAGTTGATACACACGGAGATTTCTGATGAAAACAATCGGATTGGTCGGTGGAACGAGCTGGGCTTCAACGATCGATTACTATCGGATTATCAATGAGGAAATGAACACCCGGCGTGGCGGATTGAACTTTGCCAGGATCGTCCTCTCTTCGCTCGACTATGGCGAGATTCACGCATTGAGCATGAAAAAAGATGCCGAGGGAATCCGCGCTCTTCTCGTCGATGCCGCGAAGAAACTCGAAGGTATTGGGGCTCATTGTATACTCTTGTGTGCCAATACGATGCACATGCACGCCGAAAAGGTCCAAGACTCCGTCGGCATTCCCCTTCTTCACATCGCCGACGCAACAGCGACGGAGATCAACAAGAAGAAGATGACAACCGTTGGACTCCTGGGCACCAAGCTCACGATGGAACTCGATTTCTACAGGAAGCGACTCCTGGGGCACGGCATCACGGCCATTGTACCGCCCCTCGAAGATCGTGACTTCATCCACCATGCCATCGATACGGAATTGGTCAAGAGCCTCATCGTTCCGGAGACGAAATCGCGGTTCCTCACTATCATCGAAGCCCTTCGTGGTCAAGGAGCTGAAGGAGTCATCCTTGGCTGCACCGAAATCCCCCTGCTCGTCAAACAGGGCGACACAAGCCTTCCCATATTTGACACAACGCGAATCCACTCTTTGGCGGCTGTAGATTTTGCTCTGGCGTGAACTCCTGAAACCGCCGTCCCTGTGCCATCAAGCGCATAGCGAAAGGTGACTATGCGTCCCGTGAACCTGCTGAATTCGCCCCCTCGCCATCTAGGATTGCCTTCTTCGCTGGTCATCTCATTCCTGTAACAAAGTGCCTGCCTCCGCATCTAAAGAGCGAACCCTGAAACCCTATGGACAAGGAAACTCAATTCAAGACGGCAGTCGAAGCGAACAAAGACAGGATCTATCGGATCTGCTGTTGCTATGTTCGCGACGAGCATGAGCGACGGGATGTCTTCCAGGAAGTGCTGATCCACATCTGGGAAGGCCTCGACCGGTTTGGGGAGAAATCCCAAATCAGCACCTGGATTTACAGGATCGCCGTTAACACCTGCCTCGGGCATATCAGGATGCAAACACGACGACGAAAGGTCTTCGATGGGAGTGTATACGTGGATCAGGAAACAATTGCTGACGCGTCGGCCAGCGAAGGGTCAGCCGAAACCGAACACGCCGTCAGCCGGCTCTATGATTGTATCAATCAGCTACTCCCTCTCGAAAAAACTCTTGTCTCTCTCTATCTCGAAGACCTGAGGACAGAACAAATGTCGGAGGTCGTGGGCATCTCTGAGGGTAACGTCAGGGTGAAACTGCACAGGATCAAGAAGAAATTGAAAGAGATGATGGAAGGGGACAGCCATGGATCTTGACTCGCTGAAAGAAGAATCAAAGAAGATCTCCGCTCCGGAAATCGGTGCGGGTAAAGCCAAGATGAACGAGAAGAGAATCGATGATCTGATCGCGATGCTCAGGAAAGGAGATGAAAAAGAGCGGAAGAATCTGCGGCGAGGGCTCCCGTTTTTCATCATTGCCGCCATCCTCTTCGGACTGGCTGCTGCCGTTGTCATTCTGTCTCCCGAGGGAAGCGTATCCCGCTCGGCGCTGGTACTGCGCGCCGCTCTCTTGGTGATTTTTGTCTACATCGCATTGGCACTGGCAAAGAAGCTCAGGGAGGCGGACAGGATCGATTATGCCGAGCCTGTTCGCTCATTCCTCGACAAAGCGGAAAAGCGATACGCTTATAGCCCTATCTTCAGCTCTCTGCACTCAGCGATCACAGTAGTTGTCTTCACGCTCCTATTGGGATATGGCGCGCTCCTGGTTATTCGTGATGTGCTTCTGCGGTATTTCGATGTTGTCGATCCACTCGTCGGAGTCGGCGTAACAATCGCGTTCTTCCTGCCGGTATACGCGTTTGGCCTTTGGGCTACCAGGAAGGATTGGAAGAAGGAAAGGAAGGAAACCTGGCTCCGGATCAGGAAGATGAGGGAAGAAGTGGATCGCGAGGAAGTCAATGGAATGCCCTAGTTGCGCGAAGTTGCGATTCAGAGAGTAACAGGCCTGCGATGTTTCCCACCCCCGGATCTTCCGGGGGTTTCTTAGTAAATCTTCTGCCCCACCCCCCAACCTTTTCATCAAGCTCTCGTAGGAATATCGGCGAGGGATCGCCTATCTTCGAGCCGCTGAGGTCCCGTCTATTCATTATCTCCGGAGGTTTTATTGAATCTTCTTCACTTTCAGAAACCTTTGTGACTTTGTGTCTTCGTGACATCACTTTTCGACTGGATCTCTATATTGGCGTTTTGAAAAGCAGATGAGTACGTTGCAACCGTAGGCCGAGATCTCCCATGGAAAAACCGATCAAGCCGCTCATCGAAATCGTGAAACTCAACAGCAGACTATTCCTCAACTGCTTCGACGGTGTCGACGACGCCGTCGCTGTTAGGCGAATGGACGAGAAGGTGAATAATATGGCATTCGTCGCCGTTCATCTTGCCGACGCCCGCGTCCACCTGGTGAACTATCTGGGAAAGCCGCTCAGAAACCCCTTCGAGGAGTTTACAGACGTCCGAAGCATTGATGAGGTGAAGACATTCCCATCGGTGGAGATTCTTCGCACCGAGTGGAAAAAGGCGTCGTCCGAGCTCGAAGGGGTCCTTCTTCAATGCTCATCTGCGACTTTGTCGGAGCCCTCTGTCGAAAATTTCCCTCTAGGCGACAAGACAAAACTGGGTGTACTCGCATTCATACTTCAGCATGAATCGTATCACATCGGTCAGCTCGCGTTGTTGCGCAAGCACTTCGGTCTGGCAGCCATGAAATACGAATGATCGAGTCGAGGCTGAAAGGCAGTCCACTTGTTTAACAGCTATCCCATGGTCACACTCTATTTCATCTGCGCATTCTGTCTTCTTGCCGCCGCATATGGAGTCTTCCGCGTCCTTGTCCGGCGCGAATACCAAAAGAACGGACATCTCACACCGCTCACAGGGTTTCTGGAGCTCCTTGTCTGGATCGCCTTCGTCTGCTTCCCGTATCTCTTTAATCCACCAGAATGGTGGGTGCCCTGGACAGCGGATGTTCCAGTGAGCCCTACACTGCGGTTCATCGGGCTGTTCCTGCTGACAGCCGGAATAGCGCTCGCGGTCACCGGAATGGCAATCCTTGGATTGTCCAGAACGTTCGGGCAGCAATCAACTGGCCTGGCTCAGACGGGCTTGTACCGGATAAGCAGAAACCCGCAACTTGTCGCTGCACACATGATGGTCCTTGGTATCGTTATGCTATGGCCCTCAATCTACGCGGCCGGTTGGCTTGTGCAGTGTGTGATCATAGGCCACCTGATGGTGCTGACAGAAGAGGAGCATTTGCAGAGGAGGTTCGGCGGGATCTATGCCCAATACTGCAAGCGAGTGCCGCGATACATCGGGTGGACGCTGCGCAGCGTTCAGATCGAGAGCTGAACGCTCAACGAGCCATAGCGGAGAATGGTGAGACTATGAATGACCAGGCAGCAACACCGCCGTCAAAGACGATGGTGATCGCACGGGTGGCGGTCTACACCCTTGTCGTCGCTGTGGTACTCTTTGGCCTTTCGGGCCGGCTCGATTGGACGATGGCGTGGATATACCTCTGTGTGCTTACGCTAAGTACGGGTGTCAACATCTATTTCGTTGTCTATACACATTCCGGCCTTGTCTCGGAGCGGATGAAATTCACAAAGGGTGAAGGCGTCAAAACCTGGGACAAGGTGATCTCACCGCTCATGAGCATCATCGGTCCAACGCTCATTCTGGTTGTGACTGCCCTGGATGTGCGGAACAGATGGCCGGTGGGACACGAGGCCGAGGTTCAATATGGATGCATGATGCTCGTCGCGGCAGGATCTGCACTGACAACCTGGGCTATCGCCTTCAACAGGTTCTTTTCGTCGGTTGTCCGCATACAGAGGGATCGCGGACACGTGGTAATCGATTCCGGGCCCTATCGGTTCGTCAGACACCCGGCCTACAGCGGGGCAATACTCTATTACATAGCCTTGCCTCTGGCGCTTGGCTCGTTGTGGGGACTCCTGCCAGCAGGTCTGACAGTGATTACGACAGTCATCCGCACCGCACTGGAAGACAGGACGCTGCAAAGTGAATTAGAAGGCTACAACGACTACACCAAACGTGTTCGTTACCGGTTGGTACCGGGTTTGTGGTGAGGAGGGAATACCATGATGAGTTATCGA